>JGI25329J36429_1000127_pt1 | contig 55682 bp, 53 predicted proteins | sample HigsolmetaAR204D_FD_36429 | JGI IMG/M metagenome (IMG submission 36429)
CCCGCCTGACCCTGTACAAGCGCATCTCCAGTGCGCGCGACGCCGCGGCGCTGCGCGAGCTGCAGGTGGAGATGATCGACCGCTTCGGCCTGCTGCCCGATCCGGCCAAGCACCTGTTCGCCGTCGCCGAGCTCAGGCTGGAGGCGACGCGGCTGGGCATCCGCAAGCTCGACCTCGGCCCGAACGGCGGCCGCGTGCAGTTCGTGGACAAGCCCAACGTCGACCCGCTGTCGGTGATCCGGCTGATCCAGGGCCAGCCGCAGCACTACCGAATGGACGGCCCCGACAGACTGCGCATCACCCTCGACCTGCCGGACGCCGCCTCGCGGCTGAAGGCGGCGCGCGGCCTGCTGGCGCTGCTGGCGCCCGGCGGGGAAACGCGCGCGGGGTGAAAAACGGCACCCGCAGGCTCCTCCTGCCCACGCCGCGGGCTTCCCTCCCGCCTGCAATCCGCCAGCACCTCCCCCCGCCTGCGCGGCAGGCCGGGAAGGGCAACCGGCACGCGCACGCACGGGGATCGCCATCGCCCAGCGAAATCCCCACCCCTGCCCTCCCCCGTGCACGGGGAGGGAGAAAACACCGCCTGCCCGGTCCGGGCAGGGATTACTTCGCCCTGCCCTGGTTGGCGACCGCCTCGGCCGCCCGCTTCGCCGCCTCGGGGTCGCCCAGGTAGCGGTGCGAGACCACCCCGAGTTCCTCGTCCAGCTCGAACAGCAGCGGGATGCCGGTGGGAATGTTCAGCTCGAGGATGTCCTCGTCGGAGACGTCGTTGAGGTACTTGTACAGCGCGCGCAGCGAGTTGCCATGCGCGGCGACCAGCACGGTCTTCCCCGCCTTCAGCGACGGCGCGATGGCGTCGTGCCAGTACGGCAGCACGCGGTCGAGCGTGGTCGCCAGCGATTCGGTCGAAGGCAGCACGTTGCGGTCCAGGCCGGCATAGCGCGGGTCGTTGGCCGGATGGCCCGGGTCGTCGGCGGCCATCGCCGGCGGCGGGATGTCGTAGGAGCGGCGCCAGATCCTGACCTGTTCCTCGCCGTGCTTGGCCGCGGTCTCGGCCTTGTTCAGGCCCTGCAGCGCGCCGTAGTGGCGCTCGTTGAGGCGCCAGCTCTTGTGCACCGGGATCCAGTCCTGGTCCAGCTCGGCCATGGCCAGGTTGAGTGTGCGGATGGCACGCTTGAGCACCGAGGTGTAGGCCACGTCGAAACGCAGGCCCTCCTCGCGCATCAGCCGGCCGGCGGCCACGGCCTCGGCGCGGCCCTGGTCGGTGAGGTCGACGTCGACCCACCCGGTGAAGCGGTTCTCGAGGTTCCACTGGCTCTGGCCGTGGCGCAACAGGACTAGCTTGCGGGTCACTGCGGGGGCATCCGGATGCTGGGAAAGGAGCCGCCGATTGTACCGGGGCCCGGGCGGACCCGGCCCGGCGGTGGCCCGGCACTTTGTCCCTCGCGGCGCCGGCATGGCGCACAATGGCGCCATGAACCCGACACGCCCCCTGTCCTTCCTGCTCGCCGCCCTGCTCTCCGCCTGTGCGGCCTCCCCCCACCGCGACGCCGGTGCCGGCCATGCCCGTGACGGCGTCGCCTTCGTGGTCGTCCGCCACGGCGAGAAGGCCAGCGATACCGGGCGCGACCCGGACCTGAGTGCAGCCGGCCGCGAGCGTGCCCGCGCACTGGCGCGCCGGCTCGAGGGCAGCGGCCTCGTCGCGGTGTATGCCACCGGCTTCCGCCGCACGCACCAGACCGTGCGGCCGGCGGCGGACGCGCACGGGCTGGCCATCGCCACCTACGACGCCTCCGTGCCCGCCGCGGATCTCGCCGCGCAACTGCGCGCCGCGCACGGGCACGGCACCGTGCTGGTCGCGGGCCACAGCAACACCGTGCCCGACATCGTCGCCGCGCTCTGCAACTGCGAGGTGGAGCCGATGCCGGAGACAGAATACGACCGGCTCAGCACCGTCCATGTCACGGCCGACGGCAACGCGCGCCTGGTCGTGGAGCGCTACGGCGCACCCGCGCACCCATGATGGACACGCCATTCGGCGACTGGGACGGAAGCATCGCCGACGCGCGCCGCGTCCAGGCCATGCTCGCCACCCGGGTGGTGCTGCGCGACGACTTCGCCATGCCGCTGCGCTGGCTGGGCGGCTTCGACGTGGGCTTCGAGGACGGCGGCGCGACCACCCGCGCCGCCGCGGTGCTGCTCGAGGCCGGCTCGATGCAACCGGTGGCCTGCGAGGTGGTGCGCATCCCCACCACGATGCCGTACGTGCCGGGGCTGCTCAGCTTCCGCGAACTGCCGGCGCTGCTTGCGGCGCTGGAGCGCCTGCCGCATCCGCCGGACCTGGCCTTCGTCGACGGCCACGGCATCGCGCACCCGCGGCGGCTGGGCATCGCGGCGCACTTCGGCGTGGCCACCGGCCTGCCGAGCATCGGCGTGGCGAAGAAGGTGCTGGTCGGCGGGACCCGCACGCCGCTGCACGACATGCGCGGCGCGGCCGTCCCGCTGCGCGATGACGCCGGGCAGCAGATCGGCTGGCTGCTGCGCAGCAAGGCCCGCTGCAACCCGCTGGTGGTCTCCCCCGGGCACAGGGTCTCGATGGCCGCCGCGCCGGAGCTGGTGATGCGCTTCACCACCGGCTACCGGCTCCCGGAGCCGACGCGGCTGGCGGACCGGCTGGCCTCGCGGCGCGGGCCGCTCCCGGGAACGGGCGCGGCCTGAACGCAGCGGACGGAACGCTCCGTTTTCGCGCCGCGTGCGCGGAGACGTGCCATGCTGCCTTCCGGCCCGCACCCGGGAGCACGCCATGACCCTCGTCATCCCCCCGCGCGAACACGACATCGGCAACCTCGTCGTGCGCCGCGCGGTCCCCACCCTGCAGGCACGCAGCGTCGGCCCGTTCGTGTTCGTGGACCACATGGGTCCCGCGGTGTTCGAGCCGGGCGTGGGCATCGACGTGCGCCCGCACCCGCACATCGGGCTGGCCACGGTGACCTACCTGTGGGCCGGGACCATCCGCCACCGCGATTCGCTGGGATCGGTGCAGGACATCCGCCCCGGCGACGTCAACTGGATGACCGCCGGCCGTGGCATCGTCCATTCCGAGCGCACCCCGCCGGAACTGCGCGGCGGCGGCGAGCCGGTCCACGGCATGCAGACCTGGGTGGCGCTGCCGAAGCCGCACGAGGAAACGGCGCCGGAATTCCACCACCACCCCGCGGACAGCCTGCCGGTGCTCGTCCGCGGCGGCGTGGCCGCGCGCGTGATCGCCGGCACCGCCTGCGGCGAAACCTCGCCCGTGCGGGTGTTCGCCGACACCCTCAACGTCGCGCTCGACCTCGAGCCGGATGCGGAGTTCATGATCGGGGCATCGCATCCGGAGCGCGCGCTCTACGTGCTGGAAGGCGGGGCGCAGCTCGACGGCGCCGACATCCCGATGCGCCACCTTGTGGTCCTGGACCGCGGCTCACCCGCGGTGCTGCGGGCGAAAACGCCGGTGAAGGCGATGCTGTTCGGGGGCGAGCCGCTGGACGGCCACCGCCACCTGTGGTGGAACTTCGTCTCCTCGTCGAAGGAGCGCATCGAGCAGGCCAAGCGCGACTGGCTGGAGGGCCGCTTCGGCACCATCCCGGGGGAGACAGGATTCATCCCGCTCCCGGAAACTTGACACCNGTCACGGATTCCGGCATCCCACGCAAGCACTATCGAAAGNTCTCGGGAATTGCGGTTCATTGGCTGTACTTCCAGGGGGACTCCGATGCTCAGCGTGCGCTTCCTGNCGCTTGCGGCGCTCTTCGCTTCGTTCGCCGCCGGGGCCCAGCAGGCCCCGTGTCCGGAACTTCCGGCCTCCTCCGGACTGTCATGGGAAACGATGGACGGGCCGGACTTCGTCTACTGCCGCGCCATCCGCGACAGCGACGGCAGCCAGGCCTTCGCGGTCATGATGCGTGCGGAACCCGATTTCCGGGCACGCCGCTCCCTGCGCGACGGTGATCCGGTCGTGATCGACGGCCAGGAGGTCTACTGGTACCGGGGCGACGTGCCCAACGCCCTCGTCCGCGAGACCCTGGTCGAGGTCGACGACGGCCGCTACGCGCACATCGTCCTGCGGGCCGCGTCCGAGGACCAGCTCGCGGAGGCCCGGCGCCTCGCCGAGTCGCTGCGCTTCCGGGACGTCCGCCTCGGCAGCACCGGTTCGAGCCGTTGACGCCCTCCGCCGTTTAACGTTTCCGGAACACAGGGTTCACCTCCCTGTTCTACCGTTTGTGCGGNCCACCGGGCCCTACGACTTCAAGGAACAGGGAGGAAACCAATGGTCAAACGACTTGCCGCCGAGTTCCTCGGCACGTTCTGGCTCGTCCTCGGAGGCTGCGGCAGCGCGGTGCTGGCCGCGAACTTCGGTGGGGACGGCAACCCGCTGGGCATCGGCCTGCTCGGCGTCTCGCTCGCCTTCGGCCTGACCGTGCTCACCGGCGCCTATGCGCTGGGCCACATCTCCGGCGGGCACTTCAACCTGGCCGTCAGTTTCGGCCTGTAGGCCGGCGGCCGCTTCTCCGCGAAGGACCTGCTGCCCTACATCGTCGCCCAGGTGGCCGGCGCGATCCTCGCCGGCTGGATCCTGTACCTGGTCGCCAGCGGCAGCCCGGGCTTCGCGATCGACCCGTCCGCACCCGGCACCTTCGCCAGCAACGGCTACGGCGCGCTCTCGCCGGGCGGCTACTCGCCGGGCGCGGCATTCCTCGCCGAGGTGGTGCTGACCGCGATGTTCCTCGTGGTGATCATGGGCGCCACCCACCGGCTGGCCCCGGCCGGCTTCGCCCCGATCGCCATCGGCCTGGCGCTGACGCTGATCCACCTGATCAGCATCCCGGTCACCAACACCTCCGTGAACCCGGCGCGTTCGACCGGCGTGGCCCTGTTCGCCGGTTCCGGCGCGCTTGGCCAGCTGTGGCTGTTCTGGGTCGCGCCGATCATCGGCGGCGTGCTCGGCGGCGCCATCTACCGCTGGCTGGGCGACGGGCGCCAGTCCGGCTGACGCCGTTTCCCGCGAGGGCATGGGAAAAGCCGGGCCCGCGCCCGGCTTTTTCCTTTCCGCCCGCGGGATCAGAAGCGACCTTCCTGGTAGTCGACGAAGGCCTGCATGATCTCCTCGCGCGTGTTCATCACGAACGGGCCGTAGCGCGCCACCGGCTCGCGCAGCGGGCGACCGGCGACCACGATCAGGCGCGCGCCGGCATCGCCGCCGCGCAGCACGAGCAGCTCGCCGCCACCGAGCACGGCCAGCTCCTGCGCGTCGAGCGCGCGGGTGTCCTCCCCGGCACCGGCCACCAGGCTGCCCTCGTACGCGTACGCGAAGGCGTTGTGACCCGTGGGCAGCGCGTAGCGCCACTGGCTGCCGGCGCCGAGGCGCACGTCGAGGTAGACCGGATCGGTGGCCGGCTGCACGATCGGGCCGCGCACGCCGTCCACCTCGCCGGCGATCACCTTCACCGACACCCCCGGGGCGGGAGCCACCACCGGCAGCCGCTCCGGCGGGAATTCCTGGTAGCGCGGCCTGGTCATCTTGTCCTTCGCCGGCAGGTTCACCCACAGCTGGAAGCCGCGCATCCGGCCCTCCTGCTGCTCGGGCATCTCCGAATGCACCAGGCCGCGGCCGGCGGTCATCCACTGCACCGCGCCGGGCACCAGCAGGCCCTCGTGGCCGTGGTTGTCGCGGTGGCGCATGCGGCCGTCGAGCATGTAGGTGACGGTCTCGAAACCGCGGTGCGGATGGTCCGGGAAGCCGGCGATGTAATCCTCCGGCCGGTCGGTGCCGAACTCGTCCAGCAGCAGGAACGGGTCGAGGTCGGGCAGCGCCGGGCCACCGATCACGCGGGTGAGCCTCACCCCCGCGCCATCGGACGTGGGCATGCCGCGCACCTTGCGCACGATGCGGGCGTACGAAGCGGGATCACGGGCATTCATACGGGGAACTCCTCGGGGCCTGCCCATCACTATGGGGCCTGCCTGGCCCGTTTCCGCCCCCACCGGTGGAACGGTACTTGCCGGCGGTGTCCTCTCCGGCCGCTCACCCGCGCCGGGGCCGCAGCCGCCAGGCACGGTGGATGCGCGGGTTGCGGGAGAAGTCCGGCGGGATGGTTTCCGGGGTGATCTCCCCGGCATCGGCGAACGCGGCCACCGCGTCCGCGTCGAACCGGAAGCGGCGGTAGTTGTTGGAGAAGTACAGCACGCCGTCCGGCGCGAGCCGGCGCACGGCCAGGCGCAGCAGTTCCACGTGCTGGCGCTGGACGTCGAAGTCGTCGGCGCGCGCGGAATTGGAGAACGTGGGCGGGTCGCAGAAGATCAGGTCGTACTCGTCACGGTCGTTGCGCAGCCAGGTCATGGCGTCGGCCTGGGCGATGCGGTGGCGGATTCCGCCGATGCCGTTCCCGCGCAGGTTGTCCGCCAGCCATTCGAGGTAGGTCGCCGACAGGTCGACGCTGGTGGTCCGCGCCGCGCCGCCGGCGGCCGCGCGCACGGTCGCCACGCCGGTGTAGCAGAACAGGTTGAGGAAGCGCCGGCCATCCGCCTCGCGCGCGATGCGGTCGCGCAACGGCCGGTGGTCGAGGAACAGGCCGGTGTCGAGGTAGTCGAACAGGTTGACCTTGAGCCGCACCCCGCCCTCGCGCACGGTGATGAACTCCCCGCGGTGGGCGAAGCGGCCGTACCGGCCGCCTCCCTTGCCGCGGGCACGGGTCTTGACCGCGATCCGCTCGCGCGGCACCTCCAGCGCATCCGACGCGCCGGCCAGCAGCTCGGAGAAACGGCGGCGCGCCACCGCTTCCGGGATCTCGGGCGGCGGCGCGTATTCCTGCACGTGCAGCCAGCGGGTGCCGGAATCGGCCTCGGTGTAGACGTCGATCGCGGCGGCGTACTCGGGGATGTCGGCATCGTAGGCGCGGAAGCACTCGATGCCCTCGCGCGCGCGCCACGCCTTCGTGGCCCGGAGGTTCCTGCGCAGGCGGTTGGCGACCATGCGCGCGCCTTCGGACAGCTCCCGCGGCGCGGCATCCGTTTGCGGCGGGCGCACCTGATCACAGACGATCAGCGTGCATTCGAGCGCGCCATTGAACAGCCGGTAGCTCTTCCTCGCGCGCAGGCCGGTGGCGAAGGCCAGCTCGCGGTCGCCGCACAGCAGGCTCGCGCGCCAGCCGGGCACGGCGCGCGCGAGCGCATCGCCGAGCCGGCGGTAGAGCGCCGGATCGGCGGCCATGCGCGCGTCGTACGGTGGGTTGCACACCACCAGCCCGTGCCCCCCGCGGGCCGGCAGCGCCGATACCTCCCGCACCTCGAACCGGATCGCGTCGCGCAGCCCGGCGACGGCCGCGTTTTCGCGCGCGATGCGCACCACGTCCGGGTCGAGGTCGCTGCCCTCGAAGCACGGTCGCAGCGCGGTACGCCCGGCGCGCCCGCGGGCCAGGGCCTCGTCCAGCAGCTGCCGCCAGCACGCGGCATCGATGCCCTTCCAGCGTGACGGCAATGCATCGCCATGCCGCATCAGCCCGGGCGCCACGTCCGCGGCCATCAGCGCACCCTCGATCAGCAAGGTGCCGCTGCCGCACATCGGATCGAGCAGCGCGCCACCGTCGTGGTACAGCCGCGGCCAGCCGCCACGCAGCAGCACCGCCGCGGCGAGGTTCTCCTTCAGCGGCGCCCCGCCCTGGCCGCGGCGCCAGCCGCGCCGGTGCAGCGGGCCGCCCCCCAGGTCCACCGACAGCACCGCCCTGCCCTTGCGCACCACGAGGTTCAGGCGCAGATCGGGCGCGTCCACGTCCACGTCCGGGCGCGCGCCGGTATGCGCGCGCATCGCGTCCACCACCGCGTCCTTGATCCGCTGCGCGGCATAGCGCGCGTGGGTGATCGCGCCGCCGGACACGTGCGCGTCCACCGCGAGCGTCATGTCCGGGTCAAGGTGCTCGCACCAGGGCAGCGCCCGCGCGCCGTCGTACAGCGCTTGCCCGTCGGGGCAGTCGTATTCCGCCAGCGGCCACAGCACGCGGCTGGCCAGCCGCGACCACAGCACCGCGCGCAGCGCCTGCTGCAGGGTGCCCTCGGCGTTGACGCCGGCGACGGCCGCGGTGGCGCGCCCGCAGCCCAGCGCCTGCAGTTCGTCCGCCAGCAGGTATTCCAAGCCCCGCGCGCAGCTTGCGAAGAACTTCATGGCCTGCGGGTTCTAGAGCCGGGCGAGCAGCGCGGCGAAAGCGTCCGCGGAGGCCTGCACGTGCGCCGACAGGCGATGCGTGTCGTCCACCAGCAGCAGCGTCGCGCTGCGCCTGGCCGCCCATTCCACCACCGCGGGTGCCGGGATGAGTTCGTCGTGCCAGCCGTGGACGATGCCGGTGGGCACGTCGGCGGCCTCCAGCGGCGGCGCCTTGCCCATCGCCACCGGCGGCGCCATCAGGAACAGGCCCTTCACCGGCACCTGCAGCGACGCCCGTCCGGAGATCCAGGCGCCGAGGCTGGATCCGGCCAGGACCAGCGGCCCGCGCGCCGCCGCGGCGCGCGCCAGCGACAGCAGCCGTTCGAGCCGCGCCGGCACGTCGCCCAGTTCGCTGACCTCGCGCCGCGCGTCGAGGTCGGTGTAGTCGGGGCGTTCGTGCGTCCAACCCATGCGTTCGGCCACCTCGGCCAGCGCGGTGACCTTGGCCGCGTCGGGACCGCTCTCGAAGCCGTGGGACAGGATGCAATGCCCGCGCGCGCTCATGCCACCTCCGCGACCACCGCGTCGCCGACGCACAGGACGCCACCCTCGAGCACGCGCGCGCACAGGCCACCCATGCCGCGCATGGCGTTGTAGCCGCCTGGCCCGAGCGCGTCCTCCATGCGCGAGCACGGGTCGCATTCCTCCGTGCCCTCGAGCAGCACCCCGCCGATCCGGAAACGCAGGCCCTTGAGCGCCGCCAGCGGGATGCCGGCGACCACGAGGTTGCGGCGCAGCAGGGCCGGCGGGACGGCGTCGCGTCCGGCCAGCGCGGCGATCGCCGGCAGGTGCTCGGCCTGGAGCAGGGTCACGCCACGCCTTCCGCTGCCGCCGGCATAGTGGTCGCCCACCAGACCGCCGCCGGCCACCGCCTCGGCCTCGGCGACCTCGCGCACCGGCACGGCGCGGGCCGGGCGCAGGCCGATCCAGCACAGGCGCCCCGCGCGCGGGAAGCGCGTCATCAGGCGGTACAGGGCGGAATCCGGCGGCGGCAGGTCCATCGGGCAATGCTAGCATCGCGGCATGGCCCCGACCCGCTCCGGACTGCGCCTGTACACCGACACCCTGCCGTACGCGCACAGGCTGCAACTGCGCGACACCGGAGACATCGACCTCGTCGTCATCCACTGCACCGAGCTGCCGGACATCGAGACCGCGCGCGCCTGGGGCGAACGGGTGCTCTACCCTTCCGGCACCGGCAACAGCGGCCACTGGTACGTGGACCGAGACGGCACGGTGGTCGAATACGTGCCCCCCGAACGCGTCGCCCACCACGTGCGCGGCTGGAACGCGCGCTCGGTCGGCATCGAGCTGGTCAACCGTGGGCGGTTCCCCGGCTGGCTGGATTCGCGCCGGCAGCAGATGACCGAACCCTATCCCGAGGCGCAGGTCGCGGCATTGCTGGCGCTGCTGGCGAAACTGCGCAGGGAACTGCCGGCGCTGCGCTGGATCGCGGGGCACGAGGACCTCGACACGGAGCAGGTGCCCGCCAGCGACGATCCGTCCGTCCTGGTGCGCCGCAAGCTGGACCCGGGCCCGCTGTTCCCGTGGGACCGGGTGCTGGCGGCCTGCGGGCTGGAGCGGCTGCGCCCGGACCGGGACGCCGCGCCACCCCCCGTATAATCGCGGCATGAACGCTGCCGTCGCCGAACTGATCGGGCTGCTGTCGCTGGAGCGGCTCGAGGACAACCTTTTCCGCGGCCAGAGCCGCGACATCGGGACCAGGTACGTGTTCGGCGGCCAGGTGCTCGGCCAGGCGCTGTCCGCCGCGCAGGCCACGCTCGGACGGCCGCGCGTCGCGCACTCCCTGCACGCCTATTTCCTGCGCGCCGGCGACATCGACCACCCGATCATCTACGAGGTGGACCGCACCCGCGACGGCGGCTCGTTCTCGGTGCGCCGCGTCTCGGCGATCCAGCACGGCAAGGTGATCTTCTTCTGCGCCGCCTCGTTCCAGGACGCGGAGACCGGCGCCGAGCACCAGCTGGGCATGCCCGAGGTGCCCGACCCCGACGACATCGAGCCCGCGCCGGCGATCCCGCAGGAAACCCTGGAGAAGCTGCCGATCAAGGTCCAGCGCTGGCTCAACCGCACCGGCCCCTTCGAGTTCCGGCACGTCTACCCGCGCGACGAGCTGCGCCCGCCCAAGCGGCCGCCTTACCAGCAGGTCTGGTTCCGGCTGGCGGCGAAGGTCGGGGACGAGCCGGAACTGCACCGGTCGCTGCTGGCCTACGCCTCGGACTTCCACCTGCTGGGCACCGCGACCTTCCCGCACGGCATCAGCTACTACCAGCCGAACGTGCAGATGGCCTCGCTCGACCACGCGATGTGGTTCCACCGCCCGTTCCGCGCCGACGAATGGCTGCTGTACTCGCTGGACAGCCCCAGCGCGCAGGGATCGCGCGGCCTGGCGCGCGGGATGATCTACGACCGCCAGGGGCGCCTGGTCGCCAGCACCGCGCAGGAGGGCCTGATCCGCGTGCTGCCCGGGAACGCCACTGTGGCCGGGGGCTGAAGGCATGCGTCCCGTCTTCACCAGCGCGCGCATCGAGAACGCCGAGGCCGTGGCCAGGATGCTCGAGGCCGAGGGCATCGAGGTGCGCATCGAGAACGGCAGCTCCTACCGCAACCGCATCCGCGGCAACTTCAGCTACCGGGAGAGCGCCAACCCCGGCCCGAAGCCGACGGTCTGGGTGATCCGTTCCGACGACCTGCCGCGTGCGCGCCAGCTCCTGCGCGAAGCCGGGCTGCTGGCCAGCGAACCGGCCGCCTCCGCCTTCCTGCCGCAGACGCCGCACGGCGGTGCCCGGTACACGGGCAACCCCCGCCAGCGCGCCTCGCGCTACCGCTACGGGCTGGTGATCCTGGCGGCGATCGTGGCCGCCGCGATCTGGCTCCGCCCCGAACCGGACGGGACTGCGCCCGTGGCCACCGGCCAGGTGGTCGCCGCGGCCGACACCGTGCACGTGCTGCCGGTGCCGCATGCGCTGGCCGCCGCCGTCGCCGCGCAGGCCGCAGCCGGCCATGCCGGCACCCTCTGCCTCTCGGTGGACGGTGCCCCGGCCACGGACGCGGTGCTGGGGATCCTGCGCGCCGAAGGCGCCGAGGCCTACCCGGCGGACGCGGAGCACTGCGGCGGGGACGGCGTCCTGCACGTGGACGTGCGCGAGTGGCGCACCGACGGCTCCGGCAGTGGCGAGGTCGCCTGGTCGGCCGCCGTCGGCGGGGACGAACCCGTGGCCCGGACCCTGCGCGCCCGCCGCGACGGGAGCCGCTGGCTCCTCGGGGACACGCCCTGACGGTCACACTCCCGGCCGCCGCCACGTCATCCATCCCGGCCAACCGGACCCGCACCGCACCATGAGCGCCGCCATCGACATCGACGAGCTCGTCCGCCGCGAACTGCCCGCCGCGATGCGCGGCGATGCCATGGCCTACGGCCGCATCGTCGCGGCCAGCCAGAACGCGGTGACCGCGGTCGCGCTGGCCATCACCCGCGACGTCGCCAGCAGCGAGGACATCGCCCAGGAAGCCTTCATCTCCGCGTGGCACAACCTGCCGCGGCTGCGCAACCCGTCCAGCTTCCTGCCCTGGCTGCGGCAGATCACCCGCAACCTCGCGCAGGACCACCTGCGCCGAAACGGCAACCGCGCGCTCGACGGCGAGGCCGCGGAGATCGCGATCCAGCAGGCGGCCGACCCGGCCTCGTGCCCGATGGAGACCGCGATCGAGGACGAGCGCAACGCGATCGCTGCAGACCTGATCTCCGAGCTGCCCGAGGAGACCCGCGAGGTGCTGCTGCTGTTCTACCGCGAGGGCCAGAGCTCGAAGCAGGTGGCACGGCTGCTGGGCCTGTCCGACGCCGCCGTGCGCAAGCGCCTGTCGCGGGCACGGCAGACCGTGCGCGAGGAACTGCTCAGGCGGTTCGGCGAGTTCGCGCGCAGCAGCGCGCCGTCGGCCGCGTTCGCGATCGGCGTCATCACCGCGCTCGGCGTCAGCAAGCCGGCCGCGGCGGCGGGCTTCGGCGGCATCGTCGCCAAGACGGTGTTCCGCGGGGTGTTCGCGCGCTTCGCCATGGGCTTCGCCGGCGCCGCCGCGGGCAGCCTGCTCGGCGGCCTGGTGGCGGCCTGGTTCAGCCGTGGCATCGTCTATGGCTACGCCGACAACATGGAGGAACTGGCCGTCATCCGCCGCTTCACCCACCGCTACATGCTGCTGACGCTGGTGCTGTCGGCAATGGTGGCCGCCACCCACTTCCTGTTCCACCAGCCGCATTACACCTTCGCCGCGATCGCCTTCACCCTGCTGGCGATGAACTGGCAGCTGCTGGTCATGCTGCCGCGGCTGATGGCGCCGATGATCGAGCGCGACGCCCGCCGCGACCCGGTCGGGGCGCCCGCGCGCCTGCTCGCCTACCGCCTGACCTGGGGCCGCACCGGGGTGATGCTCAGCAATATCGTGGTGATCGGCTCGCTGCTGATCGTGCACCTGCGGTTCGGCGTGATCTAGGCGGCACGCCCGGGAGCACACCGGCAGAACGAAGGCCCGCGTCCTGCGACGCGGGCCTTCGCGTTTCCGATGGGACCGTCAGCGTCCGCGCGCCGGGCGCAGCTCCCCGCGGTCAAGGAAGCCGTCGCGGTTCTCGTCCAGCCAGGCGAAGCGGTCCGCCAGGCGCGGCATCTTCTCGGCGACCTCGACGCGGCTGAGCTTGCCGTCGCCATTGAGGTCTGCCGCGGCGAAGCGCTCGTCGAAGCGCTTGCGCATCTCCGCCTCGCGCTGCGTGCGCTGGCGCTCGTGCCAGGCGCGCAGTTCGCCGCGCACGATGTAGCCGTCGCGGTTGGCGTCGATGGCGTCGAAGTGCTTCAGCAGCGGATGCGTGCCATCGCGGCCGGGGAACTTCGCCGCGGCGATTTCCCCGCGGCTCAGGCGGCCGTCACCGTCGGTGTCCAGCCGCTCCGGGCCGGCGTGGCGCATGCCGTGGCGCGGGCCGCGGTGGTGGCGTCCCTTCCACTGCGGGCGCTCGTCCGCATCCAGCCGGCCGTCCCCGTTCCTGTCGAGGCGGTCGAACATCGCGGCCAGGCGCGGATGCTTGGCGGCCTCGGCGCGGTCGATCACGCCGTCGCCGTTGGCATCCAGCGCGGGCCGCTGCGGATGCCCGGCCTGGGCCATGGCGGTGGTCGCGAACAGCGACAGAGCAATGGCGGCGATCAGGGTCTTGTTCGTCTTCATGGTGTTTTCCTCGCGGGCGGCACCAGCGCCGCACTCGCAGGGATCAACGTCCGTGCCCTCGCCCCCGTTGACCCCGCCCCGCGCGGGTTCAGCCTGCGGACAGACACCGGTCGCAGCCGGCGCGACCGCGGGAAGCTATGCTGGCCGCACCGGGAGACGGCTGGCGATGGGCGACAACGACTACCTGCGGCTGTTCCACAGCAGCGAGCACGACTGCGGCTACTGGCCGGACCGCATGGCCCGCGACCTGGTGATCGACCCGCGCGACCCGCGCCTGCCCGCGCTCTACCCGCTCGCGCTGCAGTGGGGCTTCCGCCGCTCGGGCGACATCCTCTACCGGCCACATTGCAGCGGCTGCCGCGCCTGCGTGCCCGTGCGCATCCCCGTGGCCGCGTTCCGCCCGGACCGCAGCCAGCGCCGCACCCTGGCCCGCAACGCCGACGTGACCGCGCGGGTGCTGCCGGCCGGGCGTACCGGCGAACGCTTGGAGCTGTACCAGCGCTACCTTCGCCACCGGCACCCGGGCGGCGGCATGGACAACCACGGCGCCGCGGAGTTCGACCAGTTCCTGGTCGGCACCTGGGCCGACATCCGCTTCCTCGAACTGCGCCTGCATGGCAGGCTGGTCGCGGTCGCGGTCACCGACCTCGTGCCCGGCGCGCTGTCGGCGGTCTACACCTTCTATGACCCCGGCGAGCAGGCGCGCGGCCTCGGCACGCTCGCCATCCTTCGCCAGGTCGAATGGGCGGCGCGCGAAGGCCGCGACCACCTCTACCTCGGCTACTGGATCCCCGGACACGGCAAGATGGACTACAAGCGCAGGTTCCGCCCCCTCGAGGCCTACGACGGCCGCACGTGGAAGCCCCTGGACCCGGGTGCGGCATGACCCCGTCGCGCACCCTCATGCTCGTCGCCGCCTGCGTGCTGTCCGCGTGCGCGCAGGCTTCCTCACGGACGCAGACCCACGCGCAGGCCCCGATGCCCGAACCGACGATCCGCATCGCCACCTACAACGTCTCGCTCTTCGACGACGAGGCCGGCGGCCTGGTGCGCCGGCTGGACGCGGGTGACGACGCGGCGCGGAAGATCGCCGCGGTCCTGCAGCGGGTACGCCCCGACATCGTGCTGCTCAACGAGTTCGACTACGACGCCGATGGCCGCGCCGCGGACCTGTTCCAGCGCGGATACCTGGAACGGCCGCAGGAAGGCGGCGGGGAGCCGCTGCACTACCCGTACCGCTACCTCGCGCCGGTGAATACCGGCGTGCCCAGCGGCCTCGACCTCGACGGCAACGGCAGCATCGGCGGCGAGGGCCGCGACCGTGGCAACGATGCCTGGGGCTATGGCCTGCATCCGGGCCAGTACGGCATGCTGCTGCTGTCGCGCTTCCCGATCGACGAAGGCGCGGCGCGCGGCTTCCGCCTGCTGAAGTGGAGCGACATTCCCGGCGCGCGCCGCCCGCACGACCCAGACAGCGGCCGGCCGTTCCATCCCGACGAAGTCTGGGCGCAGCTTCGGCTGTCCTCGAAGTCGCACTGGGACGTGCCGGTGAGCACGCCGCTGGGCGTGGTCCACGTGCTGGCCTCGCACCCCACGCCGCCCACGTTCGACGGCCCCGAGAACCGCAACGGCCTGCGCAACCACGACGAGATCCGGCTGTGGCGCGAATACATCTCGCCAGGCGAACGGCCGTGGCTGTGCGACGACGACGGACGCTGCGGCGGGCTGGCGGAGGACGCGCGCTTCGTGATCCTGGGCGACCTCAACAACGACCCGGTGGACGGCGATGGCGAGCACGGGGCCATCGTCGAACTGCTCGAGCACCCGCGCGTGCTGCGCGCGCCCGCGCCGCGCAGCGAAGGCGCCGTGGCCGCCGCGGAGGCCGCCGGCGGCGCGAACACGTCCCACCGCGGCGCGCACGCCCACGACACCGCCAGCCTGCACCCGCGCGTGGGCAACCTGCGGCTGGACTACGTGCTGCCCTCGACCGGCTTCCGCTTCCTCGGCAGTGGCGTGTTCTGGCCGGCCCCGGGACAGCCCGGTGCCGACCTGGTCGAGGCCAGCGACCACAGGCTGGTCTGGGTGGACCTCGCCAACTGATCGGCCCTTCAGCGGGCCGCAGGCTCCGGCGCATGCGGCCGGAACCCGAAGGTGTCCTCCTGCTGGCTGGACACGATCATCAGCACCATGCCGGAGGGCACCATCAGCTCGACCGTCAGCTCCCGGCCTTCCTGGGTCCGGCCGCGCAGCGTCATCTCGACGAAGGCGCCGGCGGTGTCCACCTCCGCGCAGGCCACGTGCGGGCCGACCGGGCTGTCCTGCAGGTAGGGCCTGATCGCATCCCCCAGCATCTCGAGCGCCTGCGGGAAGAAGAAGACCGCGTAGCCACTGTGTCCGTTCATGCACCCCTCCGGATCGAAGACGCCGCCATGTTCGCAGATCGCCGGGCGCGGCGGCCCCGGCCATCTTGTCAGATTGATATTTATCTGATATCAGATTGCAAGCAGAGGGAGGGCGTCATGTCACATCCGGTCCGCCCGGCCCGACATGGCCTGCGGAGGGCCGCCACCGGCCCCGCCGGCCCGACCGGTCCCGGCCGGCGCGCCCCGACCCGAACACCATTCCGCGGAGAGTGCTGCCATGAAGGAAAACCACGTCCGTTCGCTGCCCGGCATCCCCATGCTGCTCGTCCTGTTGGCCGCAATCGTGGCCGGCCTGTGGCTGGCCATCGGGTTGAAGATGCTCGTCACGGGCATCGTGGTCACCCTCGTTGCGGCGTTCCTGCTCGCCGGCCTGTACACGCTCGAGCCCAACCAGGCCGCGGTGCTGACCCTGTTCGGCCGCTACGTGGGCACGGTCAAGGACAGCGGCCTGCGCTGGAACAACCCCTTCTACNCCAAGAAGAAGATCTCCCTGCGCGTGCGCAACTTCGAGAGCGGCAAGCTCAAGGTGAACGAACTGGACGGCTCGCCGATCGAGATCGGCGCGGTGATCGTCTGGCGCGTGGTGGACTCCGCCGAGGCCGTGTTCAACGTCGACGACTACGAAAGCTTCGTCCACATCCAGTCCGAGGCGGCCCTGCGCGCGATGGCCACCAGCTACTCCTACGACTCGCACGAGGAAGGCCAGATCTCGCTGCGCAGCCACCCGCAGGAAGTCTCGCAGCACCTGCAGGAGCAGATCGCCGAGCGCCTGCATGCCGCCGGCGTCGAGGTGATCGAGGCCCGGATCAGCCACCTCGCCTATGCCCCTGAAATCGCGCAGGCCATGCTGCAGCGCCAGCAGGCCAACGCGGTGATCGCCGCGCGCACCCGGATCGTCGCCGGCGCCGTGGGCATGGTCGAGATGGCGCTGGCCGAGCTGCAGAAGAACGGCGTGGTCGAACTGGACGAGGAGCGCAAGGCGCAGATGGTCAGCAACCTGCTGGTCGTGCTCTGCGGAGACCGCAGCACCCAGCCCATCGTCAACGCCGGCACGCTGTACTGAGGCGGGCGTGGAAGCACTGGTCCCCCTGGTGATCGCCGTGAGCGGCCTGCCCGCATTGGGCATCGCCATCTGGAGTGCGCGGGCGGGAGACCCGTTTTCGCGTGGTACCGCGCTGCGCTGGGCGCTGATCGCACTGTCGATCCTGTGCGGCGCGGCCGCGCTGTACTTCGCCGGCGGCAGCCGCGTCGCATCGACGATGGTGGTGCTGGCGATGGTGCTGGCGGTCAACGGCCTGCTGCTGTCCCTGGCGCTCCATGTGCGCCGCAGCGGACGGGGGGACCCTGGACGATGAGCACGAAGAAGGCCTACCCGCTGCGCATCGGCACCGAAGTGCTGGAGGCCATGCAGAAATGGGCCGACGACGAGCTGCGCAGCCTCAACGCGCAGATCGAGTACGTCCTGCGCGACGCGCTGCGCAAGGCCGGGCGCCTGCCGGGCCCGCAGGCACGCGCGCAGGACGATGGGGAAAAGGAGGCCCGGGAATGAGCCGCCTCGACCGGGACGCGCGGGAATTCGCGCTGGCGCCGTTGTCCCCCACCGCGTTGTGGCTGCTGCCGCTGCTGTGGCTGGCACTGGTCGTGGTGGTGCTCGCGCTGCACCACGAGCGGCTGCTGCAACCTGTGCCCGGCAACCCGGTGCCCGCCTGGCTGATGACGATGGCCGGCCTGGCGCTGGTCCTGGCCGTGCCGTTCCTCCTGCTCCACCTGCGCCACATCCGCATCGTCGACGGGATGCTGTCCATCCGGGCCGCCGCGGTGTTCGCCCATCGCGTGGCCCCGGCCGAACTGGACCTTGGGCGCGCGCGCATCGTCAGCCTCGACGAGCATGACGGGTTCCGGCCGCGCGTGCGGCTGTGGGGCCTGCGCCTGCCCGGCTTCAGCGCCGGCCACTTCCTGCTGCGCAACCGGGCGCGCGCCTTCTGCCTGCTGACCCGGAACGACAAGGTGCTGGTGCTGCCGCGGCACGACGGCCGCCTCATCCTGCTCTGCCCGGAGAAACCGCAGGCGCTGCTGGAAAGGCTGCGCGGGTTGGCCGGAACCGCGGCCCGGTCTTAAGCTGGCGCGATGCGCCGCCAGCCCCGCACCCTGCTCAACACGCCGCACATCGAGCTGTGGCCCGCATGGCTGCTGCGCGCGCGCGGCAACCACGATGCCCGTGTCCTGGCGCGCGCCCGTTGGGTGCTGCGCCGCAAGCGCGACGGCCGCTACCTTGCCGCGGTACTGCCGGAAGGCCTGATGCCGCTCGTGCCGCGCTGGAACCGCGAGCCGGGACTCGACGCGGCGCTGGACGCGCTCGACGCGCTGCCGCCATCGCTGCGCCCCGGCATCGATGCGGTCCCGGAACTGCCCCTGGACCACATCGGGATCCGCCTTGGGCAGCTCGGCATCGACGCCGGCGACTACGCCAGGCGCACCGGGCTTGCCCCCGTCGCCGAGCCGTCGTGGCTGGCGCTGGCCGGCTTCGACCGCTACCGGCGGCCACTGTGGCTGCACGCCGACGCGGCGCGCGCGTGGAAGCACATGCAACAGGCCGCGCTGCGCGACGGCATCGTGCTGGAAGCGATCTCGGGCTGGCGCAGCCACGACTACCAGCTCGGGATCTTCGAGCGCAAGCTCGCGCGCGGGCAGACCCTCGGGCAGATCCTCGAGGTCAATGCCGCACCGGGCTTCAGCGAGCACCACGGCGGCCGCGCGCTCGACATCGGCACACCGGGCGAGCCGCCGGCCGAGGAATCGTTCGAACGCACCGCCGCCTTCGCCTGGCTGCGCAGTCACGCCGGCGGGTTCGGCTTTGGCATGAGCTACCCCCGGGGCAACCCGCATGGCATCGCCTACGAGCCCTGGCACTGGATGTACGCCGGGGGCTGAAGTCACGTCCCGGGCGGGGTTGCGCATGATCAAGGCCTGGCCGGCGCCATCGCATAGACTGCGGGCCATTTCCCGGGTATGCGAACCGCCATGAGCCTCCTGCGCCACTACCGTTTCCGGCCCTCCCTGGTCGTCCTGCACTGGCTGACCCTGGCCCTGCTGGCCGCGGTCTACGCCACCATGGAACTGCGTGGACTGTTCCCGCGCGGCAGCGTGCCGCGCNAGGCGATGAAGACGGCGCACTACTTCCTGGGCCTGGCGGTGTTCGCGGTGACGCTGCTGCGACTCGTGCTCCGCGCGACCGGCCACACCCCGCCGATCAACCCGCCGCCGCCCGCCTGGCAGGCGGTGCTGGCACGCATCGTCGCGCTGGCGATGTACGCGCTGATGCTGGCGATGCCGGTGATCGGCTACCTGATCCTCGGCGCCGACGGCAAGGCACCGGCCATCGGCGGCTGGTCGCTGCCGGTGCTGGTGCCGGGATCGATGCCCGCCGATGCGCTCGGGTCCTGGCACGAAGGGATCGCACTGGCCGGATACTGGCTGGTCGGCCTGCATGCGGCGGCGGCGCTCTACCACCACCACATCCGCGGGGACAACACCCTGCTGCGGATGTCGCTGCGCCGCTGAGCCCGCGCTTCAGTCCTGCGAACGGTTGGTCGCCGCCTTCGCGCCACCCGCCAGGTCGGCGATGCGCCACAGGTACAGGCTGGCATAGGTGCGGTACGGCCCCCAGCGCCCGCCGCGCTCGCGGACCTCCTTCGGCGTCGGCATCGCCTCCGCGCGGTCCACGTACTGCAGGCCCTTGCGGATGCCCAGGTCGTCCACCGGCAGCACGTCCGGGCGGCCGAGGCGGAACATCAGCATCATCTCCACCGTCCAGCGGCCGATGCCGCGGATCGGGACCAGTGCCGCGACGATGTCGTCCTCGGACATGGAGGCCATCTGCCGCAGCGTCGGGATTTCGCCGCGAGCCTCGCGGGCGGCCAGGTCCCGCAACGCCAGGGCCTTGTTCGCGGAAACGCCGCACGCCCGCAGCACGGCGTCGTCCACGCGCGAGAGCGTGTCGTGGTGCAGCCGCCGGCTGCCGATCGCGGCCTCGACCCTGGCGACGATGGTCGAGGCGGCCTTGCCGCTGAGCTGCTGGAACAGGATCGCCCGCGCCAGCGCGTCCACCGGGTCGAACGGCCGGCGCCAGCGCGGGTCGGGGCCGATCGGGCCGATCCTACGCATCCACGCGCCGAGCCTGCGGTCGCGCCGCACCAGGTGCGCGAACGCGGCCCCGGTGTCGAATCCGCGGGGGTGGCGCGGCATCGGTTTCAGCGCCTCCAGGCCGCCACGGCCTGCAGCAGCCAGCCGGCGATCAGCAGCGTGCCGCCCCAAGGCGCCGGCGCCGACGACCAGCCGAAGAAGGTCTTGCCGGCCAGCGCGCCGCTGAACAGCAGGGTCCCCGCCAGCAGCATCCAGGCCGGGACCGTGCCCAGGCGCCCACGCGGCGCCAGCGCCTGCAGGGCCACGCCGTGCCCGAAGGCGAACGCCGCGGCATACAGCAGACGGGCCCGGGCCTCACCCTCGACCGCGTGCGAGGCATAGGCCGACAGCGCCACGGCGGCCCCGGCGAGCAGGGCCCCCGCCACCGCGGGCCAGCGCGGGGAAGAGTGCGTCGTGCGCATTGCGGTCCTCCAAAACGCATCGCGCCGCATCATGGATGCGGCGCGACGCGGGGTCCAGTCCTCCGGGGCCGGATCACTTGATCGGCCAGAAGACCTCGTACTCGCCGTTCTCGGTGAAGGACTGCTCGATGCCGCTGAGGTAGTTCTCGTACGGACGGCCCGCGATCTCGAGGCCCTGGGTCATCGCCCAGGCGCGCAGCGCGTTGCGGACGTTCTCGAGCTCGGCCATGTAGCCGGTGTACTTCGCCATGGCGACGCGGCCGGGCTCGGTGCGCACGTACTGCACCGGGGCGCCGGACGGGATCTCCACCTTCAGCTCGCCGTCGTCGGCCGCGGCGGCGGAATCATCCTCGCCGGAGCCACGCTTGCGCACGGGCATCGCCACGTCGAAGGTGTAGGCCTCGCGGCCAAGCTCGGCGGTCACGATGCGCATCGGGCCGGCGGCGACCAGGCCGTTGGCCTCCATGACGCGCTTGATCCACTCGGTGTTGGCCTTCATCGACTCCTGGATCTTGAGGTTGTTGCGCTCCACGGCGCCGGCGAACACGACCAGCAGGTTCTCGGCCGGGCGCTCGGCCACGGTCATGTCGCGCAGCTTGCTGCCCTCGACGCGGTAGTCCACGTTGGGCACGGAGGCGAGGATGCCCGCCAGGCGGCTCAGGCCGATCTTCATGTCCTCGCCCACGGTGCTGCGCACGTACAGGCCGGAATAGCGCCCCAGCAGGTCCCAGCCGTACTCGACGTTGTACTTCTGGGTGATCTCGATGTTACGGCCGCGGTTGCCGGTGGTCTTCAGCGAGAACTCCATGGTCTTGTTGGAGCCGCGCGCCCTGTTGTCGAGGGCGTAGACCACGCGGTTGTCCGGCTCGCTCTGGGTGATTTCCCAGCTGCCGTTGCCGACATCCTTCTTCTGCGAGGAGTATTCGAGGCGGGCGCCGACGCCGGCCTCGGGTCCGGAGACCTTGATCTTCACCTCGGGGTCATGCAGCACCAGCGGATTCCAGTGGGTGAAGCGCTTGAAGCTGTTGAGGGTGTCGAACACGATCGTGCGATGCCGGTTCGTCTCCACCTGCTCCACGATGGTGCGGCTGGACGGCAGGAAAACTCCCACCAGCAGGAACAACACGGCGACAATCGCCATGGAAATGAGGACTTCGTACAAACGGTTCAGCATTCAGGGAGTCTCCACGTACGATCCGGCCAGCTAAGGGACGCAGGGGCCCAATGCTAGCAATTTTTTGGCCCCCGGACGGGGCCCCGGGTCAGTCCCGCGCGGGGCCCGGGCCCCGTTCAGCGGCCCACGGGGGCGCGGCGGCTAGATCAGCTGCAGCTCGAAGGCCTTGAGCACGGCCCGGGTGCGGTCGCGCACGCCCAGCTTGCTCAGGATGTTGGACACGTGGTTCTTGATCGTGCCCTCGGCCACGCCGAGCGAGTTGGCGATCTCCTTGTTGGAGAAGCCGCCGGCCATCAGCCGCAGGATCTCGGTCTCGCGCTCGGTCAGCGGATCGGGGCGGTCGAGGCTGACGAAGTCGTTGCGCATGTGCTCCAGGCCCGAGAGCAGGCGCTGGGTCACCGCCGGCTGCACCAGCGAGCCGCCCGCGGCCACGGTCCGGATGGCCCCGACCAGCTGCTCCAGCGACACGTCCTTGAGCAGGTAGCCCTTGGCCCCGGCCTTCATCCCGGCCAGCACCAGCTGGTCGTCGTCGAAGGTGGTCAGGATGATGGTCGGCGGCAGGGCGCTGGCCCGGGACAGGGCCTGCAGGGCCTCCAGGCCCGACATCACCGGCATGCGCATGTCCATCAGCACCACGTCGGGCCGCACCCGCGGGATGATCTCGACGGCCTGCCTGCCATCGGCGGCCTCGGCCACAACCTCCATCTCGCCGTCGAGTGCCAGCAGCGACTTGATGCCCTGGCGGACCAGGGTCTGATCGTCGACCAGGCAGATTCGGATCATGGCGTCTCCACGGGGGTCGTCTGGGCGGCCGTTTCCGGCCGGTGGGGTTGCTCCCGGCCGGCGCCGCCGGGAGCATCCTGGGCCGCCGCGTCGTCGAGCGGCAGGCGCAGGTGCACGGCGAAGCCGTTGCCGGGGGAGGTCTCGATCCGCAGCGTACCGCCATGCACGGCCAGCCGCTCGCGCATGCCCTGCAGGCCGTTGCCCGGGACCGCCGCCTCGGCGCCCCGGCCGTCGTCCCGGGCGACGAGCTCGACCGCATGCCCGTCGATCCGGTAGTGCAGCCGCAGGACGGAAGCCCCGGCGTGGCGCACGGCGTTGGTGATGATCTCCTGTGTGCAGCGCAGCAGCACGTGCGCGCGCTCGGGGTCGTCGAACTGGAAGCTCGGCGGCATGTCCATCTCGATGCGCAGCCCCGGCACATTGTCGGCCAGCGGCAGCAGGGTGGCGCGCATGTCGATGGCGTCGTCGTCACGCAGGCGGCTGACCGCCTCGCGCACGTCGCTCAGCAGCAGCTTGGCCAGGGTATGGGCCTGGTTGACGTGCTCCTGCGCCTGCCCCTGCACCAGATGGCTGGCGACCTCCAGGTTCAGGCTCAGCGCGGTGAGGTGGTGGCCCAGCAGGTCGTGCAGTTCCCTCGAGATGCGGGTGCGCTCGTTCACCCGCACGCTTTCGGCCAGCAACGCGCGGGTGGCGCGCAGTTCCGCGTTCAGGCGGCGCTGCTCCTCGCGGGCCTGTGCCTGCTGCCGCGCGACCATGCCGGTGACGTAGGCGAAGCCGGTGAAGCCCACGTACAGGCTGGCCTGCAGCGCGGCCTCGCCCAGGGTGAACCCGAGCCCGGTGACGTAGACCGGGATGATGACCAGCTCGCACAGCACCAGCAGCGCGACCCCGGACTTGAGCGGCATCAGCCAGGGCAGCACGCAGGCCATCACCATCAGCAGGATGCTGCCCAGCCCGCTCTGGCTGCTGTAGCTGATCGCGATCGCGCTGGTGGCCAGCAGCACCACCAGGCCGAGGCCGAACGGGCTGGTCCGGCGGCGGCCGAGCCCCCGGGTCAGCCACGCATAACACAATCCGAACGTTCCCCAGGCGACCCAGACCCGCCAGCCCGCCAGCAGCGGGCCGGAATCGCCGTCCCCGCGTACCGACAGCAGCAGCAGCGGCAGCCCGATCACGCCCCACGTGAACAGGCCGGCGTAGCGCAACAGTCGGTTGTGGTCGAAGCGCGGGAGCATCGCGGCCCATGTTAGGCGCAATCCGGGGGGCCGGAAGCCTCGAAAGTCATGTCGCCGGGTCGCCCGTCCCGGCAGCCCATGCGATAATCGGCCCCCGGGTGCGACGCGGCCGTCTCCGGGCGCCATCGCCGTATCCTCGTCACAGGAACGGCGCCCACCGCCGCAAGCCGGAAGTCCCTGGAGTCAGGAATGTCGATCGTCGTCCGCGACGTGCGCGAGCACGAGCTGGATTCCATCCTCGCCCTCAACAACGCCGCCGGCCCCGCCATCCTGCCGCTCGACGCGGCACGGCTCCGCTGGTTCTACGAGACCGCCGAATATTTCCGGGTCGCCGAGCGCGATGACACCCTCGCCGGCTTCCTGGTCGGCTTCGGTTCCGGTGCCGACCACGACAGCAGCAACTTCCGCTGGTTCCGCGAGCGGTATGAACATTTCTTTTACATCGACCGCGTGGTGGTCGCCAGCCGCCGGCGCGGCGGCGGCGTGGGCCGCGCGTTCTACGCCGACGTGCAAAGCTACGCCGAGCTGCGCTACCCGCTGCTGGCCTGCGAGGTGTTCCTGGAGCACGACACCGACCCTGTGCGCCTGTTCCATGGCAGCGTCGGGTTCCGCGAGGTCGGCCAGCACGTCATGGAGGAAAACGGCATCCGGGCCTCGATGCTGACCAAGGACATGAGCTGCACCTACGACTGGGTCCGCCGCGAATACGGCGACGCCCTGCCGGACGTGGACTGGCTGGCACGGCCGCGCACGCCGGCTGCCGCCGCCCCGTACCGGACCGCGGGGGCCCGGGCATGAGCCACGCGGCTTCCGCCATGAACTACGAACCCGCGGGCGAACTGAAGATCGGCCAGGTCGGCATCGCCAACCTGCGCGTGCGCACGCTCGACGTGCAGCGGCTGGCCGACGAGATGCGCGAGCGGGTCGCGCGGGCGCCGATGCTGTTCGCGCGCGCCGCGGTGATCGTCGACTTCGGCGCCCTGCCCGCCCTCCCCGACACCGCCACCGCCCGGGCCCTGCTCGACGCCCTGCGCGACGCCGGGGTACTGCCTGTGGCACTGGCCTACGGCAGCAGCGAGAACGAGAAGCTGGCCGTCGAACTGGGGCTGCCGGTGCTGGCCAAGTTCCGCGCCCAGTACGAGCGCGAGGCCGCCGCCGCTGCGGCCGCCGCGCCCCAGCCGGAGCCCCGCAGGGCCGCGGCCGAGCCTCCCCCGCCGCCCCGCCCGGCCCCGGCCGCCCAGCCCGGCCTGATCCAGGCCGGCCCCGTCCGCTCCGGCCAGCAGGTCTACGCCGAGAACCGCGACCTGACGATCCTGTCCTCGGTCGGCCCGGGCGCCGAGGTCATCGCCGACGGCTCGGTCCACATCTACGGCCCCCTGCGCGGGCGGGCGCTGGCCGGCGCCCAGGGCAACGAGAAGGCCCGGATCTTCTGCCGCGCCTTCCACGCCGAGCTCGTGGCCGTGGCCGGACACTACAAAGTGCTGGAAGATATCCCCGCCGAGCTGCACGGCAGGCCCGCACAGGTCTGGCTGGAGAACGGAGAACTCAGGATCGCCGCGCTCGACTGACCGCGGCACCCCCGCGAGGAACACAAGATCCAAGGAGACGTGTTTTGGCAGAAATCATCGTGGTCACCTCTGGCAAGGGCGGCGTCGGCAAGACGACCACCAGCGCCAGCATCGCTTGCGGTCTGGCACGCCGCGGCAAGCGGGTCGCGGTCATCGACTTCGACGTCGGCCTGCGCAACCTCGACCTGATCATGGGTTGCGAGCGCCGCGTGGTGTACGACTTCGTCAACGTCGTGCAGGGCGAAGCCACGCTGAGGCAGGCGCTGATCAAGGACAAGCGCTTCGACAACCTCCACATCCTGGCCGCCTCGCAGACCCGCGACAAGGACGCCCTGACCAGGGAGGGCGTGGAACGGGTGCTCAACGAGCTGGCCGCGGACGGCTTCGAGTACATCGTCTGCGACTCGCCGGCGGGCATCGAGAAGGGCGCGTTCCTGGCCATGTACTTCGCCGACCGGGCGGTCGTCGTGGTCAACCCCGAGGTCTCCTCGGTGCGCGACTCCGACCGCATCCTCGGCCTGCTCGCCTCCAAGACCCGCAAGGCCGAGAACGGCGAGCGCGTGAGCGAGCACCTGCTGCTGACCCGCTACAACCCGGTCCGGGTGGAACGCGGCGAGATGCTGTCGATCTCCGACGTCGAGGAAGTGCTGGGCGTGAAGACCATCGGCGTGATCCCCGAGTCGAACGACGTGCTGGAAGCCTCGAACAAGGGCGAGCCGGTCATCCTCGACATGGAATCCAGCGCCGGCCAGGCCTACGACGACGCCGTCGCCCGCCTGCTCGGCGAGGAACGCCCGATGCGCTTCACCCAGGTGGAGAAGAAGGGCTTCTTCAGCAAGCTCTTCGGGGGCTGAGACATGGGACTGTTCGATTTCCTCAAGGCCAGGAAGAACTCGGCCTCGATCGCGAAGGAACGCCTGCGGATCATCGTCGCGCAGGAACGCACCAGCCGCGACGGCCCCGACTACCTGCCGCTGCTGCAGCGCGAACTGCTCGAGGTGATCCGCAAGTACGTCAGCGTCGACGTCGACGCGGTGAAGGTGGACCTGGTGCGGGACGGCGACCACGACGTGCTCGACATCTCGGTGTCGCTGCCCGACGGACGCACCGCGCCCGCCTCCTGACCGCGTCGCCCCGCGCCTCCCGGCCGGCACCACACCCGGATGGACAGCTCGCCCGACGTCCTGCGCCTGCGCGACATCTCCTTCGACGACGCCTCCGCACTGCTCGCGCGCCACGGCCTGCGCCTGCACCTGGTCGCCGACGACGAACCGATCCCCGGCAGCTACTGGGGCGAACCCGAGGCCGGCATCATCGGCAGCGACGTGTACGCGCGCGGAGATACGCCCGTGCATTCGCTGCTGCACGAGGCCTGCCACCTGATCGTGCTGCCGCCCGGGCGGCGCGCGCAGGTGCACACCGACGCCACCGACTCCATCGCCGAGGAGGACGCCACCTGCTGCCTGCAGATCATCCTCGCCGGCGAACTGCCGGGCGTGGGCCGCGACCGGCTGATGGCGGACATGGACGCGTGGGGCTATACCTTCCGGCTGGGCTCGGCGCGGGCCTGGTTCGAACGCGATGCCGAGGACGCCCGGGCCTGGCTGCGCGAGCGCGGCCTGCCCGCCGACTGACGCCGGCCCGGGAGGCCTGACACGAGGACCGCCCCATGCCCCGCCCCCAGCAGGACCCGCCCGCTTCCCCGGAAACCCGCTGGCAGGGGCTGGAGCTGCTCGGACGCGGCTACAGCCGCCGGTGCGTGGTCGACCCACGCGACCCGGGCCGGTGCCTGAAGTTCGAACTGGCCGACCCCGGCAAGCGCCCGCCCGGCCCGCTGCGCCGCCTGCGCCTCGCCCTGGCCCGGCGCTGGCCCCGCTTCGGCGACAACGCCCGCGAGCTGCGTGCCTGGCGCTGGCTGCAACGGCGGCTGGGACCGGAAGCCGCGCAAGCCCGCTTCGCCCCGGTCGAGGGACTGGTCGACACGCCCTGGGGCCCGGCCTTGCGCTGCCGCCTCGTCCGGCTCCCCGACGGCCGGCCGGCACCGAACCTCCACGCCTTCCTGGCCGGCCGCTCCGACTGGCAGGTCGAGGACCTGTGCGCCGCCGTCGAGGACTTCGCCGCGTTCCTGCGCCGGGAACGCCTGCCGCTGTTCGACCTCAACCCGGGCAATTTCGTCGTGGTCCCCGGGGATGGCGGCCATCCGCGCCTGGTCTGCGTGGACGCCAAGTCGGTGCTGGCCAGCAAGGAGGTCGTGCCCCTGTCGCGTCATGTCCCGTCCCTGCGCGAACGCAAGATCACCCGCCGCGCCGCGCGCCTGTGCCGGCGCCTGCGCGAGGCCGCCCCCACCCTTGCGCCTGCAGCCACCGGCCACTAGCCTGCCGGTTCCCGGTCGATCCGACCCGATTGCGAGCCAGAACCGTGAAGTACCGTCGTCTTCTCATCGCCACCGCGCTCGTCGCCTGCCTGGCCTCGCTGGCCGGCTGCGGGCGGCAGGAACAAACCGTCGCCACGGCCCCGGACGGGGAAACCGCCGACCAGTTCATCGCCCGCGTCAACGCCGAGATGAAGGCGATGTTCCCGGAGCTGAGCGCGGCGCAGTGGCTGTCGAGCACCTACATCAACGATGACAGCCAGCTGCTGGCCGCCAAGGCCAACGAGAAGTTCCTGTCGAAACTCAACGAATGGATCGAGCAGGCGCGCCGGTTCGAAGGGCAGGAGATGTCGCCGGAAACCGCGCGCGCGATCACGCTGCTCAAGCTCAGCACCGCGATGCCGGCGCCGAAGGATCCGGACAAGCTCGCCGAGCTGGCCATGATCGCCGCGAAGATGGAGGGCATGTACGGCGCGGGCACGTACTGCAAGGACGAAGGCGGTTCCCGGAACTGCCGCCAGCTCGGCGAGCTCGAGGACGTGCTGCGCAACAGCCGCGACTACGACGAGCAGCTCGACGCCTGGCAGGGCTGGCACACCATCGCCCAGCCGATGCGCCAGGACTACCAGCGCTTCGTCGAGCTGGTGAACGAAGGCGCGCGCACCCTGGGCTTCGCCGACGCCGGCGAGATGTGGCGCGCCGGCTACGACATGCCGCCGGCCGAGATCGCCACGGAGACCGACCGGCTGTGGGGCCAGGTCAAGCCGCTGTACGAGCAGCTGCATTGCTACACCCGCACGCGCCTCGAGGCCCGCTACCCGGGCAAGGGCTCGGTCAACGGCCTGCTGCCCGCCCACCTGCTCGGCAACATGTGGCAGCAGGACTGGGGCAACCTCTGGGACATCCTCGCCCCCTACCCCGAGTCGCAGGCCGGCAGCCTGGACATCACCGGCGCGCTCGAGCGCCGCTACCAGGCGGGCCTGAACAGGCTGCTCTCGCAGCAGAACGCGCTGATCAGCGACACGAAGCGCGCCGAGGTCGTCCGCCAGGCCGAGCTCGACATCGCCATGGAGATGACCCGCATGGCCGAGGGGTTCTACACCGGCCTCGGCATGCTGGAGCTCCCCGGCAGCTACTGGCGGAAGTCGCAGTTCATCAAGCCGCGCGACCGCGACGTGGTCTGCCACGCCAGCGCGTGGGACATGAACATGGGCGGCGAGGACGGCAAGTCCCCCGACGTGCGCACCAAGATGTGCATCAAGCCGAACGAGGAGGACTTCACCACCATCTACCACGAGCTCGGCCACGTCTATTACTACCTCGCCTACAACCACCTGCCGCCGCTGTTCCAGGGCGGCGCGCACGACGGCTTCCACGAAGCCATCGGCGACACCATCGTGCTGGCGATGACGCCGAAGTACCTGCAGTCGATCGGGCTCGTGGGTGAACAGACGCAGAGCCGCGAGGCGCTTATCAACGCGCAGATGCGCATGGCGCTGGCCAAGGTCGCGTTCCTGCCGTTCGGCCTGATGATCGACCGCTGGCGCTGGGGCGTGTTCGACGGCTCGATCACCCCGGACCGCTACAACCAGGCCTGGTGGGAACTGAAGGCGAAGTACCAGGGCGTGGCCCCGGTGCAGCCGCGCGGCGAGGAATTCTTCGACCCGGGCGCCAAGTACCACGTGCCCGGCAACACGCCGTACACGCGCTACTTCCTCTCCCACATCCTGCAGTTCCAGTTCTACAAGGCGCTGTGCGACGCCGCCGGCCACCAGGGCCCGCTGTACGAGTGCACCTTCGCCGGCAGCAGGGAAGCGGGCGAGAAGTTCTGGGCGATGCTGTCGAAGGGCAACAGCCAGCCGTGGCAGCAGACGCTGAAGGAGCTGACCGGCACCGAACGCATGGACGCCTCGGCCGTGCTCGAGTACTTCGCGCCGCTGAAGGAGTGGCTGGAGCAGCAGAACGAAGGCAGGCAGTGCGGCTGGACCGTCCCGGCCGCCGCCAACTGATACCTGCGCCCCCGATCGTGGACGGGCGGGCTTCGGCCCGCCCCGTCGTTTTTTCCGCGCCGGGGACATGCCGCATACTGGATCCATGGAACAACGCACAGGCACCGTCGAACCCTGCCTCCTTCCCCAGCCTGCCGCCACGGCGTCCGCCCTGCCGGCACGGTTCTACGTGGATCCGGCGATGGCCGCGCGCGACCGCGAAGCGGTGTTCGACCGCAGCTGGCAGCTGGTCGCGCATACCGGCCGCCTCGCGGAACCGGGCGACCACGTCGTCGTGGACTTCGCCGGGCTGCCGGTGATCGCCGTGCGCGATGCGGACGGCACGATCCGGGCCTTCCACAATGTCTGCCGCCACCGCGCCGGCCCGCTCGCCCGCTGCGACGGCCGCGGCGCGAAGGCGCTGCGCTGCCTCTATCACGGCTGGACCTACCGGCTCGACGGCAGCCTGCGTTCCGCCACGGAGATGGCGGACGCCGAGGGATTCGACCCCTCCGCGATCCGGCTGCCGGAGCTGGAAGTGCGGGTCTGGCAGGGACTGGTGTTCGCCTGCGCCGGCAAGCCGGCGATGCCGTTCGAGGACCTGGTCGAGGGCATCGGGGCGCGCCTCGGCCCCGGGCGCGACCTCCCCGGCTACGCCTGCCACCGCCACGTGTCCTACGACATCGCCTGCAACTGGAAGGTGTACGTGGACAACTACCTCGAGGGCTACCACGTGCCGCACGTGCACCCGGAACTCAACCGGATGCTCGACTACCGCAGCTACCGCACCGAGACGGCCCGCTGGCATTCGCTGCAGTGGAGCCCGCTGGAAAGCACGGAAGGGCTCTACGGCAACGGCGACGCGCTGTACTACTGGCTGTGGCCGAACACCATGCTCAACATCCTGCCCGGCCGCCTGCAGACCAACCGGGTGGTGCCGCTGGGCGTGGACCGCTGCCGGGTCGAGTTCGACTACTACTACCCGCCCGCGGCCTCGGACGACCCGCGCCGTGACGCGGACCTGGCCTTCAGCGACGGGGTGCAGCAGGAGGACATCACGATCTGCGAGGACGTGCAGCGCGCCCTCGCCTCGGGCTCCTACGAATGCGGACGGCTCAACCCGCTGCGGGAGAGCGGCGTCCACCACTTCCACGAGCTGCTGCGCCAGGCCTACCGGGAAACACCCTGAGCCGTGAGCCCCGGGCGGATGCCGCCTACAGCTGCTCGCCCGGCTCCAGCACGGGCGACTTCGGGCATTCCGCCCTGCGCACCCGGCGGGCTTCCCAGAACCAGAACAGCCAGCCCAGCAGGGTGAAGCAGGCCGCCATGAGCGCGAGCGCCAGCAGCGAGTGGCTCACCAGCGGCGAAAGCACGCCGGCCACCACCGCGTTCAGCACCAGACCGGTGAAGGCCTGCAACGAGGACGCCGACCCGCGCTGGCGCGGGTACATGTCGAGGATGGCGAGCGTGACGATCGGGAACACCAGCGCGATGCCGAACGAATCGAGCATCACCGGCAGGATCGCCCAGGGGACCGACGGCACGTCCACCAGGACGCCGTAGAGCACGTTCGCCGCAACCGCCACCCCGCAGCAGGCAAAGCCGATGTTCGCCAGCCGCGTGCCGCTGATCCTGCCCGCGGCGCGCCCCGACACGTACGACCCGAGCATCATCCCGCTGATCATCGGGATGAAGAACCAGCCGAACTGCCGCTCGCCGAGCTTCATCAGGTCGAGCACGAACGCCGGCGCCGAGGCGATGAACAGGAACAGCGCCGCGAAATTGAACGCGGCGGCCGCGGCCAGGCGCTGGAAACGCGGATTGACGAAGATCGCCGCGTAGTCGCGCAGCAGCCGCCCCGGCGCCAGCGACACCCGCGCCCCGCGCGGGTGCGTCTCCGGCAGCCAGGCCCACGTCGCCGCCAGCAGCAGCACGGAGAACCCGACCAGGAACCAGAAGATCAGCGGCCAGCGCCCCCAGCCGAGGATCCAGCCGCCGACCACCGGCGCGATCGCGGGCGCCACGCCGAAGATCATCGACACGCGGCTCATCAGGCGCTGCGCGTCGTCGCCATGCAGCACGTCGCGGATCACCGCCCGGCCGACGATCAGGCCGACACCCGCCGACAGCCCCTGCAGCGCGCGGAATGCCAGCAGCGCCGGCAGGTCGCGCGCCAGCGCGCAGCCGGCCGAGGCCAGCGTGAACACCGCCAGCCCGCCGAGGATCACCCGCCGGCGGCCAAGCGCGTCCGACAGCGGGCCGTGGACCACGCTCATCAGCGCATAGGCGACCAGGTAGGCGCTGATCGTCTGCTGCATCGCCACCTTGTCGGCGCCCAGGTCCACGCCCATCGCCGGGAACGCGGGAAAGATGGTGTCGATCGAAAACGGGCCGAACATCGCCAGCCCCGCGAGCAGCAGAGCAAGGCGGCGCAGGTTGGGCGTGCGGGCATTCATGCGGGGGCGGGGACAGGCGGGCCGGCCATCCGGGAAGCCGGGGCCGGCGGCAGGCGGGAAATCACGGCAGGACAACCGGGAAGGGAGCGCATTATCCCGGACCGTGCGGGCCGCCGGGGAGTGCCGCGGGGCACCCCCAGCCCCGCGGTATAATCGGATTGGCAATCCGGAGGGAGAAGCCGCGCGCGCCTGCAGGGAACGCGTGGCTGCCGAAGGCGCAAACGCCCGTAATCGCTCAGGCCCGATACCACCGGTTGCGACAACACTCTGGAGAGACCGCCCGGCATCCGCCGGAACCGGCGCCGAAGGGGCACGAAGCGCGGCCTGCCTGCGCTTCCAAACTCTCAGGCAAAAGGACAGAGGGGCACCCGCTCGTGCGCGCGCGCACGCCCGCCAGCCACGCCTCCGGATCCTTGCCATGCCCACGCCCTCCCTGCGCGACCTCGAACACCACTCCGCCTTCGTCGAACGCCACATCGGCCCCAACGACGCCGAAATCGCGCACATGCTGCGCACGGTCGGCTACGACTCGCTCGACGCGCTGACCGAGGCCATCGTCCCCTCCTCCATCGCCAGGACCGGCACGCTGGCGCTGCCGGAAGGCATGACCGAGGAGGAGGCGCTGGCGAAGCTGCGCGCCATTGCCGCGAAGAACCAGGCCTGGCGCAGCTTCATCGGCCAGGGCTACTACGGCACCCACACGCCGAAGGTGATCCTGCGCAACATCCTCGAGAACCCGGCCTGGTACACCGCCTACACGCCGTACCAGGCGGAGATCTCGCAGGGCCGGATGGAGGCGCTGATCAACTTCCAGCAGATGTGCGCCGACCTCACCGGCATGGACATCGCCAACGCCTCGCTGCTGGACGAGGCGACCGCTGCCGCCGAGGCGATGGCGCTGGCCCGCCGCGCCTCGAAGTCCAGGTCGAACGTGTTCTACGTCGCCGACGACGTCCACCCGCAGACGCTGGAGGTCGTGCGCACCCGCGCCGACGGCCTCGGCATCGAAATCGTGACCGGCCCGGCGGCGGCCGCCGCCGCCACCGACAGCTTCGGCGTGCTCGTCCAGTACCCGAACACCTTCGGCCGCATCGAGGACCACTCCGCGCTGGCAGAAGCCGTGCATGCACGCGGCGCACTGCTCGCGGTCGCCACCGACCTGCTCGCGCTGACCCTGGTCACGCCGCCGGGCGAATGGGGCGCCGACATCGTGGTCGGCAACTCGCAACGCTTCGGCGTGCCGTTCGGCTTCGGCGGCCCGCACGCGGCGTTCATGGCCTGCCGCGACGCGTTCAAGCGGCAGATGCCGGGCCGCCTGATCGGCGTCTCGGTGGACGCCGAGGGCAACCCNGCCTACCGCCTCACCCTGCAGACCCGCGAGCAGCACATCCGCCGCGAGAAGGCGACCAGCAACATCTGCACCGCGCAGGTGCTGCTGGCGGTGATGGCGGCGATGTACGCCGTCTACCACGGCCCCGAAGGCCTGACCCGCATCGCCCGCCGCGTGCACCGCCAGGCGGCGATCCTCGCCGCGGCCCTGCGCAGGGCGGGCGTGACCGTCGACGGTGACTTCTTCGACACCCTGCACGTCACCGGCGTGGACGCGGAGCAGATCCACCGCCGCGCCGCCGAACGCCGCATCAACCTGCGCCGCATCGACGCCACCAGCGTCGGCGTCAGCCTCGACGAGACCGTCACCCGCGACGACCTCGTGGCGCTCGCCGCGACCTTCGGCGCCGACCTTTCCGGCGACGCCATCGACGCGCTCGACCGCGAGACCCCGGACGCGCTGCCCGCGGGCCTGCTGCGCACCTCGAAGTTCCTGACCCACCCGGTGTTCAACACCCACCACAGCGAGCACGAGATGCTGCGCTACCTGCGCCAGCTCGCCGACAAGGACCTCGCGCTGGACCGCACGATGATCCCGCTGGGCTCGTGCACCATGAAGCTCAACGCCACGGCGGAGATGATCCCCATCACGTGGCCGGAGTTCACCGACATCCACCCGCTGGCGCCGGCCGGGCAGGCACAGGGCTACCACGAGCTGATCGACGGCCTGGAGGCGATGCTGGTCGAGATCACCGGCTACGACGCGGTCAGCTTCCAGCCCAACTCCGGCGCGCAGGGTGAATACGCCGGCCTGCTGGCGATCCGCGGCTACCACCGCTCGCGCGGCGAGGGCCACCGCAACGTCTGCCTGATCCCCGCCTCGGCGCATGGCACCAACCCGGCCAGCGCGCAGATGGCCGGCATGAAGGTCGTGGTCGTCGAGTGCGACGCCAATGGCAACATCGACATCGACGACCTGCGCGCCAAGGCCGAACAGCATTCGGCCAACCTGGCGGCGCTGATGATGACCTACCCCTCCACGCACGGCGTGTTCGAGGAGGACGTGGTCGAGATCTGCGAGATCGTCCACCGCCACGGCGGCCAGGTGTACACCGACGGCGCCAACCTGAACGCGCTGGTCGGCATCGCCAAGCCCGGGAAGTGGGGCTCGGACGTCTCGCACCTGAACCTGCACAAGACTTTCTGCATCCCGCACGGCGGCGGCGGCCCCGGCGTCGGCCCGTGCGCGGTCAAGTCGCACCTCGCGCCGTTCCTGCCACGCGGCCACCGCGCCGCGCAGGGCTCCACCGGCATGGTATCCGCCGCCGGGCACGGCAGCGCCAGCATCCTGCCGATCTCGTGGATGTACATCGTGCTGATGGGCGCCGCCGGCCTGCGCAAGGCCACCCAGGTGGCGCTGCTCAACGCCAACTACATCTCCAAGCGGCTGGCGCCGTACTACCGCACGCTCTACACCGGCCGCAACGGCCTGGTCGCGCACGAGTGCATCCTCGACATCCGCCCGCTGGAGAAGGCCACGGGCGTGACCGCCGAGGACATCGCCAAGCGCCTGATCGACTACGGCTTCCACGCGCCGACGCTGAGCTTCCCGGTGTCGGGCACGCTGATGGTGGAGCCGACCGAGAGCGAGTCGCTGCACGAGCTGGACCGCTTCATCGACGCGATGATCCAGATCCGCGAGGAAATCCGCGCCATCGAGGAAGGCCGGATGGACCGCGAGGACAACCCGCTCAAGAACGCGCCACACACCGCCACCATGGTCGCCGCAGGCGAGTGGAAGCACGGATACCCGCGCGAACAGGCCGCGTGGCCGCTGGAGAGCCTGCGCCGGCAGAAGTACTGGCCGCCCGTGGCGCGCGTGGACAACGTGTACGGCGACAAGAACGTGTTCTGCGCCTGCATCCCGGTGGATGCCTGGCGCGAGGAGCCGGCCGGGGCCTGATCCCGTCCCCGTGGAAGGCGGGCAGCCGCCCTCCACGGGGCCCGCCGGGCCCGGCACGGGCAGGAAAAAAAACCGGAAACTTGCATCATCCGCGTGGTTTCACGAGGATGTTGCCTTGTTCCACGTATTTTCCAGGGAGGTTCGATGACCGCAATCCGCGGCCAGAGCGCCGGTTCCCGTTCCGTCCCCGTCCCCTCCACCCGCGCCACGACCGCAGGCAGCGTCCTCGTCGACGAGCACACCGGCCTGCAACAGGTTCGCATCGTCCGCCACCCCGTCTTCGGCGGCCAGCTCTACCTCGATGGCGACCTGCAGATCTCCGAGTCCGATTCCGCGTACGGCATCGCCATGGTCAGCCCGCTGCTGGGTCTTGGCCGGCTCGAGCGCGTGGCCATCCTCGGCGGCGGCGACGGCGGTGTGCTGTGCGAGCTGCTGCGCACCCTGGAGCCGCTCGGCCACCTGCCGCGCGAGCTGACGATGGTGGAGATCGACGCGCGCGTGATCGAGCTGTGCCGTATCCACCTGCCCGCGGTGTGCGGCGACGCCTTCTCGCATCCCGGCGCGAATGTCGTGATCGGCGACGCCTTCGCCTGGATCGCGCAGGCACGCGGCCTGGACGCGGTNNTCTACGACCTGACCATGGACCCGGTGCGCGAGGACCAGCCGCGCGACGCGTTCGTCGCCGAGATCGTGGCACTGGTGGCCCGCGCCCTGCGTCCCGGCGGCGTCTTCAGCATGCAGTGCTGTGGCCACGGCCGTGCCGATCCCGACGACCGCGCCGAGCGCAGGCGCCTGCTGCCGCTGATCCGCCAGACCGTGGACGCGCACTTCGTGGACCGATGCGAACAGGACGTGCTGGTCCCGTCCTACCGCGACCTGTGGACCTTCCTCAGCGCGCGCAAGCCCGGCTGAGCGGCTTCACAACCGGGCGAAGGAAAACAGCTCCGCCAGCGGGTGCTTCCTGCGCTCGACCAGCGCGCGCAGGAGCCCGGCACCCGCCATCGAGTAGGTGATGCCGTTGCCGCCGTAGGCCATCGCGAACAGCACGCGCGGGCCGTGCTGGGCATGCGCACCGAAGAACGGCAGNCCATCCTTCGTCTCGGCGAAGGTCCCGGCCCACGAGAACGCCGGGCGCAGCGGCAGGTGAGGGAACAGCTCCCGCACCTGCTTCTCCAGTTTCCGTGCCTTCTTTTCCACCCGTGCATCGCGCCGCGCGGGGATGTCGATGGCATCGTCCTCGCCGCCAACGNGCAGGCGGCCATCCCCCGTGCTGCGCATGTACAGGTACGGCCGCGCCGACTCCCACACCATCGTCCGCCGCAGCGGCCCGAGCACTTCCGGGTCGATCGGGTCGGTGATGAAGGCGTAGCTGCTGCGGTTCGCCGCCACGCGCCTGCGCAGCCAGCGCTGGTTGGCGTACCCGGCGGCGAGGATGGCATGGCCGGCGCGGATCACCACGCCGTCCTCCGTCCGCAGCGTTACGCCGCGGCGCGTGGTCGTGATCTCCCCGACCGTGGTGCGGTCATGCACGCCAACGCCACGCCGCGCCAGCCTGGCCAGCGTGCGCCAGGCCATGCGGTAGGCGTCGATGAAAGCGCCCGTCCTGCTGAGGATCGCCGCGGGCCGGTCGATCCCGTACACCTGCCGCAACGCGCCCTGCTCCAGCCATTCCACGTCGAATCCGTGCTTCCTGCGCAGCTCGAATTCCCCGCGCAGGTCCTTGCGGTGCTTCCGCCTGCTGGCGAAGTAGAGGCTGTGCGCGCGGGCGAAATCCACGTCGCGCACCTCGCGCGCCAGCTCCCCGAGCGCCGGGATTGCCTCGGCGCAGGCACGGTACGCCAGCACCGCCGCGCCCTCGCCGTAGCGCTTCGCGAGGTCCACCATGTGCGTGTCGATCTCGTACTGCAACAGCGCCGTGCTGGCCGCCGTGCTGCCCCAGCCGATGTCCCGCTGCTCCACCACCACGACCTCATGGCCGTGGCGCGCGAACTCGCCTGCGACCAGTGCCCCGGTGATCCCGCCGCCGACCACCACGACGTCGCAACGCACGTCCTCCCGCAGCTGCGGGAAGGCGTACATCAGCCCGTTCTTCACCGCCCAGAACGGATAACCGCTCTTCAGGTCCATGCCGCGCACCTCCGCCGTGGGGAAGCCCAGCGTAGGCCAGGCGGAGTGAAGCCCCCTTCATCCATGGCGGCCGCAATCCACGCCCAGGCGGGGAGTGCACCATCCATGTATTGCTCCGCGTACCCGTCCGGCGGTGGGACCGGCCGGATCACGTCGATCAGCACGCCATTTACTGCTGCTCGAAGCCCCGGCAGTCCCCGGTGTGGACGTGATGGATACGATCGACGCTGCCGGGCAGGCCGGACACTGCGCGAGGCCATGGACGCCGGCCTGCTGCGGCGACCGCCTGGGGAACCGCTGGCCGCGTTGCTTTAGGCCGCATCCGGTCGCGCCGTCCGGGCACTGGCCGAAGGCGCGGACCGCGAAGCGTGGCAGGCCGCGCTCGACGCCCTGATCGATGGCCCTGCGCCGCGCTGGCCGGGTGCTCAGCTTCCCGTCCGCGGCCAGGCCGGAACTCCGCCATCGAAACCGCCCGACGCGACCCACTCCCGCGTGAACGCACGGAACGCCTGCAGCTTCGGCAATGCCTGCGAACGCGAGGGATAGCACAGCATCAGGCCACGGCTGCGCGGCATGAATTCGTCCAGGACGCGGAGCAGCCTGCCATCGCGTACCGCCGCACGGACCACGGGCTCGGCCAGATAGGCCAGGCCGCCGCCCGCGAGGGCGGCGCGCAGGCAAAGCAACGTGTCGTTGACGATCACGCCGCCGCCCACGCCGACAGCCAACGGCCGCCCGCGCCGAACGAACTCCCAGCGGTATTCACCCTGCGAATCGGCCATGCGGAACCGGATGCAGCGGTGCGCGCCCAGATCCTCCGGCCGTCGGGGCGCGGGATGCCGGGAAAGGTATTCGGGACTCGCTACCACCACGAATGGAAAAGGCGGCAGCAGTTCCACCGCCACCATGTCCTGCGGGACCAGTTCCGCCAGCCGGATGCCGGCGTCAAACCCCTCGCCCACGAGGTCGCTGACGCGGTCGTCCGCGCACAGCTCGACGTCCAGCCCCGGATGCCGTGCGCAGAACCCGCGCACGAGGGGTCCGACCAGCACATCCGCCACCACGCGTGAAACCGACAGACGGAGTGTGCCTGCAGGCGTACCGGCCAGGCTGCGCGCCGCCTCCGTGGCTTCGGCCAGCAGCCTCCTTGCCTGCCGCGCACCCTCGATGAAGCGTTCCCCGGCCTGGGTCAGGCCGACCCGCCGGGTGGTCCGCGCCAGCAATGGCACGCCGATCCGGGCCTCGAGCGAACGGACGATATGTCCCACGGCCGACGGTGAAAGCCCCAGCTCCTCGGCGGCAGCACGGAAACTGCGCAGTTCCGCCACCCGCAGGAACACCATCACACCGTCGAAATGGCGCCGGTCGGGCATGGCGATTGAACGATCAGGCTGCATGGCGCATGCAAAGAATCCATGTTTATTGCATTTTCCGCCAAACCTAGCATGGCCCCGGGTCATCCCGGAAACACGCCATGCCACATCTTCCACACCAGCCTGCTCCCCCGCACGACAACCGGTCCGGCCGCCTTGTCGTGTTGCCTGCCCTGCTCGCCCTGGCCGGGTGTGCCGGGCTGCCACGCGTCGACCCGGTCGCCGGCGATGTCGATCCCGGCGACTGCTCCGTGCTGACGGCGGAACTGGACCGCACGCTGGAGGCACGTGAGGCCGCACTGCAGGCCCGGCGCAATTCCTGGAAGCTGGTGCTGCCCGTGGCTGCCGCTGCGCGCTATGCCCACGCCGCCAACCGGGTGCGCGACTACGAAGAGCGCATCGCCACGCTGGAATCGTGGCTGGCGTCCGCAGGCTGCACCCGCGCCGCGGCTATGGAGGAAGGCTCATGAGCAACTATGACGGAACCGGCCACGACGCTTTGCGCCGTGCTTCCAGGCGCGCCTTCCTCGGCGCCATTGCAGGAAGCGCCACCGCGGGATTCATGGCAGGTGCCGCAGCAGGCGCCGCACTCGGCTACCGGGCCTCGCCTCCGCCACCTGTCGTGGACGGCCCGAAGCGCTTCGCCGGCAAGGTAGTGCTGGTCACCGGCGGCACGTCCGGGATTGGCCGTGCCAGCGTCATCGCCTTCGCCGACGCCGGCGCGGATGTGGTCTTCTGCGGGCGCCGCGAGGCACGCGGGCGCGAGGTCGAACGCGAAGCTGCGCGACGCGGTGGCTCGGCCCGTTTCGTCCGCGCGGATGTGCGCGACCCGGAACAGGTGCGCGCACTGGTGGATGGCATCGTGCAGCGCCACGGCAGGCTGGACGTGGCCTTCAACAACGCGGGGATCTACGGCAACCNGCCGTTCCACGAAATGCCACTGGCCGAATTCGACGACATCCAGGCCACCAACGTCCGTGGCACCTTCCTGTGCATGCAGGCGCAACTTCCGGTCATGCTGGCCCAGGNCGGTGGCACGATCATCGTCACCTCGTCCGTGCAGGAACTGGCAACCCGGCCGGGCAGCGTCGCCTATGCCGCGAGCAAGCGCGCACTCGTCGCCCTGGTGAANGTGGCGGCGCTCGAGTACGGGGCCAGGGGCATCCGGGTCAATGCCATCTGCCCTGGCACCATCGACACGCCGATGGTGCGCCAGGGCGCCGCGGCCACGCTGCCGGACCCGGCATGGGGCATCGCTTCGCGGCAGTGGGCGAAAGACAACGTGCCCGGCGTGCAACGCATGGGCACGCCTGAGGAGATCGCCCGCGCCGTGCTGTGGATGGCGTCGGACGAGATGAGCTACCTCAACGGCGCCGCTGTCGTCGTCGATGGAGGAATGACCACCGCGCTGTAGCGGCTTGCACCCTGCCACTGCGGGCCCCGGACGGCCATGGCGCTCAGGCCATGACCTGTCCCGGGTGCAGCGCGTGCACCTGGTCGAACAGTGCCTCGAGCCTGGCATGCGTGCCGCGCAGGCCCGCGGCCACCTGCGCCGCCCAATCGAAGTACGCGGCCCGCCGGGACAGGGGCCAGTCGGCAGGCGGGTATTCCACGAGGTCGCGCAGGCTCGCGATCATGTCCGCGAGCGTGATGAGTTTCGCCCCGGCGGGAAGGTGCGGTGCATGCTCCACCTGCAGGCGCTTGCGCTCGGCCTCTGGCAGCGACCTGTCGCCGGTCACCGCCTCCGCCAGCGCCAGCACGTGCTCGCCGAACCTGCGGCGCAGCTGCGCCCGCCCCTGCTCCAGCGTCGGCTGGCCATCCCGGCCGCAGCAGTCCTCCAGGTAGTCGTGCAGCGCCGCCGCGCAGAGCACGTCGGCCTCCAGGATCCCGGCCTCCACGGCGAGTATCCGGACCAGCGTCACGGAATGGTCGATGCACTGCATGCCGTCGGCGTCCTTGCGGCGCTGCATGCGGTGGGCGTGGGCCGCGAACGCGATCGCGTCGACGATGCGCGGCAATGCCCCGGTACCGGATTCCATGGCATCCCCCCTTGCGTCAACGCCGGCAAGCTTTGCATCCGGATGTCTCAGGGGGCGAGACTGGCACGGCATCCCCGCGTCCTGGATTGGCAACCCTTGGCCACATCACGCCCGCGCGGCGCGCAGCCCCCAGGGCGGGGGTACGATTCCGCTCCCGGCCCCTCCCGCAGCCCGCATGACCGCCACGCCCGCCACGGTGGACGCCACCGGCCACCCCGCCCCGGACGTACGCCGCCGGCGCATCCGGATCGTGGACCGGCTCCGCGGCCTGATGATCGTGCTGATGGTGCTCGACCACGTGCGCGACTACTTCCACGTCAGCGCGCTGACCTCGCAGCCGACGGATCTGTCCCAGACCACGCCGACGTTGTTCATGACGCGCTGGGTCACCCACCTGTGCGCGCCGACCTTCGTATTCCCCGCGCGGGAGCCTCCGTGTACCTGCAGCGCGCGCACACGGACCTGCCCGCCCTCTCGCGCTTCCTCGCGCTGCGCGGCCTGTGGCTGATCCTGCTCGAACTGACGGTGATCGCCTTCGCCTTCAATTTCTCCTGGCCGTTCCTGTTCCTGCAGGTGATCTGGGCGATCGGCGGCGGGTTCCTGCTGCTGTCGGCGCTGCTGTGGCTGCCACGCCGGGCCGTGCTGGCGATGGGCGTGGCGATCGTGGCCGGCCATCCCCTGCTTGCGATGCTGGTTCCGGGCGAAGGCGGCTGGACGGTGGCATCCCGCCTGCTGTTCTCCTCCGGCCCTGTCGGCAACATGCCCGGGTTCCTCGCCTATCCGCTGCTGCCCTGGTTCGGGATCATGGCGCTCGGCTACGGGCTGGGACACGTGTTCGAGCGGCCGGCCCCCGACCGCAACCGCATCCTGCTGCTGCTCGGCACCGGCATGCTGCTCGCGTTCGCGGCCCTGAGGGCCTCCCGCCTTCCCATGGACCCCATTCCCTGGTCGCACCGCGGCGATGCGGTGATGACCCTGCTGTCCTTCATCAACGTCCTGAAGTATCCGCCCTCGCTGCTGTACGTGCTGGCCACGCTCGGCGTCTCGCTGCTGCTCGCCCCGCTGCTGGAGCGCCTGCGCGGACCNGCCGCTTCGCTGCTGGATGCCATCGGCGCGACGCCGTTCTTCACCTACCTGCTGCACATCTTCCTGGTGCACGGCCTGGCGATGCTGGTCGGCATGGCCATGGGCATCGCGCCCGGCGCCTTCGTCAATTTCCTGGGAGACCCGGGCCGCCTGATCGAGGCACGATGGGGCATCACGCTGGGCCAGGTGTACGTGGTCTGGATCGCGTGTGTCCTCGCGCTCTGGCCGGTCGCGCGCTGGTACGCCGGCGTGCGCCGCCGCCACGGCTGGTGGTGGCTGAGGTTCCTCTAGCGCGTTGCACGCGAGGCGCCGGGGCACAGGTTCAGATCACGCCCCCGCCACCGGATGCAAACGGGACCCGCCGCCGCAGCCCGGGCGCACCGCCCGCGGGATGTCATGCCTGCGGCCTGGTCTCCGGCTTCGGCTCGACCACCTCGCGACCGGTCTCGGCGCGTCCCGCCAGCTCCGTACCGGCATCCGGCGGCAGCCGGCGCATCTGCAGCACCGAGAGCGCGGACACCAGGCCCACGGCGAGGAAAGCCCAGGTGAAGTTGACCGGCGCATCGCCCGGCGCGCCGGTGAACCGGCCCGCAAGGGTCAGCGCGAAGCCGCCGATGGTCACGCCCATCGCCAGCGACAACTGCTGCGCCATCGCCGCCAGGCTGCTGGCCTGGCTCATCCGGGCCTGGTCCACGTCGGCATAGGCGATGGCATTGATGCTGGTGAACTGCAGCGAACGCAGGAAGCCGCTGGCCAGCAGCACGCCCACCATCAATGCATACGGCGTATCGGCGCGGAACAGGCCAAAGACGCACATCAGCAACGACGCCACCAGGCCGTTCCACACCAGCACCGGACGGAAGCCCACCCGCCTGAGCACGGCCGGCGCGATGAACTTCATCAGCATCGCGCCCGCGGTCGAAGTGAAGGTGACCATGCCCGACTGCAACGGATTCATGCCAAAGCCCAGCTGCAGCATCAGCGGCAGCAGGAACGGCGTGGCGCCGATGCCGAGGCGGAACAGCGAACCGCCGAGCACGCTCACCCGGTAGGTGGGGATGCGCAGCAGGTCCAGCCGCAGGAGTGGATGCGGGTGGCGGCGCGCATGCCACACGTAGGCTGCCATCAGCGCCGCGCCGCACAGCATGCACGCTGCCAGCACCGCACCCGGCACCAGCCCGCGGCCGATGGCCGACAGGCCGAACATCGCCAGCGACAGCCCGCCCGACGACAACAGGAACCCCCGCCAGTCGAGGTCCGCAACCGGCTGCCGCAGCAGCGGCACGTGCCGCCAGGCCAGCCACATGCCGAGCAGCCCCATCGGGATGTTGATCAGGAAGATGATGCGCCAGTGCGCGTACGTGGTGATCGCACCGCCCACCACCGGCCCGAGGATCGGCCCCAGCATCGCCGGCACCGTGAGCCAGCTCAGCGCACGCACCAGTTCGCCCTTCTCCACGCTGCGCAGCAGCACGAGCCGCCCGACCGGCATCATCATCGCGCCGCCCACGCCCTGCACGAAGCGTGCGGCCACCAGCTCGCCCAGCCCGTTGCTGGCCGCGCATCCCAGCGAACCTGCCAGGAACACCGCGATCGCGGTCACGAACACGTTGCGCGCGCCGAACCGGTCCGCCACCCAGCCGCTGACCGGGATGAACACCGCCAGCGCCAGCATGTAGGTGGTCAGCGCCAGCTTCAGCGCCACCGGCTCCACGCCCAGTTCCGCCGCGATCTGCGGCAGCGAGGTCGAGATCGCCGTCGAGTCCATGTTCTCGATGAACAGGGCGGTGGCGATGATCAGCGGCAGCCGGCGTTGCGGGCTCACGGTACCCACGCGGTCAGGGAGGAAGCCCGATTCTCGCACTACGGGGCTGCCGCTTCAGCGGATCCTACCCGCCGGCGGAACGGCCCGGCCATCGCCGTCGGCCACTCCGGTGGCGGCACGATGCCCACCGGGCCGGCATCCAGGGCAGGTCGCGGGCCTGGTTCACGCCCCGATGCCTGCCCGGCCCCCGGCGAGACCAACACGGACAGGGCCTTCGGCCAGGCGATGCGGGTGCACATGGCCACGCGCATCGGCGCAGGATCACCCGCGTCGGACAGGCCGGCCACGCGCTGTACCCCACCCGGCCCGGGGAAGTGGCGGACGTGGTCGCCACCGCTGCGCGCAATGCCCTCGCCGGTCGCAGGCCACGCGACCGAACCGGTTCGATGCACCCGAAGAAGCAGCCCCGTCTGCACGGGCAGCTCCTGCTCATGCCAGCGGCACCCGGGAATCGCCTCAGTACCAGCCGGCGAAGTTCAGGAACCAGCCGCGGTGGTCGTACTCGAGGTCGGTGAGGTCGTCGCTGAAAGACGTGAAGTTGTAGCCGATGCCAATCTTGAAATTCCCGCCGATGTGGCGGTCCACGCCCAGCAGCCAGCCGTCGCGCTTGCCGCCGTCGGCCACGTCCAGGCGGCGAAACTCGGCCAGGGCGTCCCATTCGTAGCGCAGGCGCAGGCGAAGCTGCAGCGCGGCCAGGGTCGCGCGGCTGTCGAGCCATTCGCCGGTGCCGCGGCCCATGCGGTATTCGCCCCGGCGGCTGGCGAACTTGCCGGCGACCTGCCAGCGCTCGTCGAGCTGGCGGATGCCCTCGAACGCGAGCACGTGGCTGCGCTGGTCGTTGCGGGCGCCGCCGACCTGGCCGCTGCTGGCCAGGTCGTAGAGGTAGGTGTACCGGCCGAAGGCGGCCCAGCGCGTGCCGCCATGCGGGCGCCAGGCGAAGCCCAGGTTGACCTCGCTGAGCTCGGTTTCGTCGTAGGCGCCGAGCCGGTCACGCGTGCGCGCGTGGTTGGCGCGCAGGGCCACGCGCCAGTCCTCGTTGACGCGCCACATCAGGCGGTTGGTGGTCACCCACTGGTCGCGCTGCTCGGCGCCGCTGTCGCGGCGGTACTCGAGCTTGCTGGCCCACTGCACGCGCGGGTCGGTGCGCCCGGCGCTGATGCCGTAGGCGCGGCGGTGCACCGCGCCGCGGATCGCGTCGAGTTCCGCGTCCATGATGGTCAGGCCGATGTTCCAGCCCGGCGCCGGCAGCAGGTCCACGCCGAAGGTGTGCGAGATGCCGGACTCGCCGCGTGCGGATTCCTTCAGGTACTGGCTCTCGCTGAACACCCGCGTGCGGTCGGTGATGCGCGAACGCTGGCCCAGCGTCCAGCCGTTGCGCACCGCCGGGTTGAACAGGCCGTCGCGGGCGGTGGTGTCCGTGCTCCAGCTGTAGCTGCCGTAGACCGTGCGGTCGGCGTCGAGGTGGTATTCGGCCTCGAGCCTGGCGCCATGCCCGCGGCTGCCGGTGCTGGCCTCGGCGCCGACGCTGGAGCGATCGCCGAACAGGTAGCGCGCGCCCAGGGTCAGCAGGTCGTTGTTGCGGTAGCGGCCGCTGTCGTCGTCGAGCGTGAGCTGGCCGGTCGCGCTCAGCTCCAGCACACTGCGGATGCGGTGGGTGTAGCGCAGGGCCGCCAGCACCGCCCCGGCGTCGCCGGTCGGGCGCTCCTCGCGCAGGCGGGTGATCTCGGCTGCCAACGCCATGTCGTCGCGCGGCCGCCATTCGCCGTTGAGCTGGCTCTGTTCCAGCGCCTGGCCGCCCTGTTCGGCACGGCTGTGGCGGCCGTACAGGCTCAGGCCGTCGCTGATCCAGCCGAGGAACTCGGCGCCGTACTCCTCGCGCGCGGCGCCATCGTCGCGCCGGGCCACCGAGAAGCCGGCGTCCACCTCGCGCCACCACGCGCCCATGCTCCAGTCGCGCCGCGTCCAGCCCAGTTCGCGCAGGTTGGCGCGGGCCTCGACGCTGTTGGCCTCGCCCCTGCGCTCACCGCCCGGGTCGCGGCGGACGAAGTCGAGGCCGCCGTTGTCGGAATAGAAGACCGGTGCCGCCGCCGATTCGGTGCGCGCGTGCTCGAGCTTCAGCCAGGTGCCGCGGCCGGCCTGCAGGGTCAGGTCCACGCCCTGCAACAGATAGTCGTCGCCGCTGCGGTTCTCGTCCACGTACGTGACGCCAAGACCGGCGTGGTCGCCGAACCAGTGCCTGCCGCGCAGGCCGAAGGTCATGTCGTCGGTGCTGGCACCGCCGGGCAGGTATTCGTAGTCGGCCAGCAGCAGCTGCTCGTAGCCGTCCAGCGGCGCGTCGCGGGCGAGCGTGCGCACGTTCTCGCGGGTGACCTGCGACAGCGGGCGGGTAAGCAGGATGCGTCCCTGCAGGGCGTCGACCTCGTAGTCGGCGCCGCGCTGCAGCTGCACCCGCGCCTCGGTGCGGCCGGTGCGGCGGTCGCGCACCTCCACCACGACCTTGTCCGAGCCAGGCAGGATGTTGGTGTGGCGCAGGTAGTACAGGCTGCCACCGGTGCCCAGGAACTCGCTGTGCCCGGGCGCGGTCTGCGCCTCGGACGCGAACGCGCGCACGCTGGTGCCCGGCTCGCCAAGCGCGGTCGAACGCCGGCTGCGCCAGTGGAGCCCGGCGCCGTACAGCGAACGGTTGTACTGCGCGAACTCGCTGCCGGTCAGCCCGGTGTGGAAGTTGCCCCACAGCGCCTGGTTGCCGTCCCAGTCCACCCGCACGTAGAAGCGGCCCTGGGTGTCCACGTCGCGCCAGGTGGTCGAATCGTCGCCGTAGACCGGGTAGTAGGCGTCCGGGTCGAGGGTGCGGAACAGGTCGCGCGGGTCCGCGTCGAAGAACCCGTCGAACAGTTCGCGCAGCTCGCGCTCGCGGGTGTCGGCCTGGGCGGTGATGAGGTATTTGCCCCTGACCTTGCCCTTCAGGTAGAACGCCAGCCGCCCCTCGGCGAGGAAACCGTCGTCATAGCCCTCGTCGCCGGCCAGCGGCTCGATGCTGCCGCTGCTGCTGCCGTGGGACAGGGTCAGGTCGGCCAGCGCGACCAGGAAGTGGTAGCGGCCGGTGACGTCCACCTCCAGCGTCTCGCGCGCCGACGCCTCCCCCGCGTCCAGCTCCACCACGTAGGCGTGGCGCCCGACCGGCTCGAGGAACTCGGCGACGAACTTGCCTTCGCGGTCGACCGGGATGTCCTGGCCGTTGATGCGCAGGCGCGCGCCGCGCGGCACGTCACGGCCGTGGATGCGCACGCGCGAGCCGTGCACGCGGATGTTCTGCACGCGCAGCGCGCTGCGGCCGTAGATCGCGTCCTCGGCCTGCAGCCGCTGCGCCTGCTCCACATCCACCGGCTCGCCGAGCACGCGCGAGACCTCGTCGCGCAGGCGGGTCTCGCCGCGGAGCTGCTCCTCCGGCGTGACCAGCTGCACCGCCTGCGGCAGGGTCTCGTCGAAGTTGCCATCCGCGTCGTAGGCGCGGGCCACGTACAGCAGGCTGTCGCCGGGACGCAGGCGCACCTTGCCGGCGAGTTCGCTGCCGTCCCACTCGAGGTGGACGAGGTTGCCCACCGGCAGTTCGACGGCCGCCAGCGGGTTGACCAGGTCGGCGTCCGTGCCGTTGTAGACGAGCACTTCCATGCGCTCGACGAAGGAAGCGTGGTTGGCGTAGGCCGAGAAGCGCAACGGCCGGTCGAAGCGGCCATCGCGCAGCGCCACCGTGCCGGCGGCGCGCACGTTCATCACCGGCACGCCCTGCTGCGGGTCCTCGGTGGCCCAGACCATGCCGCCACCGGGCAGGTCCACGCGGAACCTGGCCTGGATGCGCGCGATGCCGGGCGACGGCCCGGGCCGCGCGGTCTCCTGCTCCAGCTGCACCTGGACCGAACGCTCGGCCTCGCTGTACTTGTGCCGGGCATCGAGCTCGCCGCGCGAGCGGATCCGGAACAGCAGCGGATGTCCGTCCTCGCAGGCGCCACCCGCGCAGCGGGCCGTGTCGCTCGCGGACGCCGCCGGTGCGGGCACGTCGCCCGTGGCCTGGCCCGGACCTGCCGCCAGGAGGCCTGCGAGGGCAAGCGCGAGTTGGCGGATGCGCACTTCCATTTCAGCGTCCTTCCTTGCCGCCAGCGGCTTCGGGCCTGTCGTCAACGTCCACGCGCAGCTTCGCGCGCACCCCGGCCGGCAGGCGGGCGGCCAGTGCCTCGAACACGGCGCGCGCGCGCTTCAGGCCGAGCTGCTGGTTGTAGCCGGTGCCGCCGCTGCGGTCGGTGCGGCCGACCACGGTCACCGTGCCGCCACCCGCCTCCGCCAGGCGCTGCGCGATGCGGTCGATCAGCGGCTCGTACGCCGGGCGGATCCGGGCCGAATCCAGCGCGAACAGCACTTCGCCGAGCTCCACCGTGGCCGGTGCCAGCGCCACCGGCATGCCGGTCTCGCCGGTGGACAGTTCGATGCGGACCTCCTCGCGGATTTCCGCCGGCAGACGCCTGTCGAGCACATCGCGCACGGCCTCGGCGCGGGCGAAGGCCAGCGCCATGCCCTCGGCCTCGGCGTGGATGGTCACCACAGCTCCGCCTGCCGCCGCGATCTTCGCGGCGATCTCGTCGAGCAGCGGTGCGTTCTNCTCCGTCACCTCGGCGCTGCCGGCGGCGAACAGCACCTCNCCCAGCTCGACAGCCACGCCCTCGCCCTTCGCGCGCAGCTCGCCGTCCGGCAGCTTCGCGCCGAAATCGAAGCGCACCGGGATGCCCGGGGTGATGCGCTGGACCAGCGGGTTGGGCGTGGTGAACACGGTGCCCGGCGGCAGCGTGCCCGGGTCCACCTTGACGATGAAGTTGCGGCCGCGTGCGCCGCCACCGTCCACGCCGGTGATGTGGTAACGGCCATGCGCGTCGGTCTCGACCAGCAGGCCCTCGACCGTCGCCAGGCGCACGCCCGGCACGCCGCGCTCGTCGATGCCCTCGTTGTGGATCACGTAGCGCACTTCCACGCCGTCGGCGACCTGGCCGACCTCGCGGCTGACGCGGATGTCCTGTGCGTTGCGCCCGCGGGCCACGTCGCCGGCACGCTCCACCTCGACGCTCCCGGCGGCATCCATGCGCAGGCGCGTGCCCTCGGCGGTAGCCAGCTCGAAGTCGCCGGTGAATTCGGGCGCGCGCAGCACCTGGCGCACCTCCACCCTGCCCGCGGGCGCCGCCGGCGAAGCCCGGCCCGGCAGGGTGCCGAGGTCGAGGCCGCGCAGCAGCGGCGCGCTGGCGTCGGGCACGGGCTCGGGGCCATCGCCGCGGTCGATGGTGGTGCTGCCGGGCACGTAGGCCTCCGGCGCGAAGCCGCCACGCACCTTCACGCCGGTGGCGCGCGCAGGCGCCTGCAGGCCGTTGCCGTCACGGTCGTCGAACACGGAGCCGACCACCAGGCTGTCGGTGAACAGCGGGTCGCCGACGAGCTCGACCTCGGCGCTGGCCTCGTTGCTGATCACGCGGCCGCCCGGGTCGCGCGCCACCACCACGTTGCGGTGCACGCCCGGGCCCACGCCTGCGCCGACGCGCAGGTAGTAGCTCACCGTCGCGGTGCCGCCGGCGGCCAGGTCGAGCCCGTCGATGCGCAGCGGGTTGGCCATGCCGACGCTGCCGTCGCCATCGTCGTCGGACACCACGAGCGAGCCTTCGACGTAGGTGAAGCCCGCCGGCGTGGCGTCGAACAGCGAGGCATTGCGTGCGTCTGCCTCGCCGACGTTGCTGACGGTGATGGTGTAGCGCACCAGGTCGCCGTTGGTGACGGTGCGCACCGCCGCCTGCTTGACCAGGCGCAACTGCACCTCGGGCAGGGTCACGGTCACCACCACGCTGGCCGTGGCGCACACCGCCTGCGGCACGGACACGTCGCACACGCGGTAGGTGAAGCGGTCCTCGCCCTCGAAGCCCGCCTCGGGCTGGTAGTGGCACAGGCCGTCACCGCACTCCGCGGTGCCGTGCTCCGGCGGGGCCTCGACCGACAGGCTGGCCGGATCGAGCGGCGCGCCGGTGACCGAGTCGTTGGCGAGCACGTCGATCTCCACGGGGCTGCCGTCGCTCTCGGCCACGTCATCCACCGCATCGATGCGGTTCGCGAGCACGGTCACACCCACCGTCGCCGTGCTGCAGCCCTCTTCGCGGCCGGCCGGACAGATCCGGTACACGAAGCTGTCGGGACCGCTGTAATGCATGGCAGGCACGTACTTGACCTGTCCATCCTCGCCGACACTGGCGCTCCCGTTCGCGGGCGCCGCCGTGACGGTGAGGTCCACTTCATCCGGGGACGGCGCGGCGTCGCCACTGCGGTCGTTGACCAGCACATCGATGTCCGCCGCCACGTTCTGCGGCGTCTCCGCGACGTCGTCCACCGCCTGCAGGGCGATGTCGTCGTCCACGATAATGCCCGTCGCCTCCGGGGCGGAACCCGGCATGTAGCCGTCACCGGCCACCAGCGTCGCGACCACGGTCTCGTCCGGTTCGGGCACGGCATCGGCCACGGGCACGACCGGGATCGTCACGGTGCGCTCCCCGGCGGGCACGGTCACCGATCCGGCCGCCCCGGTGTAGTCGTCCGCGTCCGCGGTGCCTCCCCATGCCACCTGCACCTGCGTGTCGACCGCCGGCGCGACGTCGAACTCGATGGTGAACACCAGCGCCTCGCCGGAATCCTCCTGCACGCGTTCGGGTGCGACGCTGATGTCCGCGACGGGTAGGCCCGCCTCGCCGCCTCCGCCATCGTCCTCGTTGTTGCCATCGTCCGGGTCGTCGATGTCGGGCGACGAGACCGCGGCAATGTTGCCGAAGACGCCCTGCGCGGGGATGCGCGCGGCCACCTCGACCGTGGCCGTGCCCAGCGGCGGCAGCACGTCGATCGTGCACGGCAGCGCGCTGCACGCACCGGTGACAGAGACGATCTCGAGGTTCTGTGGCGTGTCCGCAACCTGGACCGAGGTGGCCGCGGACGGCCCCGCGTTCGCCACTTCGATCGAGTAGCGCACGACCTGCCCCACCAGGAACGGGCCGCTGTCCAGCAGGGTCTTGGTGATGGACAGGTCCGCGGTGGCATCGCGCCCGTTGCGGTCCTGCGCCACGTTGTTGGAAGGATCCGGGTCGAAGGCGGACTCGGACCGGACGGCCACGGTATTGACCACTTCCTGCGGGAACGTCCTGGCCTGCGCCAGCGCGCCGCTGGAAGCGACGGCCGCGAACGCACCGAGCAGCACGCCGGCGGCGGCCGAGCGCATCCTTGCGCCCCCGCCGGTCCGGCGTTCCTGCCCTCGTGTCCTGGGCCTGGCTTCCATTCGCGGCTTCCTCATGGCTCGGCGTCCTGGCCCGGAATCCGGGTTCCCGCCCGGCGCCCGGGCCGGGCGGGAGACCGGTCCGGTCAGTAGTCCCCGGGGTCGGCGCTGAACACCACCGGGACCTCGATCTCGGCGCTGCCGTTGGCCTCCAGGTCGAGCGTCACTTCGACCTGCGTATCACCGGCGTTGCCACCGTTGGCCGCATGGCAGGTGCCATTGGTGGCACTGCAGGTCCACGGGCCAGAGAGCGTGACGCCGGCGGGCAGGTTGTCGGTCACCACCACGTTGGCGGCGGCATCCGGGCCCGCGTTGGACACGGTGATCACGTAGGTCGCCGTGCCACCCGGCGTGTAGGTGGCGCTGCCGTCGGACTTGGTGACCGACAGGTCGGCCACGGGCAGGTCGTCGTTGGTGATCGTGCCCGTCGCCTCGGCGGGATCGCCCAGCGCGTAGAGGCCGCCCGCGACGATGGTCGCCACGACGGTCTCGTCCGGCTCGAACTCGTCGTCGACGACCGGGACGATCTGCACCGTGCCGGTGGTCTGGCCGGCGGGGATCGTCACCGTGGCGACGTGGCCGGTGTAGTCGACATCCGGCGTCGCCGTGCCGCTGTAGTCCAGGCTGATGACGGTGTCCACGGCCGGCGCCTGGTCCAGCGTGATGGTGAACACCAGCGGCACGCCGCCGTCCTCCGCCACGCTGGCCGGGTTCACGGCGATGGTCGCGACCGGCACGCCGGCCTCGCCACCCTCGCCATCGTCCTCGTTGTTGTCCGGGTTCGGATCCGGCACGTCAGGCGAGGACACGGCCGCGCCGTTGTTGAACGGACCGGGCGCGTCGATGGTGGCGGTGACGGTGATGGTCGCCGTGGCACCGCCCTCCAGCGAGGCGATCGTGCACGGCAGGACCGTGCAGGCACCGCTGACGCCGGTGATGGTCAGGTTGATCGGGATGTCGGTGACCTGCACGTTGGTCGCCGTGGACGGCCCGGTGTTGTTGACCTCGATGGTGTAGGTGACCGTCTGGCCGACCAGGAACGGACCGGCGGTCTCCAGCCGCTTGGTGACCGACAGGTCGGCCGCCACGTCGTCGTTGGTGATCGTGCCGGTCGCGGTGTCCGTACCGATGGCGTAGCCGGTGCCCGCAAGCACGGTCACTTCCACCGTCTCGTCGGGCTCGACCTCGTCGTCGTCGACCGGCACCACGTTGAAGGACACCGAAGTCTGGCCAGCCGGTACGGTGATGCTGGTGATCAGGCCGGTGTAGTCGTCGCCCGGCGTCGCGGTACCCGCGAACGACAGGTTGACCACCGTATCGACGGCCGGGGCCAGGTCGAAGGTGATGGTGTAGACCAGCGGCGTGCCGCTGTTCTCGGCCACCTGGTCCGGGGCCACCGAGATCGACGCGACCGGCACCGAGGCCTCGCCACCGCCGCCGTCGTCCTCGTTGTCGTCCGGATCCGGATCGACGATGTCGCCCGGCAGCTCGATCGCGACCGCGTTGGAGAACTCGCCGGGTGCATCGATGGTCGCGGCCACGAAGATGCTGACCTCCTCCCCCGGAGCCAGGCTCGCGATCGTGCACGGCAACCCGGTACAGGCACCCGTGACCGTGGTGATCGTGAGGTTCAGCGGGGTGTCGACCACGTCAATGCCACTGGCCATGGACGGGCCATCATTGGCCACGTCGATGCGGTAGCTGACCTGCTGCCCGACGACGAACGGGACATCGCCCGCGCTCAGGAACGTCTTGGTGACGCGCACGTCGGCCTGCACCTGCAGCGCGTTGTCATCGTTGGAGGTGTTGTTCCCGGGCTCCGGATCATTGATTCCGACCGCCGTCACGGTGACGGTGTTGCGGAGAATGGCCGGGTAATCCTGCGCGTACGCGGGCGCGGCAAGCGCGGCGAACGCGAGCATGAGCAACGCGATCGTTCGCAGCACGGTGGAGACGGTTCCCCCGCCTTCCGTTCCGGCTCCCCTCGGGTGGTTGGATTGATGGCGCGCTTGCATGGCTGGACTCCTTGTTGTGCCCGGGTTTCCTTCTGCCGCCCGGGCAGCGGCGATGGATCACTGGTAATCGGCTGGATCGGCGCTGAAGCGCACGGGGACCTGGATGACGGCTTCGCCACCGGCATCCAGGTCGATCAGGACATTGATTTCGGTGTCGCCGGGCGCGCCTCCGGACCCGCTGTCGCAGCTGCCCCCGGTGGCGGTGCAGCTCCATGCGGCGTCCAGGGTCGCCCCCTTCGGCAGGGTGTCGCTCACGGTCACGCCCCGGGCGGCGTCCGGGCCGTCATTGCCGACCGTGATCGTGTAGGTGGCCGTGGTGCCGGGCACGTACACCGGGCTGCCGTCGCTCTTGACGATGGACAGGTTGGCCTGGCGCAGGCGGTTGGTGAATGCGCAGGTCAGCGTGAGCGGTTCGGACGAGACCGCCGGGGCGACGAGGTCGAACGAGGTGCCGTCACCGGACGCGACCACGTTGCCATCGTCGCCGGTGCAGGCCCAGGTGGTGGCGTAGGACGACAGGCTGGTATCGCCTGCTGCCGCCTCGGACAGCGCATAGGTCGCACCAGGTTCGGTCTCGATCGTCGCGGTCCGTCCCTCGTGGCCGACGGCGCTGACGGAAGCCAGCACCGCGCCATCGCGCAGGATGGCCAGGTCGAATCGGCCCGGGTCGTCGACCGGGTCGAGCAGCTTGGCCAGCACCAGGTCCGCGGTGCATGCCTGGGCGATGCCCTCGACGGTGATGACCATTTCGCCGAGGTGGATGCCGAGCAGGTGCAACAGGACGTCCACCACGTTCCCGAGCAGGAGTTCAAGCACTGCCTGGAGCAGCGGGGACAGCACCTGTTCCAGCAGGGAAGTCACTGTCGAGAGGATGAGGTCGAGGATGAAGTCCTCCGGAACTTCGATCGGCGGACTTCCGATCAGACTCAATGAGAGGCCCGAGCCGCTGGCTGACAACTCCAGGTCGTCGAGCAGGCTTCCGACCAGGTAGGCAAGGTCGACCGAACCACTGGATACGGTGGCGGTGGCCGGGAACGGCCCGGTGACCACCACCGTCTGCAGTTCGGGCGATCCCTCCGCGGCGGCCTTGATGGTTATGCCGATCTCGCCTTCGACCGCGGCGACCGGGATGCCATCGCCGAGGATCGACAACAGCCGAACTTCCACCTCCAGGCCGAGCGAGGTCAGGTCGACCGGATCGACGATGCCGGGCGTGAGCACCGTGTTGCGGTTCCAGAACACGCCGTCGTCGATCTGGCCGATATACAGGTTGACCAGGCCGGGACGCGCCTGGAACGTGACCGCGGATGTGAGGGCATCGACTGCCGTGATGGCGCCTTCGGCGCGCGCGACGTCGACGTACAGTTGGAGCTTCAACAGGCCCAGCCCGAGCCTGTCGACCCTGAGTGCGAGAAGCCCGATGTCAAGCGAGTTCAGCGCGGAGATGATCGGCGCCAGCAGCGTGTCGTCGGTGTTGAGCACCTGGACGTTGAGCTTCAGGCGGATGGACGCGCTGTAGAACTGCGTGCCCGTGGGGCCGCAGGCATGCACCGGCGGCTCCACCACCTGCGCCCACAGTTCGATCCCGGCAATGCCGGCCAGGCCGAGGTCCGCGAGGTCGACGGTGATCGGCTCGGGCGTCGTGACGACGTTGCGGTAGTTGTAGAGCTGGACCCAGCCGGTGACCAGGTCCAGGACGTCGAGCCTGATGTTGCCGAGGGCCCCCGGCGGGAATTCGAGCCTGAGGATGTCGGCCAAGCGGATGGTGCCGACCAGCCCGCCGAGCTGCAGCCCCAGCGACCGCAGGACGCTTGCCGCGGCGGTGTTGCCGTCGGCCTCGAGCACGTCGGCCGCGACCAGCGCGAGCCGGCCCAGCTGCACGTCCGCATCCAGCACCTCGGCAGGGTCGCTCACCCCCACGTCGGCCGCGAGCTGCGTCAGCAACAGGTTCAGGTCGATGTCGGCGCCGGCCAGCGCGTTCCAGTCAAGGACCGACAGGCTGATGCCGGTGCCAGGCAGCAGCGCCTGCAGCAGGGGATTGAGGAGCGCCGATTGCGTGGTGCTGATGCTGGTCGCCGGGGGCCGACGGTGACGCAGGCACCCTCGGTGCATGCCGCGCGCGCCGTCGCGGACGGGAACATGGCGCCCAGCGCCACGAGTAGGAAGGCCAGGCTGGCGAAGAATCGCCGCCGGCCGGATCCCGCGTCCATTTTCCGTCCCCCTGTCGCACCACTCCGGGTGCGGGGGCCATACTAGGCAATACCCGGGCGGATTGTCCGGATTTTCCCGGGTTTTGTCCGGTTTTACGGACTGCGTCCCATTTTTCGCATGACCCGACGCAAGGAAACGGCGTTTTTGTTTCACCGCCCGGATCTGTTTTCCGCGGTTTTCCCGGCCGCGAAAGGCCGAAAAACAGGAACCTGATTAGCCCCGACCCTCAGCCGCCAGTCGCAGGATGTGCGTCGCCCACCGCCGAGCATACGGCCACCTGAAGGCCACGAGGTGGCGTCATGAGC
>JGI25329J36429_1000156_pt1 | contig 50032 bp, 50 predicted proteins | sample HigsolmetaAR204D_FD_36429 | JGI IMG/M metagenome (IMG submission 36429)
CACGCTGTAACGTGAATACCGCGCTACAGACCCGCTCGGGGCGGAACGCCTCACGCTGTAACGTGAATACCACGCTACAGACTCGCACGGAGCCGCTCGCCCCGCGCTGTAACGTGGATACCACGCTACAGAATAGCTCGGGGCGGCTCATCGCACGCTGTAACGTGGATACCACGCTACAGAACAGCTCGGGGCGGCTCATCGCACGCTGTAACGTGAATACCGCGCTACAGACCCGCTCGGGGCGGAACGCCTCACGCTGTAACGTGAATACCACGCTACAGACTCGCACGGAGCCGCTCGCCGCACACTGTAACGCGCATACCGCGTTACAACCCCGCCCCATGCCAGACTCACAAAAAAAGTACGGCCCGCCTCAACCAGGCGAACCGTACTTTTTCGCTTCTTACAACACCTTGGACAAGAACTCCTTCGTCCGCGGATGCTGCGGATTCGTGAAAATGCGTTCCGGTGCGTCGTCCTCCACGATGCTCCCCCCGTCCATGAACAGCACCCGGGTCGCCACTTCCCGGGCGAATCCCATCTCATGGGTGACGATCACCATGGTCATGCCCTCGTGGGCCAGCTGCCGGATCAGATCCAGCACCTCGCCGACCATCTCCGGATCGAGCGCCGAAGTCGGCTCGTCGAACAGCATGACCTTCGGATTCATCGCCAGCGCGCGGACGATCGCGATGCGCTGCTTCTGCCCGCCGGACAGAGTGGACGGATACACATGCGCCTTGTCCTCCAGGCCGATGCGCTTCAAGAGCCGCAGGGCCGTCTCCCGCGCCTCGGCCTTGATCTGCGCCTTGCTCGTGTTGATCGGATGGAGCGGCAGCTTCTCGCGGCGGAACAGATTGCGCAGCCGGATGAGCCGGTTCCGCCATTTCAGCCTGCGCAGATCGCGCAAGGCCAGGTAGACCGGCGCCAGCATGATGTTGTCGAGCACGGTCTTGTTGTTGAACAGGTTGAAATGCTGGAACACCATGCCCATCTGGCGGCGGTGGGCGTCGATATCCGCCTTCCGGTCGGTAATACCCTGACCGTTGAAGATGATCAAGCCGCTCGTCGGTTCTTCCATCCGGTTCAGGCAGCGGAGGAAGGTGCTCTTGCCGCTTCCGGACGGTCCGATAATCGCGATCTTCTCGCCCGGCTTGATCGAGGTCGTAATCCCCTTCAGCACGTCCAGCTTGCCGTAGGTCTTCTTCAGATCAATGACGTCTATCACTTTTTCTCAGGCTCCTTTCCAATTGCCTGATGATCAGCGCAGCGACGGCAACCAGGGCAATGTAGATCAAGGCCATGACGAGATAAGGCACCATGAATTCGTAATTGTTCGAGCCGATATAGTTGAAGGCCACATACAGATCGGCCGCGCCGACGAAGCTGACGACGGAGGTTTCCTTGATCAGCGAAATGAATTCGTTGCCGAGCGTCGGCACGATGTTCTTCACGGCTTGCGGAATGACGATCTTCAGCATGGTGACGCGGTAGTTCAGACCGAGGGCCCGGCCCGCCTCCATCTGGCCGGGATCGACGGACAGGATGCCGCTGCGCATGATCTCCGACACATAAGCGGCGCTGTTCAGCCCGAAGACGAGCACGCACACCTGTAGTGCGGGGATGTTGACGCCAATCATCGGCAACATGACATAGTAGGCGACGAGCAGCTGCACGACGATCGGCGTTCCTCTGAACAATCCGACATAGAAAACGCACAGGCTGTTCAGGGTTTTCAGCAATCCGTTGTTTTTGGGCGATACCCGGATGATGGCGATGAGCGTACCGATCAGGATACCGATGGCCAGGCCCGCGACCGCGATGTAGACCGTATTTTGCAGTCCGGTAAGCACCTTGACGTATCCGCCATGCTCGATGAAGACCTCCCAGAACCGCTCCAGCTTCTTGTCAAAATTTCCCATGACACGCTCCCAAACGCGGAGATACTCCGCCCTCCGGCGGAGTATCATCGAATCTGTTCAAGCTTTGCCTGGATGCCAGCGTCTGCATCCGCCTGTCTTTATTGCAATTCGTTGATCGCGGCGGCAATGAACTTCGCCGGCGCCTCGTCGATGATGACCAGTTCAACATTGCCGTTGAGCATATCCTGAACGGCCAGCGAACCATTGCGGTAGCCGACGCCGGTCACATTGAGTCCCGGGAATCCCCAATCTTCGTCGCCTTCCACATAGAACTGTGCCGTCGTGCCGGTCTGGAACCCGACTTTGTTCTCCTTCGTCAGTCCGGCCAGTACCGCTTCCACATCGGCGGCCGTCTTGCTGTCGTCGAACCGGGTATCGGAAGCTTTCACGATGACCAACTGCGCAGCGTCATAGTATTTCTCCGAGAACTCCACGTATTGCTTGCGCTCCTCATTGACCGTAAGACCGGCCATGCCGATATCCGCTTTGCCCTGGCCGACGGACAGCACAACGGCGTCGAAGTCCATGTTGCTCAACGCTCGTTCGCTCATTGTAAAGTGCTTTCCAGCGTTTGGTATCCCGATGTGGATGGCAATACCGCCGGAGGTCTTCCCTGACGTCCACTTTCACGACCATGCTTGAAAACTTCTCCAAGTTGGGGTGAAGTCCCTTTTTTATGTCCGAAAATCCTTACAAATCAAGGCCTTGGATTATTGCAAAACGCTCATTTATAAGTTGGCAATTGACAAAAAGGCGAGAACAATTTATCATACCAATACGGGTATATGTATATGATAAAAATCATAAGGAGGGACGTTTTTATGGGAACAATAACAGCGACGGACAATACTTTGGATCAGATCATCCGGAGTAACAAAGTCGTGCTGGTTGACTTCTGGGCTCCGTGGTGCGGACCTTGCCGCATGATGGCTCCGATTTTGGATCAATTGGCTCATGAAGTAGGCAAAGAGGCGGTGATTGCGAAAATCAATGTGGATGAAAATCCGTTTGCCGCCGTAAAGTACCAAATTCAAGGAATTCCTACAATGAAACTTTTTGTCAGCGGGATAGAAGTCGATACCTTTGTCGGTGTCCAGCCGCCAAACAAGCTGAAAGCATCGATCATGCAGTATGTAAATTGATTTTGAATATACCCGTATATGTATGTTGTAAACAACAAGAATCGGCATCATTGCAAACGAATAAGAGGGGGGATGGTACTGGATCTCGGTTGGGTGATCACCCTTTTCGTTATGGGTTTTATTGGTTCCTTCATCTCGGGCATGATTGGCATCGGAGGTTCCATTATCAACTATCCGATGCTACTGTACATTCCTCCCTTGCTTGGTTTCGCGGCGTTTACCGCGCATGAGGTTTCTACTGTAAATGCGGTTCAAGTTTTCTTTGCCACGTTAGCCGGGATGTTTGCTTACCGCAAAGGCGGGTTAATCAATAAAAAACTCGTTATCGCCATGGGCATTCCCATCATTGCGGGAAGTTTTATCGGTGGTTACGGCTCGAAATTTCTGCCCGATTCCGCGATTAACCTGACGTATGCCGTTATGGCGCTCATTGCGGCGGTCATGATGTTTATGCCCAAAAAAGAAACGGACAGAGCCGACTATTCCGACGTTCGCTTCAACACAACCGTTGCGGTCATGGCCGCGGCAACGGTGGGATTTCTGTCGGGGATCGTCGGTGCAGCCGGCGCTTTCATTACCGTTCCGATCATGCTGGTCGTATTGAAGATTCCCACCCGTGTGGCCATCGCTTCGTCATTGGCGATCACTTTCATTTCATCGATCGGCACCACGGTCGGGAAGGTGATGGGCGGCCATATGCTGCTGATACCGTCCCTGGTGATGGTGGCGGCAAGTATCGTCGCTTCTCCGCTGGGCGCCCATCTTGGCAGAAAAATGAACGTGAAGGTGCTGCAATGGATCCTCGCCGCGCTCATCACGGCAACGGTCATGAAGATTTGGGCGGATATCTTGATGTAATCAAGGAGTGTATGAGGTGGCGGGAACCAACTGGAAAAACATTCTCCCCCAGGAAGTGCAACGCCGGCTGGAACGAGGGGAAAAGCTGAATTTGCTGGATGTGAGGGAACTCGACGAATGGGAATCGGGACATATTCCCGGCGCAAAGCATATTCCCTTGGGTTTCCTTTGGGAAAGATACAAGGAACTGGATCTGGCTGAAGAAACGATCGTGATCTGCCGTAGCGGGAACCGTAGTGCCTTGGCATGCGAATTTCTGGCATCCATGGGCTACAAGGCCGCCAATATGCAAGGCGGCATGATCGAATGGAGAGGCAGAATCGAATACGGAAAATAAACATGCGACAGTCGGGGGTAATGCTGTGAGGAGAGACATCCAAACGGATCGTATCCTTGAATGTGAACGATTATCATGTCCAATGCCGGTGCTCAAAACCAAGAAAGCGATGGAAGAAATGAAACCTGGGGAGGTCCTCGAAGTGAGGGCCACCGACAAGGGCTCTGTGGCGGACTTGCAAAGCTGGGCCAAACGCACCGGCCATCACTACATCGGTCTTGTCGAAGAAAACGGGATATTCCGCCATTTCTTGCGAAAGGCTTCCGACAACGAAACCAAAGCGGAAGTTCAATTTCCTCACATCATAAGCAACGAGGAATTGGAACAAAAACTGACTTCCTGCGAAAGCATCATCGTGTTGGATGTTCGCGAACCTGCGGAATTTGCTTTCGGGCATATTCCCGGCGCCCTATCCGTACCTTTGGGGCAACTGGAGGAAAAAATAAGTCAGTTGGATCCGGGGAAAGCGTACGCCGTGATTTGCCGTACGGGAAACCGCAGCGATATGGCCTGCCAAATGCTTGCCGAGCGCGGATTTGCCAAAGTGAAAAATGTGGTGCCGGGCATGTCCCGGTGGCAGGGAGCCATTGAAAGCGACGAATGAAAAACATCAAAGAAAGGAGATCGAAACATGGCAAACAAAAAAGTGGCGATTATCGCGTCTTCTCCGGGTCTGGAGACCGCATACAAAGCATTGAACATTGCGACGGCGGCTGCGGCGCTGGACGCGGAAGTGGCGATTTTTTTCACCTTTGAAGGGCTGTCCATCATTCATAAGGATGCGGAACAAATGTTGAAGCTCAAACCGGGCAACGAAGGGTTGGCGGAAGGCTTCAGGAAAGTCAACGTTCCGACCGTTCCGCAGCTTCTGGAAATGGCCAAAGAATCCGGAGTACGCCTGATCGCGTGCCAAATGACGGTGGATGTGATGGGACTCACAAAAGAGGACTTCATCGATGGCGTGGAACTTGGCGGTGCGGCGACATTTTTGGATTTTGCCTTCGACGCCCAGGTGACTTTGAACTTTTAACAGGAAAGGAGATTCAAGATGGAAAACGTTGAATCGATTACGGCGGAAGAGCTTCACCGTAAAATGAATTCAGGTAAAGAAGTCGTGATTCTCGACGTGAGGAACGAGACTGATTACAACGATTGGAAAATTGAAGGCAAAAAAGTGAGATCCATTAACATTCCATACTTTAACTTTATGGAAGAGGATGAGCAGGTGTATGCGGGACTGCCGAAGGATACGGAAATTGTCGTTGTTTGCGCGAAAGGCGGCGCTTCCGATTATGTCGCGGAAATGTTGATGGAAAAAGGGTATAAAACCTGGTCGTTAAAAGGCGGAATGCTTGCCTGGAGCCAGTTTTATGTTCCCACCACCGTATATTTGGACGAAAAGTTGAAAATCATCCAAATCAACCGTTTGGCCAAAGGCTGCCTCTCTTATGCAGTCATTTCCGAAGGAAAAGGCATGATCATCGATCCGAATAAAGAGATTGATGTATACATTGAGCTGGCCAAGCAGCACCAATTCAAGATCGAACATGTGGTGGATTCCCATTTGCACGCCGATCACATCACCGGCGGTCCGCGGCTTGCCGCACAGGTCGGGGCGACCTATTACCTTTCTTCCGAAGAGGCGAAGGGAACGAATTTGAAATATGAACCGCTGGATCGCTATGACCGGATCAAGGTCGGGGATGTCCATGTGGAAGTGCTGTCCATCCCCACGCCGGGCCACACGCCAGGCTCCACCTCCTTCCTTATCGACAATCGGTTCCTGATGTCCGGGGATACGATTTTTGTCGGAGGTTTGGGAAGACCCGATCTGGGGGGCAAGGCAAAAGAATGGGCGGAGGACTTGTATCACACCGTGTTTTACAAGCTGAAAGATTTGCCGGATGATTGCCTTGTTCTGCCGGCACATTACTCCGATGTTCGGGAAATCAACGAACACGGCATTGTCGGGGAGGTACTTGGAAAAATCCGCGCAAATAACGACATTATGCGCAACGAAGATAAAGCATTGTTTACGGAACAAGTAGCCAGCGCAGCTTCCATGGAAAAGCCCCCCAATTTTGAGGAAATCGTGGCCATCAATCGGGGCGAACTGCAGGTCGATGAGGAAAGAGCCATTGAACTGGAAATCGGACCGAATCGCTGCGCGGTGCACCACCACGGATAAAACGACGGAGGAGGTGTCACACATGGCGGACGTTTTTGTCGACGCAAAGGGCTTGTCTTGTCCAATGCCGATTGTCAAAGCAAAGAAGGCCATCGATACGCTTCAGTCCGGTCAACTCATGGAGGTGCACACAACCGACAAAGGTTCCATGAACGACTTTCAAGCGTGGGTGAAACAGTCCAACCACGAATTGATCGAGGCAAAAGAAGACAACGGTGTGTTTAAATTTATCGTTAAGAAAAAATAAGATGTTCGGGGGATGCAGTTTAAGCCGCATCCCCTGCCAACACCAACGTTTGCCAATTCGAAGCAGAAAAGTAAAAATCACCATTATTCTGTTCAGCGGTGATCTGGACAAAGCGAACGCCGCTTTCATCATCGCGAATGGAGCGGCTGCATATGATCACGAAGTGTCGTTCTTTTTCACCATTTGGGGTTGAAGCTTGTCGCGTGCACGATGACCATGGATTTAAAGAAGAACTGATCGACGGGATCAATTATGCCGGTGTTACATCCTATTTGGGCGACGCTTCAGAAGCGGGAGGAAACTTGTTTATTTAGGACCGGTTCCCCCGGATTTAGGGTATAATATACCTGTACACGTATTCGTGATTGGGGGATATTCCATGTCGATGAAATATGATGAGGACATCAAAAGAAGGCTGCGCCGCGTGGAAGGACAAGTTCGCGGCGTCCTGAAAATGATGGAGGATGAGAAAAGTTGTAAAGATGTGGTGAGCCAGCTCTCGGCTGTCCGCAACGCGGTGGACAAGGCTATCGCTTATGTCGTGGCGGTCAATCTGGAACGGTGCATCCTGGAAGAGAAGGAGGCCGGCAAAGATACCGGCAAACTGGTTCAGGAAGCTGTCGAATTATTGATCAAAAGCAGGTAGGTGAGTTCATTGGAACCTTACCTTTACGCAATAATAGGTTTCCTCATATTGTGGTTTGTTTACAATCGGTTTGCTCCGGTGAAGGGACTCAGAAATCTGAATGCCGAGCAGTTCAAAAAGGAATCGAAAGGTCAAAGAATGATTGACGTCAGGGAAGTTCATGAGTTTAAACAGGGACACATTCCGGGAGCGATCAACATTCCGTTAAGCCAGTTGCGAACAAGACTTTCCGAGATTCCGAAAGACCGCCCCGTCTATCTGTACTGCCGCAGCGGGATGCGCAGTAGACAGGCCGGCAAGATTCTGAGCCGACACGGATACCGTAACATGGCTCACTTGAACGGCGGGATTACGGCTTGGAACGGACCTCTGGCGAAATAGACGGTAGACGCCTATTTTCGGGAAAAGATCCCATACGATCGTTAGAATTTGGAAAACTCGGATAGGGGGAAAGGCGATGTTTCATTATACGGCAGAAACCACAGCGAGTATCCAGGATGCCATTGCCGCCCTGGAAACATCTTTAGAGGAAGAACAGTTTGGCGTGCTGTGGCGGTTTAATCTTCGCGAAAAACTGAAGGAAAAAGGATTTGATTTCGAGCGCGATTACGTGGTCCTGGAGGTGTGCAATCCCGCGGAAGCAAGCCGGGTCGTAAGTGGAAATGTTTTGGCCGGGTATTTCTTGCCATGTAAAATTGTCGTTTATGAAGCGGATGGAAAGACCAAAATCGGCATGCCGAAACCGACCGCGTTCATGAACATGCTGGAGGATGATGCTTTGAAGAGCATTGCCGCCGATGTGGAAGTTCGATTGATTGGGTGCATCGATCGGGTTGCGAATCCGCGACAGGAAAACCGATGAGTTTGTCTCATTGGTTTTTTTCTTTAACGCATCTTAACAAATGGTTGTTATTCTCGAACAAACAGCCGGGTGTTTAGGGGGGTTAAAGGAATGAAGGGCAAAACGATCCTGATTGTTGAAGACGACGCCAAAATCCGACAATTACTGAAAATATATCTGGAAAAAGAAGGATACGAGATCCTGTTGGCGGCGGACGGCGCCGAGGGAATGAAGCTCTTTGAAAAGCTCGATCCCTGCTTTGTCATTATGGATCTCATGCTTCCGCACAAAAGCGGGGAAGAACTCTGTCAGTGGATCCGTTCCGACATGAAAAGCGATATTCCGATCATCATGTTGACGGCCAAAGTGGATGAGGCGGATCGAATTCAGGGGTTGCAATTAGGGGCGGACGATTATATCACGAAACCTTTCAGTCCGCGGGAGGTCGTTGCCAGGGTGGAAACCGTCCTGCGCAGAACGGCCAATCGTTGCAGCAAAATCAGCTACAGGGGTTTAACGCTGAAACCTCATAGAGGAGAAGTGAAGTTTAACGGAGAGCTTATTCCGCTGACGATGCACGAATTTAAACTGCTATACTTTCTGATGCGGCATCCTAATCAAATATTGTCCAGAGAACAAATATTACAAGAACTGTATCCGAATGAAGAACGTTCGGTCATCGACAGGACCGTGGATGTCCATATTAGCAAGCTCCGTGAAAAGCTTGAAGCAATGGGCGGGGCTCCGCGTTTTATTGAAACGATAAGAGGGATGGGATATCGATTTCATGCATATTAAACATGGGATGTTTTGGCGAAAGCATTTGACGATGAAACTCATAATGGTCAACGGCCTGGTTATCGCTGTTGTGATCTGGCTCGCAGGGGTATCGGTAAAAGATTTTGCTTGTATGGTAGTAGCCCAATATGAGCTTGTCGGCGAGGAAAAAAGCAGATTCTTCAATGAAACGATGGAGTTTTATTTATGGAGAGCCAGTGTTTTGGCCATTTTGGTCGCCGCCGTCATTCATTATGTGTTCATCAGAAAAATACTTTCTCCTCTCAAACGGCTCACGGAATCGACGCGGCTCATGATCGAAGGACATTACCCGGAGCCCATCGAACCCGATTCCCATGATGAAATCGGTCAGCTCACCCGACATTTCAATGAACTGGCAAAAACGCTGAAGCGGACGGAAGAAAACCGGAAACGTCTTCTAAGCAATATATCCCATGAATTGCGTACGCCTCTGAGCAATTTGAACGGCTATTTGGAGGCATTGTCCAGTGGCGTCATGGAAGGCAACCGGGAACTGTACCAATCCCTGCTTGAAGAATCTCAGTACCTCACCCGGCTCGTTGAACAACTTCATCATTTGACGGTCTGGGAAGACAGAAGGAAGTTCAGTCTGGATCAGACAGAAATCAAAATTCATGAACTGCTGCAGCAAACGATTCAGGCTTTTCGGTTGGAAAGTGAAAAAAGGGGTGTCTCATTGGACGCCTCCATACAAGAGGGCGTCGTTCTTGGCGAGGAAGACGGAATCAAGCAGGTCATGAACAATTTGCTCAAAAATGCTTTCATGTATAATACAGGGAAAGAAATCGGGATTACGGGAAAAAGGGAACAAACGGAATACCGTATCACGGTATCCAACATGGGGGAGCCTATACCGGAAGAAGCCCGCGATTTGGTTTTTGAGCGGTTCTATCGCGTTGATCCGTCGAGACACCGGGAAAAAGACAGGTACGGTACGGGGCTGGGTCTTGCGATTGTGAAAGAAATTGTGGAACGGCTCGGCGGAAAAGTCGGATTGCAATCGGATGGCCGCAAGCATACGTTTTGGGTTACCTTCCCCGTAAAAATGGATAAAGGTGGTCAAGAAACATGACGGAACGTCGATTCAACCCTGAACATATGAAGAAACTTGACAACCCGGAACGGCGTAAATTGCTGCCGCCACACAAGCTATTGGAGTTGCTGGAAATCCAAGACAACGACATTCTGATTGATTTGGGCGCAGGTACCGGGTACTTTACCATCCCGGCGGCAAGTCTCACCCGGAACAAAGTCTACGCCTTGGACGTGGAACCGCAGATGTTGCAATATTTGGGGAAACGTGTGAAGGAGCAAAAACTGGACAATGTCGAGTTAATTGAAGGAGCCATCGAACGTATTCCCTTGGCAGGACAAATCGCCGACCATGTGATCGCTTCATTCGTCTTACACGAAGTGGAACCTTTGGAAAAAGGACTCCAAGAAATGGGCAGAGTGCTGAAGCCGGGCGGAAAAGTATTATGTATCGAATGGGAGAAAAAACAAACGGTACAAGGTCCCCCTCTCCATCATCGAATACAATCCAATGAACTGGCAAAAGCATTTGATGAGAATGGCCTCCTGGTTGAAAAACTGACCTATCCTTCCGATCAGCACTATCTTATGGTTGCAAGAAAAACGACATAAGGGAAAAATCACGGATTTACTTGACGAACTGAAAGCAAAGGAGGACAACCATGCACGATTTTTTTTGCCACGAAGATTGGACCGATCTTCTTACGAATCAGTCTTTTACACTCGAAGACGCTAGGCGGATGAAATCGCTGGCCAACCTGGTTGCTGAGCATACCAGTGAAACGTTTGCCCTGTTTTTGGAAGAAATGAAAAAGGTTGGAGAAGAAAAACCGATAAAAGAAAATGAATTCCGGAAGTATATGTCTACGTTTTGGAACGAGGAGAGAAACCGTGAATATGTTTCCTCGATTGTCAATTTCTTTCAAATGCTGTTGTCATGTCGGTATTCTCCGGTCCGGCTGATGTCTGCTTTGAACAAAATTCACTTGTTTTGGATGCGCGTCGTCCTATCCCAACTCACCTTGTTCTCGAGGAAACGCACGATTTTGCTGGAAACGTTTCAACGTGCGGCAAACTTCGACAAGCAGATCTTGATGGAAGTCAGCCTTAGAAACGTGATCGAGGTTTTGTCCCAAGGTTTTGCCGAACCTGTGGAAAAGAATTCAGAGCCCCATTGTACCAAAAAAATGTTTCGAATCGTGGAACTGCAGCAAGAACGTGCCCAACATGCCGTTGCGGTTGGTGAACAACTGACGTCCTCCATTCATGAAGTTGCCCGACATGCCGCTACTGTAGCCAATCAAACCTCTGAAGCCGTTCGCATGGCAGAGAGCGGTAAACAAGTGATAACGCTGGCCATGGAAGAGATCGGTCGTTCAGGTGAGACATTTGAGTCTATCGTTCGTCGTTTTGCCGAACTGCAGCGCTATTTATCAAACATCGAAAATATTGTAGACCTTATCCATAAGGTCTCCAATCAAACGCATTTGCTTGCTCTCAACGCATCCATCGAAGCAGCACGTTCGGGTGAGAAGGGGAGAGGGTTTTCGGTGGTGGCACAGGAGATCCGAAAACTTGCTCAGTCCACGAAAGACGCTGTTCAGGATATAGAGCGAAATGTAGAGGAAGTTCACTCTTTGACCGGCGATGTTGCTGACTCCATTCAAACTGCGTCAAAGGTTATCCAAAAAGGCATTCTTGAAGCGAATGAAGCGTTCCAATTCGTCACGGATCTGATCTCCCGAATCGTTGAAATCAACGGTACCATCCGTCAAATCACAGCCGTTACGATGGAACAATCCGCGGCAGCAGAAAAGTTGTCCGCACAAATGTGCGACATTTCCGAAGAACTTCGAAATTTATCGGAAATATTCAATGAAGCCGTCACAGGAAGTGTTGAGGAAACAAGAGAAAGGGCTCTGGTCTAATGAATATGGTTGCCTTGGTTTGTGCACATCACTGCTAAATACTGAAAATGCGGGGCGTATCATGAATTTCAATGGTTTGATGGGCCTGAAAAAAGTGCCTGATCGCATCATGGGCATGAATTCCCAAATGCTTTTTGACGGACTGATATTGCCCGAGGATTTGTTCGCCGGCACTGACAATTCGGTATATGGCATCCTGTTTCAGCGGTTTATTTTGAACGAGAAAATGTTCGATTCGCCGTCCTTTGGGGTTATATGGTTTATAAGCCATGATGACACCGGAAGTTCGCAACACATATCCGCCTTTCTGCTGAAACGGGTCCGGGGAAAAGACCTGCTCCAGGTTCGTTTCAAAGGCTTCAAGAATGAATCGCCCTTCCAGTTCTAGTGTAAACAATTCCGGGTTCGTCGGTATGATTTGATATAAATCTTCCACAGTTATGACTCCCGGAAGAATCGGGGCGCCGTACCTCCAACCATGAGACAAAGCGATATCGGCATCTATCGCATACAGGTACGCGTCGGTGATGAGACGGTCCATCGGCGTTTCATTCAAAAACATGCGATGAAGCGGTGTTTTCAGCTTGCCGATTTCTTCGCGCAGGAGCGTCTCGTAAGGTTGCTTGATCTCCCGGATAAGACGCGAGAATTCCAAGTCTTCTTCGTATTCGTCCGCGTAAAGCGGAATAAGTTGATGCCGAATATGGGTTATTTTTCCGTTTTCGAAGGAAATATCGATTCTTCCGAGAAACGAAGCGCTTGCCCCGGATTGGACAATCCATGTGTTATTTTGTCTGATGGGTTTGTCGATTCGATCATGACTATGCCCGCTTAAAATGATATCGATCCCTTCCATGCAGGATGCCACTTTTATATCCAAAGGCAGTCCCATATGGCTGATCACCACGATAAGATCCGCTCGCTCCTTCTCCCGTAATTGATGAACCACTTTTCTCATATCGTCTATATTTAGCGAAAAAGTAAAACCTTCCGAGAAAGAAGGAGGCATCGTTTGATCCACAAATGGGTAAGTCCATCCCGTCAAACCGACCCGTATACCTCCGATTTCCCGAATCATATGCGAATGAAAAGGATTGACTTTGCCGGAGACCGGATTGGCATTCATTGCCAATGCCGGTGCCGGAACTTGACTTATCAAAGAAAATAGCTGTTGGGGTCCGTAAGCAAAGTCCCAGTTCCCAGGTACCCAGGCATCGAGCGGCATTTGTCGGAGCAGCGGCAAGACGGCTTCACCCTTGGACAAAACCAGCGGTCCCGTACCATGAAACAAATCGCCCCCGTCAACAAACAGTACGTGGGGATGTTGTTGTTTTAAACGTGTCACATAGCGGAAGATGCGTGAAAAGCCCCCGCAATGAATGTAGAACGGACGCGGATCGCCCCAGAAGAATTCCGGATGGGTGTCCAAACAACCGTGCGTGTCATTTTGATGAATCAATACGAGTTCCACACTTAAGCCCCCTTGTTGACGCATGTGATCCCAAGCTTATGGATAGTATGGGGAGTTCCAGCCTGTTTTTAAACCTGCTTTATCATAACTTAACACAAGGCCGGTACGATCAAACGGAGAACGCCCGGGAAGGGAGAGATGAGGATGCCGTTTGGGTACCGGGTCCTGGTTTGCGCCATTTTGGTTCAAACGTATCTTGATTTGATACCAAAAGCCCGGAAAGGAGGACGGAACTTCCAAAGGCGCCAAGAAGCGCTTGCCTTTTTAAAGACCGACTGGTTCGAAACGTTATGCGCCGCTGTTGATTTGGATCCCTCCTATGTAAAAAAGGAAATGCTCCGCGCTTCCGCCAACTCCCGCAAATGGAGCTCAAGGATATAAGGAAAGAAGGGACATCGCTGTCCCTTCAGTTTCTCTGTTATTTGAAAGCACTGCCGCCGAACACAAACCGATATTCCCAGTGCTTGCCCTCAATGCTGTCGATTCTGACCCCGCCGGATTTCACGGAATACGTATGCAAAATCTTGCCGTTCCCCAAGTAAATGCCGTTATGAGTGATTCGCTGTTTGGATTTGTCGATTCTGGAATAATTGGAACTTTTGCTTCCTTTATACGACATAAAGAACATGATGTCTCCCGGCTTCAAGTCTCGCCAATTCGTTGTTGTTTTTCCAATTTTTTTAACATATTCGGCTTGTGTCCGGGAATTGCCTGGAAGAATGATGCCGGCGCCTTCTTTAAACGCTTGTCGGACAAAGTCCGAACAGTCGAACGTCCGGGTATCGGAACGGCTGGAACCAAATTCATATGGCGTTCCCAAATATTTCATACCGGCCTCGATTACGCTTTTGACCGTGCCGGTAGCGGTTTGCGCCATTTCGACGGATGTGTCGCCTCTTGCGGAGATGTAGCGGCTCTGTGTAGTGACGTACCCGACTTTCCCGTGACCGCCCTTGATTTTGTACCAATACGGGTTTACCCGCTGCAAGATTTCCACGTGTTCGCCCGCCTGCAAATAACGAATGCGATTGCCCTCCAAGGATGGCTTGTCCCGAAAATTGACGCTCTTCTCGATCACGGCATCATTTTTGGCCGCGAAAGCGAAGTCTGATCCCCAGGAAACTGTTCCGGCAATCAACGACGGGAGCAACAATGCCATAGCCAGTTTCTTCTTCATCAACTGCAATTCCTCCTTGTGGATTCGGATAATTCCCGCGGCGGAAAATATCGGCTCGCGGTCTAATCCAAGCCTATAACAGGAGATGCAGTGAACCTGGATGTACATTTTTCCAATCGCTTAATCATTTCTTTAAAAAGAAGCGTTATCCTCATCTACAAGGAGGTGGGGGTTTGCACAGTATTCAAATCGGTTCTTTTGTCTTGAACGGACAACTGATTTTGTATTTCAGTTTTGGGGCGGCGGGCTGGTTGATGTTACAATACAGGCTCCGAAACATGTCGGAGCGGGGGTTAATCTTGTCCTGCGTATCAAACGCATTCTGGCTGTGGCTGATCGTCTGGAAAGCGAGCTACCTGCTCTTTCATCCGGTTGAAGTCATCCAACAGCCTGTTTCTTTCATCTATTTCGATGGCGGGGAACGCGGGAAATGGATGGCAAGCCTGATTGCCGCGGTTTATATTTGGCAGAAGGCTTTGAAGCAAAACATTCCTTTAAAAATGTGGGTCGACATTTTCATCACGTATGCATTCGCGGGTTGGTCGGCCTGCCAAGTGTTGTTATTCATGATCGGGGAGGAGCCGACCTGGTTTCATGCGGCAAGCGCCGGATTAACAGCGGTTCTTTTCATGTCTTTCTTGTTTTCTTCAAGAGGATCCGATTCGCCAATAGGACTTGCATACGCCATTTGGTTCTCGATTGGACATGTGATGCTATGGTTTCTGGTCCCCGATCGTTCGATGTGGCTTTTGACCTTCAGTAAACAGCAGTTGATTTTTCTGCTCGTAGCCACGGGTTTGACCGGATGGGCCTGGTTGGACGAGAAGGTGAAAAAAGGAGGTTCTAATGGATAATATTTCGGTTTTCGCAGCCTTTGCCGCGGGGATGCTATCCTTTTTATCCCCTTGTGTCTTTCCGCTCATCCCCGCTTACGTTTCCCATTTGACGGGCTCGTCCTTTCAAGATGGCAAACTGGTCGTGCATCGAGGGAAACTGATGGTTCAGTCTCTTAGTTTTATTGTGGGTTTTAGTCTCGTTTTCATCGCGATGGGAGCTTCGGCAAGCTTTATTGGCCGCTTCTTTGCCCAGGAACGCGATTTGTTCCAAAAAATCAGCGGTCTGTTGATTATTGTGTTTGGTCTGCAAATGGCCGGATTATTCAATCTCCGGTTGTTGATGTCCGGTAAAACATGGGAAATCAAAACGAACAGGAGCCGCGGCGCAATCCGTTCGCTACTTACCGGTGTGGCTTTTGGCGCCGGCTGGAGCCCCTGTGTAGGGTTGGCGTTGTCATCCATTTTGCTTCTGGCCGGGTCTGCCGAAACGCTGTGGAACGGGATTGGGTTGTTGGCTGTGTATTCGCTCGGGTTGGGTGTTCCGTTTTTACTGATTTCATGGTTGCTGACGTATTCGCTGCAGTTCATGAAAAAAATGAACAGATGGATACCTCTCCTGTCCAAACTGAATGGCTGGCTGCTCATCGGGCTGGGGTTTCTGTTGTTTACCGGGCAATTGCAGAAGATCAGCGCCTGGCTATCCCAATATACGTTTTGGGAGATCAACTTTTAACGAGTGGAGATGAAGCGGATGAAAAAAAGCATGATCGCTGTTCTGGTTTTGATAGGGCTCGTCGTTTATGGCGGATACGATTATTTTCACAAGTCTTCTTTAAAAACCGGACAAATTGCGGAATCGGGGGAAGCAAACCTGAAGACGGGCATTCTGAAGGGGCAGCTTGCGCCGGACTTTGCGCTTACGGATTTGCAGGGGAACACGGTTCACCTGTCTGATTTTAAGGGCAAGAAAGTGCTGGTCAATTTTTGGGCGACATGGTGTCCGCCGTGTCGGGTTGAAATGCCCCATATGCAAAAATTTTATGAGGATTACCAATCGAAAGACGTTGTGATTTTGGGTGTTAACCTGACACCTACCGAGGAAAATCCGGATAACGTACAAGCATTCGTAAAAGAGCAACAGCTCACGTTCCCCATCGTTCTGGACAAGGAAGGAGACGTCATGCAAACCTATCAAGTTGTCGCCTATCCCACGACATTCTTGTTAGACTCGGACGGAGTGATTCGGGAAAAGTTTCAGGGCGCGATTCATTACGACATGATGAAAGAAGCTGTTTCCAATATCAAATAAGACGGGAGAGGTTATGCCGCATGAGCCAATCGGTTAAAAAATTGATTTTGTTTACACTATCCGCTTGTCCGATGGGCCGCTCCATGAATACGGTCATCGGAGAATTGCTTGCCTGCAAAAAAGAGCTTGCATATGAAGTCGTCTACGTGGATGTTGACCATGAAACGACCAATCGATATCGCATTAAGATGAATCCCACCACGCTCTTTTTGGATGGCAGCGGCGTTGAATTGTACCGTATTGAAGGTTTTAAAGAAACGGAAGAAGTATGGAACTTGTTTAGACAGATAGAAGAAGGATCGCTGCGATCGGAAGCGCCGCGGGAAGAAAACCGGGAGACTACCGAAACTTACACGATCTATTTGTTCCAAAACGGCAACGCCGTTCCGGTGGAGACAACGGTGATCAACAAGACTTCCGTTAAAGCGCCAAGAATAACAACGATTCAACAATTGTTGCGCACCCGGCCTGAAGGATTTGACAATCCGTTTCCGGCAGACACTTCGCTTGAGCGGGTTTCCTTTCATCATGATTGTTGCGTCGTAACGCTCCGTTCGACAAATGAAGTGAGCATGGAAGAAACCGATCGGATGAAGACGTTGCTCGCTCATACTTTGGCGGTCTACGGCATCTCCGAAATCAAATTGGAGTGGATGAAGCAGTCCAATTAGCCAACCACGCAGCAAAGAAAGGAGAGGGAAGGCCATAATAATAAAATCATGAATCTTGCACATCGTTATGACGTTCTTAATGTAATTTATTATTGTAAGTGGTATATAACGGAATTCCGATGGGCGATATCGACAATTCGACCGGAAGAGAGAACGAAAAAATCAATGTGAGACGGACATCGTGGGACGACATCAGATTTCATAACCGAATCCGGCTGAGCCGGAATATTTGCTGACCGTGAGGGGCATCGGTTATAAACTCGTGCGGGGCGATCGCAGATGAACCGAGCGGATGAGCGTATGGAGGAACTTGAATCGGCCCGCGTGAGAGAATCGAATAAAAGGATGGATGCGTCCGGCGGCGCGGGAACAGGCAACCATGCGGATGAATCGGCGGGTGACGCGGGAAACGGGTTCCGGAGTATGACCAAACATGTGAGGAGCCGGCTGATCGCCCATTTTGGCCTTCGTCTCGTATTGGCGGGGGTGGCCCTTGTCCTGTGCACCATCGCGATCTTCATTTGGATGTCCGGCAAGGTGTTGGAGATCGAGATGAACCGAGACTTTTCCAAAGCGGGAGTATCGAAGCTCGGACAATCAATGCGATGGGCGGACGGTTCGTTTTATTTCGATTAGCAGATGCTGGAGCGGGTGCGGAACGAAAACGGCTGGATTCAGGTATTGGATGAAGAAGGGAACGTCGTCCACTCCTTGTACGCCCCTCCCGAACTTCCCGGCGCCTATTCGATCGGAGAGATCGTCTCCTACTGGCAGCACCCGTACAACTTTCCGTTCCCCTACGACCTTTACCTGTGGGTCAATGAAATTGAAGGCCGGCGGTTCACCTTGCTGTACGGGATTGAACCGGAGGCAAAACGGGTGCTCCGGTTGCTCGGCGAAATCGACGCGTCCGATGCCCGGCAGATTGTGCTGAGCGACGAATTGGCGGATGCGATCCGCCAATCCGGTCTGCAGGTGCAGCTGTTGGATGCCGCCGGCAGGGAGGTCCGGTCGTTTAACCGGTTCGATGCGCGGCTTCCCCACGCCTATACGCTGTCGGAGCTTGCCCTTCGCTCCGTTTACAGCGAACGGTATCAGGCGAGGGTCGTGTTTGAGTATCAACCGGACACCGGTATGACGTGGGTGGTGACGGCGCCCTATGCGGAAGCCGGCACGGAAGCAGGCATATGGAATACCGAACTCGGCGTGTTGCTGACCGCTCTTCTCGTCCTGCTTGCGGCATCCGTCGCATTGTTCAGCGGGCTGTCCGTCTGGTACGCCAACCGGTTCGGCACGCCGGTGCTGCATATCATTCATTGGCTGCAGCATTTGGCGGACGGGAAACTGAGCGAGCCGCTCAACCGCAGAGGGCGTTCTCCCAGCCGCACTGCCGGAGGAAAACTGCGCCGCCGGTTCCGTCTGTTCTCCAACGTCATCGCGTCGTTGACCCATTTGACCCGCACCCTGCGGCAAAACGAGGAAATGCGCCGGCAATTGGAACACACAAGAGAAGAATGGATTACCGGCGTATCGCATGATCTGAAAACGCCGCTTACGTCGATCAAGGGGTATGCCCATATGCTCGAAGCTCCGGAATACAGCTGGTCCGATGATGAGGTGAGGGAGTTTGCCGCCATAGTACCGGTACGAAGAATGGACAAAAAAGCCTGACGCTGCACGTTTTTCTTCACTTCATGAACCCCAAAAGATTTAGATGAAAAGATTTAGATGAGACGAAGGCCTTTGCCCCGCGACGGGACGAAGGCCGTTTTCTTTTCTGACGAGGGGAGGGGTTGAGGTGTTCAGTTCCTGTGGCTGCTCGTCATGGCCTTATGGTAGACTGGGACTGGAGAACAGATCAGAACGATACAAGATAAGATGCCATTTAGACATATGCCGTTGGCATCGCCGCTGATGGACGTGACGTAAGCGTGTCCGCATAGATTCCATCATAAATGCCATCAACGAATGGAAACGGGAGGAAACCATTTTGCGAACGGAACAAGAAGTGATGAACTTGATCCTGGACGTGGCCAAGGCCGATGACCGCATACGGGCGGTGTTGTTGACCGGTTCCCGGGCGAACCCCGCCGCGCCGAAAGATAAGTACCGGGATTACGACATCATGTATTTTGTCGAGGACATGACGCCTTTCTATAACAATCCCGCCTGGGTCGAAGAACACTTCGGCAAACCGCTGATCATGCAGATGCCGGAGACGATGCGCGATCCGGTTGGAGACGGACGTTTTAACTATATGATGATTTACCCTGACGGAGTGCGCATTGACCTTACTTTCGAGTTTAGACCGTACATCGATGACGGAGAACCCGCCGTGGCGCTGCTCGATAAGGACAACGGCAGAGGCTTTTTACCGCCGTTGCCCGTCCCCGACGACAAGCGTTGGCATATCAAACCGCCGTCGGCGCTTTTCTATTATTCCTGCTGCAATAACTTCTGGTGGTGTCTCAATAACGTGGCAAAAGGCATAGCGCGGGACGAGCTGCCGTATGCCATGCACATGTTGAACCAGGTGGTACGGGCGGAACTGCACGATATGATCGATTGGTACATCGGCACTTTGCACGGATTCGATCTTTCCACAGGGAAACAGGGGAAATATTTCAAGAAGTATCTGCCTCCGGAGCTGTATGCCCGATATGCCGCCACGTATTCAGACGCCCATTACGCCAACCTTTGGGCGGCGGTTGATGTGATGTGCGACTTGTTCCATACGCTGGCGACGGCGGTGGCGGCGCATTTCTGCTTCACGTATCGGCAAGATGAAGAAGACGGGATCAGGGCGTATATCAGAATGGTGAAAAAGCAAATGCTGTGACGCGATAGTTTAATCAGGTATAATGACGATAGTGCACCCTTCCGTCATGGGATTCGAATCGAATCTCATGATGAAACCGGGTTTCCTCCCAAACAATACCCCCCTCTAGCGGGAAGAAGGAGTGGTTCTATGGAATATCATGTGTCGGTTAACGGAAACGACCAAGGGAAAGGAACAGCTGATCAGCCTTTCCGCACCATCTCACGCGCCGCGTCCCTCGCCGTGGCCGGTGATACGGTTATCGTGCATGCCGGAGTTTACAGGGAATGGGTGAATCCGGCTCACAGCGGAACCGAAGAGCATCGGATCGTGTACCGATCCGCCGGAGACGGGGAAGTCGTCATCACGGGGGCCGAACGCATTACCGACTGGAAGGACGAAGGGAACCATGTATGGAGCACGGAAGTGCCGAATTCCATATTCTCCGTCCGCAATCCCTTTGCAGTGGAGTTGAGCGGAGACTGGCTGTTTGGCGGACCCTTCACGGTACATCTCGGCGATGTTTATTTGAACGGCAAATCCTTGTATGAATGCGGCAGTCTGGAGAAAGTATTCAAGCCTGAAGTTTGGCCCGATGCCAAATATCCCGATGATTCACTGCTGACCTGGTATGCCGAAGTGAACTCCACCACGACGAAGATCTGGGCCAACTTCGGCGGAAAAGACCCGCGCAAGGAAAATGTCGAAATCAGTGTCCGACCCTACTGCTTCTGGCCCGATAAACCTGGAATTAACTACATAACTGTAAGCGGATTCACGCTCCGTCAGGCATCCCCGCAGTGGGCGCCGCCGACCGCGTACCAGGAAGGATTGATCGGACCGCACTGGAGCAAGGGATGGATTATCGAGAACAATATCATCTGCGAATCCAAAAGCGTCGGGATCAGCCTGGGCACTCCGATCGGCACGGGTCACGAACTGGTGAACGGCAGACATACGAAAGGCGGCACGCAGCGCGAGCAGGAAGTCATCTTCCGGGCGGTGCATCGGGGCGGTTGGCACAAGGATCTCGTAGGCGGCCATATCGTCCGGAATAATGTGATCCACGATTGCGAACAGGCCGGCATCGTCGGGCATATGGGAGGCGCGTTCAGCCGGATCTATCAAAACCGGATCTACAATATCCACCACAAGCGCCTCAGACACGGCGCCGAAGTGGCGGGAATCAAGCTGCATGCCGCTTTGGACACGCAAATTCACGATAATATCATCTACAGCTGCTACCGCGGGCTGTGGCTGGATTGGCAGGCGCAGGGCACCCGCATCAGCCGCAATATCTTTTTTGATAATCTGTCCGAGGACTTCTTCGTGGAAGTCTGCCACGGTCCGTATATGGTCGACCATAATCTTTTCCTCTCCCTGATGAACTTCCGCAACATGTCGCAGGGAGGAGCATATGTTCATAATCTGTTTGCGGGCAGATTTGTCGTACAGGCGGAGCTTACCCGCACGACGCCTTACCATTTCCCGCATGAGACGGCGGTGGCGGGTTATCATCATATTACCGGGGGAGACGACCGGTTCTACAACAATATCTTTCTGGGGGACGATGATCCGAATCTTGAGCCGGTGCCGATCACCTTCTTCGAGCACCTTCCGCTCAAACCGAGGGAGAAAGTCGGACAAGACGGAAAGCCCGTCATGGACGGCGTTCCGGAAGATGCCATCTGCTATCTGCACCCCGTGGGACTGGGAGTTTACGACAAGCATCCCAACGTCAAGGACAAGAAATGGTGGGAATACACCAGAGAGGAACTGGCCCAGCTCGGGGATCTCGTCAAGCAGATCTTTTCCGGCAAAGCGCCTCTTCCGGTGGCGGCGGGCGGAAATCTGTATCTGAACCGTGCGGTTCCGGGCCGTCATGAACCCGACGCGAAGAAGTATGAGCAGAAGGGGATTCATGTCGAGGTTCATCCCGCGCAAGGCAAGGTGCGTATCCGGATCACCGAGCCCGAACTCATTCGCGGAGCTTCCTCCATGGTGGTCACCACCGATCTGCTCGGGAAAGCCCATCACGCCGACATGCATTTTGAAAACCCGGACGGCAGTCCTTATCGTCTGGACTCCGACTTTTTCGGAAAGAGGAGACCCGATGCGGATGTTACGCCCGGTCCGTTCGAACTGGCGGAGAGCGGCGCCGTTGAATTTGAATTTTAACGGTTAGATGCCGGCTTTCTGCCGCGCTTGTTGTAAGAAACGGGGATAAAATCCGGTCAATAGAAGACCCTTCCGGCGGGATAATGCCCAGCGGAAGGGTCGTTTTTCATCGCATGCGCCTTATTTCGCCAGACAGGCGATCAGTCTGACGAAGACGGTTGCCGCTTCGGCGCGGCTGGCGATGCCTTTCGGATCGATCATGTTGTTTCCTTTTCCCGTCACAATGCCGATGCCGTGCAGCGCTCTAACGGCCTCCAATGCCCATGCGCTGATCGCGCTTTCGTCCGCGAACGATTGAATCTGGTTCGGAGCAATCTGATAGCCCTTGTATTTCAGGTAGTTGTAAAGGATTACCGCCATTTGTTCGCGCGTCAGCGGAGCATGAGGATCGAACAGGCTTTCGCTGATGCCTTTGACGATGCCGTTTTCAGCCGCCCACTCAACCGCCGCCGTGTACCACTGTCCGTCCGCGACGTCGCTGAAGCGGGATTTCGTGTACTTGGTGCGGTCTATGTTCTCAAGATTAGCCAGCACCTGGACGAACATCGCGCGCGTCATGGCGCTTTCCGGCGCGAATGTTGCGGATGACGTGCCGTCGAACAGGCCGAATGTGTAAGCCAGGTTGACGGATGTGTAGTACCAGGCTTTTTCGTTAACATCGTTGAAAGGATTGCCTGTCACGACGGTGAAGCCGAGTGCGGCTTCGTCATCGGGCACAAGCTCGGCACCCTTTCGGATGTTAAACGTCAAGCCGCTGTTCAGGCTGACTGTCGCGCCTTCCGGCCCTGCGGTGATCTTGCCGTCGGCGTCTATCGTCGATCCTGCGGGCAATTGTATCTTTGTTCCGTTCCCGGTAACGATCACGCCGCCGCCCGGAAGGGTGATGTTGCCGTTCTCATCCGTGACTGCGGGCTGATCTTCCGGTGTGAGGAGCGTATAGGGCAGCGGCGGCAATGGTTCATCGGATTCGGTGTCCGTATCCTCCGTCGCACTGTCGCCAGGATCGTCAGGATTCACGATAACCGGAGGAGTGTACCCGCCGCTCCTGGGCGTTGCCTTCACGCTTGCTTCCGCACTGTCGCCAATCTCGTTGAACGCCGCGATCTTAAACGTGTACTCTTGATTGTTTGTCAGGCCCGTGAACGTATACTCGTAAGTCGACTTATCCACGGTAACCGGTTCCTCATCGCCGTGCCAGATCTTGTATCCCAATACTTCCTTGCCCCCGTTGTGCGCCGGGGCGGCCCATTTCAGAGTGACCCGTCCGTCATCCGCCGTTGCCGTAAAGTCGCGCGGAACATCCGGCACGCCTGGTCTCCTCTGCGAGAACATCCAATCGAAGATGTCCGTGTAGTCATTGTTCCATGGCGGCAAGTTCGGAGACTGATAGTTCGGGGCCATGCTCCAGATCTTGCCGTTAAGCGGATTCTCCATCGTAAATTGATTGTAAAGAACCGCCGCTTCGATTTCGTGCGCGATATAGTCCGGCAGGTCGGGATTCGGTCTCTGATTCGGCTGATTAAACTGATTGTACGGCCATGTGAGAGCCTCGTTGCTGTCAAAACGGGAAGCTCTCGCGTTGGTCATATTCGGCATAAGCCTGTTTACGAAGTTATTAAGATTGGTCTGGTATACTCCAGTGTTATAAGCATTTACGAACATCCAATAAGCCAGATCTCTGACCGCTTCTTCATCGATCGTATTCGACAAGCCGGATACCGGGGCCAAAGGCGCAGCCGCGGCGAAGAAGTCGGGATAGGTGTTCACCAAGTTGTTCGTATACATGCCGCCCCATGAAAAGCCGGACACATAAATCCGGTTCGCGTCCGCCAATCCGGAGGCAATCAGTTCGTCGATCTTCCTTTTGACATCTCCAATCGGTGGAGTGGAAGTTCCGATATAGGAAATATTCAGAATATGGCTGGCATATTTGTCCGGGTCTTGTTCCATTCTCTTCATCAGGGCAACGGAACCGTTGGCGGATTTCATCGACGCTTTCTGGTCGATGTTTGCCTTTGTGCCGCCGCGCGACATGCCGTGAATATAGACATACAGCGGCAAACCTTTGACCTCTTCGCCGTTTTCATCTTTGTGAATGTAGAGGGCGTAATGGAACGACCCTTCCGAATGAGCGGTGAATTTGTCAAGGATCGGATTCACCACACCGGTTTGATAGAAAACGGCGTGGGTGATCGGTTGGTCTTCCGTCAGCACGATGTCGTCTGTTTGCGCGACGTTGTAATGTTGCACGGTTGAATTACTGTCTTTATCCAGCGTGATGCTGCCGCCGCCTTCCGTATAAAACTCAAGCTCGATGACGATGTAGCGGCCGCTTTCCAGCCCTTCCTGATAATCCGGCGAATTGAAGACCTGCCCGGCGTACCCGCGCACTTTCGGCTCGTTGTTGGCGTAGACCCTTGTGATCTTGCGCGTTCCTTCGAACACCACCTGGTTGTCGGCTATGCTTGTATGTCTGCCTGTTACCGTAAACATGTCCGGATGAAGTTCGGAACCTGACGCTTCTTTGCCTTCGCCCAAGTCAATGATGATGGCCGTCGTGTACTCGCCTCTGGCAAAGTTGTCATTCCATACGATGAAGGGGTACTGGTCGGCGTTCGGATCATCTTTGAACGTCACATGGATCTTATGGTTGGCGCGGATGTTGGTCAATGTGAATGTGTTATCGCTGTTGATTTCAATCGGCACACCGTCCACCGTTACGGTATCCGCGACTTTGCCGCGGTCGGGAATCACGGTGAACGTGACGTCCGACCCTGGATCGACCCTCTTCACATTGCCGACCGGGTTCGGTGTAATCCTGCCGCCCGTTCCCGTCGAGAGGGTGATGGAGTACCGGGGATCGTCTTCCGCCGCCTCCACGAGTTCCAGAACGTCGCGGAAAGCGGCATCGCTGGTGTAACCGGTATCCGGATCTCCGAAAGCGGACACGACTTCATAACGGTCGCCGCCTTGTTTCGTCGAGTTATTGATGTACACCTCGAAGGTGAACTTGCCGGGTTTCAGCTCCAGGTCGCGTTTGGGAATCCGGATTTCCACGATGTATCCGTCGTCGGTGGGTTCGTGCCAAGCAACTCTGTCGGGATGGGATTGTCCGGAGAATACGCCCGACGCGCTGACGCGCCACTGGTTGGAGCCGTTGGACCCCGGACCGACGAAAAATTCCAGGCTGTCGAAAGTATGATTGGCACCGGGCCCCTGATACAGATCGGTGTCGTGCACCACGACGCGGGCGTACACGTAGTCATAGTCCCAAAGAATTCTGACCGTGCCCGTTGCATGAGGCTTATCAACAGACGGCGCGTTGCTCTTGTCGATCGGATATTCCGGCGTCTTGAACCACAGCGGGTCGCCCGATCCGAGTTCCGGAGTTCCGAACATGGCGGTCGGCGAGTCGTTCGCCGCTTCGTTCCCGCCGTCAATGTCGGCCAGGATGGCGGGCGGCATCAGCGATGTCAGCATGAACAAGCAGCATAAGAATGAGATCACTTTGTTATAACGTTTTGATATCATGAGTTCCCTCCTCTTCCGAATCAAATGACAACGCTTGCAATATCATATCAGGATTTTCCAATCACCTCCCCAACTATATGATGATGTGTCGTCCCATTTTATTCACGGTAGAAATTAAAGATTATTACCTTATAAATTATAGATGTTGAATTATCTACACAAAATTCAAATAATTAACACATGAAAAACTCGAATCCTGAAGATGATTCAATCGCTGTTGAACCCGGATCAGGCGATGGAGATAACGAATGTACACGTGTATGGCGAACGGACGATAAAGTGGCCGGAAAATATTGATCCGGAGAAGATGACGGCAGTGGTCGTCGGAATGAAAAAGACTCCTGCCATGCATGCAGAAGTCTTTTTTAGGATTCCTGTTCAAGTGGATCACATCGCGGGATCAAAAACCGGCGGCAGGCTGACGGTTGAGGCGAATATGACCAATCTTCAAGCAAAAAAATAGTTGGGTGGAAAACAATTGCTTGTTTTCTTACCCAACCATTTTTTCCAGAGTGACAGTCCTTCTTCATCGAGATGAACTTTGAATGTCCTTTACGATCAGCGTCAGGGTAATGGTCGCTTCATCCAGACTCGGATCCGCGGAAGGCGTGTTGTCTTTTAGCTTCTTCTCTGGCGCCGAGTCCACCGAGATCCCCAGAAACAGCAACATGTAGTAGAGCGCTTCAGCCTTGGTAACCGGAGCGTTCGGATCGAAGGTGTCTGCATCTTTCCCGATGTTTATGCCCAGCTGTTCGCCCAGAGATTGGGCCACCGCAACATAGCCGCTGTACCAAGTATCGTCGGAGACGTCGGCAAATGACGCAACGGGTTTGGAAAATCGCGCCGCTTGTTCGGCTCCGAACGCCCTGACGATGGTGGTGAAAAATTCCGCGCGCGTAAGGTTGCTGCCCAGATCGAAATCGATATCTCCGGACGGCAGAGTGCCTTTTCCTTGTAAGATTCCGAGCTGATACATCTTGCTCGCGGTTTCAAACGCCGTGGCTTCTGTGATCACAGCATGAACCGGCGTTGCCAGGGTAATGAACAACAGGAGACCGAGCAGCGTGACGGCTGTTTTTTTGACGGCTTTCATAAATTCCCTTCTTTCGTGCCAATATCTGATAGAATTCATAAAGTATTTTAATATACCGTCTATATTCTGACAATTGGTATCGTGACAATCATCAGAAAAATCGCGATTTTTGGCGTCTTCGACATGAGCGCCATACTGCTTGCAGCCTTGCGAGTGAGTGAGGAGAGTGCCGCAACCGAAGGACGGCCGGGCAGGATCATATCCCTGTTTCTTTCTCCATCCGGTTTCAGGCGCGCCGGAATCACCGGAAGACAAAAAGCGCGCCGGCACAGCAGACGGATGAAGCGATCGGCTCGATCTTCAACTTCATCAGTCTGCACAGCGCCGGAGCGCCCGCCAATCACAGCCTCGAAAACAGAATACGGAATGGTAAAAATTCATTTATTGAAAAACGAGTCTGGCGAAGTTAAAGAAGCCCAGATACCATACATGAAAATCATGGCCGCCCTTCACTTTCTGCCAGATGAAATTTTTGTCTTCAGACAGCCGGTCCGTCAAATTCGTCAGATTGTTAACCGCAGCGGATGCGCTCGAGATGGCGATGCCGTCTTCGGTTCCGCAAATATTATAGAACATGTGAATATCGTAGCCGGGAAAATCATTTAATAAAGATGCGATCCTGGAAGCATTGTTCGTTGTCGGAGCGGCCGAAAATGCGCCGAAATAACTGAGAATGTCCAGATTTTCACCCAAGCCGATATTGATGGTCTGCATGCCGCCCATGGACAGACCCGCCATCGCCCGATGGTCGCGCGCTTTCGTCAGGTCGTAGCCGTTTTCATCGTATTCCCCGTAGGTGGAATAGCGGCTTTCGATATACGGGATTAAGTCATTGCGCAGCTCTTTGCCGAAGACGTAGAAAGCGTGATAGTCGGAAGAAGTATTGGCAAATTGGGCGCTGGATCTTCCGTTGGGCGTCACGATGATGAACGGCTCGATTTCACCTTTATAGATCAGATTGTCCATCATGATTTTGACCTTGGAGGCATTGTTCGTCATTCCCCATTCGCCTTCGTGGCCGCCGATCCCGTGCATCAGATAGAGCACGTTATACTGTTTGCTTTCATCGTAACCGTAGGGAAGGTATACATAGGCATGTTTGGTGATTTCCGATTCGTCTCCGAAGTAATCTTTCGTCTGGTAGCTGATTCTCTCGATGGTGCCGCCCTGATCGGTTCTCGGAACAAGATACTCGGAAGGGATGGCATCTACAATCGAAGGGAAAGCCGCAAAGAGCGGTTGCTGCTGTTCACTTTCTTGCTGTTTCGGGTCGGATGGGGTGTTCACAGATGCATTCTCTCCTTCTGAATCAACGGCGGCGACATTCTCCGAAGCCGTATTGTTTTCCGCAGCAGCGTTGTTCGCGGCAGGATCGCCGACAGAATGGCTATCGACCGGTTTGCTGCTCGAGCATGCGATCAGAAACGAAATAAGAAATACCGACAAGATCATTATGGAAAACGAACGAAGTGAAATTCTCATGACCCGCGTCTCCTCTCTGATGTGCTTTCATCAAATATGCGCATCATCAGCGCTTCTGCAATCATGCTTCGGGACGTATTTTCCAAGGTTGAAAGCACGCCTCGTCAAGCAATTTATTTCAGTATATATGTTGATTTGAAGTGACATCAAGGACCGGGTTCCGGACGATGGTTGCGAAGCGACCGAATCTTCCGTAAGTTTGCAAAAATATGAAAAAAATCTTGACGAAACGGTTGTTAACCGTTATGATACTGAAAAATTTGGCTGGTGACGAGTGTATTTTTTCAAGCATGGTGATCGTCAGTATGAAAAAAGTTCCCATCACAGATTTGCTGATCGAAAGAGGATTTTTTCCTGACCGAAAAACAGCTGAAAGCTGGATCATGTCCGGAAAAGTGATTGTAAACAATGAACGGGTGGAAACAAGCGGTCAACGTTTCGCCGTTAATAGTGAGATCCGGATTAAGGGACTTGACTTGAAGTATGTCGGTAAGGGCGGTTTAAAACTGGAAGGGGCTTTGGCTGATTTTCAACTCCATGTTGAAGGCATCGTTGCATTGGATGCCGGAGCTTGCACCGGAGGGTTTACTGACTGTTTACTCCAGCATGGAGCATCAAAAGTATACGCCGTTGATGTCGGATATGGACAGCTTGCGGGGAAATTGCGGGTTGATAAACGGGTCGTGAATATGGAACGGACAAACATCGGGGATGTTCTTCCGGAGCGACTGAATCCCAAACCGACTTTAGCGACAGTTGACTTATCGTATTTATCCTTGAAAAAAAGCATCCCGATTATTTCCAAACTATTAAGTCATGACGGTGAAATGATCTGCCTCGTAAAACCTCTATTTGAAGTAGAAGACAGTGAAATTCGCAGAACAGGAGTAATAGACAGTCCATCCGTCTATTTTGAAGTTTTGCATGACTTGGCTCAATATGTATCTTCTATTGGTTATTCCGTCCGGGGCATCACACATAGTCATGTTACCGGCAACAATGGAACGCGGGAGTTCTTTTTATGGATCCACTAAGCGCCGAGCAAAATCAGGCAATCGACTTACACGGCGACATACAACGGGCCGTTCAACATGCCGTAAACCTTCCGCAATTTCGTTAAAGGCCAAAATATTGACGTTGACACTCGCTTTGGAGTTGATTTATGCACGCGCAGAGCGTTATTGTCTCCCGCATCAGTTTTTGACTTTGATCAATACGCCTCGGGAGATCGACGCCTATCTGAAATTCATCACCGTCGTGGAGAAGGTTTGAGAGACTCGGAGCATCATTTGCAGCGGTGAGGAATTCATTCTGAAGGTGATGAAAGTGGAGAACTTATATCTGAATACGGCAAGACTGTACGATACGGATAACCGGCAGGTATTCTCGGAAGATATCCCTTTTTACTTGCGCAGGGCGAAGGAGCTTGGCGGCAAGTCGCTGGAGCTGGCTTGCGGCACCGGCAGGATCACCATTCCGCTTGCCAAGGAAGGCATCAGCATATGGGGCCTTGACTATTCAAGAAGTATGTTGGAGGTTCTGAACGATAAGGTGAGGAAACTGCCCGGGAAGGTGCGGCAACATCTTCATATCGTCCATGGCGATATGAAGAATTTCTCATTGTCCGAAAAGTTCAGGTTTATTTTCATCCCATTCCGCAGTTTTCAGGTTTTGGAGACGGACGAACAGGCATTGCGGTGCCTGTCGTGCGTTCATCGCCACCTGGAAGATGGAGGACAGTTCATACTCAACATATTCAAGCCCAATAATGGGATTGGCGAAAATTGGGTTGACCTTAACGAAACTCTGGATTACGAATCTGCCGCAGAGGGCGGCGAGAAGGTGACGAGACATTCGATCAGAAAGGCCGTTGATCCGGATAAGCGGCTGCTGTTTATTGATTATGTGTATCGTCTTTACAAGCGGGACGGGACGGTCGAAGAATATCGCGACAGCATCAGGCTGAGATATTTTTATGAGAAAGACATCAGGAAGCTGATTGATTCCTCCGGGTTCAAAATAGCACAAGCATATGGCTGGTACGACGGAACTCCTGTCCATGAGGGCAACGAATTTATTTTTGTCTGCAGTAAAAGGTGATGTCCGGCTTGGCGTGCCGCACGAAATTTCCTTAAAAGTCCCATAGAGGATTATAGACCGCGACTTTCAGCGGATCACGGAGAAAAAATACGATTGTCATCAACCATAAAATCGTGTATGTTATAATCAATCGAACAATCGAATACGAAACGAAGATTCGCCGATACGGGAGCTTGAGGGAATCAGGCTGAGATTGTAGCTGGAGGCCGCTACTGACCGTGGATCTGATCTGGATAATACCAGCGTAGAGAAGATGGCGGAAGATGCTTTATGTTTCCGTGCAATGAAGCCGTCTGGTTCTGTCTGGACGGCTTTTATTTTTGCAAAAATATAGGAGAAAAGGGGAATCAGCATGAAACAGTGGAAGTTTACCGATGTTTTGGTCACGATCATGGTGGGCATTGTGTTCGGTGTCATCATGAAATTTTGGGACGATTTTTACACGTTCATCAAACCGCTGCTGCCGACGTTGCGGCAGTTGGTATACGGCATGTGGTTCATGGTTGGCCCGTTTGCGTTCTTGCTCATTCGCAAGCCGGGAACCGCTTTGCTCGCCAGTCTGGCGGGAGCGGGGTTGTCCGCATTCATCGGCCACGGTGTAGAAGTGTTGGTATACGGGTTTGTGCAAGGGCTGGCGGCCGAGCTGCTGTTTGCGGCCTTCCGTTACAAACGGTATAACATCGCCGTTGCGGGTCTGGCGGGGGTCATGTCCTGCCTGGGAAGTTTCCTGCTCGATCTGTATTACGGCTATGCGGATTTGGAAGCGTGGGCGCTGGCGGTGAAATATGGGCTGAGAGTCATCAGCGCATTTATCTTTACGGGAATCTTCGCGTATTACATCATCAAGGCGCTGGAAGCGACCAAAGTGACGAAACTGATCAGGCCTGTTTCTAAAGAAGAGTATGAGCAGCTTGATTGAGCAGACGCACTTCTATTGCATCCTGCAAAGTTGCTGGGAAAGGAGCATCAGGCGTGGCTGTGTTGGATCAAAAAACCCGAGAAGTTCCTGCACATGAAGAGAATCGGAAGTCGGGTGTGCAAGAGTTTTCCAGCGAACGGACGCAGGTGAATTCCCATGGCTCATTTTCCGATGCCGGCATAAGCGCCGGTGTCGAACATTTGCGGCTGAAATTTCCCGAGGAACCCGATATATTCTTCCATCACTTGACCTTGCACATCCCGAAAGGCCAGAAAGTGCTGATCCTGGGGCCGAGCGGTTCGGGGAAGTCCACTTTGCTGCAAGTGCTGAGCGGATTGATTCCGAATTCCATCGAAGTGCCGATGAAATACAGCCGCATTCAGCTGCCCGCTTCGTGGGGCTTCGTGTTTCAGGACCCGGACACGCAATTTTGCATGCCTTTCGTGGATGAAGAGCTGGCTTTCGTGCTGGAAAATCAGAAAGTGCCGCGCCGGGAGATGGAATCGCGGATGCGTGAGGCGCTCGGCAAGGTCGGATTAAGCTTCGAACATCTGCATATTCCGATTCAGCAGCTGTCTCAGGGGATGAAGCAGCGGCTGGCGCTCGCTTCCGTATTGCTGTTGAAACCGGAGACGGTGTTTCTGGACGAACCGTCGGCCTTGTTGGACCCGGAAGGCACCGGGCAAATATGGACATCCATCAAGCAAGCCTTGAACGACCGGACGGTGATCGTGGTCGAACATAAAATCGACGCGATTGTGGACTGGATCGACCGCATCGTCATGCTGGATGAACAGGGGCGTCTCATCGCCGACGGAAAGCCGGAGGATGTGTTCCGTGATCATAAGGCGGAACTTGTCAGGTATGGGATCTGGTACCCTTCGGTCTGGGAAGAATATTTGGCATCGCCGGGCTGGCAGGCGATCTGCGCCAACCGGCGGCAGTCCGGACTATCTGAAGTTGCCGGCGGGGATCACGATCCATTGCAGGAAAACAGGCAAGAGACGGCCGGAGCGCATTCGCCGCTTCATCCGCAACCGGAGCGGAACGAGAGTTCGATCGATGGGGCACAGTCTTACGGCATCCGACCGGACAACACTCCCGTTGTGGAGTTGGAACAATTCGAGGCTTACCGCGGCAAACAATGCAAGCTGCGCATCGAGAAGGCCAGCATCGATGAACGGTCATGGATCGCCGTTACCGGTGAAAACGGCGCCGGAAAAAGCACGCTGCTGCTCGCCCTGACGCAGTTGATTCCGACGGCAGGCAAATATATCCTGCGGGGGAAAGCGATCCCCGAGAACCCGAAAAAGCGGCGCGTTCCGGAAGGAGTGTCACTGGTGTTTCAAAATCCGGAGATGCAGATGGTGACCGATTCGCTGTACGACGAACTGGCGCTGTCGTTGTCCAAGGCGGGGCTTAGCCATGACGAAATCGCGGAAGAAGCCGAACGGCTGTTGCGTTATTTCCGCCTGAATCTCGACCCCCGCAGGCACCCGTATGACCTGTCTCTTGGGCAAAAGCGCAGATTGAGCGTCGCGACGGCGTTGGCGGCGCAGGCTTCCGTGCTGCTGCTGGATGAGCCGACGTTCGGCCAGGACGCGCGCAATACGTTTGCGCTTCTGGAATATATGGAGCAGCTGCGGGTTGAAGGAAAAACGATCGTCATGGTGACGCACGACAGGCGCGTGGTCGATCATTTCGCCACCGAAGAATGGGTTATCGAAAAAGGGCGGCTAAAGGAAATACGCAAGATTTGGCGGTCTTGACCGCGAAGGCGCAGGCGGGCATGGCCGTTTCCGCGTCATCCTTTGGNCGATATTCCGCGATCACGGAGGGAAGAACGATGTTGTCGGAATGGTTTACGCCGCGAAAAATGACCTGGCTGCATCAAGCGAATCCGGCATGGAAAGGATTGCTGATGTTTTGCCTGATGCTGGTGCTGTTTTTTAGCCGCAATCTTGCGATGATCGTGGTGACGGCATGCTTCTACGGCGTGCTTCTGTTTATGTTCAGCGGTTATGCGTACCGTAAGCTGCTGCTGCTTTGCCTGCCTTTTGTCCTCACCTGTTTGTCTTCCGCGCTGACGCTGGCATTGTTCGGCAGGGGGGAGCATGTCCTTTGGCAGTGGGGCATTATCAAGATATCCGAAGAAAGCATCAGATCCGGGCTGATCATCGGCATGAAGTCGCTGGCGATCGGCATGATCAGTCTTGTGCTGCTTTTGACGACCCGCCCGGTGTTGCTGTTTTACGCGCTGATGCAGCAGTTCCGTTTTCCCGCCAAGTTCGCGTACAGCTTTATGGCGGCGGTGAGGTTGGTCCCGATCGTGATCGAAGAGTGGCAAACGAGGACGCATGCTTTGAAGGTGAGAGGGGTTACGTTTTCCAGAGGCATAAAAGGCCTGTATGAAAGGCTCAAAATGTACAGCGTGCCGTTGTTTGCCCAAAGTGTGCGCAGGGCGCAGCGCATCGCGGTTGCCATGGAAGCGAAGCAGTTCCGTATGAACCAGTCGCGGACGTACTATTATGAGACGGCTTTTTCCAAAGTCGATGCGTACCTGGCCGCGTATGTGTGCAGTTCGCTGGTTGTGATGGTGCTGGTGTTGCTCGTATGATGAAAGGCCTCCGGCCTGAACGTTGAAAAAGCACTCATGATTTTGAGAAAAAAAAAGGGAACGGGGGAAGGCCGTGATTGATGCCCATATTCATCTGGACCTTTACGAACAGGCGGACATCGAAGGCATGATGCGGGAATTGCCCAAGTGGGGCGTCGACCGGGTCGTGGCCGTATCCGTTGATCTGGCATCCAGCCGCCGCGTGCGGCAGCTCTATCTCGACTATCCCGGACTGGTCGTTCCGGCATACGGTCAGCATCCGGAGCGCAGCATACCTGCGGAGAAGGAAACGGAGGAACTGTTCGCGTTCATCCGGCGGCATCAGGAAGAGACGGCGGCGGTGGGCGAAGTCGGCTTGCCTTATTACAGCCGGAGGGAAGCGGAGCAGAAAGGAGAGCGTTTCGCTCTGGAACCGTACAAGGAACTGCTGGAGGCGTTCATCAAACTGGCAAAAGAACTGGACAAGCCGGTCGTATTGCACGCCGTTTACGAAGATGCCGACACCGCGTGCGATTTGCTGGAGAAATACAGCGTGAGCCGGGCCCATTTTCATTGGTTCAAAGGCAGTGAAAAAACGGTGCGGCGCATGATGGAAAACGGCTATTACGTTTCGTTTACGCCGGATATCGTTTATTCGGAAAAAATACGCGCGCTGGCCAAACTGGTGCCGATTGAGCGGGCGATGGCGGAAACTGACGGGCCGTGGCCGTTCGAAGGGCCGTTTCACGGACAGAAGACGCACCCCCGGATGGTCGGATCGGTCATTCGGGAACTGGCTGCCATCAAATCGCTGTCGCCGGAGGAAGCGGACGCGATCGTCCTCGCCAATACGATGAAGTTTTACGGAATCCGGTAGCCGCCGTATGCCATATGGCGCAACGGAAAGAATACTCCAAGAGATGCCGCTGTCCGGCGGCATTTTTTGTTGGGGAGGAAGCTGTTTGTGCCGGATCTGTTACGCACGTGAAGACGCCCGCATGATGCCTGATTTGAAGCTGCCAGCGAAATTTGGTACAATCAGCGCGGAAAAAATTCGGACGCAGAAAACAGGAAAGTAGCAGAATGAGCAGGAAAAATCTGAACGCTAAAGGTGACCAGGATGAAACAGGAACGGCAGTATCCCAAAGTCATGATCTCCCCCAAGGCGGAGCGAAGCGTAAAGAACGGGCATCCGTGGATTTACGGGGAAGAAATCCGCGGCGTGGCGGGCGAGCCCCAGGACGGCGGGCTGGTCGATGTGTTTGCCGGAAACGCGTATATGGGGACGGGCTTCTACAACAGTGCCAGCAAGATTACCGTGCGGCTCATCTCACGGAACGCCAACGATGTATTCGACGCCCGATTCTGGCGCCGGAGGGTGGAGTATGCCGTCCGGTACCGCAAAACCGTCATGCCCGGCGCGGACTTCGCCTGCTGCCGCCTGATTCACGGCGAGGCCGATCACATGCCCGGTCTGACGGTGGATCGTTACGGGAGCATACTGTCCGTGCATATCACGAGCCTCGGCATGGAATCGGTCAAGGAGACGGTGTACCGGGCGCTTTTGGAAGTGCTGGCGGAAATGGGCGATACGATCTCCGGCATTTATGAACGCAATGATATCGCCCTGCGTCAGCGGGAAGGACTGCCGGAATACAAGGGATGGTACGCATCCGAAGGGATGCATGTGCCGGAGTCCGCCGTGACGGAAATATGCGAAAACGGCGTGACGTATCTGGTGGATGTGGAAAACGGGCAGAAGAGCGGATTTTTCCTCGATCAGAAATATAACCGCGCCGCTGTGGCCCGGATCGCCAAGGGCAAACGGGTGCTGGACTGCTTTACGCACACCGGCTCCTTCGGTCTCAATGCGGCGATGGGAGGTGCGGAGCATGTGACCTGCGTCGATGTGTCGCAGTCGGCCATCGACATGGCGAAGGCGAACGCCGTGCGCAACGGGCTGGACGGGAAGATGGATTTTGTGTGCGACGACGTGTTCGATCTGCTGACGAGGCTGGCGGAGCGGAAAAGCCGGGATTACGACTTCATCATCCTGGACCCGCCGGCGTTCACCAAATCCCGCAAGACGTTGCACGCCGCCGCCCGCGGATACAAGGAAATCAATCTGAAAGCCATGAAGCTGCTGCCCCGCGGCGGATACCTGGCGACTTGCAGCTGCAGCCACTTCATGACGGATGAATTATTCCGGGAAGTATTGGCGAGCGCCGCCATGGATGCTTCCGTATCTCTCAGGCAGATCGAAGCCCGCCAGCAGGCGCCGGATCATCCGATCCTGTGGAATGTGCCGGAGACGGATTATTTGAAGTTTTATATTTTTCAGGTCGTATGACCGGCATGGGATGCGAATAACGGTTGCTCACTATGATTGGAACGGTTTCGGGATCCGATGCCGTTCCTCTTTTTCTGCCGCCCATTGCATGGCTTTCTTCTCCAGCTCCGCGCAGAAGGCGGCCTTTCCGTCCTGATAGGCGCGCACATTGTCCGGCGATTGCCGGGCCAGACGAAGTTTCAACTCCCCGTATGCCCGCGCTTAGATTACATCGGATGAAATCCTCTCGTTTACATTTCGCGCTTGCTGACCAATCCCTGCGTTATTGCGGTCAGACGAAATATTGCTGCGGGTCTGCCCTCACGTCATGGCGAATGACCGGCCAGGCGGGATCCGATCAGGAGGGAAAAGGGGAGATCGCCATGAATGCCAAATGACTGTCCCGTGACCTCTGCCATCGCCTAACGGCACATCGTTGTTCGTCTCGCTTGTCGTCAGTCATATCATCGGGGATCGGTACGCCCAGCCGTTTGGTTGAAGGTAAACGCGAATGTCCGGCGAAGAAATATGCGTATATATGGCTTTCATTCGTCAGGACAGAGGGACATTGCGGAGGAACATATGAAGGTTGAAGAACATCTGTTGTGGATTATGGACGACAAAAAGGACAGCGATGAGGAGGAACAGGACGTCACGGATCGGTCCGGCACGGCGAGCGGACAGGACGGACGATATCGGCATTGGCAGGAAAAGATCAAGAAAAACATCGAATTCGTGCGTTCGTTGGGGCTGTCGTGCGACAGTGTCGGATGGTGCAATCTGGATCTGAACGGACCTGATGCGGACAAGCTGCTGGACCAAATCCGTGCTTTCGCTTCGAGAGAAAAGTTATATTTGCGCGGGTATTACAGCAGGCGGTTTTCGGATTTTGAAAGCGAATGGTATCTGCTTGAATCCGTCTATCTGTCAAACGGTGAATGGGATTATGCGGATGTTGCGGATACAAACGGAAATCCTTTGAGAATCTCCGAACTTTACGCCTGCAAGGTGCCCAGATACGTTCAGGTGTTGTGGGAGCGCGGACTGCCCTGTGTAACCGAACGTTTCCGGGATTGCTGCCTTCGCCATGGTTTCAGCGGCGTCGATTTTTATTGGATCAGAGACAAAGGGCGGTATCATGCGACGCAATTTTTCGGGCTGATGATCGATCGGATGGTTCCGGAATTTGCGTGTGACCGGTATTTGTCATACTCCGATTCAAAGGACAGTTATAAGAAGCAAGACCATTCCCCGGGTTCCCCTCTCTATCAAAAGTTTTTGCAACTGGGCGGCAGGTTGCCGGAACTGTCGCAAATGTTCTACGACTTAAATGTCGATTTACCCGTCCAGCTGCCAAGAAATCAAATGCCGGAAACCGATTTTGCCTATCTGTATTTCTTCCGGCCGGATTACCATCAGCATTATGCTTTGATTCGAAAGCGCGCGGCGGAAATTCTGGTGACGGAGAAAGCGATCCGGCAAGAATATTTGATACCGGTCGCGCTCTATGATACGGAGCCTGCGGGATATTATATCCAGCCGTCGGAGCCAATCCCGTATCCCGCAGCGGACGTGGTGAGACGTCTCGCTTCGGATTATGAGGCATTGAAGCAAAACCCGAGACCCGAAAGGAAAGTTTCCGAAAAAGACGCGCTAAAATTATTGAGAAACATCAAATCGCTAAGACGCGAAGATTTTCATAAAGGGATGGCAAAAAAGCAGCTGGCTGCTTTTGCCGCAACCCCGTACGAACGGCTGGCCCCTTACTATGCCATATCGGACGGCGGTTATTTGTCGGATGAATACAGGTTTCTGCCTTATTCGGAATCGGTAAAGGAAACGCAAGGGTATGCGGTGAGTCTTGAGCAGGAAGGAATGCCGGTCGACAGGCTTAGAGGGATCGTCATCGCGGCGTGCGCGGACGGCGATCTTGTTGTCGTTTGTGAGGACGGCACGGTAAACCGCATCAGCCATGAAACGATGGATGTTTATGAAAGCTGGGACAGCGTCGCGCAATTTTTCTATGATACTATACTGGATGATGAGTGATGTGTCGATGTCTAAAATATGCAGCCGGTTTTGGCAACGCAGCTAAATGAAAAGCGGGATGATGCTTCATGAACTGGATGATCGCAGCTTTGAAGCGGGTGCTTTCGCTTCAGCCGAAGGAAGACATTTTGTCCATACAGGAAGTGAGGGGCGGGGACATCGGGCGTTCGTATCGTGTGGAGACGACGGAACGCAGGCTGTTCGTCAAGTACCGGCCCGATCTGTCCGGCCTCGTATTTCAGCGGGAAGCCGAAGGGTTGGCGCTGTTGGGAGAAACCGGTGCGGTGGCTGTCCCTGAAACGTATTATGCCGGAGGGATTCCCGAACGGGACGGCGGCATGATCGTACTGGAGTGGATCGAGTCCGGTTCTTTCAGCCCGATGATGGATGAAACGTTCGGAAGCAAACTTGCCGATTTGCACCGGACAAGATCCCCGGGAGGGCGATTCGGCCTCGACAACGACAATTACATCGGCCTGCTTCCGCAGCCGAACGGCTGGTGCGACACGTGGACGGAGTTTTATTTGCAGCGGCGCCTTATGCCGATGATCAGGCTGGCGGAGCAACGCGGGCGGCTGCCCGCCGAACGGAGAAGGCGGCTGACACGCCTGGCGGAATCGCTGGATCGTTGGATACCGGAGACTGCCGAGCCGTCCCTGCTTCACGGCGATCTGTGGCACGGGAACCGGATCGCGGGCGGTGACGGACAACCGTACCTCATCGATCCGGCCGTTTTCTACGGCGACCGGGAATACGAAATGGCGTTTACCGAACTGTTCGGCGGGTTTTCGCCGCGATTTTACGCCGCTTATGAAGCGTCGTATCCGCTCCCGCCGGATTATCCCGAACGCCGCCCTCTCTACCAGTTGTATTACCTGCTCGTCCATCTGATTTTGTTCGGCGAAGCGTACGGTTCGTCCGTCGACAGGGTGCTTGTTCGTTATGTCGGGTGAAACGGCAATCACTGTTTCCGCCTTGCGGAGGAGTGCACGTCTGCGGACTTGCCCGCACCGTTGAGTGCGATTGCGCCGCCCGGCGTTCGAGTCGGCATGGCTCTTGAATTTGCTGGAAAAGGATGAGGAATTGTGGTGAACATATTGGTCGTCGACGATGATCCGCACATTCGGGAACTCGTCCGGCATTTTTTGCAACAGGAAGGCTTCACCGTCCATGAGGCGGCCGACGGCGCGGAAGCTCTCAGGAAACTTGAATCGGTGAAAGCGGACCTGGTCATCCTTGACATCATGATGCCGAACATGGACGGTTGGGATTTGTGCCGCGAGCTCCGGGAACATTACGATCTTCCGCTGCTCATGTTGACGGCGAAAGGCGAAACGGCGGAAAAAATCAAAGGATTTCAGCTCGGCACGGACGATTATCTCGTCAAGCCGTTCGATCCGCTCGAATTGGTCGTCCGGGTGAAAGCGCTGCTGAGGCGGTACCGGATCGCCGCGTCCCAGACGGTGCGGATCGGCAATGTGACGCTCAACCGCAAAACGTTCGAAGTGATCGTCGACGGCAAAAGCACGGTCATCCCGCTAAAAGAATTTGAACTGCTGTTCAAACTGGCCAGTTATCCGGGCAGAACGATTACGCGCGAGCAGTTGATCGAAGATATATGGGGCTACGACTATGAGGGGAACGAGCGGACCGTCGATGTGCACATCAACCGGTTGCGCGAGCGTTTTCCGGAAGACCGTCACTCGTTCCGGATCGTCACGGTGCGCGGGCTCGGCTACCGACTGGAGGTGCGTTCGTGAGAAACGGATGGATGAGAAAAGGACGGAGACTGTTTCAGGGACTCTCGATGGCGATCCTCGTCTTGCTCAGTCTGGGCGTCTGCTGGACCGCCGCTTATTTCATCACCTCCGGCATATACAGCCGAATCGGCGTGCAACCGAACGGCCTTATCGCGCAGCTTGTCAACTCGGTGCTCGGGTTGTGCATTCTCGGCGTCATTCTGGTGGTCATCTCCCGGCTTTCGTTTTCCGGTCATCAGGCGAAGTTCCAGACGGTGATCGACGCGATGAGAAAGCTGTCCAGGGGCGACTTTAACGTCAGCCTGGACATCAGGCAGGCGGTTGACAATCAGTTCGGACAACTCATACGTTCGTTCAATGATATGGCCGCGAGGTTGGGCGACATGGAGAAGATGCGCCAGGAGTTCATTTCGAACGTTTCGCACGAGATCCAGTCTCCGCTCACTTCCATCAGAGGATTCGCCCGCGCGCTTCGCAATCCCCGTCTGAGCGACGAGGAACGCAATCATTACCTCGACATCATCGAGACGGAGAGCATGCGGCTGTCCAGATTGAGCGACAATCTGCTGAAACTGACTTCCCTCGAGTCCGAGCATCATCCGTTCGAGCCGGTCCGGTACCGGCTGGACAAACAGCTTCGGGAAGTCATTCTCGCTTTTGAACCCCAATGGACGGACAAATCCATCGATGTGGATGTCAACCTCGAAGAAGGGGAGATCGTCGCCGACCGCGACCTGATGAACCAAGTGTGGGGCAATCTGATTCATAACAGCATCAAATTCACGCCGAGCGGCGGGACGATCGGCATCCGGCTGAAATTTGCGGAAGGGGATGCGGAGGTGCTCTTCTCCGATACGGGCATCGGCATCGGAGAAGAGGATCTGCCGCGCATTTTCGAGCGTTTCTACAAAGCGGACAAATCTCGGAACCGTTCCGCGGGCGGCAGCGGTCTCGGGCTGGCCGTCGTGAAAAAGATCGTCGATCTGCATCGCGGTTCAATCGACGTGCGGAGCGAGCCCGGCAAAGGGACCGCATTCACGGTGCGGCTTCCGGCGGCCGGACCGGCCGCTCCTTCAGCGGCACGTCACATTTCGGGCGGCGGCGCGGCGGAGCGGGGGGCGGACGCTCCAGCGGGCGGTTCCGGGCGCCGATGAGTGAAGGCACGCTTTAGCGTTTGGCGGTCACAGAGCTTGTCGTCGCCGTATCATTTCGCGAGCGCAGGGTTAGTCGCCGCCGCGACGCTTTTACAAGTGCGGGAAAACTGGTGCGCTTGAATATGTGAGCGTAAATAAGTCAATCGTGCCGCTGATCCGCAAGCGGCGGAAGGCCTGGTTCGGCCATCCAACGATGTTTTGTGCGCAGGTTCGGCAAGCGTTAACGTCCGCAAGCGCAGGGCTAGCCGGTGAGATTGATACCCTAGCGTAAGTCAAGCATGCCGCAGCCCCGTAAGCGGAAGGCCGGATTCGGCCGCTGCAATGCTTTCGTGATCGCGTCATTAGGCGCGGCGCATATAGGCCCGAACCGTAAGCGGCGCGAATACCGCCGCGATGACGGCGGCACCCGCCAGGGCAATGACGACTTCCCGCCCGGCCGTTCCGGCATTCGCCAGTTCCCGGACGGCGGATACAAGATGCGATACCGGGTTGACATGCACGAACCGCTGGAGCCAGAGCGGCATCGTTTCCACCGGCACGTAGGCGTTGGAAACGAAGGTGAGCGGAAACAGCACGAGCATGGAGATGCCCTGCACGGCGGTTGCCGATCGCACGATGACGCCGATGAAGGCGAAGATCCAACTGACGGCCCAGGCACATGCGATGACCAACGCCCCCGCCGCTGCGACATATCCGAGGCCGCCCTCCGGACGGTAGCCCATCAGGTATCCCATGGCGAACGTCAGCACGGTTGCGACGGCATACCGGACCGTATCCGCGAGAAGGGCCCCGGCCAAAGGCGCGATGCGGGCGATCGGCAGCGACCGGAACCGGTCGAACACGCCTTTGTCCATGTCTTCGCGGAGCTGGACTCCGGTGACGAAGGACGTGGTGATGACCGACTGCACGAGCATGCCGGGGATGATCATAGGCAAATAATCGTGAACGCTTCCCGCGATCGCTCCGCCCAGCAAATAGGTGAACAGCAGCGTGAACAGAATCGGCTGAATCGTCATGTCAACCAGTTGTTCCGGCGTGTGTTTCATTTTCAGCAGACCACGCCACGCCATCGTGAACGAGTGACGGACGGTCTGGCCGAAGCCCGTCCGCTTTTTCAGCCGCGCTTCGGCGCTCCGGTGCGCGGATGCGGCATTCATCGCGCGTTCACCTCCTCCGAACATGCGGATGACCCGTTTTCCGCCGCATGCGAGGATGATTCATCCCCCGCAGGTACGTCCGATGAACCGGATTCCGGCGATGCGTTCGCCGATGCGGTATGGCCGGTGATCGTCAAAAATACTTCATCGAGCGTCGGTTTTTGCACGCTGAACTCCGCCAACGCAATTCCCCGGTCCCGGAGGGCTATAAGCAGATCCGCCGCCTGGCCGGCATTCGACAGCGGTGCGGTGATGATCCTGGATTCGGCGGACATGCCGGAGCGGACCCTGAGCACCCGCTCCACGATGAGACGGGCGTCCGCAATGTCCCGGGCATCTTGCACTTTCAGCCGCAGCGATGAGGAACCGACCGACGCTTTCAGGTCATCCGCCGTGCCTTCCGCAACGACCCGTCCGCGATCGATGACCGCGATGCGGTCGGCCAGCTGATCCGCTTCCTCGAGATACTGCGTCGTCAACAATACGGTTGATCCTTCCTCCGTCAATCGCCGGATCAGGCTCCACATCTGCGCGCGCGTGCGCGGATCGAGTCCGGTCGTCGGTTCGTCCAGAAAAAGGAGCGGCGGCTGCGCGATGAGACTTACCGCCAGATCGAGCCGGCGGCGCATGCCTCCCGAAAAATGTTTCACCGGACGCTTCGCGGCTTCGGTCAATCCGAACTGATCCAGCAGTTCCGCAGTCCTTTGCCGCGCCTTGTCGCGTCCGAAACCGTGCAGACGGGAAAACAGCATCAGATTTTCCCAGGCGCTCAATGACTCGTCGACCGACGCATATTGTCCCGTCACCCCGATCAACTGACGCACAGGATGAGGTTCTTTCACGACATCGTATCCGAATATGCTCGCCGACCCCGCATCCGGTCTGAGAAGCGTCGCCAGCATGCGGATGGTCGTCGTTTTGCCCGCCCCGTTCGGACCGAGCACGCCGTAGATCGAACCGCTCCGCACCTTCAGATCGACGCCGTCCACCGCGCGGTGTTGGCCGAATGCTTTCACGAGTCCGCGCGCGTCCACGGCCCATTCGGCGTTCGGCGGCATCATGTTGCCTGTAGGCTTCATGGCGTCTCCTCCAATCTTCAATGTTTTGCAAGAGGATGATACCGAAGCAATGTAAACTGAATGTAAACGGACGAAACTGACGAAGAGCAGGCGAGGGAGTGCACCGCCGAGGAATGAACTTCCGTGGATGGACCAGACCTTATACGTGTTCAAAAGGATCGGTTTGACTTTGTCAAAATACCATGCCATGCGATGTCTTTTATGTTACGATGCAGAAGAGGCATGCGGTTCAAGCGCTTCGTAAGAATCGATCGTGCGTTCCGGAAGATCAGACGGCGCGTTCCGAAGGAACGCAGCATGCGGTCAAACGTCAAGCGGGGACAAGCGTTTCGATGCGGTCCGGCATTCAAGATGGAGATGCTTTTGCGAATTGACGCGGTGAGCGGTGCGCGAAGGCGATTGAAAGGAATCGGCCGAAAGGAAGGTTGCTCTGAAAATCGGCTGTGACATGACGGAAAGTGAATCACAAGGGGGATCGGCGTTTATGAAGGGGTTTATGAAATCGGCGATGAAAGCGGGGGCGGCATTGGCGTCAGGCATTTATCTTGTCGTCCTTACTAAACTCATTTTGTTCAAACACCTCGCCTTTTCAGATATCGTCGCGCACTTCACCTTTCGTTTCGAGGGCGGCCCGTACTGGAGAACTCACAACTTTATTCCGTTCAAAACGATTGCGGAGTATTTGTTTCTGAACCAGCATGTTAGTCACACCGTCCGGCTGCAAAACGTGATCGGGAATATCATCGCGTTTGTGCCGTTCGGATTGCTGGTGCCGTTATGTTCAAGCAAGATCCGCAGCTTTAAGACGGTTGCGATTGCGACCTTCTGTCTGAGTTTGACGTACGAGCTTCTTCAGCTTGTGTTCAGATTCGGCAGTTTTGATGTCGATGATTTGCTGTTGAACACTCTCGGCGGTCTGATCGGCTTTGTTCCGGTCAAACTGGCAAGCATGTACGTAAAACGCGGGCGGAAAGATCAAAAGGCTGAACAAGCTTTATAAAGAATGGTTTTATCAAGAGCAGCTAAATAGAAAGAAGTTTTATAGAGAAGAGGCGATATTTGATAGCAGCAGATTTTATAGAGCGGATAGAAAGCAGCATTTGTAAAGGCTGCAGGAATGGAGGTTCCACAGAGAAACGCTGCAAGAAGATAGGGAGGAACAACCGGTTCTCAACGGTTGAACGTTGTCGGGCGGAAGACGGCTGAACCGCTTTACGAACGTTACGGCATGTCAGGCCTTGTAAAGAGCTTTTCAAGCGCAAAGGCCAGGTTCTTTCGTATTGCGGCTAAGCTGAGTTTCCGCCCGTTATGTTTTGGATACCATCCGTGGCATGGCAAATTCACATTTCGCCGCTGTGTGATCGCGCCCTCGCATGTCCTTCAGAACGATCAGGCCCCGACGTCATGGATGTCCTTTTTCATGACGTCCTCCACCGACATCCGCAGAACCTTTCCATGATCATGCTTTCTCCGATTCACGGAGACAATGGAGCGTGGAAGCCTGGCCGGTGAACGGAAAATTTTCATTTTTCGTTCCAGCCAAACAAAAAAACGTATGGCTCTCCGGGATGCCGGCCGGATGAAACGGCTGAACGAACGGGCACTTCGGGTTTTTCCGGCTTTATTGCGTATCTTCCGATTCCGCTTCTTTCGGGATGTACTTGAAAATTTCCCCCGTTTCCAGCGCGTCGATGAGACGGGTCAGCCATCGATAGTAGGAAAGCGCGCTTTGGATCTTGCGGATGTCGGCGCTCACCACGCGCGCCAGGGTGTCGTTGTCCTCGTCTTCCTCCAAAAGCTGTTCCAGTTCCCCCAGCGACCGGGTGAGGGCCTGGACGTTCTGCTCGATGGATTTCCGCCATTTGATGGAGAAGTAATCGGCGAACGTCTGGTGCCAGTCCATTTCCACCTCGTAGAGATCTTTCCTGGATCCCTTGCTCCAAACTTTGTTCACCATTTTCAGATCGGTCAACATGCGCATCCCCGTGCTGATGCTCGTTTTGCTCATGCCGATTTCGGCCGCCATCTCGTCGAGGGTGACGGGATGCTCCTTGAAATAGATATGACCGTACAGATGCCCAACGGACAGGGTGATGCCGTACAGATTCATGTTTTTTCCGATGGAATCGATGACGCGGTGGCGCGCTTTCTCGATCCTGACTTTCTGCTGTTCGGACAGTTCTTCATGAGAGATCATTCGTGAACGGCCTCCAGATTTGCGGACAGTAAAATAGTAAATCTCATTATAAACAACGAAAAAACCAAAGTAAAGGCAATGATCCGGACGAAAAACTAAGGATATCGGAGTATACGTTATGATTTGTACGTAAAGTTAATTCTGTACATAAAATATGAACGATATAATGTTTTGACCTGTTTTTTTGATCAAAGTTAAACTAAAAAGGCGCATTGGCCCGGCTATCTTTTCCGCAAGGAGGTGCAAGCATGCCGATGAATCCGGTCATAGAGACGAGAAACGTCACCAAAATCTTCGGCAGGGACCCGCGACGTGCGTTGGCGCTGCTTCAACAGGGCTTTTCCAAGGAGTGCATTTTGCGGGAAACCGGGATGACCGTCGCCGTTAATCGGGTCAGCCTGTCCATCAGAGAAGGCGAGATCTTTGTCATCATGGGATTGTCCGGCAGCGGCAAATCGACACTGGTTCGCCTCCTCAATCGGCTGATCGAGCCGACGGAAGGAGAAGTGCTGATTCACGGCCGGGACATCATGAGGATGGACAAGAAGCAATTGCTGACGCTGCGCCGCAAGACGATCAGCATGGTGTTCCAACGGTTTGCCCTGTTTCCCCATCGAACCGTGGCGGAGAACGTGGAATACGGACTGGAAGTGCAGGGCGTTCCCAAAAAGGAGCGGCGCGAACGGGCGCGCCAGGCGCTGGAAATGGTCGGCCTGGCTGATTGGGCGGACCGGATGCCCGATGAGCTGAGCGGCGGTATGCAGCAGCGCGTCGGCATCGCCCGCGGGCTGGCCGTCGACCCCGACGTGCTGCTGATGGACGAGGCGTTCAGCGCCCTCGATCCGCTGATCCGGCGGGAAATGCAGGATGAACTGTTGGATCTGCAATCGAAAATGCAGAAAACCATCGTGTTCATCACCCACGATCTGAATGAGGCGTTGCGCATTGGGGACCGCATCGCGCTGATGCGGGACGGCACCGTTGAGCAGATCGGCACGCCGGAAGAAATTTTGACCCGTCCTGCCAACGAATACGTGAAGCGGTTTGTGGCCGACGTCGACCTGTCCAAGGTGCTGACCGCCGCCCATGTCATGATCAGTCCGGAAATGATCACGCCGGAACGGGGCCCCCGCGTAGCCTTGCAGCTCATGCGGGAACGGGGCATTTCCAGCATCTATGTTGTGGACAAACACAAGCGGCTGATAGGCGCGGTAACGGCAGAGAAAGCCTCGCAAGCGGCCGGCGAAGGATGGCCGCTGGATGAAATCATCGACCGGAACGTGGAAACGGTGCGGCCGGACACGCTGCTCAATGATCTGTTCGAGAAGGTCAGCAACGTCCGGATTCCCCTTGCGGTGACGGACGATGGCGGCAAACTGCTCGGGATCGTCATCCGCGGCAGCGTGTTGGCTGCCTTGGCGGGCGCCCGTGAAAAGGAGGGGGATGGGTCGTGACCGTACCGAAAATTCCGTTAGGAGAATGGATCGAACGGGGAACGGACTGGCTGGACGCCTCTTTCGGCCCGCTGTTTGACGGCATCAAATCGGCCATCGGCGGCCTGGTGGGCTTTTTCGAATGGGTGCTGCTGTCCGGACCGGCCTGGTTGTGGATGATGCTGTTTGCCGCTCTGGCCTGGTGGCTCGGCCGCTGGAAATTCGTCGCGTTTACCTTGCTCGGACTTGGTCTCATCCTCAATCTGGGCTATTGGGATCCGACGATGAAGACGCTGGCCATGGTCTTCACCGCCGCCCTGATCTCGATGCTGCTTGGCGTTCCGATCGGCATTTTCTGCTCGCGCAGCAACGCGGTGCAAAACATCGTCATGCCGATTCTCGATTTCATGCAAACGATGCCCGCTTTCGTCTATCTGATTCCGGCCGTTACGTTCTTTTCCCTCGGGGTGGTGCCCGGTGTCATCGCTTCCGTCATTTTCGCCATCCCCCCGACCATTCGGCTGACCAATCTGGGCATCCGCCAGGTGCCGGGAGATTTGATGGAAGCCGCCAGCGCGTTTGGTTCCACGTCGCTGCAGAAGCTTGTGAAGCTGCAGCTCCCGCTTGCTCTGCCGACGATCCTGGCCGGCATCAACCAGACGATCATGCTGTCGCTGTCCATGGTGGTGTTTGCCTCGATGATCGGGGCGCAGGGCGTCGGCGCGGTGGTGTACAAGGCGGTGACGCAAGTGAAGATCGGCGAGGGATTTGAGGCGGGCCTGGCCATCGTCATCCTTGCCATTTTGCTCGACCGCCTGACGCAAAACATTTTGAAAAAGAAAAGGAAGGTGTAGCGGAATGACATTCGCCCGTTTGACCCGAATGGTGCTGATGCTGGCCGCCGCCGCGGTCCTTCTGGTCACCATCGGTTGTTCAAGGGAACAGGAAAAGAAGATTACGCTGGCCTACGTGGCCTGGGATTCGGAAATCGCAAGCACGCACGTGGTGAAACTGGTGTTGGAGGACAGGCTGGGTTACCAGGTGGAAATGATGCAGGTCGACGCTGGTCCGATGTGGGCCGGCGTCTCGGACGGCAGCGCGGACGCAATGGTGGCGGCCTGGCTGCCGACGACGCACCAGAGTTACTATGAGAAGTTTGAAGGGCAGTTTGTCGATCTCGGACCCAATCTGGAAGGCACCAAGATCGGCCTGGTCATTCCCGCCTATTGGGACGTCCAGTCCATCGAAGATTTGAAAAAACCGGAATACGCCGACGCGGTGGGGCGCCAGATCATCGGCATCGAACCTGGAGCCGGGGTGATGATGACGACGGAAGCGGCGATGGACGCGTACGGCCTGACGGACTGGACGCTGGTGGAAAGTTCGTCCGCCGCGATGGCATCCGAACTGCTGAAGGCGTATCAGGAAGAGCGGCCGATCATCGTCACCGGCTGGACGCCGCACTGGAAGTTCGCCAAGATGGAGCTGAAGTATCTCGAAGATCCGCTGGGCGTCTATGGCGGAGACGAACAGATTCATACGATCGTCCGCAAAGGGCTTGAACAGGACCATCCCGATGCGTACCAGTTCCTGGACCGGTTCTTCTGGACGCCTGACGACATGGCGCAGGTGATGGTCGACATCCAGGAAGGCATGGATGCGGAAGAAGCCGCCCGGAAGTGGATCGAAGCAAACGGAGACAAAGTGGACGCCTGGGTGGAAGGGCTGGCGTCATGACCGGCTGGGAAATAGCATAAGATGCGGAAAAAGGACATGCGCGTCGACGCAATGTCCTTTTTCTTGTCTTCTTTGCTGCTTCATGTAACGCCCAGTACAAACTAAACCTACTGAACCTTCCTTAAACATTATTCGTGTATATGCAGCCCGGGTTTTGCTCAAGCCTTCGCATAAGAGATTGTCTGGCTCGGTTCTTTGTTCAGCAAACAAATGACTGAATAGCAAAATCCACAACCTCATGCGGTTGTGGATATGGAGGCGAGGGGGATGGAACCCCTGTCCGAAGATACGGCACATGGGCTTCTGCGGGTGTAGTGACTTATTCCGTCGAGAGCAACCCATCACATACGGATGCTCGTCTCCGGAGTGTCATTAATCTGAATTATCAGACTTTATGAAGCGTTTGATGTTTATGTAATCACCGAATGAAACCGATTCAATATGTAATCCATCATAAAAGCTTTCTATTTGTAGGTAAGCGGCACCAATGTGATCGGACAAGACGCGATTTGCAACAGCCCCCGGCTTACGCTCCCCAGGTTTTGAATGGAAGGGTCGTCGCTTCCCGCGCCCCGGAGCCCCATGATCACGCATTGCATGTCGGGGTTTTCCGCTTCGAATTTGATTTCGATGGTCGGATTGCCGCCCACTCTCACTTTGGTTTTGTAAGGAACGGATTCTTGCCGGACAATCGAGATCGCTTCGCGAAGCATGTGTTCGCCCAAGATTTGCGAAGAACTGTGCACGCTCAGCAGAACAAGCTCATCTCCGAACGCCTTTGCGGTCGCAATGGCATAACGCAAGGCTTGCAGCGATTGGGGCGAGCCGTCCACGGGAACGATGATCGAACTCATAATGGTACCTCCTCATCCGCTATATTCGTTACTAATATTAAACCTAAATTTCGAAAGCCCGTAATATCAAACACTGAATATAGTGGATCTGCCTCGCGGACTGTAAAATAGTGGAGGTTTCCCAGTCCATTCGATTCAG
>JGI25329J36429_1000168_pt1 | contig 48487 bp, 37 predicted proteins | sample HigsolmetaAR204D_FD_36429 | JGI IMG/M metagenome (IMG submission 36429)
GGCTTGGTTGTTGCCGCCGCTGTCATTCCCATTTCCGGTGTCGTTCCCGCCGGAGTTATTTCCTCCGTTGTTCCCGCCGTTGTTGCCGCCATTGCCTCCATTGCCGCCGTTGTTGCCGCCGTCGTCACCGCCATTGTCGCCGCCGTTATCACCTCCGCCGTTATCGCCGCCCCCGTTGTCGCCGCCGTTGTTGCCGCCGTCATCACCGCCGCCGTTGTCATCTCCGTCTTCCTTCTTGGCGATGGTGAAGGATTGGACGGTTTCGTTCCCGGCCACGTCAACCGCCTTCAATGTGAAGGTGTTTTCGTCATCCGGCAGGTCGAGGGTCAGTTCCAATGTTTGCGAAAATTCTTTCTTGCCGTACGGCGCGCTCAAATCTTTATGGAAGATTTCGCTGTCGTTCAAATACACCCTTAACGAGTCAAAGTTGTCTTTGACGCCGACGGTTACTTTCGCCGTTACCGTCTCGGGGCTGACGGTCTTCGGCACCTGGGTCAAATCGAATTCGGGCCCTGTCGTATCGACGATAAAGTTGCGCACGATTTGCGATTCATTGCCCAGCTTGTCGACGGCCTTGATCTTAATTTCGTGGTAATCGTCGTCCAGCTCCAATTCCTTATAGAAGACGTAGCTGCCTAAGAAGTTATTATACTCCAGTTCCGCCGGTTCCCCATTGATGTAAACGGCTTCCACGCCGGACGGATCGGAAACGAATCCGGATACTTCCACCGGGGAAGTATTGAGAACAGCCAATTTTTCCGGCGAAACCCCGGAAATTTCCGGACCGGCTATATCTTTGCCTTCCTGCAGAACGGTCTTCGCCTGGTTGCCGGCATCGTCATAGACGGCGACTTCCAGCCTTTGTTTTTCATTCACGATCTTTTCCAGTTGGACTTCCTTTACCGCCGGCGGGATTGGGCCAAACACCGATTGTCCGTCGAGGAGCACTTCCCAATATTGTACGCCCTTGTCATCGGAAAATTTGGCGGCAATCTTTCCCGTTTCCGTATCGAAAGTTGCCTGGATCTGGGGCGCCTTCGAGTCCACCTTGACCGGCAATTTTAAAGACTGGGGCCGCGCGCCGGGATAATCGATGACCGTCACGATTTCCAGATAGTATTGCCCGTCGGGCACCGGTTTTCCCTCAACGAGGCCGTCCCATCCCCAGAGATCGGACAAATAATAGGGCGCAGTCGCGTCGTAACTCTTCGGAAGATTATATTCCGTCGCCAGCACGCGAAGCAGTTTCCCGTCCTCATCGAGGACATTCACCTGCAAGGATTTGGCGTTCCGGAGCAGGGAAAGGACCGGCACTGCCTTGTTGTAGGCGCCATCGTTCGGAGAAATGGCGATTTTTTCCGGATTGTAAGTTTTCAAAGCGAGATCGTATCCCAAGTAGGAATAGTCTCCATCTTCGGTGGGGGTGAGCACGCCCGTGAATCCGTAATAGGTTTCGAGATCCCAGACCGGCGCGTCAACGATGGGCGCCTGATCCCATTTCCCTTTAAAGCCGGCATAGGGCACGGAGAGGGCCGGGTTTGTGTCCGAAGGATCGGTCAAAAGGATGAACCCTTCCAGCCAATAACCGTTGGGGAAAACTGCTTTCAAATCTTCATCCACTTCGGAAACGTCCACGGTGACGGTAAAATCAACGGAACCGTGGGCCGGAACATTGATGCTGGCTTCTTCCTGACCGTTCACCATGACCGTGGCCCCGTATTCGGCCAGATCCAAAGACCCCAACTGATCGGGAGCCACGACGTAGATTCCTCCACCATCAGCAGGCTCATCGGTCTGCACCGTGCCCTTCACCTGATAGCTCACATTTTCGTCCGAAAAGTTGGTGGCCGTAAGCCGGAAGGTAACCGTATTTTCGGTGACTTCCTTCAAGGCGACCTTCGCTTCCCCCGTGTTTTTCTCCGTCACCACGACGGGAGTGGACAGGGCCGCGTTGATTTGCATCAGGCCCGCCCCCTGCCTGCGGGGGGATTCATAGGTGTTTTCCCCGTCTTTCACCGGTTGGGCGGTGTTCATTAACAGATTCTTCGCCATATGCACCCGGTCGGCCAAGGTCAATTTAAATTCCTTATCCACCCGCTCGAGGACCAGCGCCGCGCCGCCGGCAACATGGGGCGCCGCCATGGAGGTGCCGCTCATGATCCCGTACTGATTGTCGTTGAGGGTGGAAAGGATGTTCCCGCCGGGAGCGGTGATTTCCGGTTTGAAATCCAAATTCGGCGTCAAGCCCCAGGAGGAAAAGGCGCTCATTTTCCCCGCTTCCGGGTTGGCAATGGTGACTTTATCATCACCAAAGGTGATTTGAACCTTTTTCCCGCTATCGAGGGCTTTCGCCAAATTTTCTCCATCCGCATTGGTAATAAACAGCTGCGGGATGACGATGGCCGGATCCGTGGCCATGTCCACGTAACCTTCCGGATTTTTTTTATCATTGTAAATGATCGCCCCTTTGGCCCCCGCCTTCTGGGCGTTCAACGTTTTCTCGACGAAAGAGATTTCTCCCCGTCGGATTAAAGCAAATTTTCCCTTCACATCTTTCCCATTAAAGTCTTCCGGGTATCCCAATCCGACATGGACCAGCTCAAAGGTTTTCTCGTAATAATCCTTCGGATGGGCGCTTGAAGCGGACTTATAGCCGACGGTTCCCTTCGTTCCATCGATGTCATATTTAAAGGCATCCAAATCGATGGAGCTGTTTTCAAAGGAGGCGACTTGGAGGGATTCATAGGCTACCCCCGGCGAGCCGACCACCCCGTAGTCAGGATTGGAGGCAAAAGGAGGATTGAGATATCCATCTCCAAAATAATTGGAGTTCCCGGCCGAAATGGAAACGAGGACCCCGCTGTCCACGGCCCGTTTCACGGCTTGCTGTTCCGGATCATCCGGCGAGACGAATCCGGCGGGAGAACCCAAGCTCAGATTCAGGACATCGGCCCCCAATTTGATGGCGTCGTCCATCGCTTTGACATAAACATCGCCGTAGGTGTATCCGGCATCCGGATCGTTGCCGAAGACTTTCAGCGCCAAAAGCTGGGCTTCCGGAGCGACCCCCAGGATGCCCCCGTTCGCTTCATCCCCGTTGGCGCCGACGATCCCGGCAACATGCATGCCGTGCATGGAAGCAGCCGAACCAAGATCGCGGATTTCATCCGATTGGTCCATATAATTGTACCCGTAAGGGACTTTATCCGTATAGAACTTGCCGGGGAGCCCGTTGTCTTTGACCAGCTTTTCCACTTTTTCCTTGGATAATTTGGCCTTCGATGGATCCGTCAATTTCATGTCTTTATGGGTGTAGTCGATGCCCGAATCGACGATCCCGACGACCATCCCTTCGCCCTTAAAACCTGTTGCCTGCCATGCCTTTTGGGCTTCGACCAATTCTTTGCTGTATTTCATCTCCGGTTTTTCTTTCGGGCGTTCATATTTATTGGAAATGAAGACGTTTTTCACCTGTTTGATCTTTTCGATTTGTGCGATATCCTTGTACTTTACTTCCGCGCTGAAACCGTTATAGATGGTCGTAAATTCATGCAAAAATTTAACGGCGATTTTTTTGTCTTTGATTTGTTCTTTCACCCGGTTTTGCTCTTCCAGGATTTTTTTCTCCGTATTTTTCCGCGTAGCCGCCGTCAATTCGGAAAATTTTACGTTTTTCTTCGCCAAATCGACGAGCGCCGGATCCTCTTTCAATTCCACGACGACGCGAACCTTTTCATCCGGATCGTACCGCTTTCCGTCCCTCTCGGAAAGCGTCCGCCCGGGCTTGATTTCCGGACGGTTCACATCCAGCTTTTTGACCGGCAAACCGCCGGTTTTGGCATATGCGGGCAACTGGATGGAAAAGGCTGAAAAAATCAACAAAAAAGCGAAAAAAATGTTAAAAAATTTCTTTGCCATTCATCTGCTCCTTTCCCTATGAAATTGAAATTTTACAAAATGGAATACAATGAAATCCTTCCGCCCGATTGCACCCCCCATTACCATAATTAAACTAATTTTGTAATAATTTAAAACTATCATAACGAAATTGTTATGTAAATATAAAAAATTATAGATTTTACGATATTTTTCTACAAACCTTTTTTCCTCCGAAAATTCCTTCCGCCATTCGGATCCGGTCCGGACCGGGCATCTTTTCTTTCCTCGTCCGGATCGTGGATTCCCGAATATTTGACAAAATCAGCGGAAAAAAACATGGTTTGACAAAATATGTAAATCCCTGTATAAAGAGGGAAAGACCTTAAGGCGAAGGAAGCGGAAACCGGCCGGTAATGGAAAGGGGGAAAGACACGCGCGGGAGCCGGGAATAACCTGCCGGGGCGAAAAACCGGTTGTAACATTTTTTTCATTCTTTCGTCTATACCATTGATGATTTGACTCATTTGGAAAAAAATGAAAAAGAGAAGCCTTTAAGTCAACTTTTGTCGAAAGGGGGAATTTTTTTGGAAAAAGCGAAAAAAAGAAAATGGAGACGGATCGTATTGACCGTGCTGACGCTCTTTCTTGCCGCCTTCGCCGGCTACCTATATCATATCTATCACTCCTTTTCAAAAACGATGGAATCGATGCACAAGCCGATCCGCAAGGTTTCGGAAAAACGGGAGGAAGAAGTCCGTTTGGAAAAAGTCGATCCCTTCTCCGTTCTGCTTTTGGGCGTGGACCAGCGGAAAAACGACCGGGGCCGCTCCGATACGATCATCGTCATGACCGTCAATCCGGAGAAAAAATCCGTCGAAATGGTCAGCATTCCGCGGGATACGCGGACGGAAATCGTCGGAAAAGGGATCGAGGATAAAATCAACCACGCCTACGCCTACGGCGGTGTGGAGATGGCCATCGACACGGTGGAAAATTTTTTGGACATTCCCATCGATTACTTCATCCAAATCAATATGGAAGGATTTAAAGAGATTGTCGATGCCGTCGGCGGAATCGCCATCGACAACGATTTTGCCTTTACTTATGAAGGGGAACATTTCCCCGCGGGAAAAATCACTTTGAACGGGGAGCAGGCCTTAAAGTATTCCCGGATGCGGTACGAGGATCCGCGGGGGGACTTCGGAAGGCAAGAGCGGCAGCGGAAAATCATCGAACAGGTGATCAAGGAAGGGGCCAGTTTCAGCACCCTCGCCCGTTACGGGGACATTTTCCAAGCCCTCGGGAAAAACGTCCGGACGAACTTGACCTTTTCCGAAATGGTCTCCATTCAAAAAAATTATAAACAGGCAGCCGAAAACATCCACCAGCATCAAATCAAAGGACAAGGCAAAATGATCGACCGGATTTATTATTACATCGTCCCGGAGGCCGAAAGACAAAAATTGCAGACGCTGTTGAAGGAGCATTTGGAGATCAGTTGAATTACGGGCGGTTTTTTACCGTTTTTTAATACGCAAACCGATGGGCGGATGGCCTCGACGAAACCGCTAGAGAAAAAAATCAGCCCGCAGAATGTGCCAAAATTCTGCGGGTTTTTAAACCGGGTTAAACCCAAATAATTTGGAATTTGGTCCCGCCTCTGATATAGGAGAGAAGCGGCAGGTCTTCATCAATCACCCTTCCGATCACATTCACCCTTTCGTCGGCGGGCAAGTTTCTTTTTGCGATCTGCAATTCCCCTTCATATCGTCCGTATCTTTCATTATCCAGCGTGATGGCGCCAACCGGCCGTTCCGTCGTATTTTCCGGACGGACGGGTTTTCCGGCGAGTTTTTCCACACGGGACTGTTCGGACCGGACCACGTCCCTCGCCTCATCCGGACGGTTCGATTGGGGAACCGAGAACCGTTCCTTCAAATCTATATCGTTCAAAAAATATTTGGCCCGCAAGATGATCAACCGGTTTTGGTACGCCTCAAATTGCCTGTAAGTATGTTCCCCGATCGACCGATCGCCGATAAAGATTTTATCGACACCAAAGTGATGGCGAAGATCCAGAAAGCAAACGAAAGGGGATTGATGCCGATGATCTTCCAAAGTCGGCAATCCTTCATGGACCGGCCCCCTCCTTTCCCCGTCTCCGGGAACGAAGGCCATAACCTTCAAGCCCTGTTTTTTCAGCCATTCATTTTTTTCCGAAAACCCTTCCCTGCCCAATCCGGTTTCCGGACGGGGATAGTAGTTGTGCCACGCTTCCACGGAACGGACATCCATTCCGTGCCGATCCAAAAGCTCCAGCTGCTCTTGGGAAAGGGTGCTGGCATTTAAGGCGATCTTCACCTTTTTGGAGAGTTCGGCAACGGTTTTTTCAGGGATCCCGTAATCGATCCGTAAACCGGTCAGCCCCCAATCCAAGAGGACATCCGCGTCATCCCATGATAAACCCAATCTTTGCAAAGATTTTGTGGAAACGTCCGCATATAATTCCATGCCCAATTTTTTTGCAATCTTCCCCAGCGATTGGATCCTTTCTTTGTAAACGGCCTGATCGTCTTCAGGGATATGCAAAGAAGTGAAAATCTGCGAAAACCCGATTCGGCGCATTTTTTCCACATATTCTTCCTGCTTCTCGAAGCTTGGTTCCCCCAAATAAACGGATATGCCCAGCATCGCCACATCTCCTTTCGGTAAGGGAAGAAAAAAGGGAGAGCCGAAGGCATTTCTCCCTTTTTCCATATATGAGGATTAGATATCGTTTGCCATTTCTTCTTTAAATCCGAACAGATAGGTAAAGATAAATCCGCTGATGTAAGTAATGACAAGGCCTAAGAAATAGATGAGAAATTTGTTGTCCACAATCAACGGAATTAACGTCAATCCGGAAACACCGATCGCTTTTGCGGCAGTGCCCATGACCGCTTGAAACGCCCCTCCGACGGCGGCTCCCAAACAGGCGGTAACGAAGGGACGGCCCAAGGGAAGGGTTACACCGTACAGCAACGGTTCACCGATACCCAAGAATCCGACGGGCAAAGCGCCCTTGATGATGTTCCGCAAACGTTTGTTCCTCGTTTTGACGTAGACCGCGATCGCGGCACCCACTTGACCGGCTCCTGCCATCGCCAGTATCGGCAAAAGCGGGGTGGATCCCAGCGTGTTTATCAGTTCCAGGTGGATCGGCGTCAATCCGTGATGCAATCCGACCATGACAAGCGGCAGGAAGAATCCCGCTAGAATGGCGCCCGCTACCACACCGCCGACATCCAATATGGTCTTGATCCCGTTGGTAATGCCGTCAGACAAAACCCCGGCAATGGGTTGCACGGCGACAATCGTTATCAATCCTACCGTCAATAAGGCCAATAAGGGAGTAAAGATAATGTCCACTGCACTCGGGACCACTTTTCGGAACAACTTTTCAAAATAGACCATCAACCAGGCGGCGAACATAACACCGATCAATCCGCCCCGTCCCGGGGTCAATGCCGAACCGAACAACGTGATTTCCGCCAATGCCGGATTCATGATGATGATGCCCGCCAAAGCCCCAAGAACCGGCGTTCCGCCAAATTCTTTGGCCGTATTCCAGCCGACGAGGATGGCCAAATAGGAGAATATTCCGCCGCCCAAGAGAAGCAAAATTTTCATCCAAGTTTCTTCTCTGCTTACTCCGGCGTTGATGGCGAAGTTGGCGATTCCGTTAATAATACCGGAAGCAACCAGCCCTGGAATCAACGGGATAAAAATCGAAGCGATTTTCCTTAAAAGCGCTTTAAATGGAGTGTTGTTTTTCTTTTTGATTTGTTCTTTCGTAAGTTTTGCAATGTCGTCTTCGTTAACGTTCAGCGTTTCTCCCTTCCGAATCCCGGTCAATTTTTCAATTTCGTCGGCGACTTTGTTCACCGTCCCCGGACCGACGACGATTTGCAGCGTATCATCTTCGATGACACCCAAGACGCCGTCAATTTCTTTGATTTTGTTGATATCTGCCTTTTGATAATCTTTTAATTGCAAACGCAGCCTCGTCATACAGTGGTTGAAAGATTGGATATTTTCCCCGTTCCCGATCGCTTCCAATATCTCTTTGGCCAATCTTTCCTCTTTTTTCAATTTTTACCCCCCAAACGTTTATAAAGTTTTTCGGATGAATCCTTTTGCCTTTTTCAATTTTTCCACTGCCTCGTCGTAGCTGCAATTTAATAAAATCATGGTAATGGCCGCCTTCACATTGCGCTTTGCTTCTTCGAAAAATTTTTCCGCCGTCTCATAGTCGACCCCGGTGGCTTCCATGATGATCCGCTTCGACCGTTCAATCAGTTTATGATTGGTCGGGCGGACATCCACCATTAAATTTTTGTACACTTTCCCAATTCCGATCATGGAGACTGTGGATATCATGTTCAAAATCAATTTTTGCGCGGTACCGGCCTTTAAACGGGTGGAACCCGTCAGCACTTCCGGGCCGGTTTCGACTTCGATGGCCACATCTGCCAATGTTCCGATAATCGAATTTTTATTATTGCTGATGCTTACCGTTTTCGCCCCGATGGATTTGGCGTATTTCAAGGCGCCGATCACATACGGGGTTCTTCCGCTTGCGGCAATGCCAACCACCGTATCAAGATTTGTCAGCCGAATCGCCTTTAGGTCATCACCTCCCATTTGTTCATTGTCTTCCGCTCCCTCCACGGCGCGGGTAAAGGCTTCTTTTCCTCCGGCAATAATCCCTTGAACCATGGCGGGATCGGTTCCGAAGGTGGGCGGACATTCGGCCGCGTCCAAAACCCCCAGCCGTCCGCTCGTTCCCGCTCCGATGTAGATCAGCCTTCCCCCGCGCCGAAAGGAATCAATCACCATTTGTATAGCGCTTTCAATTTTGTCAATCTCTTTGCTGATGGCTATCGGTACGGATTGATCTTCCTTATTCATAATCTGCAATATTTCTTTAATGGACATCTGATCTATATCCATCGTATTCGGGTTTCTCTTTTCTGTTGTCAGTTGCTCGAGCATCCGGCCACCCTCTTTTATAGAATTTTATTTCCTTTGTATAGAATTTTATTTTCAATTAAATTGTAATTCTAATGAAATTTTTTGTCAATTTATTTCTTTATTTTTATGAAATTTAATTTCTAAACGGACAGAAATTCCCCTTCCCGCCATATTCCTTAATTTTTATCTTCTCAAGCGAACGACTTCATTTCTCGCCTCATGGAACTGGCTGAGGATCGATTCTCCCTTTGCCTGGAAAATGCTTAAATAAAGGGCGTCGATAATCGTAAGCTGAGTCATCCTTGACGGGATGCTCCCGATTCGGTAATCGGACTCGACGACGGGCGTGCACAAACGGATGTCCGCCTCTTTATACAGCGGCGATTTCCCGATATTCGTGATGGCGATCACCTTCGCTCCCTTGCGCTGGGCAAAACGGGACAATTCCAACACATCCTTCGTTTTCCCGGACATGCTGATGGCAAAAAACACATCGTTTTTGCCCATGTACGGAATGAACGACAACAGGGAATGGAAATCATGGGTAAAGGTGCAATGGTAGCCCAGCCGCATAAACTTGTAATAACCGTCAAATGCGGCGGTTGCCGATCCGCCGACACCGTAAAAAACCAGCTTTTCCGCGTTCAATATCAGATCAATGGCCTTTTCATACTCCTTGCGGTCGAGGGAGGCGGGGATCGTCTCGATGGCCGATTTATTCACGTACGTCACTTTTTGAAACAGGTCATAGGGGCCGTCCTTTTTATGGAGAATGGAAAAGTCGGTCAAATTCATCTCGGTCAATGTCAATTCTTTAACGAGTTCGAGTTTAAAGGATTTGAAGCTTCCGATCCCGATGGACTTGCAAAAGCGGATGACGCTGGACTCGCTGACGCCGCTGTTTTTTGACAAGTCCTTGGTCGTCATATGCGGCACCAGGTTCGGATGCTCCAAAATATATTGCCCGATTTTCCTTTCCGCATCGGACAGCCTCGATAAATTTTGTTCAATTCTCGATAACAATGAGCTCATTTCGTTTTCCTCCAAGCGTCAGCAGTTATTGGCTTTTTTTCATTTTCCGACCCCATTCATCGGCTCCGTAAGGACCGGCCGTTCCATGTTCCCGAGCATTTTTGGGCCGGAGAACCGGGGAGAAATCTGCTCAATATTTAACATGATAATCGGCAAGACGAAATTCCTTTTTAAATAATTATCAAAGAAAAAACGCTTAAAATCAATTCAGCTTCATTCAAAATTTTGTTTGGAAGAAAATTTCAAAGTTATATATAATGAAGTATAGCCAAATAGCTACCGTGGAAAACGGGTTTTCTTTCTGCAAAATAATGAAAGGGCTGTCAAAACGCTTGCCCAGATGGATTTGTATGCCAAACATGCCTGCAATATGCAACCTGTTCACATGCATGCCGATTTCTCATTTTAAAGAGGGATCACCTAAAGACAGGATCAGCCAACGATCAGAAAAAATCCCATTAAAGAACGGAAGTGAGCGTATGCCTCTCTTGACCGAAGATTTCAAAGAAAAACTCATCTCCATCGTCGGGCCGGAAAATGTAGAAGATTCCCAGAGTGCCAGATTGGTCTTTTCCTATGATGCGACTCCCCTGTACCAGTCGATGCCGGATTGCGTCGTGGCTCCGAGAAATACGGAGGAAGTGGCGGAAATCGTCAAGCTCTGCAACGAGCACAAAATCCCGATCGTCCCCCGGGGATCGGGCACGAATTTGTCGGGGGGCACGTCGCCGGTAAACGGCGGCATCGTTCTGCATTTCCGGCACATGAATCAAATTTTGGAGCTGGATGAGGAAAATTTGACGGTAACGGTCCAACCGGGCGTCATCACCCAGCATTTGATCGAATTCGTCGAGCGAAAAGGGCTGTTTTATCCTCCCGACCCAAGCTCGATGAAAATCTCCACGATCGGCGGCAATATCAGCGAAAATTCCGGCGGCTTAAGGGGGCTGAAATACGGGGTTACGAAGGATTACGTCCTCGGATTGGAAGTGGTTCTGGCCAACGGCGGCATCATCCGCACCGGCGGAAAGCTGGCGAAGGACGTGGCCGGCTATGACTTGACGAAATTGATCGTCGGTTCGGAAGGCACCTTGGGCATTGTAACGGAAGCGACGCTGAAACTGCTGCCGAAACCGAAAACGAAGAAGACCCTTCTCGCCTTATACGACGACATCGACCGGGCGGCGGAAACGGTCTCCAAAATCATCGCCTCCCGGATCATTCCCGCCACCTTGGAATTTTTGGATCAGCCGACATTAAAAGCCGTGGAAGATTTTGCGAAGATCGGTCTGCCCACCGACGCCAAGGCGGTCCTGCTCATCGAACAGGACGGGGACGCCGAAACCGTTCAAAAGGACATGGAAAAAATCGAAAACATTTGTTACGAACAGCACGCCATCTCCGTGCAAACGGCGAAATCGGAACAGGAGGCCCATGCTTTGAGCGCCGCCCGCCGTTCCGCCCTCTCCGCCCTGGCGCGGCTGAAGCCGACGACCATTCTGGAAGATGCCACCGTTCCCCGTTCCCAAGTAGCGGCAATGGTAAAAGCCATTAACGAGATCGCGAAAAAATACGACGTCACCATCGCCACCTTCGGCCATGCGGGAGACGGGAACCTCCATCCGACCTGCACCACGGATATCCGCGACAAAGAGGAAATGGAACGGGTGGAAAAGGCCTTTGCGGAAATCTTCGAAAAAGCGATCGAACTCGGCGGCACGATAACGGGCGAGCACGGCGTCGGGCAAATGAAGGCCCCCTATTTGGAATGGCAGCTCGGGGAAGAAGGAATCCGGGTAATGAAACAAATCAAACAGGCCCTCGATCCGAACAATATTTTAAACCCCGGAAAAATCTTCGCCAAAGAAACGAGGAAAAAGGTGATCCTGCACCGGTCCTGAACGCGCGGCAGCTGTGATCACGCCCGGGAATCCTTGCCCCGGAGGAAAGCCGGGCAACCTCCTGATTCCTGCTTGCAGGATCAGGGGCTCGGCTCCTTATAAAAATCCGTCACGAACTTCCTTCAAAATCGCCCTTGCGGTCGGCCGCCGTTTAAGCTGCCTTGAAAAAATAGCAAAGCGTGGTGAAGCAAATGTCCTCCTTGACAAAACAGAGATCCGTCCAACAGGACTTTCGGGAAAAAATGGACGAGGACGAACTGTTAAACTGCATGCGTTGCGGATTCTGCCTCCCCGCATGCCCCACCTATATCGAAACGGGAAAAGAATATTATTCCCCCCGGGGAAGGATCGCCTTAATGAAGGCCGTCCGCGACGGCATGATCGACGCCTACGAGGAAGTGGAGCATACCCTGAACGTATGCCTCGGGTGCCGGGCCTGCGAACCCGTTTGCCCCGCGGGGGTAAAATACGGACATCTTTTGGAGGAAGCCCGCCACATCTTCGAGCAGCACAAAGCCCGCTCCCTGCCCGTCAAAGCGGTCCGCAAAACCGTGTTTGAAGGGCTGTTCCCCCATCAGAGCCGGATGCAGGCGGCCACGAGCCTGGTCGGCTTTTACCAGCGTTCGGGATTGCAGAAAGTGGCGAGGAAAATCGGTTTTCTCAAGCTGTTCCCGAAAACGATGGCGGAAATGGAGAAAATTTTGCCGGATGTTCCGAAGAAAAAAGAGATGAAAGGCCGCAGGCGGCATTTCCCGCCCATCGGGGAAAAGAAGGCGACCGTCGCATTTTTCGCCGGCTGCTTAATGGATACTTTGTTTCTCAAAACCAATGAAAATACGATCCGCCTGCTGCAGCTGGCGGGTTGCGAAGTCGTCGTTCCGGAAAACCAGGGATGCTGCGGGGCGCTCCACGGCCACAGCGGCGAAAAGGAAAAGGCGAAAGAATTGGCAAAACGAAATATTGAGGCCTTCGAACAAACGGATGCGGATCATATCGTCCTCAACGCCGGCGGCTGCGGCGGCTACTTGGTCGATTACGACCATTTATTGAAAGATGAAAACGACTGGCGCGAACGGGCAAAACGTTTCAAAAACAAGGTAAAAGACATGACGGAAATCTTGGTGGAATTGGAATTTCACAAAAACGTCCCCCTGCATCTGCCCGGACAAATCCTCACCTACCAGGATTCCTGCCATTTGCGGAACGTAATGGGGGTGCATGACGCGCCCCGGAAACTGCTTCAGGCGATCGAAGGGGCCGCCTTCGTGGAACTGGACGGCGCGGACAAATGCTGCGGATCGGCCGGGATTTATAATATATTGCAGCCCGAGATGGCCAATCAAATCCTCGATCATAAAATGGAAAAGGTCAAAATGACCAATGCCTGCACCATCGTCACCACCAACCCGGGATGCCTCATGCAAATGAAAATGGGAATCGAACGGCACGGCCTTTCCGGAACGATGCGCGCGGTGCATATTGCTGATTTATTGATGGAAGCATATATGGAAAAAGAAAATACGGGATTCCAATAATAGCCATCTATGGGAGGACGATTCCGCAAAAATCCGTCCTCCCTTTTTTCGGGTTCCTGTTATCCAGGTATAAATGAAATTCCTGCCAAGATAAATTGATCAGAAAACTTTTCCATTCTAACGAATCTCTGCGCTTTACTCAACAGAATTCCATGGGTTTTATAATAGCCTTCATGCTTTTCTGTCCATGAATCTCCTTATATCCCTTCCCATATTTCCAAAAAAACGGCACTGTTCATCTCCATTGTTGATCGTTGATACATTCGGCTTTCTTTCCGTGGATCACACTGGAGCCCCCGCTCGCACCTCAGCGGGCGGGTCCCGTCCGGCTGTGTTTCCGAAGGAATATCGCCGATTCTATAGCATTTCATTTGCAGGATAAATCACCAATAACATTTATCAGAGCCTTTTAAAAAATATTTTCATAAAGTTCAAAACCGGTCTTGTATTCGTTTGCAGACATAGTATAAAATATTGGTGAAAATATTTTTCGCAACAGGGGGTATTTTGATGAATAGTTTCTTCGAGAGGGCCCAGCAATTCGGTAAATCATTTATGCTTCCAATTGCGGTATTGCCTGCGGCAGGTTTATTATTGGGAATTGGAGGAGCCTTATCCAACCCGAACACGGTTAAAGCTTATCCGTTTTTGGACATACCATGGCTCCAAGGGATTTTTACCATCATGTCCAGTGCCGGAAATATCATCTTTGCCAACCTCGCCATTCTTTTTGCCATCGGTGTGGCGGTGGGATTGGCCAAAACTGACAAAGGAACGGCCGGACTTGCGGGAATGCTCGGTTTCCTTGTCATGAATGCGACGATCTCCGCCCTGTTAACCATCACCGGACAAGTGAATACAGAAAATCCCGCATCTGTCGGTCAAGGGTCCGTCCTCGGCATTCATTCCCTCGAAACAGGGGTATTCGGAGGTGTAATTTGCGGTATTTTGGTGGCATGGCTTCATAATCGTTATAATAAAAAACAGCTACCCCAATTTTTGGGATTTTTCAGCGGTTCCCGATTCGTCCCGATCATTTCTTCCTTTGCCGCCATCCTGTTGGGTGCGGTCATGTTTATCGTATGGCCATTTGTCCAGTCCGGCATCTATAAAATGGGAGGAATTGTGGAAGCGACCGGTTATGTCGGGACATTGATCTACGGTTTCGTCCTCCGTCTGCTTGGCCCCTTCGGCCTTCATCACATCTTTTATATGCCTTTCTGGACGACGAGTTTGGGCGGTTCCATGATCATCGACGGCAATCTCGTCGAAGGGACGCAACGTATCTTTTTCGCCCAGTTGGCTGATCCGGATACGAAAAAATTTTATATCGGAACTGCCCGCTTCATGTCCGGAAGATTCATTACGATGATGTTCGGTTTAATCGGGGCGGCCTACGCCATTTATAAAACGGCAAAACCGGAAAAGAAAAAAGTTGTTGCAGGGTTAATGGGCTCGGCCGCTTTGACGTCTTTCTTGACCGGGATTACGGAACCGATCGAATTCTCATTCCTGTTTATTGCACCGTTCCTTTATGTTTTGCACGCCTTTTTAGACGGTTTGGCTTTCATGATGGCGCACATTTTTAAAATCACCATCGGGCAAACCTTTTCCGGCGGCTTCATCGATTTTATCCTGTTCGGCATTCTCCAAGGGAACGACAAAACCAATTGGATGTTCGTTCCGTTAATCGGTATCCCGTGGTTTTTCGTTTACTATTTCTTGTTCACGTTCTTTATCAAAAAATTCGATTTAAAAACCCCGGGGCGGGAAGACGATGAAGAAACAACTATCGTCACCGGTTCGGCCGAAAGGGCCCAAAGGATCATCGACGCGTTGGGCGGCAAGGAAAATTTGGTGAACGTCGACTGCTGCGCCACACGTCTGCGGGTGACGGTCAACGACCCCGGTGCCGTCAATGAAGAACTGTTGAAGAAGACCGGGGCAAAAGGGGTATTGATGAAAGGAAAAGGAATCCAAATTATATACGGACCTCAGGTGACGATCATCAAAAATGAAATTTCCGAAATTGTAGGTGAGTAGATTGCTAAATCAAATCAAAAATTCCCTTATTGTCTCGTGCCAAGCCCTCGAGGATGAACCGCTGCACAGTTCCTTCATCATGTCGAAAATGGCACTGGCCGCATTCCAAGGGGGTGCGGCCGCAATAAGGGCCAACAGCAAAGAAGACATCATGGCTATAAAAAAAGAGGTGCCGCTCCCCATTATCGGCATCGTAAAAAGGAATTACCCCGACAGCGAAGTTTTTATAACCCCGACAAAAAAAGAAATGGATGAGTTATTTGCGGCAAAATGTGATATGATTGCATTAGACGCGACGTTGCGGAAAAGACCGGGGGGAGTTTCACTTGCAGATTTAGTGGCCTATGCAAGGGAAAAAGCCCCCGGAGTCAAATTAATGGCCGACATCTCCAGCCTGGAAGACGCTTTGCAAGCAGAACAGCTGGGTTTCGACTGCATCTCCACAACCCTTTACGGTTACACGAAAGAAACTTCCGGGAAACATATTTATGACGATGATTTTTCATTCCTGAAATTATTGTTGAAGGAAATCCGCATCCCTGTAATTGCCGAGGGAAACATCATTACCCCGGAAATGGCTGCGAAAGCCATTTTCTTGGGCGCCCACGCCGTCGTCGTCGGCGGTGCCATCACCAGGCCCCAGTTGATCACGCAACGTTTCGTGAATTCGATTAAAAATCTCCGGATGGACAACTAATTGATCGGGGCGGTTTTTTTTACAGGAAGTTTAAGGATTGTGGAAAGGAGCCTGTAATGAGCACCCTTTTAAAAGAAATTCAATTGAAATATTCTTCCCTTTCTGAAAAAGACAAGCGTATCGCCAATTTTTTAATTTCCCATCCTGAAGAAGCAACCAAATGCAATATTAAAGAATTAGCGAAGAAAACGAAAACTTCCACTTCTACCATCACAAGATTTTCAAAAAAGGTTTCATGCAAGAATTTTGTCGAATTAAAAGTGAAGCTGGCCCAGGAACTGCAATATGAAAGCCATGATGATATCCATGTTTTTTTAAAAAACCATTATAAAAACATGATCGATAACATCCAAAACTTAAATGGAAATGAGCAGATCCAGGAAGTGATCCGGCTGATTGTCGAAGCGAAAAATATTTACATTTACGGGCTGGGCAGTTCCGGGCTGGCCGCTCAAGAATTCAACTACCGTTTGAGCAGGATGGGTCTTTCTTCCCAGTCGATAACGGACAGCCATTTGATGCTGATCCGGAGCGCCCTGTGTACGGAAAAGGATCTGATTTTGGCTTTTTCCCGTTCCGGACAAACAAAAGATCTGATTACATCGATCGAGAAAGCCAAGAAAAAAGGCGTTAAAGTTGTCTCTTTTACCGCATACGGGGAAACTCCCTTGACCAAAGCCTCCGATGTCACGTTATGGACGATGCATCCGGTGAAAAACGGATATTTTTCCACAGGGATCGATTTAAGCACCTTTTATCTCATCGATCTGATCAGTTTAAAACTGCTTGCCGATCCGGCAAGAAAATCCACATACGAAGAAACCATATCCGTCATCTCTTCGGAATCCCATATAAAAAAAGGCTAACCTTTCCACCTCCAAATCGGGAAGGGGCTGTCTCATAAGCCAACATTCGGCTGATGTGCGCCCCTTCCCCCTTCTTTTCATCGCTCTTCGATTTCTCCCGATTCCAGTGACCATATTCCTTCTACGAGCCTCTCCTTTCGTTTCATTGAATCGGCACCTTTACTTCCAAACCTGCAATAAAAAATAATAGGAAAGACATCGTTCCGTTTCTTTCCCCCTCTTAAGATGATCAATCTCATTTCCCGCGTTCCAATCCAAGTTTAACGCCCTTTTTTCACGGGTTGAAAACTTGCATCAAATTATCCCATTTATCAACCCTCTCGGACATAGATGAAACCTCGAAAAATATTACGGGCGGGAAAGATTCCCCGCCCTAAAAAGGACATGCTTTCGAACGGAATTGGCAGAAATCGCCAGAATCCAATCTCCCGGCCGGACTTGTATCCGGACAGATCACCATTTCAAGAGAACCGGTTTTTGCCTTTCTCCGACTTTCTCCTTTTGCTCCCGCCACGGCCGCTTCCTTCTTCCCGCAATATCATTGTTCCGCCTTGAAACGGTCTGAGTTGCGTTTTACAGGCAACAGGGATGCAACAGATAAACCGATATATCGCCAGCCAAGACTGCTTCGGACGTATCAACTGATGGAAACCCGCGTCCGGCGGATTGGGGAAATCCTGCCCCAGATGATATGGGCAAAGACGGGACCGGAGGCCAAAAGGCCGATAGGGCCTTTGATGCGGCGCTGCCCTTCTTGATTCGGCGCGTCCATAAACCCCGGACGGCTTCAGCCTTTTTCCGATTTTCCGGCCTTGCGGCGACCGCTTTTTTGGCGGTCCGGAAAACTTTCCGTTTTACAAAAGGGACACAGATCATTAATCGTCGGATAAAAACTTCTTCACAAATTCATCATCGTTCAAATGGGGATACATCTCATAAATCCGGTCGATTTCTTCCGCCTGGCCGGGAGACAATTTTTCCTTTTCGCTCAGGCAGACGGCGGTTTTCAGCAATCCTTGCCGGCGCAATACTTCATGGATCCCGGAAATGCATCCGGCAAAACGGTGTTTCGCATCAAAAATGGCCCCGTTGGCATCGGTCAATTCGTTGGCGTGCGCCAAATATTCGGCCGGGATGGCGTCTTTCGTGCGCACCTTTTTGATTTCTTCCAACAACTCCACGGCTTTGGCCGTCCAGACCGCCCACTGGCCCAAAAGCCCGCCGACGATCCGCTTTTCCACCGTTTTTCCGTCGATGGTAAAGCGGAAGGTCGTCAATAAATCCAATAGGATATGATCGTCGTTCCCGGTATATAAGGCGATGTCCCCGCGCCTTTCCGACGCGCAAACGGCCCGGACCACATCGAGGGTTTGGTAACGGTTGAACGGGGCGATTTTGATGGCGTACAGATTCTCGATTTCCGCGGCTTCCCGCCAAAATTCATAGCTCAACAGACGGCCGCCCACCGCGGGCTGCAGATAAAAACCGAAGACGGGAAGGATCCGGGAGATTTCCTTCACGTGCCGGACAAGATCCCGTTCGCTGTAATGGTTCAAACCGCCCAAACTGACCAGGCCGAGGTGATAGCCGAAACTTTTCGCGATTTCCGCTTCCCTGACCGCCTGTTTCGTCTCCCCGCAGATGCCCGCGATTTTCAAAAAAGGCCGTTTGACCCCCTCTTCTTCGACCGCTTCCGCCGCAAGGGCCAAAACCTTTTCGAACAAATTGTATTTCGGGTCGCGGATCTCGAATTGGGTCGTGTGCACCCCGACGGCAATCCCGCCCGCTCCCGCGCGGATATAATACCGGGTCAGCCGTTTTTGGCTTTCCGCATCCAATTCCTTCCTTTCCGTCAAGGCGAGCGGGTGGGCGGGAATCACTGTTCCCTCCTGCAAATGCCTGAGCAATTCTTCCTGCAAAACGGCCGCCATTAAAAGGCACCTCCCCTTTCCTGGAAACGGGTCGGCTTGGCGAGGGTCGGACCGCCTTCCTGCACCCACTCGCTCACCCAATCGATCATTTGATATAAGGAAACGGACGGGTAGCCGAACAGCTGAAAACATTTGCCCGCGTTGCTCAATAAGGCGGTGTCCGCTTCCTCATTGACGAATACCGGCTGCTTCCCGAACCGTTTGCCGAATTCCAGCGCCACCCGGCGGACGGAAATGAGCTCCGGACCCGTCACATTTAAAATATTGGCCGGGCTTTTGCAGTGCAAAAGGGAACGGAGGGTATATTCATTCGCATCCCCCTGCCAAATCACGTTGACATGCCCCATCGTTAAATCGATCGGCTTTTCCCGGTAAACCGAGGAGGCGATTTCCAAAAGCACCCCGTACCGCAGATCGATCGCATAATTTAACCGGAAGATTAATACCGGGATTCCCCTTTTTTTGGAAAAATGCTCAAAGATCCTTTCCCTTCCCAGGCAGGATTGGGCGTATTCACCGATCGGCGAAGGCGGATCGGTTTCCGTCGATCCGCCGAGTTTCACCGGGGTCAGCGGATAAACGTTGCCGGTCGAAAAAACGACAAAACGGGAATCGGGCAATTGTTCCGCCACCCTCCCGGGCAAATAACTGTTCATGGCCCACGTATAATGTTCGTTCCCGACGGTGCCGAATTTGGTTCCCGCCATGTAGATCACGTTTTTCGCCTTTGGAAGCTTCTTCAAATCCTCCTCATTCAACAGATCGCAGGCCACGGTCTCAATGCCGCACGCTTCCAGCTCTTCCCTCAAAGTTTTGTCGGAAAAGCGGGAAACGCCGATCACCCTTTTCTTCAATCCCGCGGCATCGATCGCGTTTTTCGCCAGCTTCGCAAGACTTGGCCCCATCTTCCCGCCGACGCCTAAGATCATCATGTCCCCGTCAATTTTTTTCATATCTTCAATCAGCCGTCCGGAAGGAGCCGTCATCCGTTGTTCCAGTTCTTCCAAAGTCCGCATCCTTGATCCCCACCCCTTTTCTTTTTCTCCTTGTTTCCGGCGGTTTGCCGGATCTCCTTTTCGCTCGCATCCTCCCTGAGGGAGATTCAGCCCCACAAGAAGTGATATCTTTTTGGATAGGCCGGCGCCTTCCCGATAAAACCCTCGTTCTTGGCGATTCCGCTTCCTTAGGAAGCGCCGGCGGCGTTTCCGCGGCGCGCTTCGGAGAATCAGCCTTGTGAAAAACTGCCGGCGCCCATTTGAGAAAATCGTTCTATAAACCACTTGATCCGCCTTCGGAATATCCGCAAAGCACCGAACCCGTTCCCATTCGGAAAAACCGCCGCCGGCGGGACCACCATAGCGGCGCGGCGATCTTATCGGAACCGTTCTCCTTTCGGGGAGCCCGCGCCTCAAAGAAGCACCGGCGCCGGCTGGCCACATTCGGGATCCCGACCATATCCAAAAACCGTACCTCAAAGAAGCACCGGCGCCTTTTTCGCTGCCGATTCATAGGCCGCCAGGGCCACTTCCACGGCCTTCAGCCCGTCATAGCCGGTGATGGACGGCTCCCTTCCTTCACGGACGCATTGGACGAAATCCCGGATCAGCCCATAATCCATATCAAAACCGTAGAAATCGCGGATGAAGGGCTTTCCCCGGTCCGAAAAAACCTCCACATGTTCTTTGAAAGCATCTACAACCGCGCGGCCTTCGGTGCCCAACACTTCAATCGTCACGTCTCCCCATGTGGGAAAATTTTTGTTTCTCGACCAGCTGGCGTCATGGGAAGCGACGACACCGTTTTCAAAGGTCAACGTCAGCAATCCCGCATCATCGATGCCCCGGGCGCCAAAGACCGTGCCCGCTTGGGCATACACCTCTTTCACCTCTTTGCCCAAATACCAGCGCATGATATCCACCATATGGACCGTATGATCGATCACCGCTCCTCCGCCGGAAAGGCGTTTATCGGTAAACCACCCGCCGGGATTTTGCCCGCGGTTGGTCGTGCGGATCGCGATGATCTCGCCGAATCGATGTTCTTGAATCATTTTTTTCAGCCGGGCGATCGGTTCCAAAAAGCGCACGGGGAAGGCAATTTGCAGAATGACCCCGTTCTTTTCGCAAACATCGATCATCGCCCGGGCGTCTTCCAAGTTGGTCGCGATCGGTTTCTCGCACAAAATATGTTTCTTTGCCTTGGCCGCTTTCTCCACAAAATAACGGTGCCTGCTGTTTTCCGAGCACACGATGACGGCCTGCAAATCCCGGTCCAAAAATCGTTCCAGATCCCGATCATAAGCCGCGCCAAACATTTCCGCGGCCTTCTTTCCCCGTTCTTCCTCATCATCGTAAACGGCCGAAAGCCGTACGCCGGGAAGTTTTTTCAGTGCGGAAGCATAACTGTAAGCATGCATGTGGGCAAAACTGATGATGCCGATGTTCATCCCTTCTCCCCCTTCATCCAGAAGTGACGGAACCGTTCGATGGAAGCGGCGGTCTTCTCCGAAAGGGGCCTGGCGTTCTCCAAAATCCGGCCGGCCCAATTCCCTTCCGGAAAATCCGTCTGGGTCAATCGAATGACCGGTGTTCCTGCTTGTCCCGGCCCTTGCCGGCTGTCCCGGCCGTCCCCGGGAATCGTGAGATCCAGAAACGGGTCGGCATTTTCGCTGTTCCAGCAGATGACGCCCCCTTCGAAACTGAACTCGAATTCAAAATTCTCCTTCAAATAGGGGGCGGCCGTCCATTCGTAATGGCCCATCGTCCCTTCGCCGGCGGCGAAGGCCAGGATGTGGTGGGAGACCGGGGCGTCTTCCCTGCCTCTTTTCAAATGAAGATCGCGGACCGGGCCGAATAACTCCTCCAGGAAGACGAGGTCCGCAATAGGGTATTTTCTTTCTCTCCCTTTGGAAATCCGCCTTGCCCGAAGCACGCCGTTTTTGCCGGGCAGATGCTCGCGCAATTTCGGATAAACGGGCGCAAGCAGCGGATCATAATAGAAATGGCGGCGGGCCTCCCGCTTGTTTTTTTGCACGGCATCCCAATGGTCCAGCAGGAAGGGCAGGGAGAAATACAGGGGATTTCCGCTTTCCAGCAAATAGGCCAGCCCCTCTTCGCTCAGTTCCTCTTCGATAGCCAAAAGATCATCCCCGGTCCGGCTGTTCATTTCCAGCCGCTCCCTGATTTCGTCCAAGGACAACATCCGCCTTCCATCGTTCCGGCTTCCTTCCAGGATAATTTTCACGCGATTCCCCCCTATGAAACCTATTTCCGCGGCCGTGGCGGCCCGCTCCGGATCTTCAAGGGCTTCATGTTCCGGCGGCAGCCACCGGCCGTATTCCGCATCTTTCAGTTGCTGAAGGATCTCTGCCAGCTGAACGTCCCTCTCGGATGGAAGGACGCCCGCCCCCTCCTCCCCGGTCAGCGGCCGGAAGCCGCCATCCGGATCCGTTGCCCCTTTTCCTTTTCTTCCGTGAATCTTTCGAATGCACATGGACGATCACCTCTTTTCACTCTGGCGAAGGCTTCCCGGCCGGTTCTTCCCCGGGCGGGCAAAAAATTTTCCGCAGCAAAGGAGGAAATATCCGGACCCTCCACGCCGGCCGGGAAAGTCCAAAGCCGCTGAACGGTCCGGAGAAGGCCGGATCTGCCGGCGCCGGCCTTCTTTAACCGCCCCATCCCGGATGCATGCCCGGGCGCCTTCCGCTTTCCGCCGCTTAGGACAAGACAACTTCTCTTCCCGACCGCGCCGATTCGTAGAGGGCGGTTAAAATCCTCATGATTTCCACGCCGTCCTCCACCGGGCTTAACGGTTTTTCCCTGCCCAAACAGCTTTGCACGAAATGATCGATCTCATGATAAAAGGCTTCCTGGAAATCGAATTCGGGATGGTCGATCTGCGGTGCCATATTTAGAATGGTGTTATGCCTTTCGGTGACGATCAGCAGTTTCGGCTCGATTTCCGCGCCGCCCTTTTCCCCGTAAATGCTCGCCGTCACCGCTTCCTCTTTCGCGTGCAGCGTGTAGCTGACATCCACATAAAGGGTCGCGCCGTTTTCAAACCGGATATAACCGTTGGCCAGATCCTCCACCGTGTTCCTTTTTTCATCGTAATCCGCGGCCTTGTAGAAGGACAGATTTTCGATATGGGCCCGGTTCCCCAATCTGCGGTAGGTGCTTCCGCTTACGGATGCCGGCTTCGGCTTGCCCATTAAATACCAGCACAAATCGATCATGTGAACCCCCAGGTCGATCAGCGGCCCTCCCCCGGACCGTCCGCTGTCGCTGAACCATCCTCCGGGATTTCCGAGCCTGCGGATGCACGAGGCTTTCGCGTAGTAAATTTCCCCCAGATCGCCATGATCAATGAACTTTTTCAAAACCTTGACATTGCTTGCGTGCCGCCGGACAAAACCCACCTGCAAAATCTTCCCGGATTTTTTCACGGCTTCCGCCACTTTGACGGCTTCTTCCATCGTCCGGCTTAACGGTTTTTCCACCAAGACGTGCTTGCCGGCCTCCAATGCGGCGATGGCGATCTCCGCATGGGAATTGTTCCAAGTGCATATGCTGACCGCATCGATCTCCGGATCCTTTACCAAATCCCGGTAATCGGTGTACAGCTTTTGAACGTTGAACCTTTTCCCTTTTTCCTGCAGCCTTTCTTCATGGATGTCGCACAAGGCGGCGAGCTCCGCCTCTTCATGCTCCAAATAGGGCCGGATGTGATATTCGGAAATGGAACCGACGCCGATCACGCCCACTTTCAACATTTCGGACCATCCTTTCTGTTCCGTTTTTGACACGCGATCCCTTGAGAAAAGATCGCAAGAAAGCGCTTTAAACCGAAACGGCGGGAACCGGCTTTCCCGGGAGAAAAACATTCCCGCATCCTGCCGGTCCATAAAGGCCCGGGGCAAGCCCGCGCCCCCGGCCCCGGACGCCGCCGGCGGCCGGGGTCTCCTTTCGGACGCGCCCGCAGAAAAAATGATGCGGGGACGGCGACAACGCGCGGGCCGTTTTTCGGACTTTCGGACCCGGCCGGGGCCATGAATGAAAGAGAGGGCCTACAAAAGGAAAGCCAGCTTTTCTGATTTTCCCCCTCCGGACCCCTTCGCGGGAAGCCGGCTTACAGGGAAAGCTCTCGCCCCTGTCTTGCCGATTCGTAAAGGGCCCGGATCATTTCCAGCACCCGCAATCCCTGCACGCCGTCGGCAACCGGTGTCTTACCCTTTCGGATGCATTCGAAGAAATGCTGAAATTCTTCTTCATACGGGTGATTTTCCTCGAATTGGGGATGGATTTCCGACAGGATCCTCCGTTCTTCCCGGTAGAGGGTTAACGGAGGGAGGGAAATTCCCCCTTTCGTTCCGTATATTTGCATCGAGAGCCCTTCATCCTGTTTCCCGTTCAGCGCCCAGGATGTTTCCAGCGCCAATACCGTTCCGTTTTCGAAGCGGATCCACCCGGCGGCGAAATCCTCCACATCGTGGACGGATTTCGCCGTCTTCCCGCTGGATTTCCAGGAGGACAGAAAGCGTGTTTCATAGTTTCCCAAGGCTTGGACCGCATGGCCGGAAATCCTTTGGGGCCGGGGGCAGCCGAGCAGCCACCAGGCCGCATCCAAAACATGGACCCCGATGTCCATCAGGACGCCGCCGCCGGAAAAGGAGCGGTCGGTAAACCAGCCTTTCGGCGTCCCTCTCCTCCGCAGCAACTGCGCCTTCGCGTAATAAATATCCCCCGGCATTCCGCTCTCGATATATTCTTTGGCGATTTGCACATCCCTGCGGAAGCGGGAAACCATCCCGACCATGACGATCGCCCGGTTTTGCCCGGCCGTCCGGATCATGTCTTCCGCTTCCTGCGGGTTTACGCCGATCGGTTTTTCAAGGAAAATATGTATTCCTTTCGCCGCGGCCGCCGCCGCATAGGGAATATGGGCGGAGTTCGGGGTGCAGATGACAACCGCATCCAACTTCTCCCGGGCGATCATTTCCAGGCCGTCCCGATAGCTTTTCGGGACCGCATATTTCCGGGAGATTTCTTTCAAACGTTCTTCATTGACGTCACAGACGGCCGCCAGGATGACGTCCTTCCGTTTCGCCAAAACCGGCAGATGAACTTCTTCCACGATGGAACCGATCCCGATGATTCCGACTCTGAATCGCATCGCCTTTCCCCTTCTCCCGTATACGCAGATTCTCTTTGCGGACTCCTTCCCCTTCGCGCCGGTATTCCCGCTTCCTTTTTGCGCGACTGGACCCCTGATAAAATCTCTTCCTCCCGGCGATCCTTCCCGCGGAACCAGCCTTTTTCCGTTTGCGGAAAAATACGGGGATACCCGCCGCGGAGCCCTGCTCCCTCTTTCGGCTGTACCCTTCTCCCGGGAGGATCCGTCCTTCCTTTTGCCGATTCCATCCTGACGCCCGCCGCGGCCATCGCCTTTCGGCCGCCGGTCACTCGTACTTGATGATCTTGGTAAGCACGGGGCCTTGTTTATCGACGAGCTCGGCATAGGCATCTTCGATTTGATCCAGTCCGACGACCTCGGTTAAATACGGGGAAACGTTGATCCGCCCCTCGGCGACTATGCGGATGAACTCTTCCACATTTCTTCCCTCCGTCCAGCGGACGAACCCGTACGGATAATCGACGGCCTGTTTTTCAAAAACCGGATCGTATCTTCCCGGGCCGCCCGCCCGGGAAATGAGGATCTCCGCTTCCTTGGCAAACATCCTTTCCCTGGGAAACACCGGCTCGATGTCGCCGACGATCACCACCTTCCCTTTATCCCGCACCCAATTCAAACTGTCGCCGGTCAACGGCGAATGTTTGCCTCCCGCACACAGCAGCACGGCGTCCACCCCGTATCCCTTCGTTTCCCTTTCGATCGTCCTTTCCAGATCCCGAAGGGTCGTAAAGGCGGGAATCCCGGCGGTTTGGCGGAAGCTCTCCGCCCTCGCCTCCGAAACATCATAGGGGATCACCCGGTAAAGGGAGGCATGGGCAATTTGGGCGATCAGCTGGCCGAGGATCCCCAAGCCGGCCACAAGCGCCCATTCGCCGAATTGGAGGTTCGCCGTTCTTAACGCATGGATGGCAATGGCGCCCAGACCGCCAAGGGCGGCGGCCTTCGGATCGACATGATCCGGGACTTTGCAGCACAAGGTTTTCGGCACGAGCAAATATTCCGCATGCTGGACATAGGGGGCGCCGTAACAGGCGACATAATCCCCCTTGGCGATCCGGTCCACCCCCTCGCCGACTTCCACCGCTTCCCCCATCGCGCTGTAACCCAGGCAAACCTTCCGTCCGTCGCTCGTTTCAATTTGGGACAATTCCGTTCCGGGGCTGATCGCCGAATACTTCGTTTTGATCAAAACGTAGTGATCCTTGATTTTCGGGATGTCCCGCTCCTCCAAACGGACGGTCCTGTCACTTGAGACGACAACCTTCATTTAATTTGCTCCTTTCCGCATCTTGTTGGATTTCATTCGCCTTGTTAAGATGGAACGAACCCGTTGGACAAAAAATTCTTCCGGGAGCATTCCCGACAGATACAGCCGCAATTCATTGTTCATTTCGCCCAGTTCCTCATAGGTCACGCCGAGATGGGAATATAAGCGGTAGGTCGGGATGATCTCGCGGAAAAGATGAAACCGGGACGGTTTGTAAACGGCCTCGTCCCCGCTTTTTTCCGCTTCCGTTTTCACGGCGGGGATGCTCAACGTATTCCTCCGGATGTAACCTTGAACGGCGGGCGAGCCGAGAAAATCGATGAATTTTTTCGCCGCCCCGAACTTACGGGAATGTTTGTTGACGGCAAAGCCGATGATCAACAGCAAGGTCTGCGGCTCGCTCAGATAGGGGAGCGGGGCGATATCATACCGCAAATCCGTTTCGATGAACTCGTTCAAACTGAAATAGGAGGAAACGATCATCGAAACCTTTTCCTGCACGAACAACTTTTCCGCGTCCCTGTCGTTGTCGGACAAAAAGGTTTGCAAAATATCCTGTTCGATGAACAATTGCCGGATGATGTTCACGCTTTCCGTCAGCTTCTCCCCGTCAAAGGACACGCCGCCGTTTTCATCCCGCTTGAAATACACATGATTTTGCAAAAGGAAGATCGGCCAGCGGTTCAGGGAAAGGGGATGGAAATAGACCCCGAAATGGCGTTCCCCGGCCCTTTCCTCCGTCAGTTGTTTGGCCGCCTTTAACGCGTCCGCCCACCTCCAGCTGCTGTCGGGAAGCGGCATCCGGTTGTCTTGAAAATGTTTCGGGTTGTAACACAGAACGATCGGTGAAAAGATGAAGGGCCTGACAAAGGCCTTGCCCTCCTCCGGCGACCGAAAAGGCTCCTGCAAAAAGGGATAGATGTTTTCGTCTTGCTCCACCGGTTCGAAAATCTCCCCGGGATTCGGAAATTCGCAAAAATCGTTATAGTTGACCGACACCACGTCGATCATGTCATTATTGAAAAAGTCGAGCACCGTCCGGTGATACTGGGTATAGGGCAATGGGATGGTTTGAACTTTGATGTTCGGGTGGCCTTGTTCAAACTGTTTCACGATCTCCGAAAACTTGGCTTCCCTTAAAAGGGAGGGATAATAGCCCACCCGCAAAATGACCTGATCATAGGGCTTGTTGGACACGACCAGATTTCCGACCCGCGACTTTTTGACGATCAACCCTTCGGAAACCAAGGTTTCCAACCCTTTGCGGACGGAATTTTTGCTCAGGTCGAACCGATGGGCCAGGCTTTGTTCGGACGGCAGATATTCCCCGACTTTAATCTCTTCGTTCATGATTTGGTTCCTTAACGTCGAAATCATATGTTCCAATTTGGCCTGAAATTCTTCTCGATTCGTTTTTTCCGACATCGCCGCATACTCCTTTCCGAACATGGATTTCTTCAAGCGTTTTCGCCTATTTTAAGCCGCTCAGCGCAATGCCTTTCACAAAATATTTTTGGAAGAACAGAAAGATGAGAAAGGTGGGGATAAAGGATATGACCGATCCGGCCATTTCAACGCCGAAGTTCCCTTCCTTCGTCAGCATCGACGCCAGCCCCACCGTCAAGGGATACATCTCTTCGCTCGTCGTGTAGATCAGCGGCGTCAGCAGGTCATTCCAGCAGCCGATGAAGGCGAAGGTGCCGACCGTGGCGATGACCGGCTTGGACAAAGGAAGCAGGATTTTGAAGAAAACCGTAAAATCGTTGGCCCCATCCATATAGGCGGCCTCCTCCAGCTCCTTCGGCAGGGTCATCATGAACTGCCGGACGAAGAAAACGCCCAGGACCCCCCATAATTCGGGAACGATCAACGGCCAATAGGTGTTGATCCATTCCAGATTCTTGAACACGATGTAGCGGGGAATGATGAGCAATTGGTTCGGAACCATGATGACCGCCATCATCACCCAGAAAATGAATTCCCTTGCGAAAAACCGCTTCTTCGCAAAAATATACCCGAGAATCGCGGCAAAAAACATTTGGGACAAAACAGGGATGATCGTGATGATGAGGGAGTTGGCGATCCACTGGATGAACCGGCCGTTCGCAAAAATGTACCGGTAATTGTCGAGGGTCAGGTTTTCCTGAAACAGCCACAAATACGGATTGCCCACCACCGTCCGCATTTTCACAAAGGACCCGATCAGCATGATGAGAAACGGGCTTAAAAACAGGAACGCAAAAAACACGAGAAGGATGTACGGCCATTGGCGATAGAGCTTCTTTCCCATTCCCTTCCCCCCATTCGCCTATTTGTATGTCAGCTCATTGTCCAAGAATTTTCGCTGGATGATGGAAATCACCAAGATGATAAAGAACAGAACATATGCCAAGACGCTCGCATAGCCGAGGCGCAGGCCCGCAAATCCTTCCTGGTACAAATAATAGACAATCGTCGTCGTCGCGTAGTCCGGACCGCCTGACGTCAAAAGGAATGCCGAGTCAAAGATCTGAAACGATCCGATCGTCGTAATGACGGCCACGTAAAAATGGATCGGCAGCAGAAGAGGAAACGTAATCTTCCAAAACGTTTTCCAGCTGTTCGCCCCGTCGATCTTCGCCGCCTCATAATATTCCTGGGGGATGGATTGCAATCCGGCGTAGTAATAGATCATCGTGCTGCCGCAAACTTTAAAAATGCTCAATCCCGCCAAGACCATCAAAGCCTGCCTTGAGTCGGACAAAAACAGCTGGGGTTCCAAGCCGACGGCCGTTAAAAACATATTGACAAATCCCTGTTCCGTGCCTTTAAAGATCCAGGCCCAAATCCCCGATATCACCACGAAGGAGGTGACGACGGGAAGAAAATAGATCCCTTTGAAGATCCCCGTCCCCTTTTTGTGGGTCTGAATCAACAGGGCCAGAAGCAAACCCAATGCCATGGTCGGCAAAATATAATAAAGGGAAAACAACACCGTATTCCAGATGGCCTTCCAAGCCAGCCGGTCGGAAAAAAATTGCATCCAGTTTTTCAGGCCGACAAATTTCGGTTCCCCGATCACCGGCCAGTCCGTAAAGGTCAAATAAAAACTTAACAGGATCGGGTACAGCTGAAAAACGCAAAAATGGATCAGGACGGGAACGAGGAACAGGTAGATGATGCCGTACCGGCTCCAATGCTTTTTAAAATTGAAATTTTTCACTTGTCATGAACCCTCCAAATTTCTCCCTTTCCTTTACCCTTTCTGATTCGGGAAAAAGAAGAAGGGGAAAAAGATCCCCCCGAATCACAATCCTTCTTTTTCTTTCTCTTCTTCGATCGCCTTGGCCATGTCATCCGCAGCCTGTTTCGGCGTTTTCTTCCCTTCCATCATCGCTTGCATTTCCGCCTGGATCTTCGGGATCACGGTGCGGGCGACGGGATGGATGACGCCGGGCCGGGCATATTGGACATATTCCGATAATTGTTTCATCACCGGGTCATTATCGTAAATCGACAGGGCGGACAGTCTTGCGGGAATATATTTGGTCAGTTCATTGAAGGCCTTGGCGTGCTCCGTACTGGTCATTTCCTTGATCAATTGGGCGGCCGCCTCTTTATTTTTGCTGTTGGCGGCAACCACGAACATCCCGGTCGTTCCGAAGGTGGCGGTCTCCTTATCCTTCAGCGGAGGACCGACGACGAAATCCGTAAAGCCCCTTTCCTTCATCAGGTTGACGGTGACCCCCGTTCCCCAGGCGGCCAGGATCTTGTTCTCGACAAAGGGGGTGAAATGGTCAAGGGAGTTGATCGAATCTTTGGGAATGTAACCGTTTTTATACCAATCCTGAATCAATTCCAACGCTTTGACCCCTTCAGGCTGATTGATCACCACATTCCCGTTTTTATCGATGATGTCCCCGCCGGCTTGCCATATCAGCGGATAAAGGCTGGCATTCGGGGTGTTCCCTCCCTCGAAGGTTCTGGCAAAGTATCCCTTTTCCACCGCTTTTTTCGCCAATTCATTGAATTCATCCCAGGTGGTCGGGAGGCGATTCGGATCGCCGCCGATTTCTTTCAATATTTTTGTGTTGTAAAAATAGGTTTGGACTTCCCGCAGGATCGGCAGGCCGTAAATTTCGCCCTTATAGGTGACGGAATCCAGCGTCGTCTGGGCAAAATCCTCCTTATCCCAGTCGTCGCCCAATAAATCGGTGATGGGCGTGAGCACCCCTTTTTCGGCAAACTGGGCCATCATGTCCGGAATAATGTAGAAAACATCCGGTCCCTGATTGGAGGCCAAGGCGGTTAAAATCTTTTGCTCCCTGTTGGCCCAAGGGATTTCTTCGAATTTGACTTTTACCTTCGGATATTTTTCGTTGAAGCTTTTCGCCACGTTGTTGAAGATTTCCGTCTGCTTCGCTTTCAAGTCCCCTTCAACGAAAGGATGGATCCAAACGGTTAATTCCCCTTTTAACTCTCCCCCTGAATTTTCTTCGCTTGAACTTTTCTTGGATGAGCAGCCGCTGAAGAGCGTCAGGACCAACAAAACGGCCAAAAATACGCCTAACCACTTCTTTTTCAATTTCTCCCACCCCTAAGTTCTGGTTTAAATCTGGTTTACATCTTTATTATTAAGTAATCGCTTTCATAATGTCAACGATTTTTTCTGAAAAATATATGATTTTAATAAAATCTTATGATTTTCACTCCTTTTTATAAGATTGTCCAGATATGAACCAGAAAAAGACCGGCAGCGGGGAATGGGCGGCTGAAGGAGGCGGTCCGGGAAAAAGCTTGCCTCTCCGTCCCCGGAGCCGCGAAGATGTTGTCCAAAGAATCCGTCCGGTGTCGGGACCGTCGCGGACTGCGCCGCCAGGGGAAAATTTCTCGGCATGTATCCGGCATTTTTCCCGGGTCCCTTCCCCAAAACGCCCGCTTTCAAATCGGCACGTCCGCCGATCCCGCCAATTCCGGACCGCGGCTCCCGGGTATTTAATTTGGCGCCGGCGGACAGTTTTCCACCAAATAAAAAAAGGGCCGCTCGCCCCTTTCAAACCCATTTCCGGTAAACCTCATATACGCTTTCGGCAAAATGCCCGACGGAAAACCTCCGGGAAGCGCGGTCTTTCAACCGTTCGCCCATTTCCCGCAATTTCTGTTCCCCTTTCAACCGCACGGCTTCCATCAGGCTTTCGCCCAATTGGTTTTCGTCCCCCACATCGATCACCCATCCGTACCGGCGATCGGGCACCAGATGCCGCACCCCGCCCACGTCCGTCGTTATGACCGGCACGCCCGCCCGGGCCGCCTCCAACAAAACAAAGGGAAAGCTTTCGCTGTAAGAGGTGAGCAGGGCGACATCCGCCATCGGATAAAATCTTTCCGCGTCCGGCCGGTAGCCGAAAAAATGCACCCTTTCGCCGATGCCTTCTTTTTTTGCCCTGTCCTCCAGCTCCTTCCGCAAACTGCCGTCTCCGATAAGGAGAAGGCGGACATTCGGATGGGCCCTCGCCACCTTTTTCAACGCCCGGAGGGCCATTTCATGGCCTTTTACCCTTTCCAGCCTCGCCACCATGAGGATTAAAAAATCATTGTCCCGGAAGCGGAACGCTTTCCGGTCGTAAGGTTCCGGCGTTCGCCGAAAATCGATCCCGTTCAGGATGGCCGTGATCTTTTCTTCCTCCATCCCCAGCTCCGTCAAGATTTTTTTAAATCTCTCCGATACGGCAAAACAATGATCCGCTTTTTTGATGGCGAAAAGATGGACGGCCGTGAAACATCTTCCTTTCAATCCCCCGCCCAAAAAATCGTCCCGGGGATCGCTGTGCACCGTCAATACCCATCTGCGGCCGGTTTTTTTCTTGATGATCATCCCCAATACGTTCGCCCGCGGACCATGGGTATGAACGATATCGACATGATGCTCCTTCATGTACCGGCAAACCGATCGGATGACGGAAACATCGAATTTTCCCCGCTGTTTAAACAGCACGGTGCGGATGCCGAGTTCCTTCGCCTTCTTTTGCATCAAGCCTTCTTCCAACAATCCGAGGGTGAACTCGTTCCGCTTGAACTCATTCAACAGGGATAAAATATGGATCATGCCTCCGCCCGTTTCATTGCCCGCATTCAAATGTAAAATATGCATTTTCCTACCCTCTTATAAAAAATTTGAAAAAAGCCCGCTTGATCATAGCTTCGGATGGCGAACGCATCGGGCAAGCGGGCGATTGGGAAAACGGAGGTTCTGTAACAGCCTTTTGCCGGATAAAAATTCCCGTCGCAGGTCGCCCCTCGCGCCGCCCAGGCAAGCGATCCGCATCTTGATAAGCAATTGCCCTTCAGATCACGCATCATGGCAGGTCATTGTTTTTTCCGCTGCCGGCCGCCGACCAAAGAAAGCCAATGCCCCAGTATGGGGAAATATTCGTGCCGATCGGGATGCCGGCCATGAACCGGGGACCGTTATTTCCACAGCCCCGCTTTGACAAGGTACGAAGACATCGCCATCCTTGCGGGCAAAATCCGGTCGGGCCATTCCCAATTGATGGGCTTCACGCCGGAATTCACGAAGCTGCCTGTCGCCCCGGATTCCTCCGCTCTTTTCGGTTTCGCCTTTCCGGGCCGATGCGTCCCTCCTGCCGCATTTCTGCCGTTTTCGGACTTTCTCCCGTCCTTCTTTCCCGCTTATTTCCTGCCCGGCTTCCCGGCGGCCTGAACCGATGGACCGCTTAAAATCTTTCTTTCAACACGGCCAATACGAATTCGGGCAGGGCCAGCATCCGCCGCCAGCGGGACGGTTGCTGGATCAGGCGGTAAAGCCATTCCAAGTTCAGCCTCCGCCAAAACTCCGGGGCCCTCTTCGCCTTCCCGGCCAGCACATCAAAACTGCCGCCGACCCCCATAAAAACGCCCTTTTCAAACATGGGGAGATAACGATGGATCCAAATCTCCTGTTTGGGAAAACCTAAGGCGACGAAAATGAAATCGGGACTTGCCGCGACGACCCGGCGGGCGACTTCTTCATCGCGAAGGTCAAAATAGCCGTGATGGAAGCCCGCGATCCGGATGTTCGGATATTGCTTCTGGATGTTGGCGGCCGCTGTTTTCACCACCGCATCCTCCGCTCCCAACAAATACACGGACAAGGACCGCTCTGCGGCGATCCTCAGCATGTCACCCATAAAATCAAAGCCGGCGATCCGTTCGGCGAGCGGCCTCTTTAAAATTTTCGACGCCAGGATGATCCCCGAACCGTCCGGGATCACATAGTCTGCGGAGCGGATGACATGCAGGTATTCCGGATTTTTTTTCGCATGCATGACAATCTCCGGATTCCCCGTTACGATAAAACATTTTTCGCCGCGGACCGCCCGCTGCAAAATGATGTCTTTCAATTCTTCCCTTGTGGTATGAAAAAAGGAAATCCCCAAAATTTCAACGGTCTTTTTCATCAGCTTTTTCCCTTCTTTGCAATCTTTATTCACCGAAGGTAACGGATTTGTTCTTTGCCAAGAGGGCCAGACACCTTTTCGGCTCTTCCATTTTCAACAGCCAGGAAAGGAAAAAATGAAAGGAAAAGACCAGGGCGCTGACCAAAAAAAGTTCGGCAATATCGGGAAACTTCTCGACCGTTCCGCGGGCCGGAAGAAGGAGCGAAAGGGGGAAGGCAAAAAGCAACGCATATTTGCCCCAATCCCGCCATCCCTCCGTCCCGCTGACCACGAGCCCGCTCTTCCGCCGGAAACGGACCAGCAAATAAACCGTCTGGAAAAGCATGGCCATCGTACCGGCAAGGGCGATCCCCGCCGCGCCGTAAAAACGGGACAAAAGGAGGCTGAAGCCGATATTCAGCAATACCGTCCAAAGGCAGGAATGCATCACCAGCCGGTTTTCCTTCAAAGCATAAAAACAATTCATCAAGTAGTCCCTTAGGGCAAAAAAAGCCAGGCCGATCCCGTAGCAAATAAACACCCCGTAAGTGCGGACGGTATCCGAGGCATCGAAGGCGCCCCGTTCGAAAGCGAGCCGGATCAACGCCTTTCCGCTGATGATCATCACGAGCATAAACGGGATGGAAAGATAGATGATCGTCCGGAACCCTTGCCCGACGATCCGGCCGAAGGGCTTCGCCCCTTTGAGTGCGGATCCGACGATGGACGGATACAAAACGGTGATCAGCGGGCCGATCATGACGCTTAACGGCAGCCATAACAACCGATAGGCATAATTTAAAGAGGAAATGCTGCCCTCGTCAAGGGTTGAAGAGATCATCCGGTCGGTGACGCCGTTGATTTGCACCGCCACGGAGGCAAGGATGACGGGATAAAAGCCGGATAAGGTTTCCCGCAAGGAAATCCCCCTTTTTTGCGGCGGGAAAGGAAACCGGACCCGGTATCTTTTCAAACCCGGCCATTGGATAAAAAATTGCAGGGCCGTCCCGGCGAGAAAACCGCAGGCCAAACCGATGACGCCAAAGGGGCGGGCAAGGAAAAGGGCCGACAGGATGACGGCGAGATTTTGCACCGTCGAGGTAAGGGCCGGCATCGCAAACTTTTGGTTGGCATGCAAAACCCCGGAGGCAACGGAAGTGAGCGTCATAAACACGATGGCGGGGACGAGGATGACGGTCAGCCGTTCGGCCAACCGCAATTGGTCCGCAGAGAACCCGGGCGCGAGGAAGGAGACGAGCGGCCGGGCGGCCAGGATCGCGAGGATCGCCGCGGCAATGGAAACGAACACAAAAAAGGCGCCGAGCGAACCGATCAAATGAGCCGCTTCTTTCGCGTTTTTTTCCTTCTCCCGAAGGTAAATCGGAACAATGCCGGCCTGAATCGCCGTCCCGAGGGCGGTGAACAGGATGGTCGGAACGAGGCTCGCCACGAAAAATACGTCGGCCTCCGCAGACGTGCCGAAAAAGGCGGCGATGATCGATTCCCGCAAAAAACCGAGAATTTTCCCGATAGCCGTTATGGCAGTGACGATTCCTGCCGCTTTGACGATTGCTGGCCATTTTCCCATTTTCCATTCCTCATTTGAACAGCTTTCTTCCCATAGGCTGTTCCAATTTTTTGGCTTCATCATTTCATGGAAGTCGGGAATGCCGGCCGCTCTCCGCTTACCGGGGAAAATCCAATCCGAATGAATTTTTCCCGGTCGGACGGAGGGCCGCTTTCCCATCCCCCGGTCCCGGCTGAATTTAAAAACTTGCCCCGCCAAAGACAGACGGATTCCGCAGCCGCTTCCGGCCGCCCTCAGCTGAAAAGATTTGAAGATTTTTTCGTCTCCATCCTCAGCTCCAGGCAGGCGGAATTCTCAACCGATCCCTGAGCCTTTCGCCTCCCGCCGGTCCGGAAAACCGGTTTTCCGCCGGTTCAACAGATAGCCCAGAAAGCTGTAGAAGTATAAGGTAAAAATTTTGTCCTCTAACATATTATAAAAAGCGCTGCCGATCGCCGCCATGGCAAAAAAGGCGTAAAAAAGGAGCCGCGCTTCCCTTTCTCCGGCATATCTCCGCACGGCCCGGAGCATCCCGAAAACGAAAAGGGAAAAACAGGCCGTGCCGGCCAATCCGGATTGGACAACGATTTGTATGTATTGATTGTCGGTATATATGCCTTCGCTGAGCCGGTATTTTTCATAGATGGGGGACGAACGGACCAGCGTCGCCGAGTCGCCGAAGGTGGCAAAACCCGTCCCGATCCACGGGTGGTCCATGAAGATTTCCAATCCTTTTTTCACGATATATATTCTTCCCCACTGGGCGCTTTCCTCAATCATCTCCCCGGAAAGGAGATCGGAATACCGCTTTCCCCCTTCACCAACAGGCATTTCCCGGAAGCTTCCGTTTCCCTCCATGAAGTTTTTCCCTACCATATCCGCCAAGGCAACGGCCGGCAAGTAGACGAGAAGAACGGCCGATAATACCGAAAGGAGAACCGGTTTTGCCGCGGAAAATTCCCTTTTTGCCGCATAATAGAAGACGGCCGCCAGCAGGAAGGCGATCATCGTTCCCCTTGAATAGGTGAGGAGAAAGGCTCCGAAAATCAAGGCCGCGCTTCCCATGAAAAACCATCTGGATTTCGCGGAGGGATTCCGCCGGAGGAGCGCAATCGCCGAAACAAAAGCAATGACAAAATAGCCGGCCAAAACATTCGGATTGGCCAAAAGGCCGTAAATGCGGATCCGGTTTGTCCCCGAGAGCTGCCAATTCTGCCAGCTTTCGGGCAAAAGGAGGGTGCGCCACGAAATCTTCTCAACCAACCCGCAGACGGCCAGGAGATCCGCCATGCCCACCGTCAGAAGGAGAAGATTCGCGATCTCCTTCTTCGTCCATTTCATTTCCGCCACAATAAAGACGAGGAGCAAAGTGATCCAATACGCCCGCCATTGAAAGAAAAGGGCGAAAATGTCAACGCCGGACAGGAAAGCCGCGAGCGACCCGATGAAACTGAAGGCGAGAAAATAACCGATAAACCGATAGCGGCGGCAATCGGCATTTCTTCCCCATCCTTTTTGATAGAACAAAGGGAAAAACAGGGCGAGAATGGCCAGATCTCCGGCGAATTTCATCCCGGGATTCAGCTCGATCACAAACGGGCGAACGGAAAAATAGACGAAAAGAAAATAAAATCCCGCCTTCCGATTGAGGAAAGCCAACAAAAAAATGGCCGCCGATAACCCGTAGCCGGCCCAATCCCGTTGAAAAACAAGGGAACCCAGCAAAAAAACGATCTGCATGACGAACGCATATTTTTTCACGATTTGCATCGAATCACCCGAAATCTTATTCATCCTGAAGCGGAAATCCGTTCATGGACCCAAAGGGGATTTTCCATTATCCGGAGAAATGCGGGAAAGATAAACTTAGCCATTCATTTCCTTCTGTAATTAATCATTATTCAATTTTTGGCAAAGAACCATACCGGTTTGAATCATTTATTAGTATTGTATACTTATTTTGTTAAATTTCTCTAATTTTTTCCGTAAAAAAGATGTTAAAAAATTCGGACAGCCCCCGGTGCCCGCAACCGGAACGGAAAGCCAAGACCCGGGAACCGGTCCTGTGCGCGCCGCGGCATTGTTAAATTTTTCTGCCCAATGGACCAACGGCGGCTGGACTTCCATAGCGACCCTCGCCTGGCCGCTCGCGTTCCTCATGTTTCATTGTGTAAAATCCTGCCCCAGTCCGGGCGACATAGCCCCCCGGAAATGAAACAGCTTTGCTCCCGCTTCTTTTACGCAAATTCTTGAACTTCATCGCCCAATGCCGGACTGCGCCCGAAATGTCGGACACGGCCAACCATGGAGTGTGCGGTTTCTGATCAAGCCCTCCTATTTGTGTAAAATCCTGCTCCCAGTCAAGGGAACATCGCCTTCCGAAAAATAGAATGGCTTTGCGCCCACTTCTTTTTACACAAATTCCTGGACTTCATCCGGTTTCTTTGGGTCTTTATGTTCATGGAATATCGATTTTTGTGATTTGATCTACGGATATTGCTTTATTCGCAAGAAATTTAGAAGCATGGAACACTTTAGGAAAAGGACCGGAAAACGATATGGAAGATTAATACAACAACGGATCAAGGCAAAATGAAAAGGCATGTGCCCGGTGCGATATCGGACTCATGCCCAACAGGTCACCTGATAAAATAACCCGTCTAAATTATGCCTCGCGCAGTCTTTTCTCCAATCATGGATTCATAAAAGAAAACGGTCCGGTCCGACCGGATAAGATTTTTCCCCGAATCACGAATGATGAACCCGGGGGCAAGTTCCCTCTTTCCTTATTGGGAAAAGAAGTTTTCTCCACCAACGGATTCAATGAACTTGAGCCAATATTTCCTTTTGTTTTTGCAGCGCGGCTTCCTGGTACGCCTTCCGTTCTTCCGCGGACATTTTTCTCCATTGTTTTATAAACGCTTCATATTTCGGAACAACTTCAGAAACCGGGCCAAAGTCCTTGACCATTCCGTATTCGAGCCACAGCACCTTGTCGCAGAACTCCTTCACTTGGCCGGTGGAATGGCTGACAAAGATCATGGTTTTACCCCTTTTTTTGAACTCCCGCATCTTTTCCAGGCATTTTTCGGCAAAGGCCTTATCCCCGACGGAAAGGGCCTCATCAATAATTAAAATGTCGGGATTGATGGTGACGGAAATGGCGAACCCCAGCCTCGATTTCATCCCGCTGGAATAAGACTTGACCGGCTGATCGATAAACTTTCCAAGTTCCGAAAACTCGATGATATCCGGTTCCAGCCTTTTGATCTCTTCCTTCGAAAAACCGAGCATTAAACATTTTAATTCGATATTGTCCCGTCCCGTCAAATCGTTTTTCAATCCTGCGGAAACGGCAATTAAGGAGGCTTCCCCGTTCACTTGAACCGTGCCGGATGTCTCCGGGACGATGCCGGCGATAATATTGGAAAGGGTGGACTTGCCGGATCCGTTGACGCCGATGAACCCGATCACGTCCCCCTTTTCCGCCTCAAAACTGACATTGGCCAATGCGTAAAAATCCTCCCCGTAGTTCAGGGGAGTAATTAAATCCAACAGCCTTTCCTTCATGTTTTTATAGAGCTTATATTTTTTTGTCACGTTTTTTGCGATGATTGCCTTTTCCATGATCGATCACAAGCCTTTATAAATAATCGATGAAATGTCTCCTGAACTTCACGTGCAGCATCGAACCGAAAGTGAAGAGCGCGAGAACCAATGCCCAAAAATAGACGGTATATTTCCAATGGGTGATCATATACCACTCGATCCCGAAAAAGGCGGCGCGGTAGCCTTCGATAATATAGTACAAGGGATTGATTTTCATAATGAACAAGATGGTCGGATGGTCAATGATCCCCGCGATCGGCCATAATATCGGAGACAAATATAACAACATCCTTAATGTCGCATTCAGGAACATATGGACATCCCGTATAATGGTCGAAAGGGTAGACGTGATCAAAGAAAGGGAAAACACTAAAGAAAATGTAGCGAATATAAAATAAATGAGCTGCAAATAATAGAGATTTACATAAAATCCCATTCCATTGAGCAACAAGATCGTAATCAGCAGCATAAACAAATGGACATAAAACTGTGAGAAAATCACAAAATTCGGGATGATGCTCATGGGAAAATTCATTTTCGATAACATGGCAAGCCGGGTATAGATCGACTTCGACCCTTGGATCGTGGCCTGGTAAAAGAAGTTCCAAAGGATAAAACCGCCCACCAGCCATGCGATAAAAGGAACATCCTTGCCTGGGACCACTTCGATATTCGCCCGCCTGTTGATGCTGCCAAAAACAAACCAGTAGATCAAAATCTGAATGGTGGGGTTGATCACTTCCCAGGCGATGCCCAAATAATTGTTTTTATTATTGCTCTTCAACTCATACCAAGAAAGCCTTCGGATCAAATAAAAATGTTTGATCTGCTCTCTCAACACCAACAATGCCGATTTCATAAAATGGTCCTTTCAGAACTAAAAATAAGGGTTTTTTACGCTTAAGAAATTATACCCTTTCAAGCTTAAAAAAACAATAGAACAGGCATCCGCCCCCACCCGCGGTTCGAGGCGGGCGTGAAACGCTATCCGCGCTTCACGCCTAAGGGGAACGCCGCAGCGAATCATTTATTCATATCCATTCGGATTGTTGGATTGCCAATTCCAGGCATCTTTACACATTTCATGGATATCCTTTTCCGCTTTCCAGTCCAGGTCCTTATTCGATTTTTGTACATCCGCGTAACTGATGGCAACGTCCCCTTTTCTTCTCCCGACAATTTCGTACGGAATTTTGCGGCCAGTCGCTTTTTCAAAGGCCTGAATCATTTCCAAGACGCTGTATCCTCTTCCCGTTCCCATATTATAAATGTTTACGCCGGGCGCCTTGTTTTTTTCCAGGGCTTTGACATGTCCTTTCGCCAAGTCCACCACATGGATATAATCCCTGACTCCCGTACCGTCTTTCGTATCATAATCGTCTCCAAAAACCTTCAATTTTTCCAAATTTCCGATGGCAACATTGGTAATGTACGGCATTAAATTATTCGGAATTCCCCTGGGGCTCTCCCCGATCAATCCGCTGCTGTGCGCCCCGACCGGATTGAAATAACGGAGGATGGTAATCTTCCATTCTTGATCCGATTGATAGAGATCTTTCAGGATTTCCTCGATGAACAGCTTTGTTCTGCCGTAGGGATTGGTCGGACCCAACAAACTTTCCTCCGTAACCGGCATTTGATTTTCCGGACTGTATACGGTTGCCGAAGAACTGAACACCAGATTTTTTACGTTAAACTCGCTCATCAATTCACATAAATTAATTGTAGACATAATATTATTTTTATAGTAAAGTAACGGTTTTTCGTTTGACTCCCCGACAGCTTTCAATCCGGCAAAATGAATGACCCCGTCGAAGGCATTTTCCTGAAAAACTTCATATAATTGATCTTTATTTAATAAATCGACTTCATACACTGGCGGCCTGACACCGATCAATTTTTCCAAGCGATCGATGACATGAGGGTGGCTATTGACAAAATTGTCGACAATGACCGCCTCATAACCTGCGTGATAAAGCTCCACGATTGTATGTGAACCAATATAACCCGCTCCGCCGGTGACTAAGATTGTTTTGGTCATAACACACAACTCCTGTTTGAGATTTCATCCATTTAAAATAAGGTGGGTTCTTCAATAATAATAACATACTTACCTCTTCATATTGTTAATTTTTACAAATATTAACGATCTGAAAATAAAATTTAAATTACTGTATCAAGAATTTAAGGTTTTTCGGAACAAAACTGCTTCACCGCGTTTTATAAGGGTCTTTTAAATGCGCGTTCAATAGAATAAAAAAAGGCACGGGCTCACGGAAATGTCGAACCCGTACCGTTATTTAAAAATATTTTTAATCCACTCTTATTTATACACGGGAATTTCAAAAAACAGCGCCTTTTTGTCAAAGAGATCGTACATTTGTTTGAAATACTTCCCTTGTTTCACCGCCCATGCAATATCCGTTGCGTATTGGTGGTCTGCTTTTTTTTCTTTTTGAATGAAGTCGGGATTCCATCGCATTTTATAAAGGGTATTTTGGCCGGCTTTGATATAGTTATTTCCGATAAAGGCAGCACCGCCGATGATTGCCTCTTTTTTTGTATACCACTTGTTTTCATACGCCATTATGGCGCCGCCCAAAACCGGATTCGAATCATAGGCTCCGATGCCAAAGAAATTATAAACGAGTTTGCCTTCCTTGGAACTTTGGTCAAGAATCGTATAACTGCCGTCACTATTTTTCTTGATTCTCACACCTTGGGCCAATTGTGAAGTTCCATTTTCGGTTTCCAAGAACGCATGGGCCATTAAGTAGATTTCATTAATGCCATATTTTTTTGCGGCATCGATAAAATGCTGTGCGGTACCCTTTAAAGCTCCTTTGTTGTAAAGGATCTTGGCATTGACTTCATTCGGATCTAATCCCGCCGGTGCCGCCAAATTAAGGAATTGGTAAAATTCCGCGGTTCCGTACTCGAAATTTTCAGGATTGGCATATTTTTTTACATCTTCTCGTTTCGCCAATTTCCACGTGAAACGAATTTTATACCATTTGTAGGCGCCGCCTGGTACTGGATTGGGATCCAAAATGGTCACTTTGGATCCGTTGGAAAGCTTGCCTACGATCCTCGAATTTTCCGAAGGACTTTCCCTCACATTCAACGTGCCCGTAACATTTACGGTTCCCTGATAGGTACTCCCGGATTTTTTTACATCTTTTATATAAGCTGTTGCCACATAGGCCGTCGAGCCGTACAAATCCGTTGTCGGACTTACCGCCATTTGCTTATCCACTAAATAATCTAATGTAATATCATATTTTTTAAATACCGGCCCTGTGATTATATCTTTTTTGTATAAATAACCGGTGTATATTTGGTTGTCAACAATAACGGTTGCTACATACCAATTTGGAGAAAAAGTTTTAAACTTTAATACTTTGTTAGCTCCATATTTTTTAATTATCCTGCTATCCGTTGACGGTTTTTCATAAACATTGGTTGGCGATTTTGCGGCAAGACCTTGCATTTCGGTCTGATTTTGGTACAATGTCTCAACATGACTTTTATAGATATAACCTACATGTTTAATGCCGCTGATATAAACTTCGGCCCTATACCAATTATTGGTAAATGTTTTAAAATTTAAGATGGTTCCATTTTTATAACTTTTTAAAACAGTAGAATTAGTGGTGGCTTTGGAAAATACTTTCGTAGGATTCATTAATGCTATCCCCTGAAGACTTGCGGGATTGCTTACCGCATTTTCAACATCGCTTTTGTGAATATATCCGGTTTGGGCCTTGCCGTTGATGTAAACCGTTGCCTTATACCATTGGGATGTAAATGTTTGGTATTTCAATATAGAACCCTGAGGATAATTCTTTATCGCCTTCGTTCTTGAGGCGTTAGAATAGACATTTGTCGGATTTTTTAGCCCAATACCTTCCAAAATTGTTGCCTGACTTACCGCATTTTCCACGTCGCTTTTGTGAATATATCCGGTTTGGGCTTCGCCGTTGATGTAAACCGTTGCCTTATACCATTGGGACGTAAATGTTTGATATTTCAATATGGAACCTTGAGGATAACTCTTTATCGTCTTCGTTCTTGAGGCATTTGAATAGATATTTGTCGGATTTTTTAGCCCAATACCTTCCAAAATTGTTGCCTGGCTTACCGCATTTTCCACGTCACTTTTGTGAATATATCCGGTTTGAGCTTTGCCATTGATGTAAACCGTTGCCTTATACCATTGGGATGTAAATGTTTGATATTTCAATATAGAGCCTTGAGAATAACTTTTTATCGCTCTTGTTGCTGAAGCATTGAAATAGATATTTGTCGGACTTTTTAAGGCAATACCCTCATATACGACAGGTTTGTCCGTTGCGTTCTCCACGTCATTTTTGCTAATAAAACCTTTCTGCGCTTCTCCGTTAATATAGACGGTTGCTTGATACCAATCTTCGTTATAAGATTGATATTTTAATATGCTTCCCTTTGCATATCCCTTCAATTTTTTCGAAGTAGTGGAAGTACTTTCATATACATAAGTTGGATCTTTTAATGCCACCCCTTGGTAGCTTTGGGACGCTGCCTCCTTTCCCGAAGGAAAAAAAACTAATAACAATGAAATAAACAAAAACGAAATAAATATTTTTTTATAATTCAATTCAATTTTCCACCTCCAGTTTTTACAGTGGTTAGAAAAATGTGGTTATTTTTTATACTAATAAAAGAATGCTTTTATTGCAACCCTATGTGAATTACCTATTTGACACAAAAAAATGAGATGAATATAATTATTTTTTTGAAAGGTTTTCTACTTAATATAAACTAGGTATAATTAATTGAAACATGTTATATAATTCAAATCTTATTGGTGATTATATGATTAAAAAAAATCAAATCAGTTTTGTGAAGATAGAAAAGTTAAAAACAAAGCAAAATAAAATAAAAATTATCGGTAAATTTTCTTACAACGATAATTTAAAAACCTTGGAATTATTATGTATCGGCCGCAAGCAAAAAAATGTTTATTTCACTGATAAAGTCAACTGGAGAAAAACTAATCAAGAAAAAACCAGTTATTCATTTATAATAAACTTGGATTTCCGTGAAATTAATAACGGTCAATTATGGATAGAAGATATTTATGATTTATATTTTAAAATTAATAACGATGAAACAAAACTGATTCGATTGGGTAATCCTTCTTTTAAAGCAAGACATTTTTTTACTCAAACCATATACCGATCTAATGACAAAATTCTTATTGCAAATCCGTATTATACTTTTAAAAAAGGGAATCTCTCTATTGAAATTGAATTATTTCCCTCAGATCTTTTTAGATATTTAAAAAAAGTATTAAAATGGGCTTGGTTAATCCGATGGCTACTATTTCCGAAAAATATTTGGATCATTGGGGAAATGCCCTATAAGGCGCAAGATACCGGATTCGCGTTCTTTAAATATATCCGAAAAAAATATCCTGAACAAAATGCGTTTTACATCGTTGATTTCCGTTTTCCAGAATCCAACAGGGTGAGAGAACTGGGCAATGCGATAGATTTTCGTTCAAAAAAACATATTTTATATATCATTGGTGCCAGAAGAATTATTAGTTCACATCATCCTGATTATTTATATCCGAGCAAAATGAAAAGCTTAAAAAAGAAGATAAAAGCCAAAAAAATATTTTTGCAACATGGCGTATTAGGCGTCAAAAATATGGCCGGAAACTACGGCAATTTCTCAAATGGTTTTTATGTGGACGAATTTATTGCCAGTTCTGATCGGGAAAAACAAATCATCGTTAAAGACCTTCATTATAGCAGCAAAAATGTTCACGTAACCGGGCTTTCCCGATTTGATGAATTATTTAATAATAATACAAAAGTAAAACGGCAATTGCTTATCATCCCTACTTGGAGGGATTGGATAACCAGCAACCAAAATTTTATGGAAACAGAATACTATAATCGATATGCTCAGCTTATCTCTAGTGAAAGATTATTAAATCTAGCAAAAAAATATGATTTTTCTATCGTATTCTGTTTGCATCCCAATATGCAAATGTATACCCATCTTTTCCAAAGGTTTCAAAATAATTTTGTAAAAATAGTAAAGCAAGGAGAAATTAGCGTTCAGCAATTGTTGAAAGAAAGCTGTTTAATGATTACCGATTATTCCAGCGTAGCTTTTGATTTTAGTTTTTTAAATAAACCGGTTATTTATTATCAATTTGACAGGGAAAAATTTTTAGGCAAAAAAGGTTCACATATTGATTTGGACAATGAATTACCAGGTAAAATTTGTTATGACTTAACTAATTTATTAAATTTGGTAGAAGAATATTGTATCAATAATTTTAAAAACCCCATTAAATACAAAAAGAGAAGTGAAAAATTCATTAAATACAAAGATCAATCCTCATGTGATAGAATATATAAGGTGGTTAAAAACGCTAAAAAAAACAGATACCGATTCAAAAACTTTTTATTTATTAAAGTGACTTTAAAATTGTTTGAAAAATTAAGTTCTGCAATTTAAGCCAAAAGAGAGGAACCAGCTATGTCAGATGTCTTCAACTTTCAACAGGCGCTAACAGATCAATTGAATAAAAAGTATAATGAAAAAAAACCAAATCAATTTTTATTTTCAATAATCATTCCTGTCTACAATGTCGAAGAATATTTGGAGGAAACGATTCAATGTATCATTAATCAAACTTTGGATTTTGAAAAACATGTCCAAATTATACTAGTAAATGACGGAAGCCCCGATAACAGCGAAAAAATTTGTCTGAAATATGCAAATAAATATCCTTCCAATATCTTATACATTAAAAAGGAAAACGGCGGTGTCAGCAGCGCAAGAAATAAAGGACTCGAGTTTGCTGAGGGCGAATATATCAACTTCCTAGATTCAGATGATATTTTAGAAAAAGATGCCCTCGAAAAAGTGTACGAATTTTTCTCGAAACATAAACATGAGATTGATGTTGTTTGCTTGCCGATCTATTATTTCGAGGCAAGAAACGGACAGCACTTGTTAAATTATAAATTTGACACGACGAAGCTGATCGACATTGAAAAAAACCCCCAAAATATACAACTTCATGTCAGTAGCGCATTTTTCACTAGCAAACAGGCCAAAAAACATCGTTTTGATGAAAATTTAAAATACGGAGAAGACGCAAAGTACATTACAGAAATTATTCTGGACAAAGGAAAATATGGGGTTCTTACAGAAACCAAGTATTTTTATAGGATTAGAAGAAATCAAACATCCGCGATTCAAAACAGCAAGAATTCCACATCTTGGTACAACGATTCTTTAATACATTTTTCCAAATACCTAATCGATCTCGGATTGGAAAAATGGGGAAAAATCCCCAAATATCTGCAACATATTATCATGTATGATTTACAATGGCGATTCAGGATTAAAGAAATTCCAACAAATGTCCTCAGCAAAGAAAAGCAAGAAGAATACATTAAAATGGTAATCGATGTATTGCAATACATCGATGATGATGTAATCCTTTATCAAAAGTATATTGGGTTTCACCATAAACTTTTTATATTAAAATTAAAATACTTAAGTGATGAAAATAAACGCTTTAAATATTTGTATGCCAAAGATAACATCAAGATATTCTTTAATAATCATTTGGTAAATAGTTTACAAGATCAGAAAGTATACCTGAATATGGTTGAAATAAATGGTGATAGAATTTTAATTGAAGGCATGTTCGCCAGCGCATTTGAAGCATCTGAATGTGAAATCTCTATTTTGTTCAACGGAAAGGAAATTATTGCAGAAAAGGTTGACAGACCTTTAAACGATATAAAAATTTGGGGAATTACTGTAAAAAAAATCTACGGATTTAAAGCCCATATAGATGCATCAACCATTAAAAAAGTAGGACACATTCAATTTTATGTAAAATATGACCAAATAAAAACTAAAATCAATTATACATTAACATCGAGAGTGAAGTTTTCAAAAAAAATTCCCAGTTTTTACGCTAAAGATAAATTAATCATTTTTCCAGGGAAAAAAGAACTAAAAATAATCCCCAACACCTTTTTTAACAATCTAAGAAAAGAAGCGGGAATGATTAAAAGGCTTATCCTTATCAATAAGAAAAAGCCCGCTGCAAAAAAAGCTATTTTAGTGAGGTTAACTTATTTTCTTTTAAAATTCTTCAAAAAGAGAAAAATTTATTTGTTTATGGATCGCATTGACAAAGCTGATGACAATGCGGAAGTTTTGTTCCGTTATTCTTTGGACAAAAAGGATAAAATTTTAAAATATTTCGTGATATCCAAAAACAGCAGTGATTTCAACAGAATGAAAAAATATGGAAAAGTATTGCCATATGGCTCTTACAAACATAAGCTGTTTTTATTACTCTGCGACAAATTAATATCTTCTCATGCCGATGAAGTCATACTCGACCCCTTCGGGTCTACGAAAATTTTCTACAAAGATTTGCTTACCTTTGATTTCGTTTTTTTACAACATGGTGTAACACAAAATGATTTATCCGGTTGGCTAAACAAGTATCAAAAAAACATAAAACTCTTTATTACCTCATCTAAAATGGAATATGACTCAATATTAAATGGGCAATACGGTTATTCTGAAAAAGAAATAGCACTAACCGGTATGCCCAGGCATGACAGGCTGGAAAATAAAGCAAATAACCAAATTTTAATTATGCCCACATGGAGAAGAAATATTGCATCAAAATTGGATCAAAACCTTGAAAGAACATATAATCCAAAATTTGTTAATACTGAATACTTTAAAATGTATAATAACCTTATCAATAACGAAAAATTGCTCGACAAATTAAGAGAAAAGAATTATAAAATGAAATTTGTCATACACCCAGCATTAAAGGAACAAGCCAAGGATTTTACGCCTAACGATCGGGTCGAAATCATTAATCCCGACAATATTAAATACTATAAGTTATTCAATGAAGCCAGTTTATTAGTGACAGATTATTCATCGGTGGCCTTTGATTTTGCTTATCTAAGGAAACCAATCATTTATTTTCAATTTGATCAGGAAGAATTTTTCAATATTCACTTCCCAAGCGGGTATTTTGATTACGAAGAAATGGGATTTGGACCAGTCGTTAAATCACTAGATCAAATGGTAGAAGAATTAATTTCTTCACTTGAAAATAACTGTAAATTGCCAGAAAAATATAAAGAAAGGATTGATAATTTCTTTGTCTTTAATGACAAAAACAATTCACAGCGGGTGTATGACGCAATAAATACCATGTAATATGGATCCGATAATTAGTTCGACTTTGTGCACTTAACGCTTTAGTTGACGTTCAACCTTTGGACATGCAAAAACCCGAAGAACTTACTTGGGTTCTTCGGGTTTTTCTTCTAATATAAATTGTAAGTTTACAATCACATTCATCTGTCAAGATGATGTATAAAAGTTTGTGTAAAGCATTTTGCTAGAACAAAAGAAAAAAGGTAGGGTATTCTCTGATTTGGACCACAACACATTCCAGAGAAAGGAGTACCCTACCTATGTCTA
>JGI25329J36429_1000296_pt1 | contig 34231 bp, 28 predicted proteins | sample HigsolmetaAR204D_FD_36429 | JGI IMG/M metagenome (IMG submission 36429)
GAAGTCGCCGCAGACCTGGACGTTGACATGGACACAAAAATTGCCGCAGACAGAGAAGTTGCCATGCAAACCCAGGATGATCTGATGTTTGGACAACTTGTAAAAATATGTTCGTCTCAACCGGGACTGACCTATGCGGAAATTGTTCGAAGGTAAAAAACCGATCTATTTCTCTCTTAACCGACAATCCTTTAAGGCATGGAACCATCTCTTGGCCGGCAATCCTTTAAGGCATTAGGATCATCTCCTGACCGGCAATCATAATTGTATGGGACTTTGAAGATGGGATTCGGAAGCCAGCGGAAGTTAAGTTTCTATCTCCGGATTTGAACCGGTTTTGGGAACCATATGGGGATATTACTCATTTTAGGGATTCATATTAAAGCAGTCGATTCATTGTGAAAAATGAGCAGTGAAAAATGAAAAGCAAGTGACATGGGTGCCTTCCGACGAAATTTGGGCTTTCCATCCCTTACGTTTAAAATTTTCCTGAGCGAATGGGATAATGATCAAAAGGATTTTCACTCAACATCCCAAACCGGCTTAACGGGCTTAACCGGCTGTATAATAAACACTTTAAACGCATTGTTTTATATATAAAAGCTTTATAAATATATAAAAGCTCATAAAAGCTTTATATTATAAAAAGCTCTATAAAAACAGAAAACGGCCGGAACACCGGTGTACCGGTTTCTGGCCGTATGCGGTCGGGGTCGGTTATAGCCTATCACCATCGTCAGCTTAAACCGAACTTCTGCAAATTGTTTAAGCTGATAGCCAATGATTCGAACGGGTCACGGGTACAAATATCTTGTTCCACAGCGCACCACTCGACTCCCGTTTCTTTGCAAGCTTCAATGATCGCTTGCCAATTAAAGTTGCCTTCACCCACTTCAGCCATTGTCGGTTTACGTTCGGAATCAACGGCCATATCTTTAAAGTGAACGACTTTCATGCGGCCGGCCACTTTACGGATCCAATCCACCGGATTTGCGCCGCCCAGTTGCACCCAATAGGTATCAATCTCAAAGTCAAACGCTTCCGGGTCGCTTTCGCTTAACAAAATATCCATGACCGTTTTTCCGTTAAGTTTTACAAATTCGAAATTATGGTTATGGTACATAAAGCGAAGGCCGTGTTCCGCCAATTTTTTACCGATTTCCGAGGCTTCTTTGGCAAATGTTTTGACGCTCTGAACATCGGTTAAATATTCTTTTGGCATACTTCCCAGACCTACGTTGGTACAATTCCACAACTTATGTTGCTCAATGACGCTGTCCAGTTCCTCTTTCAAACGGTTATACGGGATGTGAGTGGCGCAAATCGTCAGTCCTTCCTCGTCAGCCAATTTTTTCAATTCTTGATGATCGATTGGCCCCATACCCGAAACCTGAATGGCACGGTAACCGATCTCTTTAATTTTTTTCAAACTTTTGGCGATGTCTTCCGGAGTCTTTAGAAAATCACGGACGGTATAAAGTTGGGCAGCAACGTTGAGTTGGGCCATTGTATTGTTCCTCCTTCAATTTTTTAACCGCAAATGGTTTGTGCAAGCAATTTCTGGTCAGATGAGTCAAAAATCATGTTACCACATCAGGACTTGAAATTGGAATGATGTTTTTTGCACAATCGGCCCGTCGGTTTGCTCCTGTATTTCCGCAAGTTGCCGCCGCTTTTGCAGGCCGGACTTTAAGCATGGTTAAAACCGTTCGGATATACTATCACTTTGATTGAACCGCTCTTGTTTGTACGCGCCCTTTCCATCGCCTCTTTTGCCGCATCCAGTTCGTAGCGGTCAGTGATGATGGACTTGACATCGGAAATTCCCGACGACAAGAAAGAAATACCTTGGGGATACGTATTCGCATAGCGGAAAACGCCGTAAATGTCTATTTCGTTGTCAGCGATCAAAGGCACATTAAACGGAATTTCATCCTGCGGGGGCAATCCGACAATGACCAGCTTTCCTCCACGGCGGACAGAAGCGAGAGCCGATTGCAACGCCCTGGGATTTCCCGCCGTTTCTATGGCCACATCCACCCCTCTGCCGCCCGTCAATTGCTGAATGGCGGCAACTGCATCCTGTTCCCGCACATTGATCGCTTTTGTGGCGCCCAGTTTCAGAGCCGCTTCCAGTCTGATCGGCTCCAAATCGGATACGTAAATGGCCGATGCACCGAACGCTTTGGCGGCAACGACAGCCATTAAACCGACAGGGCCCATTCCCATAATCGCAACTTCAGACCCCGGAGCCAGATTCGCGCGTTTGGCGGCATGTATGCCGACGGAAAACGGTTCGTTCAACGCCGCTTCTTCGAAAGATAATCCGTCGGGAATTTTAAACAAGAAATCTTCCCGGTGACGGATGTATTGCACGAAAGCGCCGTCAACTGGCGGGGTGGCAAGGAACTGTACATCGGGACACAAATTGTAACGCCCTGATTTGCATAAATCACAACGCCCGCACGTGATTCCCGGCTCAACGGCCACCCGGTCTCCCACCTGAAAACGCGTGACCTTTTCGCCTACCGCGGCGACAATGCCCGCGCATTCATGCCCGAGGATGATCGGTTTTTCCACCACATATTTACCGATCCGGCCGTGCTCGTAATAATGAATATCCGAACCGCATACGCCTACGGCGATCATTTTGACCAGTACCTCATCCTCCCCAATGGATGGCACCGGACGTTCTTCAATGACCATGTCGAAAGGCTTTCGCAAGACAGCGGCTTTCATTACGCGTGGTATGGAATTGTCGTATTGATTTTTGCGCTCGTCCATATCTTTCCCCTCCTTTGTTTATTATGTGCCAGGAAACCTGTACCGTCAACTCCATTGCCTGGCAGTCGGGAAAGACGTATACTGATTTTATACTGATTACGTATACTGAATTTTACGGATTGAAGAAGCAAACAGTACGGGAAGGAAAGAGAGGGATCAAAATGAAACAAAAAATTGTTACGAATCATGCCCCGACACCAACCAGCCCTTATTCGCAAGGCATTCGATACGGCAACTTCATTTTTGTATCCGGACAAGGGCCGGGGGATCCGGATACCGGAGCGATTGTCGGCGAGACGATCGAGGAGCAGACGCGCGCGGCCCTGAACAATGTCAAAGCCATATTGGAAGCTGCCGGAGCAAGTATGGAGCACGTGGTCAAGGTGACGGCGCATCTGAGCGATCTGGCGGATTTCCAGGGCTATAACAAAGTTTACAAAGAATTTTTCAGTGAGCCGTATCCCGTACGTACAACCGTAGGCAGCCAACTTCTGGGCATGAAGGTGGAGATCGACGTGATTGCCGTGCTACCGGAGTAAACCGGCGTATATTGGGCCGAAAAAAACAGGCATACATAATATGGATGAAAAAAAGCCCTTCGGGCAGAAAGGCTGCCCGGAGGGCTTTTTAACGGAGGGAAGACTTGACATCCTGCCTGCCCTAGTATCAGGCAGGAATCGGTTTATCCGGTAAATTCTTGTACCCAATATCCGTTATAGTAAGCTACGCCTATTTTCTTGAAATTCGGATTCAGAATGTTTTGGCGGTGGCCAGGACTGTTCATCCAATCTTTCATCACTTCCTCGGGAGAACGTTGGCCCATTGCAATATTTTCGCCGGCATATGAATAACGGATACCATATTGGTTCATCATATCAAATGGAGATCCGTAAGTCGGAGAATTATGGTCAAAATAACGATTGGCACTCATATCTTTGGCTTTATCCAGAGCCATGGCCGACAAGGACGGATCCAGCGTCAAAGGTTGCAAACCGGCCTTGGCCCGCTCCTGGTTAACCAATTCGGCCACTTTTGCGGCATATTGCGAAACACTGACATTTGCCGAGCCGTTATTTTGCGTGTTCCCACCATTGTTCGGATTGCCGCCGTTGTATTGCGGAACGTTGTATTGCGGAGCCTGATAGCCGTAATCCGGAATCATGTGGTAATATTTATGAATCGGAATAGTTAACCTAAGCCCCGGCCATATATTATTGGGATTGGCCACGTGCGGGTTGGCTTGAATCAGGGAATTAAGCGGTATTCCGTATTTTTTGGAAATCAAATACATGGTATCGTTGTTCTGAACGCAGTACGGGGCAGCCGACACCGCTCCTGAGAAAACCAAAGTTCCTAGCGCGACAGTGCATGCCACGATCGCCTTCTTCATACGTTTCATGCGACACCTCTCCTCATGTGGCTTTTCAGCCAAATTTGGTTTTTGGTACTTGTCCATTGTAACATCGGATTTGGCGCCGCAGCATTACACAAAATATGGAAAGCGTCTCATTCAAGCCTCAATTCCGGGTTATCGGCTCATATCTCAGGAATGTCGATGGTCACTTCACGCCCCAGTTCTGCCGAGCGGATCACGCCGTCGATGATGGCCTGGTTGCGCAAAATTTGCTCTCCGGGAATGGGAGCCGGTTTTCCGTCGCGGATAGCTTCCACGAAATCCCGTACTTTCTCATAAAACAAATTCACATTATGTTCGATAGTGGGAATCGGACTTTCCGTATGATGGCCCTGTATATCGTGATACATCGTAATCGTGCCGACGCGCCCGTCCCATACCCCGCTGAAGGGGCCTGTCCCATACGGAGTTACTTTCAACCCGGCATCGGTGCCGAGGAAAAAAGTCGCCCCCAAAGTGTCCATATGCATGGCCCAGGAAATTTTGAAATTGAGCACAAGCCCGCCTTCAAAACGGACTAACGCCACGCCAAAATCTTCCACCTCGAATTTATCCGCTTCAGGGTGGTACTTCGGATTCGTGCCGAAATAGTTGGTCGTGACCGCCGATACCGCAATCGGTTTCGGGTAACCCAGCGCGTTCAACGCCATGTCGATGGAGTAGCAGCCGATATCGGCCATTGCCCCGGCGCCGGCCAATTCTTTGCGGATGAACGTGCCTCCGGGCATTCCGCGGCGTCGTCCTCCTCCGGTCTCCACATAGTACACCTTTCCAAGCCGGCCCGACTGAACGATGTCCTGAATAATTTTCATGTTGGGGTCGTAACGCGGTTGAAAACCGACGGTAAGAATTTTTCCCGATTGTTTGGAAGCTCTCACCATTTCAATCGATTGTTGCAGCGTTACCGCCATCGGTTTTTCCACCAAAACATGTTTCCCCGCCAGTAGCGAATCGACACTGGTCTGATGATGCGCGACATTGGGAGTGCAAATGCTCACCCCGTCCAAATCGAGTTCCAACAGTTTGCGGTAATCTTCAAAAGCGGCCGCTGTTGTAATCCCTTCCTCCCGAATGAATTCGGAAGCCTTGCCCGGCACGAGATCCGCCACCGCCACGACTTCCGCATCCGGAATTGCCTTGTATGAACGGACATGCGCCCTGGCAATCCCGCCGCTGCCGATAATGCCAATTTTGACAGTCATGGAATACACATCCTTTACGATGGAATTTTTGGGAGTTTGTTCGTTTCCGCCTGCGCGTTGCAACCGCCGCGTCACAAAGAGCATGCAGCACATCGTTACTTGACGTGTTGCGCTTTGCGCTTTATGCTCCACGTGTTTTGCTTCACGTTTTGTACGTTACGTTTTACGTTTTATGCTTTGCATTTCATGCTTTGTGCGTTATGCTTTATTGCTTTACGCTTTATGCTTACGCTTGATGGTGTTCCTTTCCGCCGCTCAAATGGTGTGTCCGGTATTGCCCGGGTGTGACGCCAAATCGTTTTTTAAACACATAATACAAATAATTGCTGCTGGAAAAACCATGCTCGGCGGCGATCTGTTCCACCGTTCTCCGGCTCTCGAGCAAATCGGCACACACGTGCGCCAAGCGTAAATTTTCCACATATTCCCGGAACGATACGGCGGCCTGCTCCTCAAAAATCCGCTGCAATTGTCTGCCGCTGATACATACTTTTTCCGCCACATCTTCCAGGGTGATCGTACCGGCATAGTTGTCCTGTATGAATTGAACAGCCAGTTGATACCGGTAAGCATTCATATCGCGCTTGGGAAGCCCGGACTGTTCCCGACCGCCGACATAGTTGCGGACCGAACAAAGCAAAATCTGAATCACCGATTGTTTGATCGTCGTAAACAAGCCGGGTTGATTCTCCTGCCAAGCCCGGTACGCCGTCAAAAACCAACGCATTGCGTTGTGTTTGTCAATTACCGGATGGAGCGGGATACGGTACAACCGGCTGATACATTGTTCGGCTTCTTCGGCCTCCAGTCGGCTGCCCCATGAACCGTTCTCTCCCGGAGCCGGTTCCAAGGCATGGATATCAATGTGAAGGCACAGTTCGTCCATCGCTTCATTATGGTCGGCTTCCTGGTAATGGCTGACATTCGGACCGGTCAAATAAAACAAACCATCGCGCAGATCAAATTCTTTATCGCCGAGAATCACTTTGCCTTTGCCTCGGGGAATGAAATGAAACTCGAAATCCGAATGCTTGTGGAACCCTACGACTTTCCCCGGAGGAAAACGGATCAAATGGCATTTGAGCACCCGAATTCCATAATTTCCCCAGCGAAATTGAATATCCATCCGATCCAGGGCACGGGGATCTTCTTCCATCACTTCAAACGGAAAAAGCTTCATTCCCCGTCTGCCGGAAGAATTCGTCTGTCGCACGTTTCGTTTATGCGGCATGTTCGGTCCTCGCTTTCTCCTTATTCGCAAGTTCATTCGGACAGGCCCATGCGGCACCTTTGCGGATCGCATTTTTCAACATGCCAAAAAAACCGGCAACGCCACTCTGACCAATTGGCCATTCACTCCTTCACCCTGTAAAATCGCGACACGATAATAAAATAACATAGAGTAAATATTTTTTTTATCCAAATTGGTGACATTGGAGGTGCGATTTTACGTCATTTTGCGGAAATAATGACGGCCCCTCCCCGTTTGTTCAACGGGTTTTGGGGGCCAATTCAACAGCCGCGCGGATCGCTTCGGCCATGCTGCGTTCGTCGGCCTTTCCGGTTCCCGCGATATCAAAGGCCGTTCCGTGATCGACAGAGGTGCGGATGATGCCGCCTTTCAAACCGATCGTAATGTTGACGCCTTCTTCTATGCCGAGCACTTTGACCGGCGCATGTCCCTGGTCATGGTAACAGGCGACCACAATGTCAAAATCGCCGCGCACCGCCCGGTAAAACAACGTATCGGCCGGAAACGGTCCTTGCACCTCAATGCCCTCGCCCCGTGCCCTCTCGATGCCGGGAACGAGTTTTTGCTCTTCCTCGCCATTGCCGAACAAACCGTTCTCGCCCGCATGGGGGTTGATACCGCAGACGGCTACGCGCGGACGGGCAACCCCCGCCCTGAAAAGCGTATCGTGGGCGAGTTTCACCACTTTGTAAGTCCTTTCGGGATTGATCATCTCAATCGCCTTGATGAGACCGACGTGGGTCGTCAAATGAATCACTTTCAATTTCGGGGTCGAAAGCATCATCGAATAATCTTCCGTACCGGTCAAATCCGCCAAAATTTCCGTATGTCCGGGATATTTGTGCCCTCCCTTATGCAGCGCTTCCTTATTTAACGGCGCCGTGCAAATCGCGTCAATTTCCCCTTTTTGCGCCAAAGCAACCGCCTTCGCAATAAACCGGTATGCGGCGTCGCCGGCTTCCGCGGACACCCGGCCAAACGGCAAATGTTCCGGCAAAAGATCCAGATCGATACAGTCAACCGATCCGTGAGTAAAAAGGCCGTCGGCCACCCGTTCTATCCGGCGAATGCCGAGCGGAACCCCCGTAATCCCGACAGCCCGCCGCAATATTTTCGCGTCCCCGATCACCACGGGACGGCACCATTCATATACTTGCCGGCGATGAAGCGCCTTGACGATAATTTCCGGGCCGACGCCCGCCGCATCTCCCATTGTAATTCCTATAACCGGTCTCATCGTATCGCTCCTTCCAAAATATCCGCCGCTTTCACCAGCGCCGTTTCCGAACCGAAGCCGCCCGCTTTGGTCACCGCATATCCTTGATCTGATCCGTCTTCCCCTACCAACGCACCGACCGGTATGCCGGGTTCCACCTCTTCCAGGAGACGGAGTTCGCGGACGTTCAAATGCGCGCATACCTGCCTGGCCGTATCGCCGCCGGTTAAAACAAGCCGGTTTAAGTCATAATGCCGGACTAACCGGGCGGAAATTTCTCCCAAAGCGGCGGCCACCATATTGCTGACCGTCCGGGAGTCCCTGCCGAATAAAATTCCCGTTTCCTTCGCCTTTTCCCTGTCTTCCGGGCGGTCCGAGGTGTACAGAACCATCCGGCGGATGAAGCCGTTCTCCCGCTTATTTTCCAACAGCCGGGCCGCCTCACGGAAAATGCGGTCCAACTCTTCCCGTTTCCTCTCCCGCTCCCCGACGACCCGCTCAGGATAAAGACAAAAACCGATGGTATCCGCTTGTTCCAAAACCCGCTCCAGTTGAAGCCGCGATTTGCCGCTCAGGCTTCCGACAACGAGCAACACCGGATGCCGGCAAGCGGAAAGCTCCGGACCGGATTGGGTTGCCGAACGGTTGCGATCCGACAGGTGAGCGGCCAATCCGGCCGAGCCCGCCCAAACGACACGGTAATCGGTCTGGGCGAACAGCTTCACGACAAGGGCCAGGTCCTCATCGCTTTCCGCATCAAACAACACGTACGAAATTCCGTCCCGGCGGAATGCCGACAGTCTGTTTTGCAAGTGCGAAAATCCCATTGCCAGGTCGCGCGTGCCGATATGCCCGATCGGCCTGTTTGTCTGCTGCGCAAGAAGCCGGGGAATATACGATTCCCTCACGGGCGTTTTCGGATCTTTCGCCGCCTCGGTCTCATGCAGCGGTTTGCCGTGCAGGTACATATAACCGTCCACCACCGTCCGTCCGTTCCCCGGAAACGCTGGCGCGACCGCGACAAAATCCGGCCGGAACACGTCATAGACGGCGTCCAGTTCCGCCCCGATGTTCCCCCTCATGGTCGAATCCATTTTCTTGTATATTTTGTCAACTTGGCGGGATTTGAGCAGCCGCGACACCTTGGCCACCCTCTCATAAGCTTCCCGGCTGCCGGCCGAACGGCTGTCCGTGTCAAATACGAACACTTCCCCGTAGCCGGACGCAATCCGTTCCTCCCCTTCGTCCCGCAATTCCAAAGAGACGACGGTATGGAACCCTTTCTTGGCAAACTGGACTCCGGTATCGTTGGCTCCCGTCAGATCATCCGCAATAACCGCCAACTTCAATTCTCACACCCCCATGACCCATTCAGTTAGCTATAAATTTAATCGGTTTTGTCCAAATAAACAATACTAAATTTTCCACACTTCCCACCCGACGCACAATTTATGAAAAATGTCTTGCCGGTAGGCTAAAGAACAGGCCTTCTGTCAGGGGCTGTCGTATATTATCGTATCAATCGTCAAGGAGGGATAAGGTGAAAATGCATGGTTGTCCGCCAGTCCAATCGATTATGCACCAACCGACAATATGCGTGAGAGACTTTTATCACCGTCGGGTTGTACAGCACATACACCCGGTTATCAATGTAAACCGCCACCACTTCGTCTATGAGCATCAACACGTTTTTCCGCAATTCACCCGCAATGTAGCCAGCGTTCAACATTGCAATCAACTGGGTCCGATAGGAATGTTCCCCCGGGGACGGAATTGAATCCGGTGACGGCCCGGTAAAACCAGACAAAGAAAGTCCTCGAGATCGCTTATCAGGGTCTCGAGGACGAAATCAAACCGTTTATCCGCAAGCCGGAGTCTCATTCCATGCGCTCACATTACGGGGTGTAATCCACGACGATCACATCGGCAAAATGTTTCCTTACCCGGTCGACGATCGCGATGTGCCGCTCGCTCGGCACATAAGCATCCAATGCCGCCTGATCGCGGAAAGCAATGCGCATGCCGACTTCAAATCCTTTGCTTTTTCCTTCCTTCGAGTGATTGAGGCCGACGGAAAATTCGGCGACCCCGTCCAGGTTTGCCAATTCCCGCAACGTTTCCAGAATCGCCTCTTTTTCCTCTTTCGTTGTGCCTTCCCGCAACTTGAACAATACGATATGTTCCACCATCATGATCCCTGCTTTCCGACAGATATATTTTTTTGCGCAACGTCCCTTGGTTTACGAAAAAGCTTCTTCCAGCGCTTTTGCCATATCGTCCGGCAACCGCCAGCCGACAGCCCCCGCATTTTCCCGAATATGATCCGGATGCGTCGCTCCGATAATCGCCGAAGAAACCGCCGGACGGTGAATCAGCCAATTCAAACTGACTTGCGACGGGGTTTTGCCCAATTGTTGCGCCGTTTCTCTCAGCACTTTCAACCCCTTTTGGCGGTTGACGACCGTCATTTTTATTTTTTCCGCGCGTTCGCGTGTAAGCGGATTCGTTTCACCGGCTCTGCTGCCTTCGGGAATTCCGTGATCGTATTTTCCCGTCAAAATGCCCCCCTCCAACGGACTGTAGATCATCATGCCGATGCCCTGATCCACGCATAACGGCTGCAGTTCTTTCTCCGCTTCGCGATCTATCAGGTTATACTTCGGCTGAACGGAAATAAAACGGTTCAAATTCCGCACATCGCTGATCCATAACGACTTGGCGAGCAACCACGCGGGAAAATTGGAACAGCCGATATACCGCACCTTGCCCTGCCGGATCAAATCGTCAAATGCGCGCAACGTTTCTTCCAACGGCGTACCCCAATCCACGTCGTGCGCCTGCAACAGATCGATATGATCCGTGTCCAGCCTGCGGAGAATGTTCTCCACTTCCCGCATGATATGGATCCGCGACAATCCTTCGTCATTCGGCCGTTCTCCCACTCTCTTCATCAACTTGGTGGCCACGACGAAATCATACCGGCGCCCCTTCATCGCCCTACCGAGAATTTCTTCCGCTTCCCCGCCCGTATAGCGGTTCGCGTTGTCAATAAAATTAATGCCCAAATCATACGCTTCATGGATAAGCCTTATTGCCATGTCGGGAGTTACTTTCCCCGGGACGCCGTAAGGGGGATTCGGACTGCCGAAATTCCAGCACCCCAGGCTGATTCTTGATACCCGCAGCCCGCTGTTTCCCAGTCTGACATACTCCATGCCCATACCCTCCTTCCTTTTATACCATGATATCACAAATACGCCGCACATTGGCTGCAAGCCGGAGATGGCTTCGCCGGTTAACGCCGCCAGGACGGCAAAACACTGTTGGCGCTTTCATTCCGCCAATCCTGAATATATAATAAACAACCGTTGCGTTTTTCTCATGGCCGATCACGCCAATTTTTTCCTTTCCCGGCGTTTTCGAAAGTGCACAGGGCTACGACCGGCCGGTGATCGGAAACGGCCGCTTCGACGACCCGCGCCCCGTCAACCTTTATCCCGGAACTGTAAAGGATGTAATCGATCCGGCGGTTCGGCTTGAGCGCGGGGAAAGTGAATGCTTCGTCATCCCCCGCCAAAGCGTCATGCAAAAAGCCGTCCAACAAACGCCGCAGTTCTTTGCTGTCCGGCTGCGCATTCAAATCGCCCGCCAAAATTTGCAGCCCGCAGGACGATTTCAAAACGGACAATATTTCGCTGACTTGCCGGTCCCGTTGTTGCTCCGTCAGTCCCAGATGAACGTTATAGAAATGCAAACAAGTCCCTGCGACATCAATGCATGTTTCCAACAATCCGCGCTGCTCCATGCCAAAACTGCTCAACTTGTAGTTGACCGCTCTGGTGATCGGGTACTTGCTCAATACCGCCGTGCCGTACTGCCGGCGGGGAGCCCCTTTTTTCGGAGGATCGCGTTCCAGATTGGCGGCGAAGACATGGCGCATGCCCAGACAGCCGGATAGCCATCCGGCCTCGTCGATAAAGCCGCTGCGTTCCGACCAATGCCGGTCCACTTCCTGCAGTCCGACAAGATCGGGATCTTCCTCCCGGATCACATCGGCTATGGACCGCAAATTCAACCGTCCGTCATTATCCACGCCGTAATGAATGTTATACGACATCACTTTGATAGTCAGACTCATACGGACATCCCCTTCATCCCCGCTTTTGCAGGATACGCAATTCCTTCATTCCATCGGCATGCGGCGTTCTTTCGTTGCACTCGCGCGGCCGCACAAGGAAAAGGTCGCCCTTCAACCGCCAATATGTCAGAGGTAAATGTGCTTCTGTCAGAGGTAAACTCCCCATGCTCTTTAAAACGGACAGCATATAATGCACTATCTCTTCGATGGGAGGGGGGATCAATATGTGCGACCATGGCCGAAAAAAAAAGAAAGTCATCATTATCATCAAGAAACTGGTGGTTGTGAAAAAAGAAAAAAAACGCCGCCGTCATCATTGTTGTGGTTGCTAAAGAGAGAGGCCGCTCGGAATTGTTGCTTCCGGGCGGTTTTTCTTCAAGCGTCCCCGGCTTTACAAGTAATGGCGGCAATCACTTGTTCCAATGGAAGCTCTTCCATGGAACCAAGCTTCAAATCATGATTTTCGAAAGGCATAAAATCAGTGACTTGGTTCGGTACGACGACACAGTACAAACCGGCTGCTTTTGCCGCCCGCAATCCGTTGAGCGAATCTTCGAAAGCGACCGCTTCCTCCCCCTTGACGTTTAACGAAGATAAGGCCTTAAGATACAATTCCGGATCCGGTTTCACTTTCTTTACATTATCGGCTGTCAGTATTGCATCAAAATATTGAATGATCCCGTACTGTTTCAAATACGGTTCCACCCAATTCCGGTTGGAGCTCGATGCCAGACCGATTCCAAAACGCCGTTGTTTGGCCGTCTCCAAATATTGCCTGACGCCCGGCCTGAGTCCGCGCGTCGCCATCAGAACGTCATGCCGTTCCTTCGTTTGTCGGACGACGGCTTCCCTGTCAATGTTCCGTTTCAACTGTTCTTCCAAATAATCAAAAGGATCAAACGCCTCGAACGTAGTTCCGATACACTTCCCCCACAAAGAAAGGGGCAAATCGACGCCGTATTGCCTGAAGACGTCCTTAAACGCTTCATACCAGGCGGATTCCGTATCCACGATTAATCCGTCAAAATCGAAAATGATTGCCTTAATCAACCGTCCAGCCTCCACTCCCAAATCGTGTCCTTCTTTTCCTTCTATGTTACCACAGTTTCCGCCTCATGGGGAAAAAATTACGGTTCGAAAAGTTCGACGACAAAAGACTTCAAATCGATTAACCGCGGCGGTTCTTTCACCGGATGATCCGTCCCGGCGATAATGAGCGGCACGAACGAATCGTATTTATGTAATGAACCGTGGCACCCGCCATTCGGATGGGTTGGATAATACCGGGTCTTCAGCTCATACCGGGGCCGGGCCGTTGCGACGATCATCGGGACCGGTTGCGAAAACAACGCGCCATACAGCCTGGCCAGCCCATCCGGATAATCGCCGTATTCAAGACGCCCGCCCGCTTGGCGCAGGTCCAGCACGTTCCATTCCCCTTCAACGGTCCAGGACGATCCGTACAGATCGGTGATCCGCCCGCCCCGTTCAAAATAAATTTCCCTTCCGGAGCCCCCTTCCCGCACACGCACCCCCTTGCGTTCTTTCCAGGCAATCAGGTCCAGGCGGGAATCTGTTGCCAGCTGTTTCACCGCTTCCCCCAGATGTTCGTCAGCGAGCGGATACACGTAAGCCATGCGTTCATTATTCGCCACAACCAAATCGTGATGCCCCACGGTTTCCCCCAATTGCAAAATCCGGAAATTGCCCAACAATTCGTCAAGATCGATTTGAAACGATTCGCCGTTGCCGATCCGCGATTGGCCGTGATCGCCGGTGACGATAAATACGCAACGGTCCAGCGCTTCGTCCCAACTGCCGAACATGTTCAATATTTGTTGGATTTTGCGGTCCACCCCGATCAACGCCGTTTCCGCGTGGTCAGGATTTTGTTTGTGCACTTTATGGTCGTTATCGGGAAGGTAGGCCAAAATAAAATCGGGCTGACGTCCGGAGCGGATCAAAGTTTGCACGACATGAACGGCAAACGAATCGGTAATGCCGTAAAACTGTCCTGCGCCCATCAGTCGCTTTGGGATTCCTTCCGCCATTTCCGTCTTTGTTAATGCGCCCAGGGTGAGCACCTCCGGGCCGGAAATTTCGCCGCGGAGCCGATACTGGGTAAGAAAATCGGCCAACGGGGACAACCGGACAGGGTGTTTTTTCCCGCCGCGGTGAACCATGGCATTCACTGCGGCCGATGTCTTCCCCCTTACATCCAGTTCCTCGAAAATCGTGGTCACTTCCTTGCTCAAATGTGTTTCGTTCAAATCATACAGAACATTGCGGATACAAGAAACAATCCCCAATTTTTTTACGCATTTCCACCCGTTCATATAATTCACGATCGTTTTCCGGTCCGGATCGTACCATATGAGACCCGGAACGCGATGCCGGTCCGGATAAACCCCCGTAAGCAGCGAACTGTCGACCGAAGCGGTCATGGTAGGAAATACGGTGACACAATCGGGCCAATACCTGCCGCGTTCCGTTAAAAACTGCAGCGCCGGCACCGTCCGGTGGCGAAACGCGTCCTCCAGCGTACCCGGCATAAGCGAATCGACCAATAACAGGATCACTTTTTTCATCGTATCTTACCTTTCCGTTTCAAGAGTCCGTTTCAGATGTAATGTAGCCCGGATCGGCAAATGATCCGATGCCGTATCCCATTGCTTCAAAAACCGGACAGGGCCGATACAAAAATGGGAACTTACAAAAATGTAGTCGAGCTGCACTTTCGGTTGGTAAGAAGGAAATGTGTTACAAGGGGCTGAAAAGGCAAAATGGCAAACATCCGTCAGCGTACCCGTGATTTTTTTCCACGGCCTGGATCCCGGCTTCATATTGAAATCTCCCATGAGAATGACCGGCAGGCGCGTTTCGCCCAGCTTTCCGAGCAAAAAACCGATTTGCCGGTTTTTCAACACCGGGCCCAGGCTCAGATGCGTCACAAAAATTTTTATCAATTGCCCGTGAACATCCACATTCGCCTCCAGCAGTCCCCTTTTCTCGAAAACGGACCGATGCGGGCGAAAAAGGGAGTTGGCTTCAAAGACGATCGGATATCTGGATAACAAGGCGTTGCCGTACTGTCTGAGAAACGTGTTGTTCCACGCGCCCAATGTCATGGTCGCCCCAAACAGCTTGTTCATGTCCAAGGTTTCGGATAACCAGTCCACCTGGTTGAGAAAACCGCTTCTTTTGGAATAACAAACATCCACCTCGTTCAGGCCGACGACATCGGCTCCGCTCTTTTCGATCACGCTGGCAATTCGCCCCAAATCCACCTTCCGGTCCGTTCCTCTTCCGTGGTGAATATTGAACGTAAGGACTTTGATTTCCAAAACGGCGACCTCCAAAAACAAAACGAATGAACCTGCGGGCCCTTTGTTGAACGGTCCTCCTTCTTTTGATGCTTCAATGTTGAAAGAAAGGATTTCATGGCTGCTCTGCATGCGAACGGTTATTTCAGTAGGGTTTTCCGAAGCAAACAATTTTATTCCGGAAACCGCGGAAAACGGATATTGATGTTTTGCCTTATCCTTCGTATGATGGTGATAGGGTTTCCAAGAAAATACATTTTAGAAAATCCATGACTGGAGGTAAAGCGATGAAAGTCGGAGTTACCGGTGCCGACGGACGGGTGGGACGCGCTGTCGTCTCCGAACTGAGAAACCATGGCTACAAGGTGAAGGCGATTAGCATGGAAACTTGGGAAGATGCGCCGGCGGATGTGGAAAAGGCGGTGGCGGACATCAGGAATTTTGAACAACTGTTTGAAGCGTTTTCCGGCTGCCAAGCGATCATTCATCTTGCAGCCATTCCTTCCCCGTTGCACCACCCTGACCACGTCGTCTTCCACAACAACGTGATGGGAATGTACCATGCCGCTCTTGCTGCAGGGTTGCACGGCATCAAACGGATGGCGGCCGCCTCGAGCGATTGCGCAATCGGAATTACGTTCAGCCACCGGAAGACCGAACCGGTCTATTTGCCGATTGACGAAGAGCATCCGGCAACGCCGGATAACAGTTACGGCCAGTCCAAACTGGTCGGAGAGCTGATCTGCGAAGGGATGGCGAAGCGGTTCGGAATGTCGATCGCATCCTTGCGGATTACCTACGTGACCTCTCCCGACCTTTACCGGCAACAATCTTTTCTGCGCCAATTGGATCAACCGGAAAGCGATGCCATTAACAACTTGTGGTCTTACGTCGACATCAGGGATGCCGCACGCGCATTCCGCCTGGCCATAGAAACGGATTTGAAAGGCCATGAAGTTTTTCACATCTCCGCGGCCAACACACGTTCCAGGGTGCCCAGCAAAGAACTCATTGAACGGTTTTTCCCGAACGCCGTCGTCAAAAAACCTTTTCACGGCAACGAGAGCCTCGAGGACAGCAGCAAAGCGGCCCGCCTGCTGAATTATGTTCCCAGACACAGTTGGAATGATACGGAGTAACGATGGATTCCCGTTCATCACGGTGTGATTTCGAGCTAAAAATGAACCTCCAACCCCGCTTTGATAGCGGTTTTGGAGGTTCATTTGCGTTTATGTCAATACGACGTACCGGGACACACTCGTAAAATAGAGTCCGGTTTCCTTTACTTTATATCCGAACGTCTTCTCCCACTCCCTGGCATACAGAAGCGCTTGCGGCCGGTAAAAGCGCACGAATGAATCCAGTTTTTCCCCTTCCGCCAGGTCGGTCTTGAAATCGACGAGCACCCAGCCGTCGTCTTCCTCAAAAACAAAATCAATGACACCCCTGACGATGACATATTGTAAGGCCAAGTATTTATCGGACGCCGCGGCGATTTCGTCTCCCGGTTCCATGGTCCCGCTTGGCGCCGGTATGTTGGCGGAGGACTTCCTGACCGTCAGGGCCACTTCGTGCAGCCGCCGCCTGGCGCGCAGTCCCCGTTGCCAGATCCCGCTGTCGAAAACGGTCCGGACCACGCGTTCCGCTTCGGCCAGATGCGCATCTTCCAGCCCCTCCTTCTTCGCGGTCCAACGGATATAATCAAATAAATCCTGTTGCGGCAATCCCTTGCCCACCGCATCCAACGTTTTGTGCACGACCCTCCCGAAAGCCTGACCTCGTCCTTCCGCCGACCATTCCGGGATCTCACCGGAGATTTTCGTTTGCCGTGTAACAGACAACCTGCTGAAAGTCGGCTCCGAAAGCTTTTCCAGCAATTTTTGCCTTTGTTCCAAAAAATTTGGCAAATCCGGCGTTTCCGCGCAAACCGTCTTCATAGCCGGAACCTCGCCGGGAATCTCGAGGTCCGGAGTCAGTTCCATGCCTTCCATCAGAGGGGTCCACGGACACCGCGCCGGCTGATCGGGATAGAGGCTTACCGCCAGCATCTGCTTCGCCCTTGTCGCCGCAACGTAAAGCAACCGCAGCTTTTCCGCATTTACGAATTCGCGTTCACGCCGGTTCATCGCTTCCCAACCGACGGGCTGGGCAACGATCTCGGTCTGGAACTCCCCTTTTTTCCGGCTGACCGTAAAGTACCCTTTCGGCGGATGTCCCGAACGGTCGATATATTGGTCGGCATCGTGGTCGGTCTCGCCGCACGGGCACGCCAAAAAGACGACCGGAGCCTCGAGGCCTTTGGCCTTATGCAAGTTCATTATGCGGACCGCCGATTCTCCGCCCGCATAAAGACTGGACGTTTCCATCCCTTTCCCGTCGGCCCACTGCTTAAAGGTATCCGTCAGCGCCTGCCAACCGGAGGCAGCAGAGACATTTTGCTTCAAAGTTTGCAGCAGCTTGACCAGCGTACCGGCCCGGGTCGGTCCCGCTTCCCGTACCGCCGCGTAGGGAAACAGACCGATGTCTTCCACGATCCGTTCCATAGCGGACAATGCAGGCAGCCTTTTGACCCAGCCACGGTATGTCTTCAACCTGGCCAAAGCCTGGGCGACCGGCCGCGACATTTCCGCCACCTGATCCTCGCCGGGCGGGGAAAAATAGGAAAAAGAATGACCCTCCCGCTTGTAACAGGTCAACGCCGCATCACTGATTCCAAATAACATGCCTCTTAAAACAGCCAGAAGAGCCACCCGGTCATCGGGGTCGTTCAAACAGCCGGCCAGCAATGAAAGGGCGCGGACCTCATCGTAAAGCGCGGCACTCCCCCACGTTTCCGAAGGGATTCCGTACTGTTCCAACTGTTCGGCGTACAGATGGATGAATTCCTTTGTTTTCGTAATAATGAGAAAATCGTTCGGCCGGTTGATCCCTTTCGCGCAAGCCCAGGCGATATACCGGGCGATCCGTTCCGCATCCGTTTGGGCCACAACCTGTTTGCCGCCGGGCATTTTGGGATAAGTCAGGGTGTATATGCCATATGGGCGATGTTTCCTTAAGGATTTCGCCGGGTTGGGCTTCACCGTCCTCATCGGAGCGAAAGCCGCTTGCGCTTCCGTTTCCTGCACAGGGAGTTTGCCGGCGAATTGCCGGTTGACAAACTGACCGATCGCCTCCACCGACCGGAAATTGGCAGTAAGCGTAAGCACGTCGCCGCAAGCCCGGATCCGCTCCTTGACCTCGTTGTAAATCGCAATGTCCGCGCGGCGAAACCGGTAAATCGATTGTTTCGGATCGCCCACCACAAATAAAGAACCCGGCCGGGGCGTCAACTTGCGCCAATCCCGCTCGCTCGGATCTTCGGCTACCCCGGTCAGAAGGAACATGATCTCGGCTTGAATCGGGTCGGTGTCCTGAAATTCGTCCACCAGGATTCTCCGGTACCTCTCCGCGAAATAACGGCGGACTTCGGGGTTCTCGCGCAACAGCTCCGCAGCCTTCATCAAAAGGTCCTGGAAATTCACCCTCCCTCCTTCAAACCGCCGTTTGCGGCATTCATCGAGCGCAGGCAGCACAAACGAGATCAGCTTTGGATACAAATATTCGCGCCATCGTTCAAGAAAAGGATACAAAACGGTATTCTGCCAATCCTGAAACCGTTCCTTTAATTGCTTCGCTTTCGTCTTGTCATGCCAACGGTTCTGGACCACGTCCGCTTTCGGCTCGAACAACCGGGCCAACCTGAGCAGATCCATGTCCTGATGCAGGAAATCGGAGTAGCTGGCCATTTGCGCCGACGCGCGCAGCTTCTCCTGCAATTTGTCCCATCCTCTTTCCGGCTCGTTCGAAGGAACACAGGGCAACGCTTCTGCTATCATCGGCAATAACGTTTCGCGGATGATCCCGAAATCCGGCCGCTCAACCGGTTCCAGGGGAAGCGCGACGTCCGAGAACATGGAAACGCGGTCGTACACCGTTTTTAAAGTATGGATATCGACGTCTAAATCGAGCAATTCCCGCAATGGGGCGTCGTTGCCGCTGTCCCTGAGAGCCGTCACATATTCGTCCCAACACCGGTCGCGAAACGCCTGATCCGCCTCTTCATCCATCTCCGCGAAAGCCGGATCCATCCCCGCCTCTATCGGACGTTCCCGCAACAACGTGCCGCAGAACGAATGAATCGTGCCGATAAAGCATTGATCGATCCCCTCCAGGGCTTGCCGGAACCGGGCCGCTTCCTCTCCTTTGGAGGTACGGGCCTCCTCCTCCAGTTTCAAACGGAAACGCTCCCTCATCTCATCCGCCGCTTTGTTCGTGAACGTGATGGCTGCGATCTGGCCAATCTCAGCCTTTCCGGTACGAATGATTGACGCAAGCCGCTCGACGAGACTGGTCGTTTTCCCGGAACCCGCTCCTGCCTCGACCAATAACGTGGTGTCCAAATCGGTCCGAATCCGCTCGCGCTCTATACGGTCAACGGGTGTTTCCCTTTCAGTCAAGCCGCTCCACCTCCAATAAAGGCTGCAGGCGGGATGCGATATCCGGCGCCTGGCGTTTTTCTTTCATATGTTCCGCATGATTGCCGCAAACGGGCCGGTACTCGCACCAGGCACAAATTTTCGGATCTTTGGTCGGAATGTAAAAACCGCGATCCATCGCCTGAAGCAAATGGCGGACCGCATCGGCCAACGGCTTCCGGTTGTGTTGCAGGCGGACGATTTTTTGCCCTCTCCCGCGCCGGGTAGGGAAATAGTACACCGCTTCCCGGACTACGGCGTGCGGATCCGCTCCCGTCTGCCTGAGCCACTGTTCGGCCGCCACAGAGTAAAGCGCGTGCTGCAGACGGGTCCCTCCGGCAAACATCCCGCTCTGGCGGTAATCACCGGAACTGCCGGTTTTGTAATCGATAATCCGGTATTGATGGGCCGCCGTTTCGTCGATCCGGTCCACGAACCCGGCCATTCGAATGCTTACCCCGTCCTCCAAAACGATTTCCAGGGGACGGCCTTCGACGGACAGCTCCAGTTCGAGATACCGGGGCAATGACGCCGACTCCGTCTCCATGCGGTAAAACACGTCCACATCGGCGTGAATATCCCGGCACTCTTTATCGAATACGTGCCGGCTGGGCGCGGGGATCCGCCCGGCGTATTGTCCGATGACCTGATCCGTGATGCTCCCGAGCAAAGACTTGTCGTGTTTCACGGGAGACGAACCGTCCATCAGTTGTTTGTAATAAAGGAAAAAAATCCGGTGAAGCAAATTTCCCCGCTCATCCGCCCGGAGCCAGCGGCTGCGGTCAAATACGGCCCTTTCCTTCGGGCGCATGCGCAACACATACAGAAAATAGTAGCGCATCGGACATTGCGCATAACTTTCCAACCGGCTGGCGCTAATCACAGGCACATGGCGGCGCGTGCCGTCCGTTCCCCGGCTTTCCGCAGTTCCGCCGCCGTCTGCTTCTCCCCGGGCTTCCGCCGGGCCCGGAGCTTCTTTCGCCTCCCGAACTTCCTCTATTCCCTGAACTTCGGCGGATGTTGGCCGGCCTTGCTCTCCGATATAACCGTCGTAGGAGGACAGGATCACCGAAGCCCGCATCTCGACGGCGGTTCTCCCCGCGGCAAGGTGGGGATACACCCTCTCTACGGCCTCCCTGCCGTCTTTCCGCGTGCCGTCGGCCCCGAACAGCACGTTTCTCCAAACGTCGAATGCATCCAGGGGCGCGGTTTCCCGGTTTTTCCCCCAATCAATCCGCCCGGCCGGAACGCCCAAATGTTCGCGCAACATCGAAAAGTCCGCCTCCGGGTTCCCCGTTTCCTTCCGGAAATAAGCCAACATTTCGAACGCGGGATTTTGGGTTTGTTTGTCGGCCGGCAAATAGGAGGAAAAACCGAGCACCAGCTTGCCCTTAAGCGAACGAAGGCGGAACGTAAGCTCCCGGCGTTTCTGTTCGGCCCGTTCGGCGGACAGCGGCAGACCTCCGCCAATCCGCTCCCGTTCCTGATCCAACAATAGCGGATGTTGCCGCACGGACGTCGACCAACTGCGTTCATCCATCCCGAGAATGAAAGTGACGTCCCGGCCGCTCATTCCTCCGTCGGACAGCGAAGTGACGTGAACGGCTCCGGGCTGCGGCATGGGAGTTGTGCAGCAACGGATTCCCCGCAGCATGTTCCTTATGTATTGCAATGCCAAATCCGGAGCCATCGGCGCATCGGGCAAATGTTCCAACATGCCGGAAAGTTCCTTCAAGGATTGCAATATGAAGGCATCCTGTTCTCCATGCGCGACCCCGTAACAGTCCAAGATCCGGACGAGCCAGTTGAGCAAGTCCCTTATTGTCCACTCCCCGCCTTCCGGCAATCCCTGAAACCAGTCCCGGAATATCGTGCTTAAGGATCCGGCGACCGCTTTTCGCTCTTCGGCAACGCGCCCGGAATCGGCGGACAAATACCTGTCCCGGCCCCATCCGATCCCCGATTGTTCCATTTCGCGGATCCAATCCGCGGCGGTAAACTTTTCCTGATCGTCCCGGAACGCAATTTGCCTCTCCCGCAACATGCCGGCAAGCCGTTCGGCGGGATACGATTCTTCGATCCATGCGATCAAATTCAAAGCCGCTCTTCCCATCGGCATCCATTCCAACGGCAGTCCGCCGGAAAATGTGCAAGGGATGCCGAACTGGGCGGCCGCGGTATACAGGGCAGCCGCATACAAATCGTAATCGGAGGCGATGATTTCCACCCGGTCAAAAGGGAGGCCGGTTGCCAATATTCTCCGGAACGATTCCCGGACTTCGGCGTCGCTTCCGGCAGCGTGAAAAAATTCGGCGCCCGGTTCCGGTTTGCCGTTGCCGGTTTCACGGAATTGGGGCGTATCGGGGGACTGTATCATATCGGGGGATTGAATCGTATCGGGGGATTGCGTCGTATCGAGCTTCACCAACCGTCCGGCAGCCATCTTCTTCAGCATCTTCTCCGAGGCCGGATCCAGCCGCAAATGATCGGGCATGATGAAAAGAACCTCTTCGTTCAATGCGGACAAAAACGGCAAAAGTCCCGCAAAATCGGCCGCTTTGTCGCCGGCAAGCCATTGCTCGTAACGCATCAGCAATTCCCGGATATACCTTCCTTTCTCCGGCGTTACGAACATGGCCGGTTGAAGGTCTTTCGCCGGGATTAACGCTTTTCTCAACTCACAGACGGCACGGTGCACCTGCGTCACAATGCCCGGGGTCAGCATTTCCGGACGGATGTAAGCCCCGTTCCGGCCGGACAATTGCTTCATAATACCGTGCAGGATCCAAAACGTTTCTCCCTCGGTTAGGTACCGGTATCCATGGCGGAACAGTTCAAAGCCGGCATGATGCACCGCCAGCGATTCCACCGTCGAAACTTCCGTGTTTAGTGCCGGCCCGTAACGGATACTGATCCGTTCCAACAGTTGGTGTCCTTCCGAAAAGGATGAGGTTACGATGATTTTTTTTGTGAAAGGATGGTCTCTCAGCACGCAAAACAACCGTTTTTCGTAATCGTATGCCAAACCGTTCCCTCCCCTGTGGCTGAGGCGCCGCAGCCGCCTTGTTCAAAACGGCGAAGAAGCGATTCTCCGAGTGTCCGCGATGGGTTATTATTCGTACAATGCCGGTTACGGTCCGTACAATTCCGGTTACGCTCCGTACAATGCCGTCCAACTTTGCAGTTGTTCTTTTACTTTTTCCCGGATGATCTTCGGCTCCAAAATTTCCGCTTCCGGTCCATACTGATAAACCCAATTGAGAAACTCCCGTTCATGATTGACGGTCACTTCGAACAGCAGACTCCCGTCAGGCAGATCCGTCATGACCGGACGGACAAACATTTCTTCCTCTTTGACGTACCTGGCCACAACCGGAGAAAACTTCACCTTGAAATGAATGTTCTCTTCCCCCCGTTCAATGGACCAAGTGTTTTTCAGGTACTGGCCGATCATGAAATCTTTCTTTTCAAAACTGTGTTCGGTAATTTCCACTTTTCGGAACCGGCTTAAACGAAAGGTCCGCACTTCATTCTTGAGATGGCAATATCCGATCAGATAAAAACGTTGTTCGCGCGGGACCAGGTAATACGGGTCGATCTTCCGCTCAGTCGTTTCGTTCCGGCTTTGGGTATGGTAAACCGTATCCACCGTTTTCTGCATGAGAATCGCCTGGATGACGGGATACAGAAAATTTTCATTTTCTTCCCGGTAAGCCGGTGTCCCCATCTGAATCGCCTCGGCGATTTTTTCGACGATATCTTTGCGGCGTGACTGTTCTTTGAAATGGGTCGCCATCACCTTATCGTAAGCCGTTTCGAATCCCGGAGGCAGTTTGCTCTTGTCGATCACCGAAGGCAACATGGAAAAAACGAGAGCTTCCTGCTCCGTAAAATTTAACGGGTACATGGCAAAATTTCCCACGAATCGGTATCCTTTTCCGTAACCTTCGTTGGTTACCGGCGCGATCACATCCAAGATGCGCAAATCCCGGTATATGGTCCGGTCGGTCGTCTCGCAAATTTCGGCCAGTTCTTTCGCCGAAATGCCGGGTCTGGCCTGAATTGCGTTTAAAATTTTGAAGATTCGGATAATTCTTTCTGTCATGCAGTCGCGTTGTCCTCCGTTCTTTACGTGCGGATATGAGGCTGTCGATTGACTGTCGAAGTGCCTCCGAGTTCCCTTGTTTTGAATTTCCTGTTTCGTGAAATATTGCCTTCCTAAAACTCAAACATCTTGTTTTCCATTACCTGAGGGATGGGGATTCCGATCGAAAAGACCTGGCGGCCGACATTGAAACCGGGAAATCACCGCAAAAGTCTCATCCAGATTTCCCGGTGCTGCGTATCCGGTTCGTCCGCATAGGACTCATGAACGAATTCCTCGTTCATAAGCTCGCCGGCTTTCTTTAGGAAACCGGCCCATTGTCCGGCCAGTGTTCCGTCTCGCCTGACATCTTCTTGAAACTTGGAAACCCATTCCGAATCGAAAAACAGTCTGGGGCGCTCCCTTTTCCATGTCGTCCGGCCTGTCCTGTCCATGCCCTCCCCTCCTTTTCGGCCTATTCCTTTCATCCCGGTTGGCCGACGGGAACATGTACCCTGAGAAAACGAATGACAATAGATGTATCTATCACCATTATACACACATTTTGCCAATTTCGGTATTCACGGCTTTTTTCCCGGGACTGTTCCGGATTTCCCGGAACCGATCCGGGATCCGTACAGGCCTGGTTTTTGTCTGTTGCCGCTTACCAAGTTGCCGTTTATCAATATGCCGATCGTGGCGTGGTTGCCTTTTGGCGGCGCCTGTTGACAAAATGCTGAAGGTGGTGGTTATCATTTGTCGCCTCTGTTGCCAATATGCCAACCGCGTCATTACCATTTGTCGCTTCTGTTGCCAATATGCCGACCGCGTCATTACCGTTTGTCGCTTCTGTTGCCAATATGCCGACCGCGTCATTACCGTTTGTCGCCTCTGATGCCAGTAAGCTGACCGTAGTTGACGTTTTGCGCCCGCAACCGTTCGGATAGAAAGCGTTTTCATTTTGTTGCGCCCTTCCGTCGCGCTCTTAAGTCCAGCTCCTTGTCTTTGCTTTCACCCTCCAATCCTGCCATGGCGCGGGCGGCAACGTAAGCTGCCGGGAGAAACGTTGCCGGTCACCGCTGCAGTGTACTGGGCATGACATGGTCTTCCCACGAAATGATCCGGTCGCACAGGCGCCGGATCAAATGCCGGTCATGGCTGATTACCAGCAGACCCAGCTTGCGCTCCCTTGCAATGCCCGACACGGCATGCCATATCTGAGCCTGGGTCACCGCATCCAGCATGGCCGTCATTTCGTCGGCGATCAGAAACCGGGTCCGGGGTCCCAAAGCCCGGGCAATGCAAAACCGTTGCAATTCGCCTCCCGAAAGTTCCCCGGGCCACCTTTCCATCCATTCCTCCATAATCCCCAGTCTTTGCAAGAACGCCGGGTCCGGCCGCCATCCTTCGGATACGATCCGGCTCATGCGCCAGCGCGGATTGACCGACTTTTCCGGATGTTGAAACACCATTTGCACGGGATGATATCCGGAAAGCGGGTATGCCCGGCCGTCCAAAGAGACCGACCCTTCGCACGGAGTTTCGTACCCGGCAAGAATCCGCCCCAATGTCGTTTTTCCGCAGCCGCTCGGACCGACAAGGCCGACAAATTCGCCCGGAGCGATGGTCAGATTGACCCTCCGGAACAGCCACGGTCCCCGCCCGTACCGGTAACTTAAGTTTTTCCCCTCAAGAAGCATGAACGCACCTCACCATACCTCCGCGCAAAGCCCGCATTTCCGGCATCGCCGCGGAACATTCCACGGTCGCTTCCGGACAGCGCGGCGCGAACGGACAGCCCGGCGGCATTTCGCCCTGTCCGGGCTGAAAGCCCGGCAACGGAACGAATTCGTTTTGCGGCAGTGCCCGCCACAATGCCTTGCTGTAAGGATGCCTGAGCAGATGTCCGTCGCCTGAAAAATCGCCCGCTTCGGCAATCTCGACCGTTGTCCCGGCGTAAAATACCGCGATTTTATCAGCTATGGACAGGGCGGCTTCGATATCGTGCGTGATGAGAAGCACCGCGGCTCCATCCAGCGCCAACTCCTTCATTCGCTGTAAAACTTCCCGGACATCGTCCGGATGAAGGCCGGGAGTCGGTTCGTCCGCCACGATGAGCTGCGCCCCGCCCGCCGCCGCGGTTGCGGCCAGAACTTTCCGCGCCATTCCCCCCGACAATTGGAATGGAAACAACCGTCCGGCATGCCCGGGCAACCGGAATCGATGAAACAAGTTTTGCACCTGCGCTTCCGGAATTTTGCCTCCGGCTGAAACACGTATCTGGTTCCCGACCTTCATCAGCGGGTCCAGACTGTTGACCGATTGCGGAATGAGCGCAATTTCCTTGCCGCGTATGGCAGCTTGCCGCGCGGCATCCAGCGGTTCTCCCTTAAACCGGATCGTTCCCGTCATCATGGCGTGATCCGGCAAAATCCCTAAAATCGCATGGGCCAGCAAACTTTTCCCCGAACCGCTCGAACCGATGACCGCCACAATTTCTCCCTCATCGGCCGAAAGTTGCAGTCCGTCCATCACCCGGACGGTCTCCTGTTTCAAAGCCCCCGCATATCGCGTAAAAGAAATGGACAAATCGATGACTTCCAAAAGCGGCACAACTTTCACCTCCCGGAGAATGCTGCCTGTCCGACGTCTGCCTGCTAGCTACGGGGCGGTTGGGCCCTTACCCCGGCAACCAACGACTATCAGATCCTCACGTAACGATCATCAGATCCTCAATGCAGACAGTATCACAGTCTCCCTGATCGGCTTATGTTCGCCTGTTCCCCCGACAGGCTGCCTGTTCACCTTTCAGACCGACGCGTTATTCCCGGGCATGCCGGGGATGGACCAGTTGAAGCAACTGATCCCCTAACAAGTCGAAGGCACGCACGACAATGAGCAGGCTCAAACCGGGAAAAACGGCCAGCCACCACATACCCGCCGACAAATAACGCATGGATTCGGAAAGAATGATTCCGATCGCCGGTTGATGGGGGGAAAGACCAAGGCCCAGAAACGTGATGGACGCTTCATGAAGAATCGCATGCGGAAACAAAAGCAGTGTGCCGACCAGAAGCTGCGGGGCCAGATGCGGCCATATGTGCCGCAGAGCAATCCACCGGCGGGATTTGCCCAACCGGCGCGATATTTGGACAAACTCCGCCGATCTGATCTGCAAAGCCTCCGCGCGGATCACGCGCGCCAAACTGGGCCAATGGGTGAGCGCAATCCCGATGACGACGCCTTTTATGCCTCCCCCGCAAACAAAAGCAATAAAAATAAGCAGCACCAAATGCGGCACACTCAAAAAAAGATCGATCAGCCAGGTAATGATCCGGTCTACCGTTTTACCCATCGTGGCCGCCGCGAGTCCCATTACCGCAGCGATCAACGCGCCGGAAACCGCTCCGGTCAAACCCATCCGCATGCTCAGGGAAAGTCCCTGAATCGTCCGGACAAACATGTCTCTTCCCAGCCAGTCCGTTCCAAACGGATGGGAAAAAGATGGCGGCAAGTTGCGTTCATGCAAACTGGTGGCGGAGGAACCCGGTTCAAGCAAGGCTCCTCCCAGACCGATGACAACCAGTAACAACGCTGTGATGAGGAAAAGGAACAGCGTCCGCTGCCTCAAGCCGGCCTGAAATCCCAAAATGGAGTGAACCGCGCGGATTCTCCGCTTTTCCATATGGATGGGCCGGTTCATCTTCGCATCCCGCCTTCCCGAATTCTCGGATCCACCACACGGTAAATGAGGTCAGCCAGCGCGTTTCCGCAAAAAACGAATACGGTGCTGCAAAGAACCAACCCCATCAGCAGCGGAACGTCTCCTTTCATTCCCGCCTCTACCGTGGCCTGCCCGAGACCAGGGTATGAAAATACTTGTTCTACAAGGACGGCGCCGCCGAACAGTTCGCTGAAAGTGGTGAATTGCAACGTGATGGCCGGCAAGGCGACGTTGCGCAAGCCATGTCTTATGAACAATCCGAAACCTTTTTCCCCTCTCGCCCGGGCGAACAATACATAATCGCTGTCAAGCACATCGATCATCTTTTGCCTTGTGTGCAAGGCGATGGTGGAAATCCCGGCCAAACTCAGCAGAGCCGTCGGCAAGATCATGTGCCTGATCCGGTCTCCCAAGGTCACGTGTTCAGCCAGGACACCGGCGGGCACTCCGAGACCGACGGGAAACCAGCCGAGCCAAACGGAAAACACCATGATAAACAGGAGTCCCAGCCAAAACGTAGGCGTGGAAGCCAAAGTGTAGCAATACCATTTCACCAACCGGTCCAACCAACGGTTTCTGTTCATTGCCGCCGCAACGCCGGCCGCGAACCCGATGATCCCGGACAGCAACCAGGAAATCCCCATCAGCGCAAAAGAACTGGAAAACCGTTCACGGATTACATCCGCCACCGGTTGGCGGTAAATCATCGAAGTTCCCAGATCCCCATGAACCAACGCCGAAAACCATCGGACAAAACGTTGCAAAGGCGGTTGGTCCAGTCCCCAATACGCTGCGATGGCCTCGCGTTGTTCGGGACTCACCCGCAACATGTCGGCGCCGATATAGGCTTGAACCGGATCGATGGGCGAAATACTGACCAGCCAAAAAGAAAGAATACTGACAGCGACCAAAAGCGCCATGAGACGAAACGCTTTCTGCGCTATAAAGAGGCCCAGACCGCGAATCATATCCACCCTCAACCTATTCAACTTTCCATTTCCATTCTTCGATATTGTCCGTAACGGGCCATCCATGGCCATGCGGATGGATTCGCTGCACCCCGATATCCAAATGTTCATTGACCAGATACAAGTGGTCGATGTTGACAAGCCATGCCCACGGCGCGTCCCCTTTGAAGCTGAGTCCGGTTTTCCCGTCCCATTGCGCCTTCTTCCAAAATTCCATCGATTCCTTCTCGTCGGTGGAACGGATCGCTTTTTCCATCCAATCGTCGACAACCGGATTGCTGTAAAACCCCGGGTTATACAAACCAACCCCCCGGTATTTGCTGCTGTACAGGTTATACATTTCCAGCGGATCGTGGCTTCCCCATCCAAAAAGCACGGCGTTGGCATGCATCATTTTCTCGATATCTTCCCAACTCTTTCCTTCGACATGTATAGCGATTCCAACCGCCTTGACCATGTCGGCAACAGCCAAAGCAAGCGACTGTCTCGTTGAATCCCCGGCGGGGTAAACGAGCGTAAACTCCGCTTTCAACGGTCCTTTTTCCACTATGCCGTCACCGTCATGATCGGCCCAACCGCCGGCAGCCAGAACTTTTCTCGCTTCTTCCACATCTCCGTCGGCGAACGCGGAGTCGGGATTCCACCATGGCAAATGATCGTTAACCGTATAAGCGGGTGTGCCATAGCCTTCCAGCACTCCATCGACAAGCGCTTTCCTGTCGATAGCCAAATTCACGGCTTTGCGAACCGCGATGTCCGCCGTCACGTTGTTTCCGACCGGATACCCCTTTTCCGTTTTTTCGCCTGACGGCACATAGGGAAACATAATTCCGCGGTTGTCCACGGTCTTGATCCGTTCCAACCGCATGCCGGCTACTTGCTGTTTGCCGAATGTGCTCGGTATGTACGCGACATCGACCGTTCCGGCCTTAGCCGCAGCGAAAGCGGCATCCTCGTTCAGGAAAAGAAACGTCAACTTGGTGAAATACGGTTTGTTCCCGTAATATTCGGAATTCCACTCCGCGATCAGTTGCTGCCCCCGATCCCATTGCACAAGCTTGTATGGCCCCGAACCGACCGGGTTCAACGCGTAATCTTTTCCATAGGCGTGCCTGGGGACGATGCCTGTCGTGACGAGCAGCGTAATGAAAGTGCTCTGCGGTTGTTTTAACGTGAATTTTACCGTATACTCATTGAGAACTTCCACGCTCTGCAAGTTGGTCAGATCCACGACGGAGCCGCTTTTGGCTGCGGTCTCAAACGTAAACCGGACATCTTCGGCCGTCACCGGCTTGCCGTCGGAAAATTTCGCATCGCGCCGCAAGGTAACGGTCCACTCCTTGCCGTCGTCGCTCACCCGATAATCGGACGCCAAATCATTGACGATATTCCACTGGTTGTCCCGTTTCAATAACGTGCTTTGAAAAAGCGGCGATCCGTAACGCCCCCATCCTGTCACCGGATCAAATCCTTCGTCCGGCTCCGAACCGACAGCCAGTATTAATTCGTTTTTGTTGCCGTGTTTTATTTGTGCACTTTCCGCTTCTGTGGAAGAAAGCGAACAACCGGACAACGCGAAGATGAACAAAAGTGCCGCTATTCCGGCAAGTCCAACGCTGCTCCTCTTCAAAGACCAATCACTCCATATCTGTTCGTGTTACGTTTTTTTGAAATTGTAACACAAGAGGATGGTCGTGTCACCTGTTATTTTTCATCTATATATTTTTATTTTGCCTCGCCTAACGGTGACTGTGAGACGATCCGCCCTGTTCATCCACAAAGGTAACGGAAAGTTCGGCGTAAACCACTCCTTTGAGCACCTGAATTTGCTGGTGAAGGGCGCGAAGTTCCGAAAGTTTTCCGCGAACTGCGATCACTTCCAGACATTGGTCATGATTTAAATGAACATGCATCGTGGAGATGACGGAGTGATGGAAATTGTGCTGCAGTTCCGTCAAGATTGAAGGCAATTCGCTGGCATGATGATCGTAGACCATGACAATTGTCCCGGCCACAACCTGGTCGGAACGAAGCCTCGACGGTTCCAGCAACGCTCTTCTCGCCAAATCGCGGAACGCTTCGGACCGGTTCGTATAACCTTGTTCGATAATATATTGGTCAAACTGCTCAATCAACTGAGCCGGGAACGATACGCCAAACCGCGTCAGTTCTTCCTTCTCCGACATGTTTTTCCTCCTGCCTGACTTTTTTCCAGACAGTGTACCACAACCGGACTCTTTTGAAAATATTTCGCATCCCGCATTGACGACACTTCGCCTCCCTTAGTGTTGAACGGCATGCGCTATACACTTCATCGTTAAAGGGCGCGATATCAAACATGAGGCGGACGGGGTATCGCAGACGTGACATGCTGATGTTGACGTGATACGCTAATGTTGACGTGACTTATCGGCCTAGTTGTAATAAAGCCTGCGATTTTACATCTTTTTCCTCCTCCTGATGATCAAAATTTCCATATTCATGCAAATATACAGGCATTTTTTCCAGAAAACACTTCTATAAGAAAATTTATAAAAAAATTCCTGCACTATCGCAGGCTTTCGGCCCAAACAACCGGTTTTCGATGAAAAAAACTGTATTTTTTCATTTTTTAAAAAGCTATGTTTATTATATACAGATTGAAGACAAACTCCCGAATGCGTATAGCCCCATCGAGAGTTTGTTGTGCGATCTATTGATTATAAATTGATACAGGAAATTTTTATCTTTAGGGCGACCCGACTTCCATAGCCAGGTCGCCAATTTTTTTAGATTCATGGCAGCAAACGTAAGCATCGCCTGCATGGTGACCTTCTTCAGCCCTCTCAAGGTCGTCCATCGCATGCCATGCTTTTCTTTCATGTCTGCAAATACACGTTCAATCGTTTCTTTGCGTTGCGCGTAGATCTGTTTGTTTTCTTCCGTGTGCCGTAAATGATCCACTTCTTCGATGTAGTGCGCCCCAATATGGCGGCTGATTCGCTTGGTGTGATTCTTGCTTGCGGTACACTGATGCAGAAAAGGACAACTCCGGCAAATTTCCGGATTGGACCGGTATATCCGGTACCCGTCTTTCGTTGTGGTTTCGTAAGTCAAGATTTGATTGTTTGGACAGAGATAACAATCGTAATATTCGTCATACACGTATTCGTGTTTCCTAAAGAATCCATCTTTCGTTTGCGGTCTTGTATAAGGCATTATCGGCCGAACTTGCTCGTCGATCAATATTTTGGCGATGTAAGGCGTTTTGTATCCTGCATCAACGGCCACCGCGTATGGTTTGCCAAAGTCTCGGCAAACTTGTTCAAACAGTTCCTCAAACACTGTACTGTCGTGCACATTACCCGCCGTTACCTTGGTGCCGAGAACAAAACCGTTTCGATCACAAGCGGTGTGAACACTGTAAGCAAATACGCGTTCTTTTTCTCCTTTTACAAACAACCCGCTCTCGGGATCGGTGGTGCTAACCTTCACCTCCTTCACCGGAGCTTCCGACTTTTTTCGGAACAAGGACTTTGTCGACAGTCTGTATTATATAATTGTTAATATTTGCGGATAAAAAAGGCTGCACATAAAAAAAGCCGCACAACAATCATCGGCGACTTTTATAAAGTTCCTTTACTTTACGAATTGCTAGAAGTATCACGAATTGTATTCCTGCGAAAAACATCGACTCACCAACAACGAGAACCGTTCTTATGTTATCAAAGGGGTAAAAAAAGGTATCTGTCGGCGGGATGTACATCTTAACCAGAAGAGAAGAAACGACGCAAGACATCAAGAAGGAGATAAGGATATATCTTTTTTGTTGAATAAACAGCCCGGGGAAAACGGCGGCTATGAAATACACAAAGATGTTATGATACCAATAATCGGAATACATCGAAAAAAATATCATTGGCGAATAAATAAGACAGACTATCAATTGACGGAGCATTTGACACCATCTTTCTTCAATAGAAATATCGGCCGAATCGAACCATCATGCCAATTTAGAACCATCTCCAATCGTTCCGTTAAAAAAAGTATAATCTAAAGTACAACCTTTTTGCTCAATCCTGGTATAATTGTCTCTGGTAGTGGATTCGCAACATACAGAGCGTTGTTCGTTGGCAGACCGTTGTTCGTTGGCAGAGCGTTGTTCGCCGGCAGATCGTTGTTTGCCGGCAGACCGTTTTCGCAGTTTTGCGTATCTAACCATAAAGCAGGTGACCGTGCGTGTTTAGGCAAGTGTGGCGGGTGGCGCCAACCGGAGTCAAGGCTTTGTATGCCGGTTCCTTTCTTATGAATTTGGGATTTTACGCATTGATCCCTTATCTGACGCTCCATCTTACCGGCAGTTTCGCCTGGTCAATGGCGCTTACCGGAATTTTGCTCGGAGTCCGGCAATTTTCGCAGCAAGGGTTAACGTTCATCGGCGGTCTCGTCGCGGACCGGTTTGGTTGCAAGGAAACGCTGATATTTGGACTCATGGTGCGCTCCGTCGGCTTCATTTCTTTCGCTGTTTGCAGTGAACTTTGGCATTTTTTTCTCGCTGCGGTTATATCCGGATTGGGCGGGGCGCTGTTCGATCCGGCCTACCAGGCCGCATTTGCCCGTTTGGTGCCGAAAGAACACCGGAGGTTGCTGTTTTCTTTTAAAAATATCGTGACCAACCTGGGAATGGTATCGTCAACGATTGTCGGGAGTGTGTTGAGTGCGGTCGATTTTTTTTATCTGTCCATCGCCTCGGGACTCATATACATATTGATCTGTATCATCGTCGGCTGGAAGTTGCCGCGGTTGGATGTGGAACTGACCCGCAGCAGTTTATTCCAGGATATCGGCTCAATCGTTAAAGACAGGGCTTTTGTAGTCTATACGCTCATCCTGATCGGTTACTATTATTTATTTATGCAATTGTTCCTGACGATCCCCCAATATGCGGAAACCGTGACGGGAAGCCACAGAAGCGTCGCTTACGTGTACGCGGCCATTTCGTTGTCGGTTGTGCTGTTTCAAATGCGCATTACGAAAAAACTTGAGCATTACGAAAACCGCTTTGCCCTGATCGGGATCGGCACCCTGGTGATGGGCTTCGGACTGTTTTTGTTTTCCTTTGCCGATCATATCGTCTGGTTGCTCGCCGCCTCCGTCATCTTTGCATTCGGCACGATGATTGCCGGTCCGATCCTGATCGATGTTGTGCCCCTGTTCGCTCCCCCCAAGCTGCTCGCATCATACTACGGATTCAACGGCTATTCCCTGGCGATCGGAGGAGCGTTAAGCACGAGCGCGGGCGGCTGGTTTTACGATCTGGGGAACCGTCTCCAGTGGCAAGTTCTTCCCTGGCTCGTATGTCTTGTCGTGGCCATCCTGGCTTCCTGGCGTCTTTTCCTGTTGAAGGACAGCCGGAACAGGTTCCAGGCCATCCGGCAGGAGGAGAGCGCGCGCCAATAAACCAAAACCAACAAAAAGAGGCTGTCCCAAAAGTCCATTTTGGATTTTTAAGCCCCCATTTTTGATGTGAAATCAAGCAACAACGAACCTCCAACCCCACTTTTACAGTGGTTTTGGAGGTTCATTTGTTCTTATATTGGGACTAGCTTTTTGGTATAACCCTTTTGGGACAG
>JGI25329J36429_1000333_pt1 | contig 31949 bp, 24 predicted proteins | sample HigsolmetaAR204D_FD_36429 | JGI IMG/M metagenome (IMG submission 36429)
TGATGCGGTTTCCGCAAGCCTCCGGTCCATGAACGATTATGGGCTGCAGATTCATAACGATCAGGTCCGGGATGAGCGGATCAAATGGACGGTGGGATCTGGCCGCCTCAAGGGAAGCCATCGTCCAATGGGCACGAACTGCCATTCCTGTTGCCCGCCTCCCCGATAAAGACGAAAAACTGGAACCTCGAAGGGGGTTCCGGTTTTTTTATACGCTGATCATGGGTACATTTTGAATTTTTGCATACCGCAAAAGCTACGCCAGTTGTTAAATGACTCGGTTCTTCCCGGCGTTGCCTCACGAATGGATCTTTTCACAGCTTCCAACAAACGATATGGGTATAAATCTTTGCCTGAAGGAGGTTACTGCCGTGTGATTGTGCCGAGTCAACGTAAGGCAAGGATCGACGGAACTCCAATCGATGAAGTCCGAGAATTGGTGTAAAAGATCGTCATTCGTTGTGGTGTGCAAAATGAGGACGCCTGAAATACGGATCCGACAACCATCCCGAGAAAATCTTGACTATACTTTATCTTAAGTAAATTCGATAATGTCTAATGATCATGCTAAAATTACGTTTGTAATACATTTTTGTCCTAGTGAATCATAAATTTCTTTGACAAATGGAAAATTGTATAATTTGTTGAATGTTACAAGGATTGTTTCTTTTCCTTGTAAAATAAGTTATCGTAAATATTAAAAATTTAAAGGGGATATATGGCGGAATGGACGCGAAGGATTTGTTGCATATTATAGACAATGGAGAAAATGCCGAATTGGAATGTAAAGCAGCCAAAGGTGGTCTGCCGAAAGATATTTGGGAAACGTATTCTGCTTTTGCGAATACAAATGGCGGTATTATTTTGCTTGGTGTCGAGCAAAAAGGACAAGAGTTTTTCCCAGTCGATGTTGACGCAAAAAAGTTAGTCAAGAATTTTTGGGACGGGATTAATAATCCTCAAAGGATTAGTAAAAATATCTTAGTGTAACGAAATGTAGAAATTATCGAAGTTGACGGAAAAGAAATCGTGAAAATTTATGTTCCAAGGGCTTCACGTGAGGACAAGCCGATTTATATTGGCCAAAATCCTTTTACAGGTACATATCGCCGCAATTATGAAGGGGATTATAAATGTACTAAAGAAGAAGTACAACGAATGATAGCGGACCAATCCCCAATTCCTCAGGACAGCAAAGTTCTTCCCAATTACGGTTTAAATGATTTGAATATGGAAACGGTGAGAAGTTATCGAAATCGCTTTTCTTCTTTGAAACCGGATCATCCTTGGAACGGTTTAGAACTGAAGGGATTTTTATATAAAATTGGAGCTTTGGGAAGGCTGCGCGAAACCAACGAGGAAGGGTTAACGTTAGCCGGGTTGCTCATGTTTGGGGAAGAGCGCAGTATTACAGAGCATTTACCGCAGTATTTCTTAGAATATCGGGAAAAGAGGGCGGATGTGCCCGGGGAGAGGTGGACAGATCGGATTATTTCTTCCGACGGAACTTGGTCGGGGAATTTGTATGATTTTTATTTTAAAGTGATCCGCAGACTAACGGATGATTTAAACATCCCTTTTCAAATGGAGGGGCTTTTTCGTAAAGACGATACAAGGGTGCACGCTGCTCTTCGCGAGGCTTTAGTCAATACGTTAGCGCATGCCGATTACTACGGACAACGCGGAATTGTTATCGAAAAGGAAAAAATGTTATTTCGATTTTCTAACCCGGGTGTTCTTCGGATTCCTTTTCAACAAGCGCTGAAAGGTGGAATAAGCGATCCGAGAAATCCAACGATTTTTAAAATGTTTATGTTAATCGGACTTGGTGAACGGGCAGGGTCGGGGATTGAGAATATTCATTTGGCGTGGAAAGAACAACATTGGACTGCCCCGGAACTAATTGAAGAATTCCAGCCGGATCGCACGATTCTTACATTGCGAACAACTTCTTTATTACCGCAGGAAAGTGTCGATTTTCTTAAAGCAGTTCTTGGGAAACAATATAAATGGTTAACCAATGATGAAGTACTAATTTTAGTAACAGCACATCAAGAAAATTATGTGACCAACACGAGATTGCAAAGCCTGACAGATAAAAAGAGTGATGAAATAAGCAAATTATTATCCGGACTTGTGGAAAAAGGATATTTAGAACCTAATGGACAAGGGAGAGGTACCAAATATACGCTAACGGAAATGTTTCATCAAAAGTCTATAGGAGACTCCAGATATAATCGGATAAGCTCCGGACCTGATGCGAATAACTCCGGACCTAACGTTGCTAACTCCGGACCTAACGAAAACGAACAAACAAAAGATCATGAAAAAATGCTATTGGATATTTCTGAATTGGCAAGAAAGAAAAAGAGATTACAACCTTCCGAAATGGATGAGATCATTTTAAATCTTTGTGCAATCAAGCCGTTAACGCTCAAAGAATTGAGTGAAATACTGAATAGGCAGATGGATCCACTTCGCAAAAAGTACATTTCACGATTGCTTAAGGAAGGAAAATTAGAACTGCTGTATCCAGAGCAAGTAAACCATCCGAAACAAGCATATATGACACGATCTCTTTTTACAAATCAGCATTAGGATACTGAATTCCTAATGCTGGTTTATTGTTATTTGACAAATTTTCCCTTCTCGTGATGGGGCGAGGTACGAAAGAAGCTTGAAGGAATTTGGATGGAATCCATTGAATTAGATAAAATTGTACCCATATACGTTGAAAATGTTTCGAAAGGACAGTGGAGAAAATGATCAAAATATTGGAGGAAGTATATCAGTTAAGCAGCCATGTTATTGTTGAAAAGGATAGACCTCCATGACGAAAAAATTTCATCACCGTCGGAAGGATGAAAATACCTTCTTGTCGGATATTATAATTTTACCTATAAAGGAATCCAGGTATTTTCAGGATAGAACAGAAGATAAATGTCGGTGAGTTGAGGTTATGGAATACTCAGCATATAAAATATGAATGAAAGGCACAAAAGATGCACAAGAATATTTTACGTGATTCAGCGATAATCAAATGAAACGGAACCACGAATTAAGTTGGTTAGAAGGATGTTTCATCCTCAAACAACAAGGTGGTTAGACAAACATATGTTGATTGATCAAAAAGAAAAAACTCTCCTATGGCAAAATGCAATGCCAGGAGAGTTTTCCCTTTATGAATCTCCCGGCGGACGGCCGGGAGTGAAAAGATTTGGGAAACACGTTTATTTGACATAACGTTTCCCGATGCTGTCGGCGGCTAGGATGGCGGCGTACACGTCATCGGGCGTCACTTTGAAGGGCATGTTATGGATCGTTTCGCCTTCCGCGCAGGCGGCTTCGGCGACTTTCCAAATCTTTTCTTCCACATTTTCGGTGATGCCCATTTGTTCCAGGGTGACCGGCAAGCCGACGGAGATGTTCATGCGAATCATTCGTTCGATTTCATCCATGCTGCGGTTTTCCAGCACCAGCTGGGTGACGGTGCCGAAGGCGACTTTTTCGCCATGAAGCAGGCTGTGGACGTCTTCCAATACGGTGAAGCCGTTATGGATGGCATGGGCTGCGGCAAGGCCGCCGCTTTCAAAACCGATGCCGCTTAAATACGTGTTGGCTTCCACCACGTTTTCCACCGCTTTCGTGACGGTTTTTCTTTGCACCGCCAAATAGGCCTTTACGCCGTCTTCAAAAAGGATCTTTTGGCACAGTTCGGCAAGGCCGATCGCCGCTCTCGTAATGGATCCGCCGGCCATCGGCGTTTTGTTGGCTTCGTAACAAGCGCGGGCTTCCACATAGGTGGCCAGCGCGTCGCCGATCCCGGCTGCCAGGAGTCTCGCCGGCGCGTTGGCGACGATTTGCGTGTCGACCAAAACGATGTCGGGGTTTTTCGGCAAAATGAGATATTCTTCGAATACGCCGTCTTCCGTATAAATGACGGACAACGCGCTGCACGGGGCGTCCGTGGAAGCGATGGTCGGAACGACGACGGTCGGCAGCTGCGTATAATAGCCTACCGCTTTAATGGTATCGAGGGTTTTTCCTCCGCCGACGCCGACGACGGCTTCCACCTTATTTTCCAAGGCGACCTTTTTAATCCGTTCGATTTCTTGTTTGGAGCATTCGCCGCGGAACGTTTCGAATACAATGGAAGCATCCGTTTTGGCAAAGCTATTTTCAATGATGTTTTTCGTAATCCCTTGCACGAACTCGTCTGCGATGAATAAGAAAGATTTTCCGAGGTGTCCGATATGTTCGTGGATGTGATGCAATTCGCCTTTGCCTTGGATGTATTTGTTCGGTGAAATGAGAATGCTTGCCATGTTTAGCCTCCTTCATTCATTTTCAATATGACGGCTCTTCCATCTTTAAAATTAGACCGATCCGGTAAGATAGTCAATAAGGTTGTCAAATATTTCGCAAATATGTAAAAGTTGATACATTCCGATTTTGACAAAAATGGCGAAATGGTGAAAAATCCCCCGGATCCGAACGCACCGGTACTTTCTAATCGGCGGGAGATGTTTCTGTGAAATCGGGGCCTGTGTCCCGGAATTCGGGAATTGCAGGGGCTTTCGAACCGGTGGAGGATGTCTCTATGGAATCGGCGTTTGTCCTCCGAAATTCGGGAAGTGCGGTCGGTCCTTCAGATCGGAAAGGATGTTTTCTTTGGAATCGGCGCCCGTCTCCCGGAATTATCCGGGCGGATTTCTCCTTGCCGATTGGCATGGACGCTTCCCGTTCCCCGGGGAGGGATGCATGGGGCCGGCCTGCCTGATGCCGGCTGAATAAAAACGGTCTTTTTCCCATATACATGTTGTTGGATTGCGGAGGTTTTTCAGATAAAATGAAGTGGTTTCCGACAAAACAGCCGGACAAGGAAAATCCAACGATTTTTATGGAACTTTTTGGTCCGGGGGAAAGGGATACGGTGATGAAGACCGCTGGAGCCGGCTCCTGACGGAAAAGCTCGCAAAAGGGGAAGAACGGAACAAGGAACGGGGGTGTTCCCTGTTCTGGAAACTTATTGTAAAATATTATAATAATGCAACCAGCCATGCTAAAATAGAAAAAGAAATTTTTTCCTTTTTTCATGAAAAGTACATAGAAAGGAGTCCAAACCGTTGAAAAAAATAAGAAAAGCGATCATTCCCGCGGCGGGGCTCGGAACGAGATTTTTGCCGGCCACCAAGGCGATGCCGAAGGAAATGCTCCCGATCGTCGACAAGCCTACCATCCAATACATCGTGGAGGAGGCCATTGAATCGGGGATCGAAGATATCATCATCGTTACGGGAAAAGGAAAAAGAGCCATCGAAGACCATTTCGACAATAATTTTGAACTGGAACAAAACCTGAAGGAAAAAGGAAAATTCGATCTGCTGGAGAAGGTCAGGCAATCTTCGGAAGTGGAAATCCATTACATCCGGCAAAAGGAACCGAAGGGACTGGGCCATGCGGTTTGGTGCGCCCGGAACTTCATCGGGGATGAGCCGTTCGCCGTCCTGTTGGGGGATGATATCGTCCAGGCGGAAGTCCCGTGTTTGAAACAATTAATCAATCAATATGAGGAAACCTTGTCTTCGGTCATCGCCGTGCAAACCGTGCCGGACGACGAAACCCACCGGTACGGGATCATCGATCCGTTATCCAGCAGGGGCAGACTGTATCAGGTGAAGAACTTCGTGGAAAAACCGGAACAGGGCACCGCCCCGTCCAACTTGGCCATCATCGGCCGGTATATTTTGACCCCGGAAATCTTCCGTTTCCTTGCCAGGCAAGAAGTCGGCGCCGGCGGGGAAATTCAGCTCACGGACGCGATCCGGGAACTCAACCAAATCCAGCGCGTCTTCGCTTACCAATTCGAAGGCAAGCGCTATGATGTCGGCGAAAAGCTGGGCTTTATCCAAACGACCATCGAATTCGCTTTGCAAAATGAAGAGCTGCGGGACGATGTTCTTCATTTTATGAAGCAGGTCCTTGAACGGGCAACCGAAGAAAGGTAAGGATTTTTCCTGTACGGTTGCCGGTTGGACGATTCATCCGAAAAAGCGGCCGAAAGAAAAATAACGATTTTCACTAGCGTGTTCGTGCGGCCACCGAAGGAGACGACGCGTTTTTCATCGGATACATTCCCCTCTGATCGGCGCAATGCCGGAGGGGAATTTTTTTGCGGGCAGAGCAAACATATTTTCAGACGGATTTCGCGATACCCGCGGCTCTATTGTTTTCGGGCGGCGATCGGAATTTGCGCAAGGCATTCTGCTGGAACACAAGCAAAAAAGCAGGGGATTCTCTGATTGAAAAACGGAGCCCCCTGCCTATGTCAGAAAGTATGCCGAATGCCGGCTGGGCAAAGTGGCCGGCAAGCGCCCTTCGCCGGTTTGGAAAAGAAAAACGGATGATCCAAGAAGAACAAAATTTCCTTGAACGTCCAATATAAGAAACGACTGTGATCAACGGACGCCGGACGGCCGATACGGCCGAAAAGAAGATTTGTCCCAAGAGACCGGAACGGGGAATGTCAAATGCGGCTGTTTGTTCTTTACGGCGATAAAGCCGCTTTTGCAGGACGGAATCCGCCAAATTCAAACGCATCTGTTTGTTCTTTGCCGCAGCCAAACCGACTCGCCGGAGCAAGCCATCAAAGTGCCAAGAGTTCCGTTGAAAAAGGGAATTACAAGTGATCCATTTAAGACACCCGGACCCGCGTTGCCGCGTTAACCCGGGATCAGAAGGTAACTCCCTGGCGCAACGCTGCGCAAAAAGGGGCTCGGTTCGCCCACGCTGTAAAGTTGCAAGTAATGCATGGCCCGGGTGCAGGCGGTGTAGAACAATCTGCGCAGGCTCTCATCGCCGTAAACTTGCGCCGATGCGTTATAAATGATGACGGCGTCGAATTCGATGCCCTTGGCCAAATACGCCGGTATGACGATCACCCCTTGTTCGTATTCGGCGGAGCCGCTCTTGACGAGTTTAATTTCGTCGACGCCCTTCAGCGCCTCGTAGGCGGCGGTGCTTTCCGCCAACGATTTGCAGATGACCGCGATCGTATGGTACCCCCGGTTCCGCAAGTCCTTGACTTTGGAAGCGATCGAGCGGTGCAGTTCGTCATGGTCGGCAACTTTCGTCAGCACGGGCTTTTCGCCTTCGCGCTCAAAAGGGATGATCCGTTCGCCGCCGGGCACGAGCCCGCGCGTAAATTCGACGATCGGTTTTGTGGATCTGTAGCTGCGGTTCAAGGTGATCACGTCCGTTTCATCCGGTCCGTACAAGCTGGTCAATGTTTGAAAATCGGCCGTTTCGCACGAATGGGCGAAGATCGCCTGGTTAAAGTCGCCGAGCACGGTCATCCTCGCCGAGGGAAACAAACATTTCAAATACTCGAATTGAAACGGGGAATAGTCTTGCGCTTCGTCTACAAGCACATGTTTGATCGAGACGTTCGTCTGAAAGCCTTGAATCAGATCTTGCAAGAATAAAAACGGCGTTGCATCTTCGTAAAACAGTTTGCCTTCGTCCAGCATCTTCGCCGTCAACCGGCAAATATCCTCCCACTCCTCGGGCGTTTCCCCTTCCAGCCAAAATTTGATCCGCGTCGGATCGGCGAAGAGCTGTTTGTACATTCCTTTAAAGTCGATGAAACGAAGGGTCCGGATCCGCTTGCGCAGCGGCTTCCACTTTTTGCGGACGATCAGTTCGCCCAGCGCTTCGATCTCGTTCTCATAATTGTCCAGCGATTTGCCTTTGGAGCGGCGTTTTTTCCGCAAATAGGTGTAAGCCTTATGGTAATCCTCGTCGCTGAGCAGCTCGATTTCTTCCTGCACCCACGGCTTGTTCCGTTCAAGTTTCTCCGCTTCATCGATTTTTTTGTTCAGCCAATCCGTCAGCTTTTCAAGCCGGTTGTGAAAGCGGAGGGAGGTGTCGCTGCCGTAAAACCTTTCCGCGATTTGTTCGGCGGTGACGATCGGTTTTCCTCTGAATCGAATATCTTTGAACAGCATGCCGGAGGATGCCAGCGACTTCCAATATGCCTTGATCGCCTCGAAAAAACGGGCCGATGCCTTGAATCGGATGCCCGCCATCCGGGTCCGCCAGGAAGGGTCATCGCTTGCGGTCAGCACATATTCCAATTGCTCGTATGGACCCTCGATTTGAAATTCTTTGCTCAGCCGATGGTCCAAGTATTCCTGGAAGGTGACCTGCCGCATGTTTTCTTCGCCGAGTTCGGGCAGCACATTGGAGACGTAGCTGTTAAACATCGAATTCGGTGAAAATAATAGGATTTGATCGGCTTTCAGCCTGTCCCGGTACTTGTAGAGCAAGTAGGCGATCCGCTGCAGGGCGGCCGACGTCTTGCCGCTGCCGGCGGGCCCTTGCACGATGAGCATCCGCCCCCGGTCATGCCGGATGATCCGGTTTTGTTCCCGTTGAATGGTGGCCGCGATGTTGTGCATATGTTTGTCTGAGACTTTGCCAAGCACTTGCTTTAAAATCTCGTCTCCGATGGTGAGACTCGTATCGAACATCGATTGGATAACGCCGCCCCGGATGATATATTGCCATTTTTTCTCCAGCGTGCCGCGGACCGTGCCTCCGGGTGTGGCATATTCGGCCGGACCGGGCGCGTAATCGTAATAGACGCTCGAAACCGGCGCCCGCCAGTCGTAGATGAGGATGTTCTCTCCGCTTGGATCCGTAAGTGTGGAGATGCCGATATAGATTTTTTCGGCGGCGGAATCCCCTTCTTCCGTGAAATCGATCCGGCCGAAATAGGGGACCTCCTGCATGCGGCGCAGCGCTTCCAGCCTTTTAAAGGCTTGCCTGTGGGTGCTTTGGCTCACGGACAGGTTCTGGGCCTGTTGCCTCAAGGCGATGATCGTCTCCAGATAATCGTCGAACGTGTCCGTATTGACCTTGACGTCATCCCAAAAATGTTTGCGGATGTTAATCACTTCTTTCCGGCGCCGGAGGGTTTCCTTTTCCAGCATGCCGATTTGCTCCGCGATGATCTCCATTACGCCGTCCAATCGTTCCTGCTCCCGCCGAAGTTCCGGATTCATATCAAGCACTCCTTTAAAAAAATGATGAAAAATGGGGGTTGACTGAAAGGGATTTATGCTGTATAATTAAAATTGGGTTATTGTGTTATAATTTATCACAATAAATGTGTCGCCACACTAATTTATCATAGTTTCGCGATTTTATCAATGGATGGAATGCTGCCGTATGGGTCGGATGATTGCATTGCGTGCGATTTTAACTTTTTCCAAGATTGTAAGCGAATATAAATTTCCGCGTTTTAAAATCCGGCGAATCGTATACAGGCGTATTCGCCGCGTTTTTTATGTGCGGAAGATTGTTTCTTGCGGCTTTTCCGGCTATGCCCGTGTCTTCTCGACAAAATGTTCCCCCGGTTTCCTTTCTTCCCGGTTTCCGGCCGTCTTTCCACTCTTCCGGGCCGCGGATTTCATGCCAATGGCCCCACTAAATGCGCCGCCGATCCGAAGAAACGGCATTCCCCTTTTCCCGATTGCGTTCACTTTTAGATTGGTTCCGGTTTCGGCCGCGGTTTGGCCTCTGTTTTTATCTCGATTGCGTTCATTTTCGACCTTTTTTGCAAATACCTTCATGGTCCTTCCGCGCTTTTTCTCGGACGCATTCCGCGGGCAAACGTGTCTGGCGGCCGACTGGAATTTCCGGCATCATGCTTTTCTTCGCGCAATGTACATTCTCTAAATCCTCATTTTCCGCGTTCAAGTGCAATCACATATTCGCGTCAATTGTGGGGCGGTTCGGATCTTGGCAAGCAAATCCCCTTGGGCATTTTCCCCCGAAATGCGCATTTTCATTAAATGCTAGGATTGAAGCAAAAGGATGGAACCCCCGATAAAGATGCGCACCGGGACGGAGAGATGATCCGGTTTCGGTGTGTCTCCGCTTTTCCGGCGGTAGGGAATCCATACCATACGGAGGCAAAACTTCAGCGGCCCGGCATTGGGGAAATCGAAAATTTCCGCCGGACAATCCCCTGCAAAAATGCAAACGTTTTGATAGAATATGTTACAGACGGAATTTCTTGCCATTGGCGAGGGATTGACCCGATGACGAATTCTTTCGCCCGGCATTTGCCGGCATCGGAAAGATGCCGGGAGCGCCGGAATTTCCGAAAAAAAGTTCGGGCGCCCCGCGGCGCGGCGCCCATGTGCCAAAAACAAAAAAGAGAGAGTGAAATCCGATGAACACGGTCATTAAACGGATCAATGAAAAATATAAATATTTGTCGCCGTCCCATAAGGCCATTGCCAATTTTCTGTTAAACAATCACGAGAAGATCCCCCACCTGACGGCCCGGGAACTGGCGGAACAAACGTTGAACGTGCCCAGCTCCATCATCTCCTTCTCCAAAAAACTGGGGTTTAAAGGGTTCAACGAGCTGAAATACAGTTACATGAACGATGAAAAAAACAACCAGACCGTCGACGACGAAATCGTAAAGGCCCTTATGAAAGCGGAAGAAGTGACGAAACGGAAGGAGTTTAAAGAGGCGGTACGGCTATTGCTCGAGGCCCCCAGGATCTTTATCATGGCCTTCCAAATGTCGCAAATTCCCGCCAAGGATTTTTACTTTCGCATGCGGAAAATCGAGCCTTCCAAAATGATCTTTTTTGAAACTTACGCCGACCAGTTCCGCATGGTGTCGATGATGGGGGATGATGACGTCGTATTGATCGTTTCCAACAGCGGGGAAGCGGAGGAAATTTTGGAGATTGAAAAGGAACTGAGCAAAAAGAAGTGCAAACAGATCCTGGTGACCAACGGCATTAACAGTTCCTTGTCCAAATATGCCACCATCGAATTGAGCGTCGGCTGCCTGGAGGACGACCCCGTGATGTTCAAGGAAGTCCCCACGAAAGCCCGCTATGCGTTGATTTACCTCCTGGAAAAGATTTTTTTGGAAATTCTCCATATCGATTTTGAAGAAAAGCGGCAGCGGATCATCAATACCAGCAAGTTTTTTAAAGGATGACCGCCGGATGGCGCACGTCGTCTCCGATAACTTCCTTTCGACCGTCGCGTCCTCTCGGTGAAAATACGTCGGCCATTACAGTTTTCGAGACGGATTTTGCCATCTTGAATTTTTTTTGAACGGATTGAGAACAAATTTTCAAAATAACTATTGTTATTGAAAATTTGTTCTCTTCCGCCATCGGGATCATCAACCTTCAATATATTTTGGACCCCGCCGTCATCATCATCGGCGGCGCCATCAGCCGCAATCAGACGTATATGGAGATGCTGGAGCGGGCGATCGATCAGGTGATGAAGAAGAGGGAAAATTATAAAGTAAGGCCGCGAATCGTTCCCGCCAGGCACAGCAACGACGCGAACCTGCTCGGGGCGGTGTATGTGATCAAGGAAAGGATAGGGTTAAAGTAAAAAACGGGGATTGGAAGCCGCGGACGAAGACGGAGGCAGCGCATTGTTGCCTCCTTTTTTTTGTTGCCATCGTTATCGTCCATGTCTCTTTGTTGTTTGAAGTTTGCCGGTGATGCCGGACAGGATCTTTTCAAGAACCGCCGAAAGAAATCGCCGATTTGCTTTGGAGAAATGGCGGTGTCCCGCGAAAATTTTTTCATGTAAAGACGTTTTTGCTGGGTAAGGCGGCAGGAACCGGGCAATGGGCGGATACACGGGTTTGACGGGGATTTTCCGCGCAGGCGAAACCCCGTCTGGTATCTTCGCTTGATTGGTTCCATCGGGCGGGGCGAAGAAATGGCGGGTATTGGGCTGCGGTTTTGATCCTTGCGGGAATGTCCAACATCCGTCCTGTTCCTGCGAATGGACTGTCCAATATCGGGCCGTCCGACATTTGTCTTGTCCCGCGGCCGGATGTGATGGAACACGGACCGTCCGACAATTGCCTTGTTCCCGCAACCGGAATGCTCAACATCGGTATGGCCGAAATCTGTCCTTGTTTCTTTCTATGAATGGACGGTCCAACATCGGTCCTCGCTGGCTCCGCAATTTTTCCCACATGACCGGCATTCGTCATGCCCCCCTGAACGAAATGTCCAACATTAGGCCACGATGATTCTGCATTTTTTCCAAATGTCCAACATCCGTCCTGTTCCTGCGGCCGGACTGTCCAATATCGGTCCCCGATCGTTCCACATTTTTTCCCAAATGTTCAACATCCGGTCGGTTTTGTTCAACATTTCCGGAAGATGGTCCAACATCCTTTTTGACCGGAAAGCCGGTTTGTCCAAAATCGTGCCCGAACGGTTCAACATTGATAAAAAATTGTCCAACATCGCCTGACACTGTCCATCATGAAGAGAAATTTGTTTAACATTTGAAAGTTATTGTCCATCATGAAAAGAAATATGTCCAACATGGAAGAAAATTTGTCTATCATCGTCAAAAAAATGTCCATCATCCCCTCATTTATGTCCATCATCGGCCGGAACGTCCAAAATCGGCATTCGGAGGCATCTCCCCCGATGGGAACACCCGGGTGATTTTGCAAAAAATCATTTGAAAAATGGAATCCGCTGCGCTAAAATAGATAGAAAATTAAAATTTGAGCAAAGATTCCGTTTGTAGTTGGCGGAAAGCACCGCGGGAGGGAATAATCGGCAAGCAGAACGGGGACGAAGCCGGTTTATCGAAAAAACATCGACATACATCAGCCAAAAGACTTCAAGGGGAAGAAAGGGGAGGACTTTCATGACGAATGAAGAGATCAAACGGCTCGTCGATGAAGTGAAGGAGGAAGTGGTCGGATGGCGGCGCCATTTGCATGCCCATCCGGAACTTTCCTTCCAGGAGGAAAAAACCGCCCAATTCGTCTACGAAAAGCTTCAATCTTTCGGCAATCTTGAGCTTTCCCGGCCGACGAAAACGAGCGTCATGGCCCGGTTGATCGGCGAGAAACCCGGCCGGGTGGTCGCCATCCGCGCCGATATGGATGCCTTGCCGATTCAAGAGGAAAACGATTTTGAATTTGTTTCAAAAAATCCGGGAGTGATGCATGCCTGCGGGCATGACGGCCACACGGCGATGCTTTTGGGAACGGCCAAAATCTTAACCCGCCTGCGGGACCGAATCCAGGGGGAAGTCCGTTTCCTCTTCCAACATGCGGAGGAGCTGTACCCCGGCGGGGCGGAGGAAATGGTGCAGGCCGGCGTTTTGGAAGGGGTCGATGTGGTGATCGGCACCCATCTCTGGTCGCCCCTTGAACACGGAAAAATCGGCATCGTCTACGGCCCGATGATGGCTTCACCGGACAGCTTCCATTTGCGCATCCACGGAAAGGGCGGCCATGCGGGAATGCCGCACCAGACGGTGGATGCCATCGCTATCGGCGCCCAGGTGGTGACGAACCTGCAATATATCGTCTCCCGCTATGTCGATCCGATCGAACCGCTCGTCGTCTCCGTGACCCAGTTTGTGGCGGGAACGACCTTTAACGTGCTTCCGGGGACGGTGGAAATTCAGGGCACGGTGCGGGTCTTTGACGAAAAGCTGAGGCAATCGGTCCCGCAGTGGATGGAACGGATCATCAAAGGGATTACCGAGGCCCACGGGGCAACCTATGAATTTCAATATCATTACGGCTATCGCCCGGTCATTAACGATGACGAGGTGACGAAGGTGATCGAAGAAACGGCGCGGGAGGTGTTCGGCGACGAGGCGGTGGAACGGATGAAGCCGAACACGGTGGGGGAAGATTTTTCCGCCTTCCTGCACCGGGTGCCGGGGAGCTTTTTCTACGTCGGCGCCGGCAATAAGGAAAAGGGCATCATCTATCCGCATCATCATCCCCGTTTTACCATCGACGAGGATTCGCTGGAAATCGGCGTCCGGCTCTTCGTGCATGCGGCGTTGAAATTGTTGGGGCAGGCGGCGTAACAGAACGGAATTCGCCCGAAAATTACGATCGCATCGACGGGTGTCGCAGCGTTCGCATGAAGCCAAACGTCGTAACGAAATTTTCCCAGTTTCATTTTCCGAACGGGCAGGAATGTTCACTTGAAACCTGAAGTCGGACCCGAAGGTCGGGCTGTTCGTCCATGGAAGACGGGCAAGGTGTTTATGTTCACTTAAAACCGGGGGAGGAAATGAGGATGAAAGGAATTCGTTGGCTGATTGTCGTTCCGTTCCTCGGCATGCTCGGGGGAATCCCCTTCGCCAACCGGGTGACCCCGTATGTTTTAGGGATGCCCTTCCTTCTCTTTTGGGTCGTCCTCTGGGTGGTGCTCACATCCCTCATCCTGTGGGTGGTTTACCGCTTCGATCCGGAAGCGCGGGAGGAGGAAGGAAAATGAATGCCGCCCTTGCCGTCATCGGCGTTTTTCTTCTTTTGGCGTTCTATTTGGGCGTGCGGGCCCGCCAGGGAAAGGATATGAATTTGGAACAATGGACGGTGGCAGGGCGCGGATTCGGGGCGATCTTCGTGTTTCTCCTCATGGCGGGGGAAATTTATACGACGTTCACTTTCCTGGGGGGAAGCGGCTGGGCCTACGGCAAAGGCGGGCCGGCCTTTTACATCATTGCCTACGGCTGCCTGGCCTACGCCTTGTCCTACTGGATGCTCCCGAAAGTGTGGAAATATGCCAAAGAACACCGGTTGATGTCCCAGTCCGACTTTTTTGCCCACAAGTACAAAAGCCCGATGCTCGGGGTTCTCGTTTCCCTCGTCGGGGTTGTCGCCCTCATTCCCTATTTGGTTCTGCAATTGAAAGGTTTGGGAATTATCGTTTCCGAAGCTTCTTACGGAAAGATTTCGCCTGCCGCCGCCATTTGGCTCGGGGTATTGGCGGTCACGGTCTATGTGATGATTTCCGGCATTCACGGTTCCGCCTGGACGGCGGTCGTCAAGGATTTCATGATTTTGGCCGTGGCGGTATTTTTGGGCATATATTTGCCCGTACATTATTACGGCGGAATCCGGCCGATGTTCGAGGCGGTGGAAAAGGCGAATCCCGGATTCCTCACCTTGCCGGATCAAGGGATGAGCGTATCCTGGTTCATTTCCACCGTGCTGTTGACGGCCCTCGGCTTTTATATGTGGCCCCATACCTTCGGCTCGGTGTATTCGGCGAAAGGCGCCAACGTCTTCCGGAAAAATGCCGTCCTATTGCCGATTTATCAGCTGGTGCTGTTGTTCGTCCTTTTCGTCGGTTTCGCGGCGATTTTGCAAGTCCCGGATTTGCAGGGATCGGACGCGGATTTGGCTTTGCTGCGCCTTTCCATCGCCACCTTTGATCCCTGGTTTGTCGGGGTGATCGGAGCGGCGGGGCTGTTGACGGCCATGGTGCCGGGTTCGATGATTTTAATGACGTCGGCCACATTGTTGGCGAAGAACGTTTATCAAGTGTTCTCGCCGTCGACGACCGAGGAGCGGGTGAGGAAGCTGGCCGTCTATCTGGTTCCCGTTATCGCCCTCGTCTCTCTCTATTTCACTTTCCGCGGCGGGGAGACGATCGTCGCCCTGCTCCTGATGGGTTATAATCTGGTCACCCAGCTCTTTCCGGCGCTCTTCTTCAGCTTGTTTAAAAATCAATTGGTCACAAAATACGGAGCGGCTGCGGGAATTGTGGCCGGCGTGGCGACGGTGGCCTATATTACGCTATCCGGTACGGGAATCGGCACGTTATTCCCCGGACTGCCTCAGGCGGTCAAAGATTTGAACGTCGGGATCGTTGCTTTGGCGGTGAACTTGGTCGTCACCTTGGCGGTGAGCGCGTTTCCGCCCAAATTCTTTCCTTTCGCCGGGGAAAAAATCCGCCGGACGTAAACCTGGATGCGAAGTGAATTTGGGAAAAGGGACGGTTCCCGAAGATGGAAGCAGAACAGGCGTGGTCCGGTTGCAAGGAAGGAGGGGGGATCCCCGGCCTGCCGCGGGAATGGCTCGCCCGGATGGTGCCGCAAGAAGGGCAGGCGGCCAAGAGGGGAAAGGGGAAAACCTGCCCGGCGGTCCGTCAATGGGCCGCCGGGTTTTCCGGCTGGGCGATGGAGAAAAGGCATGGAACCCGCAGAGACTCTTTCATGTGTTTGTTTTTCTGTCGGATTCAACATGGATCAATGCGCCATGGCAAGGGCGCTGCCCCTAAAGTGAATGGGTTCTTCTCCGCGGAACGAAACCCTTTTGGATCCGGGAAGATCCAAAGCCGCCGGAAAAATCGGTCTCACCTTTCATCGCCCGTCGGTTTTTATTGATCGTTGACCGCCCCTTCGAGCGCCCGGGGCGAATTTTTCAGCAATAAAGGATATTTCCGGTTCAGATATGCCTTGATCGCCTCCATTTCCTGCTCCGACGGGACGGCGCCGGCCGGAGGCAGCGAATCTTTGGAAAATCCCTCCGATGACAAATAGGCTTCCAGAACTTCGCCGATCTTTGATAAGGCGGCTTCTTTTCAATCATATTTGCCGTTTTCGTCAAAAGAAACGTTCTCGAAGGTAATATGCAAGATTTTATACGGTTTCCTGTTCTCCGTTTCGTCAACGAGTTGCATCATGAGCAGGCGAGTTCCGGTCTTTCCATGACCCCATTTTTTATTTTGCTGATGGGAATTTCCACGATTTTTTCTTCCGAGACACACAAATACTTTGTCCGTTCTCCCATTCTCTTTGCCCCTTTTCATGCCGTTTTTTTGCAAACGGACTGCATAACAAAAAACTTTTCCAAAAAACGGGCGTTTTCCTGCATTGCCATTTTCTAATTCCGAAAATCGTTGAATATGGGCCGTCATTCGGCGGATAGGGCGAGTGCTGAAAAATTTGCAGGCGAGAAAACGGTCCGCGTGCGGATTGGATGGGCTGAACTGCAAGGCAATCACAGGTCGGCGGGTCTGCCGTAACCCTCCTATGCCGATCATCCGCAAAACTTCGGGGTTGATCTTGCACGGGGACGTGCGCCTTCAGGCGGAGGCGTCCCCAAGGCCCCGTTCAAAAGGTCCGCCCGGTGGAAGCCGGACGCCGAAGGATGGACCGCCCGCTTTTTCCCGACGGTGAAACCCTGAAACTTTTGACAGAGGCCGCCCCGGTGTCTTTCCATGAATCGTGCAAAAGTTTCCGTTGATAAAAGGAAAAAATCCGGTCTTACAATAAAACCCGTTCATTGTACAATAGAATTGGCGGCAAGGTGCCGAAGCGGGAAACCGGCGGTCCGCAACGGGGGCGTATTTGGCTTCAGAGGGATTTCCATCCACGGCCTGAAGGCTGTTTGGAGAGGCAGGACGCGCTGCCGGAGATTCGGGAAGCTGCCGGAGCCGGGTGCGGAATGGATTCGCCGAAAGAGGGGATGGCGGATTTCATCGCATTATGATGGTCATTCGATGGCGGCGGCTTATGCGGATCGGAAGAGGCGGACGGCGTTTGGGGAAAAATTTTACCGCGTCCGCGGCGGTCAAGGGAGAAAGTCGCGGGCTGGCGGATTGCATGAAACCGAAGCTGTAACCGTTATCATGTCGGATGGCATGGAAGCCGTTCGCCCGCCGAGCCGTTTTTCCGGCGGAAAGGCGCAGGGCTTCGTTTCTCGGTCCCGGGACGGACTGGGTTAGCGTGGATCGCCGCAAACGGAAGCGCTCCATGATCGCCCCTGTGGCCCATGTTTTCGGCTCTGCGTAAACGGCAACCAACCGGCGACTGCCGGGTCGAGGACGATCCCGCAAAATTGTGGAACCGGCGTTTTCGGCAAAAGAAGGAAAATTTTGCCTTGCTGAAGAAAAAGTATATGGATCCATTTGTGGCGGCATTCGCTCCGAATCTCCGCCCAAAATTGAAGCGAATGAAGGGGGCCGTCTTGCGGCAGGGGAGCGTTCATCCATGCCAGGGACGATGGCCTTCCGGCCGGATCAAGCCGGACGGCCTCCAATGACCGGGGGCGGCTTTGAACCAGGCCGATGTTTCCGACCGGATCAAGCCGGACGGCCGCTTTCTGGGATCGGTTTCGTAGGAAGCCCGGGATAATCTCCTTTCGGCCGGAAAAACGGGCGGGCGCCGGGGCCGTTTCCGGCGTTTTCACTCCGGTTCTTTTCATGGCGTCCGCTTTAAGAGACAGCGCTTTCACCGGTTTCTTCGGCCGTAACCTTTGCAGCAGATCATTCGGGCGCGCAGTTATTGAATTTGCGGTTCGCAAAAATTTGCACCGGGCGGCAAGTCCGCCTTTTATTGAAAAAGATGCATTCGAAAAGGAGGAGACTGACATGGCAAAAAAAGGACTGCCGGAAAATTTTTTGTGGGGAGGGGCCGTTTCCGCCCACCAGCTGGAAGGCGGCTGGGATAAGGGAGGAAAAGGGATCAGCATCGCCGATGTGATGACCGCGGGAAGGCACGGGGTGCCGCGGAAAATCACGGACGGCGTCCAGGAAGGCTATTATTATCCGAACCATGAAGCCATCGATTTTTATTCCCGTTATAAGGAAGATATCAAATTGTTCGCGGAAATGGGATTCAAATGCTTCCGCACCTCCATCGCCTGGACGAGGATTTTTCCCAACGGCGACGAGGACCGGCCCAATGAGGAAGGCTTGAAATTTTACGACGATTTGTTCGATGAATTGCTGAAATACAACATCGAACCGGTCATCACCCTTTCCCATTTTGAAATGCCCTATCATCTCGTGAAACATTACGGCGGCTTCAGAAACCGGAAATTGATCGATTTCTTTGTCAAATACGCGGAAACGGTGATGAAGCGGTATAAGGATAAGGTCAAATATTGGATGACCTTTAATGAAATCAATAATCAGGCCGATGCGGACAATGATTTCTGCGTCTTCACCAACTCGGGGCTCCTTTTTAAGGAGGGGGAAAACCGGGAAGAAACCATGTTCCAGGCAGCCGTCCATGAATTGATCGCCAGCGCGAAAGTGGTGAAGCTGGGCCATGAAATCAATCCGGATTTTCAAATCGGCTGCATGCTTTCCTTTGTTCCGATCTATCCCTACTCCTGCGATCCGGATGATGTGATGAAATCGGTAGAAGCCATGCGGAAGCGCTGGTTCTTCGGCGATGTCCACGTCCGCGGCGAAATTCCCGCCTATGCGAAAGCGTACTGGGAAAATAAAGGGTACCGGATCGAATACACCCCGGAAGACGAGGCGATTTTAAAGGAAGGAACGGTGGATTACATCGGTTTCAGCTATTACACTTCCGCCGTCGTCGCCGGAAAGAATGAGGACGGAAGCCCGGCCGAAGAGGGCTATGGCCGCCTGGTCCCCAATCCGCATTTGAAAGCGAACGATTGGGGCTGGCAAATCGACCCGGTGGGCATCCGCTATGCGCTGAACGTGCTGTATGAACGGTATCAAAAACCGTTGTTCATCGTTGAAAACGGCCTTGGGGCGAGAGACAAAGTGGAAGAAGACGGCTCGATCCAAGACGACTACCGGATCGCCTATTTAAGGGAGCATATTAAGGAAATGAAAAAGGCGGTGGAATTGGACGGGGTGGATCTGATCGGATACACGCCGTGGGGCTGCATCGATTTGGTAAGCGCGGGCACCGGGGAAATGGAAAAACGGTACGGGTTTATTTATGTGGACAAGGATAATGAAGGAAAGGGAACGCTGGAAAGAAGGAAGAAAAAATCTTTCTACTGGTATAAACGGGTCATTGAAACGAACGGCGAAGAACTGTGACGACAAGGATGTTGCCCGATCGCCATCCATCATCCATTGAAACGAACGGCGAAGGACGGTGACCTTTAATCGGAAAGGAAAAGGGAGATGCGCTTCCGTTTTCGCCTCCCTTTTCTTCCTGCCGGCAAGCATTTTCCCGGGGCAACAACCGCCCGGAAAAAGTTCCTTTGAAAAAATGCCTCAAAATTCATATGGCGGATGGCGCCGCTTGGGAAGGGAATCCTGTTTCAGCGGTGGGAAAGAGGGGAACGCCACGCGCGATCCCTGGAAGAGGGCGAGCCCCCCTCTATCATTGCCTGAACTGGAGGTCTTCCTTGCGGCGTCCCATCCCGGTTCGACGGGAGGACCCGCTATCATTGCCGCGTACCGTAGGGGAACCCGGTTTTATCGGCCGGGAAGTCTTTGAAACCGTAGGGGTCTTAAGGGAAAATCCGGGGACGGGGAAGAGCTTTGCCTGCTGCATTCAGTTCTTCGATTTGTCTTAAGGGAATATCCGGGGACGGGGGAGGCCGGCGGGCGCCCGGCCCGTTGTCCGGTCGGCATAAACCTGCGAAGGATGCGGGGAAGTTTTTTCCCTTTTCAAATGGAAAAAGCGGCCACGTCTTCGCGTTTGTGTAAAATCTTTTGGAACTTCTCTTGGACAAATGTGGCACTTCATCGGCCAAGTTCTCATATTTGCGTGAAATCCCGCTTCCCGCCCCGGGAACACAGCCTTCCGGAAATGGAACCGCTTTGCGCCCGTTTCTTTTTACAGCAATTTTTTGGACTTCATCGAAAAAGCGGGGCAAACGGATGCCGGCACGGCCCGGTTGTTCAAATCCATACATCCGGTTGAAAGGAATGGACCGCGTGGCAGAGATCAAAATGGAAACGATATTTGAAATGATCCTCCATGGCGGCAACGGAAAAAGCCATGCCATGGAAGCGATCGAATTGGCGAAGGAAGGAAAGTTCGAAGAGGCTGAGGCGAAATTGAAGGAAGCGGATGAGGCGTTAAACCAAGCCCATCATCTGCAGACTTCCTTGATCACGGATGAAGTGAACGGCAACCCGTCCACCGTTTCCCTGCTGATGGTCCATGCCCAGGATCATTTGATGACCGCCATGACCATGAAAGATTTGGCCAAACAATTCGTGGATTTATATAAATTGCTCCAAACGAAAGGGACCGATCGAAAAAACGGCGAATGAACCCGGGTCTTCCCCGGTTTTCTTTCCTTGATAAGAGAATTTAACGCGTTTCTTTCCGATTTCGCGACAGAGGGCCGGTGCAAGCGACGGCGGGCGGACTCGGCAGGCCGAATCCGGTTCTTCCGGATCCGGAGATGCTTAAGCGGCGGAGCGGAGGCTCCGGTTGGCTCTCCGCCGGAATAACGCATTTCCGCCGGGAGAAACGGGAGCGTCCGCAAGCTGCGTTTTTTGGTCTCGTCCATGGATGCGGGAAGAGGAGCGCACGTGATTTTCGGCGCCATTCAAGGATGCGGGGCAGAACCGATAGAACAAAAGGATTTTCGGTTCATCGGCCGGAGCGCCGTGCGAACGCCTTCAAATGGCACCCCGCCGGATGGGGAGAAAGGCGGCATCCGCGCCCCGACGAACGCTGTTTAATAAATGAATGTTTCCGCTTGGGCATTTACTTTGTTGCCGATGGCAACCCTTGCCAGGAGACCGACGGAAGATCTTGTCCGGATATTCCTTTTTTGCGGCGGCTGCATCTTGCTCCAAGCGGGAAGATCCCGCTTAGGAATCAACCGTACTGCAGTGAGCGCTTATCGACTTCAATGAGGACCGCGTTGCATTGCCTTTAGGAATCCACCATGTTGCAGTGAGCGCTTATCGACTTCAATGAGAACCGCATTGAATTGCCTTAGGAATCCATCACGCTGCAGCGATCGCCTTTTTTAAAGCGGGCGGGGCGAATCGGGACGAAAAGGTGGGGAGGACGGAATGAAGAAATATATCGTTTTTGACGTGGGAGGTACGAAAGTAAAGCATGGATTGATCGGGGAGGACGGAAGGTTTTTGGAAAAATCCGCCTACCCGACGGAAAGGGAGGATCTTGACCGGTTTGTGGCCGATATGGTCGAGGCGATCCGCCGCTACTGGGATGCGCATGCCGTGGAAGGGATCGCCATCAGCCTTCCGGGCTATATCAATATTGATACCGGCTACTCCGAAAAGGCCGGGGCGGTCACCGCCTTGCACAAAAAGAATTTGAAGGAGATATTGGAGGAACGGGTCCATCTTCCCGTGGAAATCGAAAATGACGGCAACTGTGCCGCCATCGCCGAAAAGGTGAGCGGGAACGCGCAGGATTGCGACGATTTTATTTGCATGACCATCGGCACCGGGATCGGCGGCGGGATTTATTTGAACGGGGATATTTACCGCGGCCGCCGGTTCATGGCCGGGGAATACGGCATGATGATCACCTATTTGGACGGCGGGACGATGCGGAATATGCATGAAACCTCCGGCACGGCCAGTTTGGTCTTCCAATACCGGCAGCTGAAAAATCTTCAGGAACCCGTGGAAGGGGAAAAAATCTTTGCGGAGGCGAAAACCGACCCCGACGTCAAGGCCCTCCTCGACCGGTGGATCGGCCATATCGCCAGGGGCGTGTACAACCTTGTCGTCACGCTGAATCCGGAAAAAATGCTGATCGGCGGCGGGGTCAGCGCCCAGCCCTATTTGATCGAAGAAATCAACCGGCAGCTGGAAGGGTACGAGTTCTGGGAGGATTTTAAAATCCCCGTCGTCCCCTGCAAATACCGGAATGACGCCGGCATGCTCGGCGCTTTCTATCATTTTCAGAAGATGAGAAGGATAAGGCAAGAGAATAGGTAAAGATATTTTGTACCTCTAAAGTAGAATGACTACCCGTGAGAATCCGCAAATCCGTCTACTTTGGAGGATTTTTTTTGTTGCAGGGGCGTTTAACAACACAATATCTTTTCATTTACCGATGTTTTGTGAGCCGGACCCGATCCTCTATAGTCGTTAAGATAGCGGAAAAAATCTCCCCCTATGAAGGATTCGGTTGCCGGAAATATGAACTGTTGTCGTCATTATGCCTGTGCAAAGGGAAAAAGCGGTAAAACGAAACGCAAACATTTAAAAAGAGACCCTTCATTTCTCCACAGGGAGCATCCCCATAGATAAAAATGAACAGGTTCTTTTTTTGTCACAGGATTATTTTTCTATATACTTCTAATTAAAGGGATATTCTATCATTCCTTAAAAAGGTGAAGCTTATGAAACAAAAGTTGGCTTTTTCCCTCTTTGTTCTCCTGTTTTCCCTTTCTTTCTCCTTAATGATTTATTACGGTGAAAGGACCTTCTTTGTAAATAAAGCGGCAAAAAGTGAATCGAAGAAACATGCTTACCATTTTGTTCTTATCCCTGAGGAAACGGATAATGAATATTGGCGCATCATCGAGAAAGGGGCAAGGGAAGCGGCGGAAAAATACGATGTCTATTTAGAATATCTGGGACCGAAGCGGGCGAATATGAGCGAACATGTTCGGATATTGGACAAAGAGATTGCCGGTAAAGTAGACGGGATTATGACCCAGGGCATTTCGGAAGATCACTTTACCCCTTTAATCAATAAAGCGATGGATCGGGGAATTTCCGTTGTTACCGTCGACGCCGATGCTCCCTACAGCAGAAGGGAAGTATATGTCGGCACCGATAATTACGCCGCCGGTTTTTTGGCGGGGAAAGCCCTGCTTGAGGATACGGAGGGAAAACAGGTCGTCGGAATTGTGACGGGCCGTTTCGATGCCTCCCACCAACGGCTGCGTGTCCAAGGTTTTCAGGATGCCGTTGAAAAAGAAAAACGGATCGAAATCGCAGGGATCAAAGAATCGGGAATTTCCAAGACCGGGGCTGTCCAAGCGACCTATGATTTACTGAAAGAGCACCCCGATATTACCGCGTTTTACGGCACGAGCGCTTTGGACGGGCTCGGAATCGCCCGGGTCATAAGCACCATGCGGCCCAATTCGGATCCGTATATCATCACCTTTGATACTTTGCCGGAGAACATGGATTTATTGCGGAATGGGAAAATAGATGCCATTGTCGTGCAGCATCCCTATGAAATGGGCTTTCGGGCAGTGGAAATCCTGGTGGAATTAAAAAAAGGAAAACATCCGGAAAAATTGCAATATACGGAAAGTAAAATTATAAGACAGAAAGATTTGGATCAATTTTTGAAAGATAACAAGGGGCTTTACGGCGATGAAGACGATCCGGACTAAATTGATCGCCTATTTTTTGGTTTTTGTCCTTTTGTTCAATTGCGCGGCCACGGCGATTTATTTAAGCAGCAGCCAATTGCTGAACGCCTATGATTCCGGGATTGACCGATTTTTCATTTTGAATTCCATCTCGCAAACGATCACGGAACTGATCGGCAAGGTGAACCGGTTCGTCGTGGAACGGGATGCCGGATACGTAAAGGATTTCCAACAATTAAGAATGGAACTGGAAAATAGGAAAGATCTTCTCGATAAAGAGATGTCCGGATTGGATCCATACCAATTGAAAAAATATGAAAATATGATCGGCACATTCATCGAAGAAAGCGAATTAACGATCGGATTCGCCTTGAAAGATGATATTGATTTATATAACTTTCACTTGCAAGAGGCGCAAAATACTTCCAACTACATCAAAGAAACCACGCTGGATTTAATTGATTTGGAACTGAACGAATACCAAACCTTCTATCGGCAATTGAACGAACGGAATGAAAATTTCCGCAGGTTTATCATCTTTTTGTTCCTGTCCTCAACCTTATTAGCCGTATTCTTCGCCCTGTGGTTTTCCAAAGAGTTAAATCAGCCGATCCAAGCTTTAACCAAAATGGCCAGGGAAGTTTCGGCCGGCAATTTGGAAGGGGAGGCCCTGAAGATCCGGACCAATGACGAGTTGAAAATATTAGGGGAAGCCTTTAATCAAATGCGCGGCAATATTCGCGATTTGATTGAAGAAATCAGGAAAAAATCGGAACAGGAACAGCTTTTGAAGGATTTGGAATTGAAACATTTGCAAAACCAGATTCAACCCCACTTTCTTTTCAATACTTTAAATACCATTTCCCGAATGGCCTTTTTGGAGGAAGCGGAACAGACCATGAAGTTGATCGAATCGGTTTCGTCCCTGCTCCGGTACAGCCTCGGGGATCTGAAAAAATCCGTCACTTTGGCGGAAGAAATCAAAGTCGTGGAGGATTACTTTCATATTCAGCGGACCCGCTTTTTCGACCGGATTTCCTTTTCCGCGCATATCGACCAAAATTGTTTGGATACGGAGATCCCCCGCCTGATATTGCAGCCGATCATTGAAAACGCTTTTATCCATGGGGTGGAAGGAAAGGAAGAAGGCGGAGAAATCCGCTTGTCCGTCCGTCAGTCGGGAGACGTTGTCATAGTCGAGGTGAAAGATAACGGAGCCGGTATGGCCGAAGAAAAGATTCGAAAGTACTTATCGATGGATGCCGGTCGTCCGTCCGACGCGCATACCGGCCATACGACCGGTTTGGGGTTGGAAAATGTCATCCGCAGGTTGCAGCTGTTTTACGGAAAAAAAGAGGTCATCAACATTTCTTCCAAATTGGGCGAAGGGACAACGGTGCAATTGTTCTTGCCGAAAAAACAACGGACGGAAAATCGGGAAAAGGGGTGAAAAGATTTGGATATAAAAATTGTATTGGCCGATGATGAAATGATCGAACGAAAGGCGATGAAAAAAATCATCGACGAACATTTCGGAAAATCCGTGGTCATCGGGGAAGCGGCCAACGGACGTCAGGCGATCCAACTGGCGAAAGAAAAGAAACCGGATTTGATGCTGATGGATGTCAAGATGCCCGGAATCGACGGATTGGAGGCCATCGAGACGATCCGGAAGGATCATCCGAACATGAAATTTATCATGGTCTCCGCCTATGATTCTTTCGAATATGCGAAAAGGGCGATGAAAGAGGGCGTCAAGGAGTATATCCTGAAACCTGCGACAATAAAAGAAACGGTGGAAGCCATCATTCGCGTTTACAAAGAAATTGCGGCCGAAAGGGAGCGGGCGGAAAAGGAACAAAAATCCCGCGAATTTACGAAACGTTTGTTTATGCAAAAATTGGCGGAATATGACGTGAATGACGAAACGATGGAGATGCAAAAGGAGATCTTTCCTGCGTTCCGATCGGGATTTTTTCTGATCGGGGAGTTTTCCCATGAAGCGGACGTAGATGGCTTCATCCGTGCCTGCAATAATTGGCGGGAAGGATCGGCGATTGCAGATAAAAAAAGAAATCAAGCGAGCGTCTTAATCCTCAGCGGCAAGAAACTCGCAAAGGCGGATGTGCTATCTTTTGTTCGCGAATGCTTCTTATCGACGCCCAATAAAAAATGGATCGGGATCGGCGACATTTATGAAAGACTGGAAGATCTCCCCAAGTCTTATCAGGAGGCGCTATTAACCCTCCAACATTTAAAGAAGGCGGATCACGCGGGTTACGGTTTTCCCCATGTGCGGAAAGCCGGCAGGACCAATTGGCCGGAAGAAATTTGCGATTGCCTGTTTGCCGATGATTTAACGGGCGCGCTTAACCGGCTGCAGGCCTTTTTTTCCGCGAGTGGACAAAGGGATGCCGTGCAAGAATTGTATTTCAAGATCAAACAGAGGCTCGGGGAAAAAGGGATCGGGACGGACGAATACGGCTTTAAAGACATACTTTCCTTGCAGGAATGGCGGGACTTCCTCCATTTTTGTTGCTTGCAAGTCTCTTCCTACCATCAATCCCAAGGATATATAGAAAGGGCAAAAGCCTATATCCAAGAACATTATCAGGAACCGATCGCTTTGGAAGACGTTGCCAATGTTGTCGGCTTAAGCCCGCCCTATTTCACCAAATTGTTCAAAGAAAAAACGGGGCAAACCTTTATCGACTATTTGACGGAGATCCGGTTGAAAAAGGCCAAAGAACTTCTTTTGGAAAACCGGTTAAGCTTAAAGGAAATCAGTTATCAGGTAGGTTATAAGGATCCGAACTATTTCAGCCGGGTGTTTAAAAAATATTTCCACCAGTCCCCCCGAAAGTTTCAAAATCGCATCTTAAAAAAATGAAGGTTTTATTAAAAAAGTACAGATTATTTCCCCTAATCCGAAAAATCGGTTAGCGTACAATAAGATTTGAAAGCGATAACAATTTGATTGGCAAGGGGGGAGGAAATTGAAAAAATTCCGTTTGCTGCTTGCGGTGTTTATCGCCTTTTCGATCGCTTTAAGCGGATGCAATAACAAATCGCAAACAAGCTCCGGAAAGCAAAAAGAAGAAAAGAAATTGGAAATCTTCAGCTGGTGGACCGGAGCGGGCGAAGAGGACGGCCTGCTGGCGCTTTTGGAATTGTTTAAAGAAAAATATCCGGATATTGAGGTGGAGAACGCCGCGGTTGCCGGTGGCGCCGGCACCAACGCCAAGGCCGTTTTGGCCACCCGCATGCAGGGGAATAATCCGCCATCTACCTTTCAGGTGCACGGCGGCCAGGAATTGAATGCCAGCTGGGTCGCCGCTGGGAAAATGGAACCGTTGAATGATTTGTATGAACAGGAAGGATGGATGGACAAGTTCCCGAAAGATTTGATCGATATGGTGAGCGTGGACGGGAACATTTATTCCGTTCCGGTCAATATTCACCGCAGCAATGTTTTATGGTACAACAAAAAGATTTTTGAAGAAAACAATTTGCAAGTGCCGGCAACTTTCGCCGAGTTTTTTGATGTTGCGGAAAAATTGAAGGCCAAAGGCATTACGCCGCTTGCTTTGGGGGACAAGGAACCGTGGACGGCGACCCATATTTTCGAAAACGTGTTGCTGGCCAAATTAGGACCTGACGGTTACAATGCGCTGTGGAGCGGCGAACTTTCATTCGACGATCCGAAAGTAAAAGAGTCGGTTGAAATTTTTGGGAAAATGCTTTCCTACGTCAACGAGGACCACAGTTCCCGAAATTGGCAGGACGCTTCCCAGCTGGTGGCAAAGGGGGAAGCGGCGATGAATATTATGGGGGACTGGGCCAAAGGCTATTTTGTCAATGACATGAAATTGAAAGTCAACGAAGATTTCGGCTATGTGCCGACGCCGGAAACGGACGGGTATTTTATGGTCGTTACCGATACGTTCGGTCTGCCCAAGGGTGTGAAAAATGCGGATGATGTGAAGAAGTTTTTAAGCGTGCTGGGTTCCGTGGAAGGGCAAGACGTATTCAATCCCTTGAAAGGCTCCATCCCGGCGAGAATCGACGCGGATTTGTCCAAATACGATCAATACGGGAAAGACACCATGGAAGATTTTAAAAACAGCAAATTGGCGCCGAGTCTTGCCCACGGGTCGGCAGCGCCCGAAGGCGTCTTGACCCGGGTGAATCAGGCCGTCAATATATTCGTTACCCAGAAGGACGTGAAACAGTTCATTGACGCCTTGAAAACCGCGGCGCAAGATTTGTAGGAAAAAGAAAAAGGGGGGGTATTCCCCCTTTTATCCATAAAATATTGCTCCGGACCGATTGATTTGACTTTCAGTGCTTTTTGAACCCAAAAGGGAAGGGATTCCTTTTTTAAAATGGAAGATTTGACAGTCCGACCGTCTTTCTTCCAAAGTGGAATCAGCTTCTTCGGGAGAGATGATCGATGGAACCTGTCAAAGAGTTACAACCGAAAAAGTTTGTGCCGATTCATGCGAAACGAAGGAAAAAATTATCGGCGGATCAATGGCTTGCCGTTCTGTTTTTATCCCCTTCAATTGTTTGTATTGCTGTGTTTGTGTACGGATTTATCGGATGGACGGGATATGTATCCTTAAGCAACTGGAACACGATCATTCCCGATTTTTCTTCCGCCGGACTGAAAAATTATTTGTTTTTGTTCAAGGACTTCCGCTTCCAAGCGGATTTACGGAATACCCTTTTCTTCACCGTTTTCTTTATCGGGCTCGTTATTGTGATGGGCTTGGGTTTGGGCATTTTGCTGGACCAAAAATTGGTGCGGGGCGAATCTCTGTTTCGGAATATCTTCTTTTTTCCAATGGCCTTATCATTTGTGGTCACGGGTGTCGTCTGGCAATGGATTTTAAACCCGTCAACCGGAATCAATCTCTTTTTGAAGCCCTTCGGCATTCAGCCGAAATGGTATACGGACACAACAATATATGGCGGATTTCAATGGGGAAAGATTGAGTTCGGCCTTCCCGTTGCCATCATTGCCGTGGTTATTGCGGCCGTGTGGCAAATGACCGGTTTTGCCCTGGCGATGTATTTGGCCGGCCTGCGCGGGATTCCCGACGAGATCCGGGATGCGGCCCGCATCGATGGATGTTCCGAGTTCCAACTTTACCGGAAAGTCATCATCCCTTTGTTAAAGCCGATTACGGTCAGTGTGATGATCATGATGGCCCATATTTCCTTGAAAATTTTTGATTTAATTTATGCCATGACCGGTCCGGGAGCGAACTTCGTAACTGATGTACCAGGTGTTTTCATGTTTGAAACAACTTTCCGCGGGAATTACTATGCGAACGGGGCGGCGATTGCCATCATCATGCTGCTTACGGTTGCCGTATTCATCATTCCCTATTTGCGGCACAGCAGAAGGGGGGAACCATAATCGTTATGGCTGTTCTGAAGCGTCCCCTGATTTATCTCGTGCTCATCGTGTGCAGTATTTTCTTTTTAATGCCGGTATACGTGATGTTGGTAACCAGCATAAAGCCTATTGAAGAAGTTTCGCTGGATGGTATGTGGTCATTGCCGTCGACGATCGATTTCACCAGTTACAGAGAAGCTTTTGGGAAACTTGCGCCGAACTTTCTCAATTCCGTTTATCTCGTCGTTCCGGCTACGATTCTTTCGGCGCTTCTCGGGGCGATGAACGGTTACGTCCTGTCCAAATGGCGGTTTAAAGGGTCGGAAACCTTGTTTACGTTTATGCTGTTTGGAATGTTTATTCCCTATCAGAGCATTTTGATTCCCTTGATCCAGTTTTTACGGGATATCGGGCTTTACAACACCATTCCCGGACTGATCCTTGTGCACGTCGTTTACGGGATTCCCATAACCACGCTCACGTTTCGCAATTTTTACGCCAGTATCCCGGATGAGATGATCGAATCGGCGAAAATCGACGGCGCCGGATTCATAAAGATTTTCCGTCACATCATGCTGCCTTTATCCGTTTCCGGTTTTGTCGTCGTCGGGATCTGGCAGTTTACGAACATATGGAACGAATTTTTGTTTGCCGTCACCATTACCCAATCGGATAAGCAGCCGATCATGGTTGCCCTCCAAAATTTGTCGGGCAGCCAAATCGTCCAATGGAACGTGCAAATGGCCGGGGCATTGCTTGCCGCCTTGCCGACGCTGTTTGTATACATCCTTTTGGGCAAATATTTTGTTCGCGGATTATTGGCGGGATCGGTGAAAGGATAACCGCGGAACATCCCTTTGTTGCGATTGGGATGATATCTATTCGAGTGGAAGAAAATCCCCCGCTTGGCCGGCTGGCCGGGCAGGGGGATTTTTCTTTTGGAGAAAGATCATTCGGATTGACTTGACCGCTGAGACATTGGAATGGTATAAAGTTAAAATAAGGAGTAAAAAATTTTACTTGCGGTCAAGGGGCCGTTTACGATTGGCGAAGAGACCAACTGGAGGTGCAATATGGCGACAATAAAAGATGTTGCGGCTGAGGCAGGCTATTCCATCGCCACGGTATCCAGGGTGTTGAACAATGACCCGTATCTTTCCGTTACGGAAGAGACCCGAAAAAAGATTTTTGAAGCGGCTGAGAAGCTGAATTACCGCAAAAAAACTATCCGTCCGCTTGTGAAAAACATTGCCTTTTTATATTGGATCACGGATAAGGAAGAGCTGGAAGACGTTTACTTTAAGACGATGAGAATGGAATTGGAGAAGTTGGCAAAGGCAAATAATGTGGAATTAACCACTTATAAAATCACCGACGGGATCGATCAAGTGCCCGATGATATCCAAGGGTTTATCGCCGTCGGGGGTTTTTCCGAAAAAGAGCTGGACCGTTTGCGGAAAATTACCAAGTGCGGCGTTTTTTTGGATACGGCGCCCGATCCGGATCATTTCGACTCCGTCCTTCCCGATTTAAAACGGATTACAACAAAAGCGATCGATTTTTTTATAGAAAAAAAGCATACGGAAATCGGTTTTATCGGCGGCACCTATTATAATCCGAATACCGGAGAAGACGAAATGGACATCCGGGAGCGGACCTTTCGGGCTTATATGCAAGAAGCGGGACTTTTAAAAGAAAACTATATTTTTTGTAACCGGGGTTTCTCCGTCGAAAACGGATACCATTTGATGAAGAAAGCGATTCAGCAATTGGGGGAAGATTTGCCGACCGCGTTTTTCGTTGCCTCGGATCCGATCGCCGTCGGCTGTCTTCAGGCGTTAAATGAACATGGCATCCCCATACCGGGCCGGGTAAGCATCATCAGTGTCAACAATATCAGCATCACCAAATACGTGTCCCCTCCCCTGACCACCTTTCATATCGATATCCATGAAATTTGCAAAAACGCCATTCAATTTTTGCTTGAACGGGTGCTGGAAAAAAGGAAAACCGTTAAGACTTTGTATGTAGGGTCAAAATTAGTCGTAAGAAAAAGTACCAATTAAATCTGTTCCCGCGGTTGGTCCTTTTCCAAACGCCCTTCCTTCCGAATTTTTCGTCGATCGGCGGATGAGAAAAATTGCGCGTATCAAATGCCCCAAATCTCCGCCCCTCTCTCCCGTTGGGGATGAGGCAACAGAAATATTTTCTTCCATTCGGTAAAATTTTTTATTAAATTAAAGTAAAACTATTATTTACATGTTTTACTTAATATGCTATATTGTTTTTAGTAAAAAAAGCGTTTTCAAATTAGTAATCATTTATCATTGAAGGGAGAGTCGATGATGGGTAAAGGTTTTTTGCGCGCGGCTTTGGGCATGTTCGCCTTGAGCTTGGTTTTGGCCGGCTGCGGCCCAAAGGAAAGCGGCAATAACAAATCTTCCTCGAAATCGAAATCAGGCAAAGATTATGATCTGCTGGTATGGGAAGACATCGAAAAATCCGAGGGGATTAAAGATGCGATTGAGCAATTTGAAAAAGAAAATAACGTGAAGATCAAAGTTGTGGAAAAACCCTATGCCCAGCAATTGGAAAATTTGCGGCTTGACGGCCCCGCGGGCACCGGCCCGGATGTCTTTACCATGCCCG
>JGI25329J36429_1000355_pt1 | contig 30634 bp, 23 predicted proteins | sample HigsolmetaAR204D_FD_36429 | JGI IMG/M metagenome (IMG submission 36429)
AGTTCACTCATGCCGTAATTTTGAGTGACCGTCATTTTGCTTCCCCAAAGCCTGTGCATTTCACTGCGCATGGCTTCGGACATACCCTCACCGCCAAAAAGGCCGATTCTTACATTTAAATCTTTTTCAGGGTCTAGCCCCATCTCCCTGGCAACTTCGGCAATATGCAGAGCATACGAAGGTGTTGCCACAAGCAGGGTTGTACCAAAATCCTGCATATACATAATCTGCTTCTTAGTATTACCTGCAGAAGCAGGGCATACAACAGCTCCTATATTTTCCAGACCATAGTGAAGGCCCAAAGCTCCTGTAAACATTCCGTATCCGAAGCAAATCTGGGCTATATCTTCCGAAGTGGCACCTCCCATACAGGCAATACGGGATACGCATTCCGTCCAGATTTGCAGGTCTTTTCTTGTATATCCTACTACGGTAGGCTTTCCTGTGGTACCGGAAGAAGCATGTATGCGCACCAGGTCTTTTTTCGGTACCGTAAACAAACCGAAAGGATAATTATCCCTTAAGTCCTGTTTTGTAGTAAACGGAAGTTTTTTAAGGTCTTTAAGATCCTTGATGTCTTCACAGCTTATTCCTGCCTGTTCCATTTTCTTACGATAAGCAGGCACCTTTTCATAAACCCGTTTTAAAGTTTCCTTAAGCCTTGTAAACTGAATATTTTCTATTTCCTGTCTTGGTAGCGTTTCCTCTTTCGCCCATATCATTTTAATATCCCCTTACTATATTTTATAAATATTGATTACTTCTTGATATGTTGTTAATTTGCCTACAGTTAGCATCTGCATTTTACATTTAACCTTTANTTTATAAGCGATTAAACTACTCCTGTACCGGTATGTAGCTTCCTTTGCTTTCTGTCTTTTGGTAGCACTCAAAAATTTCCTCTACTTTTTCCTTCTTCATTTTAGGGGTAAGGATACTGACTACAGGCACGACTATAAGTCCTGCAACCATAGCCAAAGCCCCGGCATTAATAGGAGAACTGATATATCCGAAGATCATATTGGTTGTTGTAATTCCCACACCGGTTGCAAAACTTGCCCAAACCGCAGTTTTTGTAACCCCTTTCCAGTATATTCCGTATAAAAACGGCGCCAAAAATGCTCCCGCCAAAGCTCCCCATGAAATTCCCATAAGCTGTGCTATAAAGACAGGCGGATTAAGGGCAAGAATTACCGAAAGCATTATAAATAACAGAATCAATATTCTCATTATCCTGATCTGCTTCTTCTCACTTAAGTCCTTATAGAGTGCCCCCTTAATCAGATCTAACGTAATTGTAGAACTGGATGTCAGTACAAGAGCCGATAAAGTCGACATAGAAGCTGACAGCACCAAAACGACAGCCATCCCAATCATTGCATCCGACAAAGATGAAAGCATGCTTGGTATAATAGCATCATACATAACCCTGCCCTGGTCGTTATAAATAGCTGGACTGTCAAACAGTCTTCCGAATCCTCCAAGAAAATAGCAACCCCCGGCTATAACAATAGCAAATACAGTAGAAATCACCGTTCCAGTCTTGATGGATTTTTCATTCTTTATGGCATAAAACTTATGTATCATTTGAGGAAGGCCCCAGGTTCCCAGGGATGTTAAAATTACTACTCCGATTAAATTGAAGGGATCGGGACCGAATATGGAAGTAAACATTCCATCTTGTCCTATAGTTGCGGGAAAATCGCTCTCAAGCTCAGCAAGCTTTTCGACAGCTAATAACAGGCCTCCCTGTCTTCCAAGAACAGCCGCAATCACAGCAATTATCCCNATTATCATAACTATTCCCTGAATAAAATCGTTTATGGCTGTTGCCATATAACCTCCGGCTATAACGTATATACCGGTAAGTACCGCCATAGTAAGAACACACACCCAATAAGGAATATCAAAGGCCATGCCGAACAATCTTGATAAACCGTTGTAAACCGATGAGGTATAAGGAACCAAAAAAATAAAAGCTATAAGTGATGCGGCAACTTTTAAGGCTTTACTGTCATATCTGCTGCCAAAAAAGTCAGGCATGGTGGAAGATTTAAGATGATTGGTCATAATACGGGTTCTGCGTCCGAGTATTACCCATGCCAGCAAACTTCCGATTATGGCATTGCCTATTCCGATCCAGGTGGCGGATAAACCGAATCTCCATCCGAACTGACCGGCATATCCGACAAAAACCACCGCAGAAAAATAAGAGGTCCCATAAGCGAAGGCCGTAAGCCACGGTCCTACAGTTCTTCCTCCCAATACAAAATCCCCGACATTAGTGGCATACTTTCTGGCAAAGATTCCGACTGCAATCATAATTGCAAAGAAAGAAACCAAAAATAATAACTTTATTACCACTTTTTATACCTTCCTTTTTATGTATTCTTTATTCGTTTAACGCTTTAAAGCGTCTATGTCGTAAAGTAATGGTAGCACTTATTAATTTTTCTGTCAATACTTTGACAATATTTTTAGGTCGCTGCAGTAAAATTTTGTATAATTTACACAATCAAATAAGGTATCCTATTGAGCCAGAATTAAATCCCCCAAGCAGACATCTGTTTTCTCTTACTATATCTGTTTTATAATAAAAACCATCCCCAATATAAGAAATCCGTTCAATTCTTAAATGGAAGATGGGGGAAACCGCTATCATCAACAGTTAAAATTAAATAAATTTCAAACATAATAAAACTGCACCTCAAAATGCTGTTTTACTAACATTTTGGGTGCAGTTTTATAAAAATTTTTCTAAAATTTTATTCTTCTTTATTTGCCACAACGGCAATTCCAAGCTCTGCTAGCTGTTTATCATCAACAGTACTTGGTGCTTCAGTCATCGGGCATGAAGCGTCTTTAACCTTGGGGAAAGCTATTACATCCCTGATACTGTCTTCTTTTGCCATAAGCATGATAAGACGGTCAAGACCGTATGCCAAACCTGCATGAGGAGGTACACCGTACTTGAATGCATTAAGAAGGAAGCCGAAACGGTTGTAAGCGTCTTCCTTGGTAAAGCCTAAAACTTCAAACATTTTCTCCTGAACTTCGCTTTGATATATTCTTACGGAACCGCCTCCAATCTCGGTGCCGTTTAATACAATATCATAAGCCTTTGCCCTGACCTTGCCGGGGTCCGTATCAAGCAAGTGAAGGTCTTCATCCATAGGCATGGTAAAAGGATGATGCTTGGCCACGTATCTGCCCTCTTCTTCGGAATATTCAAGCAGAGGAAATTCCGTAACCCAAAGGAATTTATACTCGTCTTTATTCAAAAGATCCAGCCTTTTTGCCAACTCTACCCGTAAATTTCCGAGGGCGGCAAATACGATATCATCCTTATCGGCGGCAAAGAGCAATAAATCTCCCGGCTTTCCTTCCATAGCATTAACCAAATCTGCCAGTTCCTGCTCGGTCATGAATTTTGCAAAGGATGACTTGTAAGATCCGTCCTCATTTATTGCAAGGTAGGCCAAACCTTTGGCTCCGAAATCTTTTACGAAGTCAACCAAAGAATCTATCTGTTTTCTTGGCATATTTGNCTGTCCCTGGGCATTGATGCCGCGGACAGAACCGCCGTTTTCTATGGCTGATGTAAATACACCGAAACCACAGTTTTTAACTATCTCCGATACGTTCTTAAGCTCCATGCCGAAACGGATATCAGGCTTATCGGAGCCGAATCTTTCCATAGCTTCCGCATAGGTCATTCTCGGTATCGGAAGTTCAACATCTATACCGATGCATTCTTTAAACAGGGTCTTAAGCAACCGTTCGTTTACATCGATAACGTCGTCAACATCAACAAAGGACAATTCCATATCTATCTGGGTAAATTCCGGCTGACGGTCAGCTCTTAAGTCCTCGTCACGGAAACATTTTACTATCTGGAAGTACCTGTCGTATCCGGCGACCATCAAAAGCTGCTTAAATAGCTGGGGTGATTGAGGAAGGGCATAGAAATTGCCGGGATATATACGGCTAGGAACCAGATAATCCCTTGCTCCTTCCGGTGTGCTTTTTGTCAGCATGGGCGTTTCTATTTCAAGGAAACCTTCTTCCGTCAGGAATTTGCGAACCACAGTCGTTGCTTTGCTTCTTAGCATCAGGTTTCTTTGTAAATCCGGCCTTCTAAGATCCAAATACCTGTACTTAAGCCTTAAGTCTTCCTTGGTTTTGCTGTCCTCCTCAATAGGGAAAGGAGGGGTTTCCGCTTCTGAAAGAATTCTTAAATCATGAGCTCTTATTTCTATATCTCCTGTTACCAGGTTTTCATTTACCGCACCGGATCTGTATTCTACTCTTCCGGTAACGGCAATTACATATTCACTCTTTAAACGTGCCGCTTTGGCAAAGCCTTCGCTGCCGATATCGCTTTCTTCAAATATAATCTGCAGAATTCCGGAACGGTCTCTCAAGTCTACAAATATTATACCGCCCTTATTCCTGCTTTTTTGTACCCATCCCATTACCGTTACTGTTTCACCGACATTATTTCTTGATACTTCTGTACAACGATGGCTTCTGCGTAAACCTTTCATTGATTCAGCCATATTTTCACAATCTCCTTTTTCTATAAGTATGCCATATATTTTAATTAATTTATTTAAAACTGTCTACTGATTATTTTACTTCATTTATTCGTTGACGTAAAAGTCCAGGCATCTTCTGTTGCAGGTCCTCGGCCTTACTATATCAGTCCCCACTCTTACATGTTCAGGATGTGTCTGATATGCCTTATAGGCTTCCTCACTTACAAAGACCGAATCAAGAAGAATATCCGCATCAGAAGAAAACATGGGCTTTATAAGCACCTCTAATGATACAATCCCGTCAATCAGGTTTTTTAAGTTTTCCAATTCTCTTTTAATTTCTTCAGCGTATTTTTTGTTTTCTTCTTCTGAGAATTCTTCTCTGAAATTCCATGCCACTATATGCCTTATCATATATTATCCCCCTTGCCGCTCTGTATTTTCATTTTAAAATCCAAAAATATATTTCAGTATTCTAATTGACTCAGATAATTATAACATATGTGTCAAAAAATTCGTATCAGAAATTTAAAACGGTATTATGTATTATATCAATCCTTTCTGATCGTATTTAAAAGCAAACAAAAGAAGGCCGCTTCAAATCGGCCAGGTTTTAGGATTAAAAATTCTCAAACCTTTATGAAACAGCCTTCTTAATAGATATGATTTATGCAGACTATTGTGTTATAAATGGAGATGCGGGAAGTCCTTCTTTATTATATAAATTTGCCTTTTCGGGATTATCCGCCCAGGCATAACGGACCCTTGAAGGTTGCGGTACTTTTTTGCTGTATACTACAACACTGTCATTATCTATTTCGGCTTCGGCAGGATAAAAGACACCGTCTTTTCCGCATATTTCGAAAGTTTCAAGCTTATTTCCCTTTACTGTCAAACCGCTGCCGGTATATTTGAAATATAGCCTGATTTTGTTTTCTTCCACTGTCATCCTGTCATATATAGGCCCACTGCAAACGATGTCCTCACCAAACACATGATTTAACGCCCAAAGAGCCAGTCTCTCACCGACACTCTTTTTATCCCAAGGATGAAGATCATTATACATACCCACATCAATTGTTACTGCCATGCCGGTATTGGGTAATTCCAGTACCCGCCTTTGTGCCTCCCTTAGTTCAGCCCAACCGCTGACTTCCGGTTCCATCCTCCACGGGCAATAGTTGGCAAGCTGCACATAATAGAAAGGTATATTTCCTAAGTCCCAAAGCTTTCTCCAGTCGTTTATAACGGCCTCAAACAGTTCTTTGTAATCGTAAGGGTATCCGGTATTTGATTCGCCCTGGTACCAAAGAACACCCCTGATACTGTAGTTTCTCAAAGGATAAATCATACCGTTATAAAGGCCGGTAGGTTTATATTGGAAAAAAGTAATAGGATCCTGTGCTTTTGATATAGCCCCTATCTTATATCTCCATGTTCCTGATATAGGTATTTGCTCGTCTTCAATCTTAATATAATAGGGCATATCAGTTACAAATCCGCCGATATTGGAAGTAATAATAAGACGTACTGCGATTACGTTTCTTCCGGTTTTTAATAATCCTTCCGGAATTTTATATCTTCTTGGAGGATAAAGATATCCTGTATTTCCGACCTGGACACCGTTTATATAAGTATCATCGCCATCAATGAGTGTGCCAAGTATCAGTTTTCCTTCTTTACCTGCCAGCCTTTCGGGAAGCCAGAATTCTTTTCTTAACCATACAGACCCTCTTATAGGTTCCAGTTCCGTCCCTCGGAAGCTTGCCGGTAAATCAATATCTCTCCAATCGCTGTCGTTATATTTTTCACTGTACCAGGGTTCAGGTATTTCATGCAGGCCTTCGTCTTTTTTGAAAAGTTCGTCATACCAGTTCTGAATTCTTTCGGCATCACTTGCTATGGTATCCTTTACATAAGATTCGTCTTTGCATTGTTCCAAAATATCCGTATATCTGTCAAATCTCATAAGTGTTTTTTCACTCATCCAGGCTTCTGCCGGTGTTCCGCCGATTGCGGTAAAGAGCAGTCCGATCGGTATTTTATATTTGTCATATATTTTCCTTGAGAAGAAATAGCCTATGGCACTGAAACTGTATACCGTTTCGGGATTTACAGGAACCCACATCCCTTCGGCAACTTCGTCTACCGGCCCGTTAAAATTATAGACCATAGGCACCGTAAATTGTCTTATTTCTGGATAATTTGCCCCTTTTACCTCATCTCCGAATAAATCAAGGGTACGGCTTACCGGAATTTGCATATTGGATTGTCCGCCAAGTACCCATACGTCGCCCACAAGGACATCCTTAATTACTTTTTCCTCATCCTCATGGTTTATAACTATTTCATAAGGTCCGCCCGCCTTTAGATCATATAAGACAACCATCCAGCAGCCGTCATCATTTACTACTGTCTTATATTCATTATTCATAAATGTTAGCTTTAGCTCTTTACCCGGGACCCCTTTTCCCCATATCTTCACTCTGGAATCTCTTTGAAGTACCATTCCGTCACTTAGTAAAGGTGAAAGCCAAATTTTATTTGTCATTTTATCGTAAGTCTCCTTTCAAAATTAACAGTATCAAAATGCCAGTACCACGGATGGTTAACTCAACTAACTGTTTTCTATTAATATTTATTGTATCAAATCGTTTTATTATAAGCTAATTGTTATTGACTTATTATTCTCATAAGCTTATACTTATACCATAATTTGCCTATGATAAAAGGAGGCTTATATGACTACCCAACAGATTGAGTATGTTCTAACTCTTGCGGAAGAAAAAAGTTTTTCAAAAGCCGCACAAAAACTATATGTAACCCAGCCTTCCCTTAGCCAATTCATTAAAAATCTGGAAAATGAACTTCGTGTTCAGCTTTTTGACAGAAGCACCAATCCCATACGCCTTACTCCTGCGGGAGAAGCTTTTGTTAATGCTGCCCGTAAAATTAAAGCAATTGAAGAGGAGTTGCATATAAAGTTAGCCGATCTTACAAATTTAAAAACTGGCGAGTTAAGAATAGGTACCAGTCCCTTTCGTGCCTCCTGCTTGTTGCCAAAAAGCATAGCTAAATTTCATGAGTTATATCCCGGGATAAGCATACATATCCTTGAAGAGGTTACCGTCAAGCTGGAAGAAGCCGCCATGGACGGCAGTATTGATCTTTTTTTAAGCACAGGCCCGTTTGATGAAAATATTTTTCATGTTGAAGAACTTGCCGTAGAACAGCTCTTTCTTGCCGTTCCTCCGGACAATCCTATTAATAAAGGGCTGGAATCATACCATATATCGGATTATGACATAAAGATGGCCTCTGTTAAGTATCATAAAACTCCCCCTGTAGATCTTTCCGTATTCAGGTCGGCTCCTTTTATATTTGTAAGGCAAAATCAAAAATTATATGACATAGCTTCAGAGTTTTGCCTGTCGGCAGGCTTTAATCCTTACGTTATATTATGCAGTGAGCGGCTGGAAACCGCATTTTCCTGGGCTTTAGCCGGCATAGGGTGTACTTTTGTCCCCGACTTCCTAATCAGATTCGGTAATTATGAAAAACATCCTATATATTATAAGCTTAACCACCCGAAAGCAACCCGTAATATATGTATTGTCTACCGCAAAAACCGCTATCTGTCCAGAGTNGCTCTGGAATATATATCACTTCTTAAAAAGCTTATAGGATACGGTACCTGGTCCTANCCTGTGCCGCTAAACTGATGAAATTTTAAAAACCTGCTGTAAATATTGTTTGGAATGTCATGCAGTCCCAAACTGGTATAATTACAGCAGGTTTTATTGTTTAGAAACACTATTTACACAAGTATCTTATTTACCGCTTTTAAAATTATTAATAAATACAGTTATTTCATTAAGGCTTATTTCGGTCTGTTCTCCGGTTTCCATATTCTTTATATTTNCTTTGCCTGTGGCAAGCTCATCAGCTCCGATTATTACCGAGTGTATTGCACCGATTTTGTTGGCGTATTTCATCTGTGCCTTTACGCTGCGCTCCATATAATCGGTTTCCACAATCAGGCCTTGTTTTCTTAAATCCCTTACTATCTTATAAGCCGCAGCCTTTGCTTCTTTACCCAAAATACCGACATACAGGTCCACATTGGGTTCTTTTGGTAACTCAACTTTTTGTGCTTCCAGTTCGTTTATAATCCTTTCTATGCCGATACCAAAACCAACCGCAGGAATATCCTGCTTTTCGTCAATTTCATGAACCAAATTATCATATCTGCCGCCGCCGCATAAGGTAAATCCTTCGCTGTTTATAAATTCGAAAACCGTCTTCGTATAATAATCAAGGCCTCTTACTATACCCGTATCAACTTCGAAAGGAATACCAAGGTCATTAAGAAGATTCTGCAGTTCATTAAAATGATTCCTACAGTCCTCATCCAGATAATCAACGGTTCTGGGAGCGTCTTTTACGATTTCCTTGCAGCTGTCCACTTTACAGTCCAATACCCTTAGCGGATTTTTTGTCATTCTTTCTTTACAGGTAGGACAGAGTTTGTCCGCATTTTTATTTAAAAAGGCCAGCAATGCCTCATTGTAATCTTTTCTGCAATTCTTGCATCCGATACTGTTGATATGCAGTTTTATCCCCTTAAGGCCAAGCTTCTCCAAAAATTCCATAAGGAGGGAAATAATCTCCACTTCAGCCAAGGGGCTTGCCGAACCGAAGAACTCGACACCGAATTGGTGGTGCTGTCTTAATCTTCCGCTTTGGGGATTCTCATAGCGGAAAGCCTGGGTAACATAAAACAACTTTGTAGGCTGGCTTTCTGCATATAAGCTGTTTTCAAGATAAGCCCGGACAGTTCCTGCCGTCCCTTCAGGTTTTAAGGTTATGCTTCTTCCTCCCTTATCCTCAAAAGTATACATTTCTTTTTGAACTACGTCCGTTGTTTCCCCTACACCTCTCTGAAAAAGGACCGTATGCTCGAAAACCGGAGTTATTATTTCTTTAATATTATATGACCGGCATAACTTACGGGCCGTTTCCTCGATTATGGTTCTCTTATACATGTTGGAACCGTACCAATCCTGTGTTCCCTTCGGTCTTTGTGTAATCATCATAATCCTCCTAAAAACCTAAATTTAATTTCCTAAATCCTATGACCTTTAATTATGTGGAATTTATTATATATGGCTGATTAATTCGTATTGTTATTATCATAAGTATATAGAGGAATTTACCCATTTAATTTATTTGTCATTTTAAAGAATGAATATATATCATTTATAAATACTCATAAATTTTTTAACTCAATTTATATAACCAGGCAATATAAAATTTAAAATAACTTAAAATCTATTTATCTATTTACTTTTCAGCAACTGCGGGTTATTTGCAAGAAATTCCTGCTTTCTTGCAATCATTTCATCAATCCGTTCAATATAATCATTCAGGTTTTTTACGTTATCTACCCGTTCTATTCTGTTTTCATCATAAAACACAAATTTTGACAAAGCTCCGGCACCCAACGCCAGGATGGTTTGCTTTTCTTCCATTATTAAAATATTATATAAACCTTCCTTGCCGTCTCTTGCATAGCCTATATTCTCAAGATTATCCGCCATATTCTTCTGTCTGTATAAATAATAAGGATGATAATCGTTCTTTCTTGCAAATTCCATAGATAGCTCAAGCATTATAGGTACATCCACCGGCTGCAGGTTATAAAAACTTTCTTTTTCGGCATTTAGCCTTGCAGCCCTCTTTATAGCCAGGGTATGGACTGTCAGGCTGTCCGGATTTAGCTTACCTATCTTTTTTAAGGTATCTTCCACGTCCTCAGGGGTTTCGCCGGGAAGTCCTATTATAATATCCATATTGATATTATCAAAGCCAATTTTCCTTGCCATGGCAAAAGCTTCTTCAACCTGTTCTACCGTATGTCTTCTGCCTATAAGATCAAGTGTTTTTTGCTGCATAGACTGAGGGTTTATGGAAATCCTGTTTACGCCCCACTTTTTCAACACTTCGAGTTTTTCTTTATTTATACTGTCCGGTCGCCCTGCCTCCACACAAAATTCCATCACATGGGTAAAATCAAATTGCTTTTTTACTAAACCAAGCAAACGGTCAAGCTGGCCGGCTGAAAGAGAAGTAGGGGTGCCCCCTCCCAGATAGACGCAAACAAGCTTTTTATCGGGAAAGCAAGTGGCCCCGTATCTAATTTCTTTTTCCAGGGCGTCAAGATAGGCTTCNATACGACCGGCAAATCTTTCTGCAGAAAATGAGGGAAAAGAGCANTACAGACAGGTGCTTGGGCAAAAGGGTATGCCTATATACAGGCTGTATCCGTTTTTATAATCCATTTTATGAAGAAGTCTTCGCTCCCTGTCAGCTATGTCTATGCTTAAATCTGTTTTTTCCCTGGAGCAAAGGTATTCCTTTTCCATAATAGCATATATGGTTTCTTCATCCATACCCTTATCAAGCATTTCATATACCAATTTTGTTGGCCTGATACCGGTTAGTGTACCCCAGGGAAGTTCTTTTTTGCTCAGCTTCGAAAGGGTTTTATATAAAAGCCTTTTTAAGGCATTTTTATAAGCGGCTTTTTCTGTAACCGGGTCCGGCCCATCAGTTGCCGCCTGATACTGTTTGCCTTCTATATCTGCAAATATACTGATTTTATTTTTATCAAAATCCATCCGTATGAAATCCGATATATCGCTTTCTTTCGGTATATCTTTATCTGTTATTACCACTTCTTTTCGCGGATAAAATGCTTTTACCAGCGGATGGATATCATTTTCATACGTCCTGTCGGAAAGGATAACTTTTATCATTCTTGCTCCCATTGTGTAATATTTTAACAAATCTATAAAAAAGGATTATATTGTTTTTCATGCCCTATGGTTGTAGGCCTTCCGTGACCGGGGTAAACTTCCGTTTCATCCGGCAATATAAAAAGCCTGCTTTTTATTGATTCTATTAGTCTTTGATGATTTCCTGTCGGAAGATCCGTTCTTCCTATGCTTTCATAAAAAAGAGTATCTCCGCTGAATAATGTGGACTCATCTTTCAAGTAATAGCAAGCCCCGCCTTCCGTATGGCCGGGTGTATATATAACCTGCCAGATTAGACCTGCTGCCTCGAACTCTTCCTTGTCTTTAAGGAAATAGTCGGGTTTTAAACTTACTTCTCTTCCAAAATTAATTGACGCGTTCAAATTGGAATCATTTAAAAGAGTTTCTTCGTTTTCACCGGCGTATATACCGGCTCCGGTCAGAGCTTTAAGTTTTTCGGCAGCCATTATATGGTCAAAATGACCGTGGGTTAAAAGTATACGCTTACACACCAGGTCATTTTCATTTAAATAACTATATATTTTTTCCGCCCTGTCGGCAGGATCTATAACGACGGCTTCCTTTGAATCCCGGGCTCTTACTATATAGCAGTTGGTCTGCACCATGCCCAGCACCATTGTTTTTATCTTAATATTTTTCATAACACCTTACCTGCTTTCATAGTGCAAAACTTAAAGTATTATTCTTAAAAATATTTATTGTTAGTATTTAATGTTATCCGGCTGTCCTTTCTATATCAAGTACGCTTTCCACATTACGGATTTTTGCGATAATCTCATTCAGCTGCTCAACGCCATTTATCTTAAATCCGATACTGATGGATGCCGTACCCTGCTTGCTGGTTCTTACATTCATCGAAGTTACATCAATCTTGTTTTCAGTCAGAACTCTGGATATGTCAACCAGAACACCGATCCTGTTGTTGGCGTATATCTTAATTTCGGCAGGATATTCGCCGACATCTTTAACATTTTCATCCCATTCTGCTTCAATAAGCCTTGCCCTGTCTTCTTCAGGAAGATTAATCACATTTATACAATCTGTTCTGTGAATGGAAACACCCCTGCCTCTGGTTACAAATCCTATTATTTCGTCACCGGGCACCGGGCTGCAGCATTTTGAAAATCTTACCGCCAAGTCGTGCAGACCTTTTACCACTATGCCGCTTTTTGATTTTGCTGTGGGTATTTTAATGTCCTTGTTTCCGACTATCCCTGAAAGAACACTTTCATCGGTAATTTCCGCTATATTTTTCTTGCGGTGTTCTTCCACAAGGCGGTTTATAACTTGGCTTTCTTTTAATCCGCCGTGTCCTACGGCAGCAAGCAGAGAATCCCAGTCTTTAAAGCCATATTTTCTAAGGACGGCAGCCGTATATTCCGGCTTCATCAGATCGCTTAAAACAATATTTTTCTGCTTGCAGTAGTTGGCAATTAATTCCTTACCTTTATTTATATTATCCTCTTTTAATACTGATTTAAACCATTGATTTATCTTATTCTTCGCCTGGGTACTTTTTACAATAGACAGCCAGTCCCGGCTGGGTCCCTTGGAATTTTGGGATGTTATTATTTCTACCCTGTCTCCGTTTTGAATAACATAATCAATCGGAACCAGCTTGCCGTTGACCCTGGCACCGACCATCTTATTTCCTACGGCACTGTGAATGCTGTAGGCAAAATCTATGGTATTTGAACCCCTCGGAAGGGTTTTTACATCACCGGTAGGTGTGAAAGCATAAACACTGTCGGAGAATAAATCAAAGTCGTTTTTAAGTAGGCTTAAAAACTCTTTATTGTCCGACAAATCCCTTTGCCATTCCAATACCTGCCTAAGCCAGGCCAGCTTTTCTTCTTCTGCCTTTGTCGTAACACCTTTTCCGTCTATGCCCTCCTTATATTTCCAGTGGGCTGCAATACCGTATTCTGCCGTTCTGTGCATTTCAAAAGTACGGATTTGAATCTCAAAAGGCTGTCCCATGGGACCTATTAATGTAGTATGAAGGGACTGGTACATATTAGGCTTAGGCATGGCTATATAATCTTTAAATCTGCCGGGTATCGGCTTATACATTTCATGGATGACACCCAAAGCCGCATAGCAGTCTTTTAAGGTATTGACAATAATACGGACGGCAAATAAATCATATATTTGGTCAAAGGTTTTATTTTGATTTACCATCTTCTTATAAATACTAAAGAAGTGTTTTATTCTGCCGTCTATCTTTGCCTGTATGCCGGCTTCACTGATATGTTTTTTGACGTCCTCAACTATACTGTCGATATAAGCCTGGCGCTCACTCTTTTTATATGCCACTTTTTCCGCCAATTCCTTATAAACTTCCGGCTCCAGATATTTTAAAGACAAATCGTCAAGCTCCACCTTAATTTTGGATATACCAAGCCTGTGGGCAATGGGAGCATAAATGTCCATGGTTTCTCTGGCTATTTCTTTTTGCTTTTCCGGAGACATATATTTTAAGGTCCGCATATTGTGAAGCCTGTCTGCCAGCTTAATTAATATTACTCGGATATCCTTTGCCATGGCCAAAAACATTTTTCTTAAATTTTCTGCCTGGATTTCAACCTTATCCTTGGAATAATTAAGCTGGGTCAGTTTTGTTACACCATCCACAAGTAAAGCGATTTCGTCAGAAAACATTTCAGATATCTGTTCGAGAGTAATTTCGGTATCCTCTACCACATCATGAAGAAGACCCGCTACTATACTCTCTTTATCCAGTTCAAGATCGGCCAAAATATTTGCAACAGAGAGTGGATGTATGATATAAGGTTCACCGGATTTTCTGTACTGGTCCTTATGGGCTTCCATAGCCAGTTTGTAGGCTTTATCCAGTAAGGTAATGTCTGCAGACGGATGATACTTGATAACTTTGTCTGTCAACTGCTTATACAACTCTTCGGGCGTAGCAACAGAAGCTGGCACCGCTATGGATGCCGGCTCGCTTATTAAGCCCTGATTTGTATAATCGTTTATATTATCCATAATATCACCGCCTCTTTTATGTCATACACCAAAACTCTTTGCAATTTCACCATATACTACTTCTTTCTATTATAATTAATCATATTGAATAACTGCATCAACATCAAATCCGGCCAATCTTTCACGACCTTTAAGGCCTTTAAGCTCTATTAAGAATATAATTTTTACGACTTCGCCGCCTAACATTTCAACCAGCTTGGTTATGGCCTCAATGGTTCCTCCGGTTGCAATCAGGTCATCTATAATAACAACTTTCTGTCCTGGCTTGATTGCATCTTTATGGACCTCAATAGATGCTTTGCCGTATTCCAGTTCATAATCGATTGAAACGGTTTCACAAGGCAATTTCCCTTTTTTTCTTACAGGAATAAATGCTTTATTCATATTATACGCAATAGGAACGCCAAAGATAAATCCTCTGGACTCAGGACCTACTATAAGATCAAAATCTACATCCTTTAAAAGCTCCTGCATTTTGTCAATAGCAAGCTTTAATCCTTCTTTGCTTTGGAGTATGCTTGTAATATCCCTGAATATTATTCCGGGCTCCGGAAAATCAGGTATACTTCTTACATAATCTTTTAAATCTTTCATTTTCACCCAAACCTTTCTTTGGATCAATTTTAATTTTTGATCCTATTATAGATGAATATTATATCACTTCCGACATTACTTCGCAAATCTAATTCATTTTTAGGCATAAAAATATAAGAAATTTTATTATCGGTAGTTTTGTATCATTAGTTGTATGCTTTTATATCCGTTATATTCATTAATATTCGGATAATATGTAACAGTAAGTTTTATATTTGAACCCCTTCCTGTCTTTAATCGCCAGACTTCGTCCTGTCCGTAAGTATCGCCGATGTATTTAAAAAACCGATCCACATCTCCAAAATACAGGGCATCCATCTCTCTTCCGTATTGGTTTCTTACGCGCATTTTTATACCGCTTGCGTTGCTTCCGACAATCATAAGAGACTTTACAGTCAAATCTTTTTCCGCAAATAAGGGTTTGCTGTTTCCGTTACCGAAAGGTTCAAGTAGCCTAAGTTCTTTTACCAGTCCTTCCGACAAATACCCCAGCGGAAGCAGGATATCTATAGTAACCTTAGGTTTTAACATTTCTTCGGTCAGTGTTGAATTTTCATTTAAAACTTTTCTCAAAACTTCTATATTTTCAGNCAGGATTGACATCCCGGCCGCCAATGGATGACCGCCTACTTTTATAAAAAGATCTCTGTGTTTTGACAATTCTTCAATCATATTGTATTCATTTATGGATCTTCCTGAACCTTTGACATGCTCGGCCGAATCCGTAAGAACTATGGCAGGCCTGTGGTATCTTTCGCGAAGTCGTCCCGCAATAATTCCAGCAACACTTTCATGACAATCCGGAAGATATACTACAAGCACCTTGTCATCTAACATATGCTCATCCTCAATCAATTTTATAGCCTTCTCCAGATATTTTTCAGTCATACTTTTGCGGGATTCGTTAAGACTTTTTAGTTCTGTAGCAAGGACCAAAGCTTCACTCTTATTTGGAGCTAAAAGCAAACTAAGTCCCTTTTTGGCTGTATCAAGCCTTCCTGATGCGTTCAGGCAGGGACCGATGATAAATCCAAGATGAAAAGCTGAAAGATCCTTGTTATTTATCTGGCATATTTCCATAAGGGTCAAAAGGCCGATATTCGGTGTATTTTTTAGCAGGTCAAGCCCGTGTTTTACAATAATTCTGTTTTCATCTACCAATTCCATTACGTCACAAACGGTAGCTATAGCGGTATAGGATATCAGTTCTTTCTCGTACTCATCTTTTTCAGGTATGTCGTATCTTTCAAGTAGGGCTACCGCCAGCTTATACGCAACCGCTGCTCCGCATAAGCCTTTAAAAGGATACGGACAATCAGGCCGCTTGGGATTGATTACGGCATCGGCCTGTGGAATAACAACTTTCTTATCTTCCGTTTCAAGTAGGTTGTGGTGGTCGGTTACAATTACTGTCATACCGTACTCTTTAGCTTTCAAAACCTGCTCCATGGCAACTATGCCGTTGTCGCAGGTAAGCAAAGTATCTATATTTTGGGCTTTTGCTTCTTCTACTATTCTCATATTTATTCCGTAACCGTCATTAATTCGGTCCGGAATTTCATAGTCCACATTAGCCCCTAACATTTTTAAAGTCCGATACAGGATGTAGGTAGCTACCACACCGTCAACGTCATAATCCCCGACAATACGGATGTTTTTTCCGTTTAAAATCTTTTCCTGTAAAATATCGCAGGTTTTTTCCATGTCTTTTAGCAAAAAAGGGTTATACAAATCATCAAGACTGGGATTTAAGAAAACTTTGATTTTATCCGGATCTTCCAGGCCCCTGTTTACCAGGCACCTGGCCAGTACCTCACTAATACCGCACTCTTTCATTATATATTCAAAATCTGCTTTTTTGTTCTTAATAAACCAATTTTCCAAAATGTCCTCCTATAACCCTTTTTCTATCTCCTTAATCTTAAGATATACGGCTTTAGCTAATTCTTCATGACCTTTTTCATCTATATGGATTGCATCCCTATCGTCGGCTTTTGCAAAATCTGCAGCATCCATAAAATAACACCCATATTGATCAGCCACTTTCTTAAACTCCGGTGCCAAAAGCCTTGATTTTTCCGCACCTTTCAAGCCGAAAGCCTCAAAATACATTGAATCCACTATCTTATCGCTTATATGAATCGGAGATATAATCAGGATGTCTTTGTTATAAATACTGGGATTTCTAAGAATTTTAATTAACTGTTCCAATCCTTTTGCTATGTCCATTACTGTAGCAGAAAATTTCTCTTTGGTATCATTGGTACCAAGCATAATTATAACCAGGTCCAGTGGCCTGTGGGTGGCAATTAAAAATTCAAGGTATTGGCTTCCGTTGGTAAATTTATTGTCAGGATCATCATAAACAGTCGTTCTCCCGCAAAGCCCTTCTTCAATTACATAATAATCGCTGCCCAAATACTTTTGAAGCAATCCGGTCCATCTTTTATTCCTTTCATACCTTTCTCCGCTTCCCGCAACAAATCCGAAAGTATTGGAATCACCAAAACATAATATATTCTTTAGCATCCTCATCATCCTAACCGTATTAAATTATATCTTGAATTTAAATAAATTTTTTAAAAAAAGCAATGTTTATATTCTTGTATATCAATTTTATTCAATAAGAAATCACGAATAATACCACCAAACTGAATAAAAAATAGGCCCGGCACAACACAGGCCTACGTTTCAAGTCAATTCATAATAAAAAGTACTATATTCTGAGAATATAATACCTAAAGAAAGCAACCATACTAAGTTTGATATATAATATCAAAATATCAAAAAATTGTCAAGTTAAGCGGATTTATTCATAAATTAAGATTTTTTGGCAAGAATATTGTATGTATATTTAATGGTATGTTATAATATATCATATCGTAATAAAAACTACTTAACAACATAACGATATCCTGATCGGATTATCAAATGCTGTCAGAAAACATATATAATACGGAGGTAACCTAATGAGAGATTTTGTAATAACAACCGACAGGACCTGTGATTTACCGGACAATTTTATTAAAAAACATAATTTGAAAATAATCCCTTTATACTATAGTTTTGACGGTAAAATCTACGGAGAAGAAGACGATTTGGATCCTAAAGAATTTTATGATATAATGCGGGCCGGTAAAATGCCCACCACAATGGCAGCAAATCCTGAAGCTGTAAGAAAAATTTTTTCGGGCCTGGTAAATGAAGGATACGATATACTACATATCGCATTCTCTTCGGCCTTAAGCGGCAGTTGCTCTGTGGCCGAAACCGTTGCCAGGGATATTTGTGAAGAAATACCCGACGCAAAAATTACCGTAATAGATTCTCTTTGTGCTTCCATGGGCGAAGGCCTTTTAGTCTACAAGGCCGTTAAAATGAAAGAAGAAGGCAAATCATTGGATGAAATAGCCAAGTGGCTTGAGGATAACAAATTAAACCTGTGCCATATTTTCACCGTTGACGATCTTCACCATCTGCGCAGAGGGGGCAGGTTATCCAGGACATCGGCTATAGTAGGTACATTAATCCACGTAAAACCGGTACTTCATGTAAACAACGAAGGAAGGCTTGTTCCCTTAAATAATGTCAGGGGTAGGAAGAANGCCCTGATTTCTTTGGTTGAACAGATGGAAAAAAGGCTTCCCGGATACGAAGATAAAAATGATATTGTGTTTATAAGTCACGGGGATTGCCTTGAAGATGCCGAATATGTAGCTTCCCTTATAAGAGAACGGTTCGGTATAGAAAATTTCCTGATAAATTATGTTTGCCCNACAATTGGTTCCCATTCAGGGCCCGGCACAGTTGCTTTATTCTTCATGGGAAATGAACGATAAAAATATTAAGATTACATCAGAAATTAACTATTACTGAGGCTGATTTCAAGCGTATAACATTTTTATATTCGGTTTTTATATATATAATTTCATGATAAATAATTATCCTAGTAAAATTTAATGAAAAAATTAAAAATAATGCTCATTCTAATAATTACAAATAATTTATCAAGTAAAAAAGGACAGCTTCCCAATTTAATGAGAAACTGTCCTTATTTTTTTATCCGAAATGTTAGGATATCTTTCTTTAACTGAAAGCCCCCTTGTGAAGATTGCTTACAACCTCAGATACCCTGTTTTTAGCTTCTTCTCCCGTTGTGGAGCTTTCAATATAGTTTATAAGTTCCCTCTTTTTTTCGTCAGGTAAATTCGCAAAATTAGTCATAGCTTTTACATCCAGCGCCAGCTTCATACCAAGACCTACCGGAAGCTGGGTCCTGCCGTCTATTAAAGTCATAATTCTCTCCTTTCATAAAAATACGGAATAAATTTAAAAATAAGATTCCGGATTTATTTTTATTATTTTAAATAAATAACTTTATTATGTTATAAAAACTGTACCATTTTTCATTTAATTTATTAAATTACATTTATTTTTCGTAAATTTTTATTATGAAGTCACTTTTTCCATTATAAAAATAACCTGAATCCAATAAATATTGGATTCAGGCCTATAAAAATTAAAACATATTGATTGCTATCATTATTAAATACTTTTTAATAGAGTTCAAAAATTAATAATTGGTTAATCTACTGTATTCTTATAAACTCCTCTATCAGCTTTTCTACCGACTTTAAGCTTTCTCTCCAGAATTCGGGTTTTTCAAGGTCAATTCCTGCTTCCCTTGCAGCCCCTTCAACCGTACTTACGGTTGTTGCTCTTAACATAGCCTGGTATTTAGGCACAAAGTCTTTTCCTTCACTCTTATATTTTTCAAACAGGCCTCTGGCAAGCAAGCCTCCGAATGCATAAGGGAAGTTATAGAAGCTCAGTTGTTCAGAATAATAATGGCTCTTTACCACCCACATGTATGGATGAAGACAGTTGTGGTCAAGGCCGTCTCCGTAAGCCGTCTTTTGGGCATTGAGCATAATTTCATTCAAATCGTCGGCAAAAAGGAAGCCGGTTTTACATTTTTCAAAGACCTCGGACTCAAATAAATATCTGGAATATATATCACATATTATCTGGGTAATATCCTGAAGCTGGCTTTCGATAAGGGCCATCTTTTCTTTTCCGGATGCCTGCTTTATGGCAGCTTCCATGATTAACAGTTCATTAAAGGTAGATGCTGTTTCTGCCACCGGCATACTGTAATCAGTATTAAGAGGCAGGTGGTCCTGAATATGAAGACCGTGGTAAGCATGGCCGAGTTCATGAGCCAGGGTGCACACATCATTTAAGTTTCCGCTGAAGTTTGCAAGTATTCTGCTTTGTTTTATAAAAGGCAAATTATCACAGAATGCACCGCCCACTTTACCTTTCCTGGGAAGGAAATCTATCCATCTTTCTTCGAAAGCCTGATTAATCAAATCAACTAAATCATCCGAAAATTCTTTGAAGTTCTCTGTTAAAAACTTTCTTGCCTCTTCTACTGTAAACTTTGCTTCGCTTTCACCCATAGGAGCAAACAAATCATACCAGGGCAGGCCGTTAGTATGCCCCAGAAGTTTTGCCTTATGTCTTAGATATTTATGGAATACCGGCAGATACTCCCTTATGGCTTCAAGCATAGCATCCAGGGTTTCTTTTTTCATTACGGACTGTTCCAACGTAAGGGCAAGGGGTGATTCATATCCTCTTAATTCACATATGGTATTAACCTGAGTTTTTATATTGTTCAAAGAATAACNTATGGCATCTTTGATTTTTTCATATGCTTTAAGTTCTGCCTCATAAGCATCCTTCCTGACTGAAGGATCTTCACTGTAAGCAAGATTCCTTATCTGTGAGAGGGTTAACTTTTCACCCCTGTAGTCCGCTTCAAGGATTGACGTAAGATGTCCCTGCATACTGCTCCAGGCAGCACCGGCGGATATATTCAGTTTTGCTATTACATCTTCAACATCATCGCTTAACAGATGTTTTGCTTCTTTTTTAATTTCATCTATATAGAATGAATATGATTTAATCTTTTCGTGCTTTTCTTTATATTCTTCTATGGATTTAATTCCTGCAATCCATTTCTTTATTGCAGAAACAGGCTTTGATGTTTCACTCAGGATTTTATCCAGATTACCCAGTTCACTTACTATAGTGCTGTCAGTAGTATTTACCGCTTGTCTAAGCTGCAAATAAGAGCCTAATGATCTGCTTAAGACCTGCAACTGTTCCAAATAATCAAATGCAGTTAATAGCCTCTTTTCTTCATCCNNACCGTCTTCTAATTTTCCGCTGAAAACTTTTATNTCGTTTATCAGTTGCTTTAGCTTATTTAAATCNTTTTTATACTTTTCATCATCNAGTCCTTTATAAAGCACATCCAACGACCATTCATAATTCATAGATTTTCTTCCTTTCCGTAATGTATTTTTTCTAAAGTAAGCAATTTTTCCTTTATTTCAATACCACCGCCATAACCGGTCAGGCTTCCGTCGGAACCTATAACTCTGTGGCAAGGTATGATACACATTATAGGGTTTTTATGGTTTGCCATACCTACAGCCCTGCAAGCATTTGGGTTTCCTACGGCAATTGCAATATCTTTATAGCTTCTGGTTTCACCATAAGGTATCTTTAGCAGGGCATCCCAAACCTTCTTTTGAAAGGGCGTTCCTTTTGGATTAAGGCAGATGTTAAATTCTTTTCGTTTTCCCTCAAAATATTCTCTTAGCTGAGTGGCGGCTTTTTTTAAAAGTTCTGTTTCTTGAATAACATAATTTTTCGTATAATAATCTTCATTTTCATTTTTAATCAGTGTAACTTCATTTATTCCCGTCCCGTCTTCGCAAATAAACATTCTTCCTATGGGCATATCATAAAAATAACCAACTGCCATAAGCGCACCTCACATTTATTATAATCCGATTAAACCCAAATCATCCGTTAAGTACATATCTTACTTTTGCCCGTTATGTCATTTATGCCTCTTAATTTTAAACTAATATGTANACGCGAGTAATTAACCTGCTGATTTCAGTAATAAATTTTACCATATTATTTTCAAATAATCTATTNAGATTAAAAAAACCGCTAAAATAAAAATTTGAATTTATGAAAAATGCCCTGCCTTAAAATATATTTAAGTTAACTATAAAATCATCATTTATGTCATAATATTGAAGGATATACNGATATAACCCGCATAACATACTTTAGTCTGTTATGTGAAAAAATAATGTTATATCTGTATATCCCGATTTCATTAATACGTATTAATTTTGGCTATCAATAATGCAGTTTATTTTATCATTACATCAGCTCAATATATTAGCAATCATACTTATGAAAATACTTTAACTCTTGATTCCAAAGGTGCAAAGTCTTTCTCACCGGGTTCGCTTGTGGGAGCTCCAAAAGGCATCTGGGCAATAAGTTTCCATTTCTTTGGCAAGTTCCACTTAGCCTTTACCTCATCGTCAATCAAAGGATTATAATGCTGAAGGGATGCTCCGAAACCTGCACCCTCAAGGGCCAACCAAATAGTATACTGCAGCATACCAGAAGACTGCAAAGACCAGACAGGGAAATTATCCTTATATAGTGAATACTGATTCTGAAGGTTTTCAATAACCTCTTCATCTTCGAAGAAGAGAACGGTTCCGTATCCGCCTTTAAAACCGTCAATCTTTGCATCGGTAGAAGCAAAGGAATCGGCCGGTACAATCTTTCTTAAAGTTTCTCTTGTAATCTCCCACAGCGCATCATGGTTTTCTCCTAAAAGGAGGACTACCCTGGCACTTTGGGAATTAAAGGCAGAGGGTACATATTTTACGGCATGCTCAATAATTTCTCTTATCTCCTGATCCGAAACCGGAGATTTCTTTTCTATTCCGTAATAGGAGCGGCGTTTTTCCATCAGTTGAAACAAATTCATATCTTTCATCGTTCATACTTCCTTTCTATAATCAAATATCGGTTTTATTATTGGTTTTAATGCAGATTATATATTCATAAACCTACTTTTTATACATTCATATATATCCTGTGTTTAATAATATCAAATTGAATTGTTTACAATTATATTTTACACTTTATTTTCTTTTTGTCAATATCTTTTATTGACATTTTTTAAATAATTGTATAAAATTTAATTGCGCGTTTACACTATATGATGGCGACGCATTTTAAATATAAAGATAGGAAGGTTAAAATTATGAGTACTCAGTCAAATATGGAAGAATCCAATAAATATGACATACTCAAACTGGATAATCAGCTCTGTTTTTCCCTTTATGTTTGTTCAAAGGAAATAATTCGAAGATACAAACCGCTTTTAGACCCATACGATTTAACTTATACGGGATATATTATTATGATGGCTTTGTGGGAAGAAGACAATATCACCATAAAAGCCCTGGGAAAAAAATTATACCTGGATTCCGGTACCCTCACTCCTCTTTTAAAGAAAATGGAAGCACAAGGGTATATAAACCGTAACCGCAGCAAGGATGACGAGCGGAATGTATATATAAGCCTCACAGAAAAGGGAAAGAAGATGAAAGAAAAAGCCCTGTGCATACCGGAGCAAATGATATGCCTTTTGAAACTTGACCCGAAAAAAGGGATGCAGCTTATAGAAGAACTAAAAAAAATAATCCGGATATTATCCGAAGCCGATAACGAAAACACTGTTGACCAAAAATAAATGTGAATAGCTTTATAAAATAAAAAAAGAGCCTTTTATAAAGAATACTAAAAATCTTTATAAGGCTCTTTTTTAACAACTCTTTATTAAATTGTAAGAAGAGCTAACAGGATTATCGCATATATAGCGATATGACCTATTTTTCTATTATTATATATTTTCATTTTTTAATGTATCCAGAATATTTTCGCGGCGAATTTTTCTCATGGAATACATCATAGATACAAATACCACTAAAAATACACTAAATATGCTTATGAATATGCTTTTCACAGGAATAAAAAATCTTATATCCACTCCTTCCGTCATACTTAAATAAATAAGATAAGTAACACAAATTGACGCCGGTATACCATATAAAAGGGCTTTTAATCCATAGAATATACATTCATAATTTAACATTTTGTTAAACCCACTGTTTGTTATACCTACTGACTTTATCATGGCAAATTCCCGTCTTCGCAAATTTATATTTGTACTTATGGTGTTAAATACATTTGCTATTGTAATTAATGACATAAGAACAATAAACCCATAGGCAAAAACATTTAATATAGTAATGATATTTCTGTTATCCTCCACCTGTTCTGCTATATTAAATATATCTGTTGTATCAAGGCCAGCATCGGTCAGGATTTTTTTTATGTCCTCAATCACTTCGGCAGGTTTATCCGCTTTAAAGTACATATAAAATACATTATACCAAGGTAAATTTTTGACACTGCTTTCGGTATTTTTTATTACCTCATCGTCAACAATCAATAAAATACTGTTTACAGGGCTATATTCCGAAACCCCAATAGGCACCGTATCGGCAAAAGCTCCTATCACAATGGTTGCGCCGTTTAAATTATCAACTTGGGAAGTATCTGACTCATTGTAATCAATTTTAGAATAATCATATACAGTAATAGTTGTTTCATCATGCTTTTTAAATATATTTGAATTAATATATCTTCCCTCATCTTTACTAAAATAATGCTGTTTATCGACTGCTACTGCAGTAATCTCATCCGAATTTAAAAACTTTTCCTTATTAAGGCCCAACACGCTTATATAGTCTACAAATGTATTATGGTCAACGCTATATACAATGATATTAATCTCTACATCGTCTCCGTCGTTATAACCATATTCAAGCATTCTGGAATAAAAGGACGGTTCAACCTGGTCTTTAGATAGTGCAGCATTCCAAAAGCTGTTTCTTATAATTGATCCGTCTTCTATACCGTCTAAGTTGCAGATATTTTCAAATGCCAGTAAATGATTTTGGCTTAAGACATCATTTTTATATATAGTATAAGATATATCATAGTTATAATCTTCATATACATTCTCCACACCCTTTGTCAGATACATGGAAAATGCTGATGTACTTATAAATAGCAATACACTGATAAAAAGGGAAAATACCGTACTGCGATAACGCTTTCTATTGCGTTTTAAGTTCTTTAAAGCAATATCTCCTTCAATTCCGAATATTTTTCTTGTCAGAGCAGAAGTCTTAACTTTCTTGGCGGTTAATTTAATATCCATGGTCTGCCTAACCGCATCCATAGGTGATATCTTCTTTGCCCTTCTGGCAGGAATATAAGCAGATATTAATATGGTAATTATACTTACAAGTGCCGCAACTATAACAGAGGCTACCGAAACCGATAAAGACAGTTCTACCGGATAACGTTCACCGAACATTCTGATAAAATTATCCCTAAGCAAATATAAAGTTACCCCTATTCCAAGGATACCTGAGCCTATCCCTAAAGGTATGCCTATTGAGCCTATAACTAAGGCTTCATACAAAACAGAATTTATCAGTTGCTTTCTTGTGGCACCTACACTTGAAAGCAGCCCAAAATGTTTCCTTCTTTCACTTACAGAGATGGAAAAAGAGTTATATATCAGTGATACGGAGCCTACCATTATTAATACCATAACGATACTTGCAAGTCCGTATAATACCTTGTTAAATCTGTCTATATTGCTTATTCCCATATATCTTAAAACATCATCATTATATATGACGCTTTCAATATTATATTTTTTAGAAATGTCATTTTCGAAATCATAAACTTTCCTTGGGTTTTTAAGTTTTAAATAGACGGATATCCGTTCATTTTCTTCAAAAGTTATGTTTGTTTCGTCCAATCTGGTAATTATACTGTAACCCGGAGCCGAATAACCTTCTAATTCATAAGGAAGCCGTTTGCAGATACCGACTACGGTAAATTTTCTTGTTCCCGTAATTTTTAACTCTTCTTTTTCCCCTTCATCTTCGAAAGTAATAGGATTATACTGATTTAACACATACCCGTCCAAATAGCGCAGCCCCAGCTTTAGTTCAATTTGATCACCGATCTTATATTCCACCCCGCCGTTGGATAAGACATGCTCGGAAATTAAAACTTCATCACCATTTTCAGGCAGTCTCCCCTCAATTAAGTACAACGGCAAGGTATCCAGTGCTTTTTTGTCCAATTCCATAAGATAAAGATATGGTTTATATTGATTTATTCCTCCAGTTAAATAGGCATAATATCCTTCCTTAACAAGGGATATTTCGGCCACTCTTCTATCCTTTATTATCTCATTGTAAGCTTCTGAATTATTTAAACCAAACATTATATGCCAGTCACCGATTTTGGCAATTGAATAGTTTACTATATATTGCTGTATGCTTGATGTAAAGGCGGTAACTGCTGTAATCATAGCCGCCGATAAAATAACTCCGATTATGGTTACTATAGTCCTGGTTTTATTCTTTATTAAACTTTTTAAGGTGATTTTATTCATTATATTCATTGTCTGATCACCTCATCTTTAGCTATTTTGCCGTCTTCTATACTTATAATTCTGTCAGCCTGCAGGGCTATCCTTTCGTCATGGGTGATCAGTATTAAAGTCTGATTATATATCTGGTTATATAATTTTAATAAGTTTACAATTTCCTCGCTATTCTTACTGTCAAGATTACCGGTCGGTTCATCCGCCAGCACAATAGCCGGGTTATAGATTAAAGCCCTTCCTATAGACACCCTCTGTTGCTGGCCGCCGGATAACTGATTAGGCAAATGTTTTTGCCTGCCTTTCAAACCCAAGGTCTCTATCAATTCATTCAAATGTTTCTTATCAACGGTCCTTCCGTCCAATAAAATAGGCAAGGTCATATTCTCCTCTACATTCAGTATAGGAATAAGATTGTAAAACTGATAGATTAAACCTATTTGCCTCCGCCTGAATATAGCCAATTGTGACTCATTTAATTTATAGATATCGGTTCCGTCTATATAAACTTTCCCTGAAGTAGGTGTATCCACACCTCCTATTATATGAAGCAGTGTAGATTTACCCGATCCTGACGGCCCGATAACAGCCACAAACTCCCCTTTTTTTACCGAAAAGGATACATTATCAAGGGCGGTTACTGCTGTCTCTCCCTTCCCGTATATTTTAGTCAGATTTTCTACCCTAAGTATTTCCATAGGTTAACTTCCTTTCACTATCTAAAATTTCTTTAAACATTTATGTTTAATGTTATTCTAAAGTCTTCAGATGACTTTCAGGTGACTGTAATTATTACAAAATTGTCATTTTTCATAAGTTAAGCAAATTAAACGCAAAAAACCCACTACCAACTTTTACTGATATGTGGGCTTTCTGATTTTCCACTTTATTAGATTACAGATTTATATAATTTAACGGTAAATGTACTTCCTTGTCCTTCCACGCTTTTTACCGATATATCCCCGCCTTGTCTAAGGATAATACTTCTGGACATAGCTAATCCTATACCTACACTGTCCGATGATGAGTTCTTTCCCCTGTAAAACCTGGTAAAGATATATGGCAGATCTTCCTTGGAAATTCCGACACCTGTATCTTCTATTACAATTTCACTGTAAAGGGGGTTGTCATTTACGCTTATTTTAAGTTTTCCCCCCGGCATGGTATGTTCTATACAATTTTTTAAAATATTAAGCAGTGCCTCCCTCATCCAATGGGGATCACAGGTAATTATATTATCTTCCCCTGAAACACTTAAGTCTATTTCTTTAAGCTCCATCGGTATTAACACCGGTTCAACAGCAGATTGTATCAAATCTCCTGCTTTGATCCTTACCTGTTTCATTTCGATAACATCGGCATCCAATTTTGAGATTGTTAATAGGGATGTTACCAACCATTCAATCCGCTCTAATTGAGCATATATTTGGGATGTGAATTGCTTTCTTTTGTCAGCCGGCAAATTTTCATCCTTCAATAAATCCACCATAACCATCATGGATGTCAGCGGGGTTTTCAGCTGATGTGATATATCAGCCATATGCTCTGACAGAAGAATTTTGTCATTTTTTAATTTTTCATTATACTCCGATAACATATTGGTAACTTTATAAATTTCGCTTTTTAATATACTTAGCTCACCTTCTTTGTTATCTCTTATGTCTAATGAATATTCCCCCTGCTGTATTTTTTTTAAATATGCTGACAATTTTTTAATCTGGTTATACCGGTATAGGGTAAGGGATATGAAATACACACTCAATAATACGCCCTGGGCTAACAGCAGGATTCCGAATATTTTATTCGTCCGAAATCCAATAAGGGAAAATATAGAAATGGTAATTAAAGTAAATATAAGTACTGTTCTGAATTCTTTATTCCTTAAAGCAATCATACCGACCTAGCCTTTCAATTGATACTCCTGCTTTCTATCTGATAGCCCAAACCTCTGACAGTCTTGATAATGTTTGGATTTTGCGGGTCATCTTCAATCTTTTCCCGCAGCCTTTTAATATATACCGTCAGGGTATTATCATTAACAAAATCGCCCGATACATCCCATATATACTCAAGCAGCTGGTTTCTGGACAATATCCTGCCTGAATTCTGCAACAATGTAAGAAACAGCCGATACTCTAAAGCAGTCAAAAATATAATGTTTCCGTTCTTTATTACCTTGCCTTCTTTAAGATTTACTGTAATATTATCGATGGTTATAATATCTTCATTAATATTTTTATTTGCTTTGCCAGTTCTTCTTAAAACGCTTTTTATTCTTGAATGGAGTTCTCTGACACGGAAAGGTTTAGTTATATAATCATCGGCACCGATATCAAGCCCCATCACAATGCTGCCTTCATCGTCCCTGGCTGTCAGAAATATTACAGGGATATCCCCCATTTTTTTTATTCGTTTGCATAAATCATAACCGTTGCCATCAGGTAAAGCTATATCAAGTATAGCCAGGTCAAAGCTGGTCTTTCCTACTAAATCAATAGCCGATTTTACGTTGTAGCAACAACTTACCTCAAAGCCTTCCTGGGTAAGATAATATTCCAAGCCCTCAACTATAGCCTTATCGTCTTCTACTAATAACAGTTTAAACTTTTGTAACTGTGGTGAATTTGCAAATTCTATACTCATAAATGCCCTACTCCTTTTATTGTAAGGTCTCTTGCCCATTTATATCTATAGTATTCTAATTTTTTCAAACAATCAATATCCACATTATACATAAATACATATGAAATATTTGTCCGTAAAATTTATTGAATTGAGTACGCTTTGATGTGATAAGTAGGCAAACCAAAGTATTGTAAAAATTTATACAAAAATTTCGGATGAATTATCTTCAAAATATTAAAAGAGTTTCTTAAACGAAACTCTTTTTACACAATCCTGTAGAGATTTGCCTCATAAGGCCTTAATATATCTGATATATCATTGTAATTGGACAGAATAAGCTGTTTGCTTTTATATTTGTTTGTACTTCTTTTTACGGGATATTGGCAAAGATTGCACTCAATAAGGAATGTACTGTCTTTGCTGCTTCTGATATATGTAAATACATTTTTCTTCTTCTTATCCAAAATCTTAATATCTCCGTAAACAAAAGCTTCGTTTTCCTTTCTGAGCCTAATAAGTTTCCTGTAAAAATTAAGGATGGAATCTTCGTCTTTAAGTTCTGCTTCCACATTGATATTTTTATAATCGCCGCAAATCCCTATCCAGGGCGTCCCCGTGGTAAATCCCGCATTCTCGCTTGCATCCCATTGCATCGGAGTTCTGGAATGGTCTCTGCTGCCGCAAAGTACCTTTTTAAACGCCGCCTCTTCTCCTACGGAAACTTTCAGTTCATTGTATAAATTGATACTTTCCACGTCTCTCAAGTCGTCAATGGATTTAAAATCCCTGTTTACAGCTCCGATCTCCTGCCCCTGATAAATGAAAGGGGTCCCTTTTAGGGTGAGCTGCATCATGGCAAGGAGCTTCCCGAGGGCTTTGCGGTAAGCAGGATCGGGATTTACCTTTGATATCATCCTGGGATTGTCGTGGTTTTCAAAGAATAAGGACATCCAGCAATTATCCTTATAGTAATTTTCCATCCAGTCGATCATATATTCTTTATAATAGTTTAAATCATAAAGATAATCATCAAACTTGGAATGTCCCGGTGTTTCCAAATGGTCAAATGAAAAGATCATATCAAGTTCTTTTCTGTAAGCAGCCGTAAGAAGCTTACTCATTTCCATTCCTATGCCCGGTGTTTCCCCGACGGTAAACGCATTATACGGTTCAAAGGCTTCTTTTTTAATCTCTTTCAAATAATCGTGAAGTTTAGGGCCGTAAAAATAATGCTCAACTCCGTAATAACCCATCAGTTGCCCTATTAATTCATTCCCGTCAGGCAAACCCTCTTTCTTTGAAATATAATTGATAACATCCAGCCTGAAACCGTCAACTCCTTTGTCAAGCCACCACTTAATCATAGCTATGACATCCCGTCTTAGATCGGGGTTTTCCCAGTTTAAATCCATTTGCTTTTTGGAAAACAGATGAAGTGCCCAGGCATCCAGTTTGTCATAATAGTTCCATGCCGGACCGCTGAAAAATGAAGTCCAGTTATTGGGCGGGTTCCCGTCTTTATTGTCTGCAAAATGATAATAATCTTTATACTTTTCGGACCCTTCCAGGGCTTTTTTAAACCACTCATGTTCATCGGATGT
>JGI25329J36429_1000428_pt1 | contig 27651 bp, 20 predicted proteins | sample HigsolmetaAR204D_FD_36429 | JGI IMG/M metagenome (IMG submission 36429)
CCTCGGCGGATTTTTGCGCCAGCGGGATGACCTTTCCCCGCCTGCGGAATCCGTCGACGGTGAACAGACATTTTGCCTCCGCATCCGAGAGGCGCGCCGCCACCGCATCGGTTCCGAACCCGGAAAAACAGGGGACGGCGATCGCGCCGATTTTCGCGCAGGCAAAAAGGATCGCCGGAATTTCCGGGATTTGCGGAACGAAGATTCCGATGGCATCCCCCTTCCGGATTCCCAAGGCTTTCAATCCCGCCGCCAAACGGTCCGTTTCCCGCTTGATCTCGCGGAAAGTTTTCCGGATGACCGCTCCGTCTTCCCCTTCCCAGATGAGGGCCGTCCGTCCGCCGTTCCCCTGATCGATATGCTTCTGCAGGCCGTAAAGATAGAGGTTCGTCAAGCCCCCTTTGAACCACAGCGGCAATTCGGGGCCGCCGGATACGTCCAGCACCCGCTCGTACCCTTTCATCCACGGGATGGACAATTCCTCGAAAACGGCCGGATAAAACCAATCCGGGTCGTTGGCCGCTTTTTCCAGCAAGCTTTCGTACGTTCCGATCCCCTGTTTTTTCATAAATCCGGTCACGTTCGCCCCGTTGACCATCGCTTCGGAAGGATGAAAGCAGATTCTCGATCCGCCCGCATAATCGAAAGCGTTTTCAGTTTGGCCCGTCATAAGATCCCGCCCCCTAAAATTTTTCTATCTATAATTCTTCCATGAACCCCCGATAAAAATCAACCGCAGATGGCAGAATATTTATGATTTTTTTGCAATACCGGCATCAGCCCTCGGGTGCAGGACGCCCTTAAAGGGCCTGCCGCGATGCCCGGCCGCTTACGGATTGCAGAACGGACGGGAGACGGGCCGCAAAATGCGGCGGCGCAAGGCGCACCGTTCCGGAACAAGCGGCGGTTCCCCGGCACGCATCCAATTCCGGTTCAGGGGCTTGAGGCGCATCCGCATCGAGGCAAAAAACTCCTTGCTCCGCCGGCCGGAAAACCTCCCGATTGCCGCCGCGAAAAAAGAAAGCCTTTTCCTTCCGGCGCAAAAAGAAGGATCCGGTCTTGCCGGCGGCGCCAAAACCTTTTCCTGTCCTGGCGGCCAATTATTTGCGGCTCGGCGAGAAGGTTTTTTTCACCTGCAGGACGATCGGTTCGTCCTTTTCGCCGGCGGTGCCGAGCTTGCCGCGGAAGGCCCGGTCAAGGATCGACCGTTCCAACAGGCCCAATGCTTCTTCCGCTTCCAACAGCCGCCGCCTTTCCGCTTCCAATTTCTTTACCAGGCCGTCCAGCGTCCGGACGATCCGTTTCTGTTCCTCCAGCGGAGGAAGGGGAAAAGGGATGGCGGTCAGCGTGCTTTTCCGGATCGAGGGCACCGAAGTGGCCCGGGTATACCGGAAAAAGTCTTCCTTTAAAGACCAATAAAATAAAAATTTATCATCCACATACCGTTCGTCGGCCTTCATTCCCATGAGATTGCTGTCGATTAAGGCCGGGCGCGGCACGATCGCCCGCCGGTTCAGCCGGATCGCCTCGCCGATTTTGGCGAAGATCACCGTTCCCTCCGGGACAGGGTTCGCCTTCATCCGCTTTCTCGTCTTTTCGTCCACCGTAATTTCCGCTTCGGAAAGATAACCGTTTTCATCCGCGTATTTCAAATCCCCGACTTTGTAAAAGGGATAGCCCATCCCCTTTCCTTTTTCCAGGCCGCCGGGAAAGGGACTCCCCGTGTAAAAATGCACCACCGATCCTAAAGGAACCCACTTCCAATTTTCGGGGAGCGGTCTTCCGTTTTGTCTTGCGCTGGCGGACGGCGTCTCTTCCCGGCCCCCGTCCTCTGGCCCGTTCGGCCCGAAATAGCCGATGAAGGCCTTTTGCAGCAATCCCGCTTTCCGTAAGGCCAAAGATTCCTTTACCTCCGCGATCAGCATTTTCGCCCGCTCAATCTTCCGCATGAAGAGATCGATTTTTTCCACGATCCGCTTCTGTTCGGGCATAGGAGCGACGGCCAGGGGCATTTTTTTCAAATACTTGAAATGCCGGCTGTATCCCCTGTCCGGGAGGGGAATGTTTTTCAATAAATAATAAAAATATTTCGGGTCGATGAAAGAAACGGGCCGGAGGATTTTCGTCCCCTCCGCGCCGGCGACAAAATCGAAATCCACCCATTTGATGCATCGCGTATGGTCGCCGAAGATGACGACGGGCAAATCCCCGGAAAAACGGAATTCCTCCTGATCGGTGTAACCGGCGATGAACGGCTGGCCCTGATCGACGACGGGCAGCCTGCCCTCCTTCCGGTATTTTTTCTTCGGCAGCTGTTTTTTCCGCTCAAAATAATGGATGACCACTTTATCAAAAAAGACCCATGCCCAGCCTTCCGGCAGCGGATACGGTTCCATTTCCTTCGGGACGAAAAATCCGTCCGGAAATTTTTCCCGGGATTTTTCCTTTGCCAATTTCAAGCACCTCTTATTTTCGTTCACAAAACGTCCTTTTCCTTCCGCGGAATCGGCCGCCGTCCGGTTGGAGACGGGGGAGATTTTGATGCCTTCTCCCCGTTGGGAATCGTCCAACGGACAATCGCATCCGGGAGGGAAGATGGCGGTTTCCGGAAATTTGCGGTCTCCTCCCGCGGTTTCACCGGGAAAGCGGCGAAAAAACGCCGGCCGCCGACGGGAGTTCCGTTTTTGTTTTTTCGGGACGCATCGTCCCGCTACGGGAATCCCGTTCTTGTATTCTCGGAAAACATTGTCCGCCAGCGGAATTTCCTTCTTATTTTATTACGGAAGAAACCGCAGTCCAAAAGGGACTCGGAAACGGGATTCTCCAGCCTTTTTCCCGGATCCGTCCATTCTGAACGGAAAGACGTCTACCCTCGTCTTGTGTCCGGGGGAACTTTTTCCCGGAACCGTCCATCCTGAACCCGGCCGCCTTTTGCCGATTCCGCATGTAACATTTCGCGGAAAAAGACGGGATCACAGGATATATTTGCCGATCAGCCGGTCCAGCTTTCGGATATCCACTTTTTTGTTTATGTTCAGCTTGAACGTCCCCGCTTTTGTCCACAGTTCCAATTCCGCGTTGACATCAAGCAGCCCCGCATTTTCCGAGGAATACATGATGATCGATTTGAAAGGGATGGTATAGATTTCCACCTTTTTCCCGGTGAGGCCCTGCCGGTCGGCGATAATGAGCCTTTTATTGGTAATGACGGCCACGTCCCGGACCGTCTTGTAGGCCGCTTCCGCATATTCCCCTTCCACCAGGATTTCATTGACCTCTTTCGGAACCGGCACTTCTTCAAAAAACGTCCATTCCATGATCGCGTTCAGTCCTGCCATTTTCATCCCTTCTCCATCATGGTTTTTCATAATAAATGTATCATCCCGGCTTGAAAAAATCTATGCGGTCCCCGTTTCCCTATTGCTTTTTTCCCCTTTTCAAAGAAAATGGAATTGAGGAGGAGATGCAGCATGATCAAGGTCTTATTCGTTTGTTTGGGAAATATTTGCCGTTCGCCGATGGCGGAGGCGGTTTTCAAGCATTTGCTGGAAAAAGAGGGACTCGCCGGGCATTTTACCGTCGATTCCGCCGGGATCGGCGGGTGGCATACGGGCGAAAAACCCCACCGGGGGACAAGAAAGATCTTGGATGAGAACGGGATTTCCTATGAAGGAATCTACGCGAGGCAAATCCGCAGGGACGATTTGCGGGAATTCGATTACATCCTCGTTATGGATGAAGAGAATTACGAAGACGTCCTCCGCCTCGATCCCGGGGCGAAAGGGAAAGTCTTCCGTCTGCTCGACTTCGTTCCCGGCAAAAAGGGGATGGACGTCCCGGATCCCTATTATACGGGAAGATTCCGGGAAGTTTACGAATTGGTTCAAGAAGGCTGCCGAAAATTTTTGGAACACTTAAAACGGGAGCATCCGCTCCTGACAAAGGCAGACCATTGATCCGCTTTTCCCGCGCCTTTGGCTTTTTCGCCGCGGGCGCGGATCGTGAACCGGGAAAAGGCCGCCAATCGGCCGCCCAACTTGGGGTTCATCCTGCGGGCGGTAAGGGAGAGAAAAGCGGGAACCGGGAGTCATATTCCGGATTCGTGCCGGCTCACGCCCTTTCGGTGACGAACGTCTAAAACAAAGGGAACTGGTTTTCGCATCCGGCGCCGGCAGTAGAAGGGTTTGAAAATCCCTTCCGGATTTGAACGCCGAAACATGCGGAATCGGCTTGTCGTCCGTATCTGCATCCGACGTCGGCTGCGGAAGGGTTCCTGTACAGTATATCGGCCAGCCTTTTTCACGTGATGCTGGCAAGCGGACCGGGCGTCCGATAAAAAATGGGCGGGATTTTGCAAAAAGCCGCGCCCGGAACAAGGCCGGGCCGCCGGGAAGGCCAAAAGAAGGCCGTGAAATCATGGAATCTTGGGATCCGACAAAAGAAAGGGGCGTCCGCCGTCCCATGCCGGGGCGTTCGGAAGTCCCTTTTTTCCATCCGACCGCCGGATCCCGTTCATGCCTGTTCCTTCGATCCTTCTTCCAATAGCTTATGCAACGCCCTTTCATAAATTTGGTAATCTTCCTTGCTGAAGAGGGTCATGACCACCTTTTCCAGGGGATCCGTCCTTAAAAATCCGACGATCGCCTTCAGGGCGACTTCCGCCGCCAAATCCACGGGAAAGCGGTAGGCCCCGGTGGAAATGGAAGGGAAGGAAATGCTCTTTATCCCTTTTTCCTTTGCCAATTTCAGCGAATTCCGGTAACAATTGGCCAGCTGTCCCATTTTCCATTCCCGGTCCTTCCCGTCCCAGATCGGGCCGACGGTGTGGATGACGTATTTCGCCTTCAGCCGGTAGCCCTTCGTGATCACCGCCTCGCCGGTGGGCAAAAACTCCCCTTTCAGCTGCTCCCGACGGATCTTTTTGCATTCTTCCAGGAGTTCCGGCCCGGCCGCCCGGTGGATGGCTCCGTCCACCCCGCCCCCGCCCATCAGGGAACCGTTGGCAGCGTTGACGATCGCCTCCGTTTCCTGGCGGGTGATATCTCCGGTCACGAGTTCCAGCAGGCATCCTTTCACGTTTGCGATCATCCGGTTTTCCTCCTTTTCATCAAGGTTGATGATCTTCTTTTCAATCCGGGCGGTGTTCCGCCGCTTCCGTCTCTATTATTGCAAAATAATAATTCGATTGTTTATCATAAACTATTCATTAAATTTTTTGGTATTTCGTCCTGCCTCTGCTTTAACAAAAACGGTGGTACCAAGAGAAGGGCAATGTTCAAAACTTTTACGGGCTTTCAGCTCTTTGAGCCAAATCCTGGTCATAATCTCTTTATACCCGTACCCGGGTCGTCAGTTACAGAAAATAAGCCTTGCGTCCATGAAAAATCTGATTATTTTACCGTCACAATCATATGAGGTAAGAGAATTAAAGGTTCTTTAGCATTGATCATCGCATTACCTGCTTTACCTAGAAATTTAAGATTTTTCCTATGTATACCTCTTCTGCCTATAAACCAACAGGATTAACGGATTGCAACCTTTACCGAGCCTTGTCCATATATTAATCGGAAACGGTCATTGTCCTTCAATTCATGCTCGGACAGACTAATTTGGAAAGGAAACAAGCTCAATTCTTCACCCAAACGATTCAGTTCTACCCCTGCTTTTCCTGTTGCGTGCAAATAGGCTTCACAAAGCCACGGTTTCAAAAAAGGATTGGTCACATGAAATTTGTTCGCAATATAAACTTTTTCTTGTGGAATAATCACATGAAAATTACGCCATGTCTGCAAGATTTTCTTAGTTGCTACCCTAACCTTTTCCCGTTCACCATAAAGGGCCCTCATTTTCCGGCCGAGCTGCAGGGAGGAAAACTCCCCCTGAATATGTAATAACTTGCCAGCTTGCTCTGCCATCTCCCGAAAAAACGGGTAGGCCATCAAGATTAACCCCCAATGAAGGACTAACCGTTCCTCTTGAGAAGCATCTGCAAAGAGCTGAAGGGCTCGGTCTCGAACTCCCACATGCTCCGGGGGTACTGATACCCAGATCTTAAAAAGTACCGTCCGAGCTTTCTTGCGGGACTCACTTCCGCCAATATCTGCCATTAAATACTGTTCGACGAGGTCGTACAGCTCCCTTTTGTTTTCGACGCGCATCATTTCTCTGGCGATAAAATCTAATTGATGTAATTTCAGGCTGTAATCAAAACCAACAGAGTTCTTCATCAGATGTTCCCCTTCTTCACCAGTTTTGGCAGTACTTGAACAAAAGGTACGATCACTTCTTCGAATGATGCCCCGCCATGGCTTACCACCAGTTCTCCTTCATTAACGAAAGCTGTATCACCGCGGGCCAGTAAAGGATAATAATCATCGGGCAAGCCAATTCGATTCCACTGATAGGCAGGAATCTGTTCGGCAGCCAGATCCACCAATTCCTTAAATCGATAGATCCGAACCCGTTCTCCCCTGGTTTCCACCAGTGACCCCTCGTTAAATCGACCAATGCCCCTGCTTTCTTTATTCCCATGATCCGATGTAATATAAACGGAAAAGCCTGCCATCAGCAAATCTTTTATAAGGGACTGCAAATACCCGGTTTTTAACCATAAACGGATCTCCTCATACAATCCCGCATGGCCCTGAATCGAGCCGTGCATGAATCGATCAAGGATATCGATTACAAGGCCTGCTACCTTGATTTTATCCTTTGCAAGGGCTTTGATGGAACTCCTTTCATAAGGTCCTTGCCCCAATGCCTTATCATAACTCACAAAAGCAGAGCCAATCCCATATTTTCTCCAACACTCCCGCCAGAGCTTGTCTTCCTTTGCCGTCGTATGAATCGAATCCTCAAAATGCTTCGGCATCATTCCAGAAAATATCGCTTGACGGGAAACAGAAGTGATGGTGGGAATCCAGGCAAAGGTTCCATTTTCATACAACTCAAATTCCTTGTGCAGCTCGTCGGCAATCTGTGCCCATTGTACAAAACTCATCCCATCGATGACAATAACCGCCTTTTTATTACCGCCATGCAGGTGCAGATATTCGGGCACTTTATGGACCATTACCGGTGTCCGGGAATCTGTCAATGTCGCCAAGGCTCCGTAATGAGAATGAATCCATTGCTCAAACTGGTTTTCCAACTGAATCTCGAACTGATCAAGCTTTTGTTTTAGCTGTTCGCAATTCTCTAATTGCAAAAGAAGATTTCTGGCTCTGCCAAAAAGGCGAGCAACTTCAATCCAACTGCGGCGATCTTTATTTTCATTCGTGACTAACTCCAATTGGTTTAATGTTTCCTCAAGCCGTCTAATCTTCTCCTTCACCGGATCATAATTGATTCCAAAGGAAAAATGGGAAGATCTGGCTTGTGTGCCAATCTCTACAGGAAATAGTTTACCTTCCAGGAAAAGGAGCATAAGCTGGGAACGCAACTTCTCTTGCCAGAACGGATGCCCTTCCGGAAAACCGGCATTAACAAAATTTTCCCATTCAGTTTGAAGGAAGGCATAATAATCCTGCCTGGAAAAAAACATTTTCTTCAATTGAAAATTCGGGTATTGAAACGAATATTTGGATAACTGTTGCAATAATATATCTTCAAGTATTCGTGGAAGATTTATCTTCAATTGATGCTTTTGAATCAAAAGTGCCCATAAATCCGCTTCGGAATCAATCTCGTCATAAGGAAGTTTGTAAAGCCTTTTAAGAAGAAAATGGGCAGAATCCATGTTGGAGTCTCTTTCCATAGAATCCTCCAACTGAGAGAGGGCATCCAGGGCAGCCGTATCGAGTTGCCGAACCAAGGAAGCTGACAAGGTTGGAAAGAGATCCTTTTTTCGCAAATAGATCGGCTTTCCCCTTGACAAAAGATCATAAGGAAGTTGCTCAAGGGATTCCGATTCGACACGAATGACCAAAAAATTTTGGTTGAGTTTCGGCCGGTATTCCTTTTCATAAAGATAACGAAAGTAAGCCCGGTCATGGAAATCAATCAGCTCCAGCCCTTGGGCTTGCATATATGCCACGATCTCTTCATCTTGCAGAATTTGATCCGGGTCGCTTACAAGATACAGATGTTCAAAAGGTGCTTGAAAATGTTCAAGCACCTTATACCGCCAGTTCTTCATGGAGTTCCCTTCCTTATCTGCCGAGTCGGTTTTGGGCGTTATCGTAATACATTAAAAGTTTACCGTCTTCTAAGAGGATATTTTCCGGCAACCGGTCTCCGACCAGGACAATCGTTTCGTAATCTTTTTCGCTCCAAGCCCGCTTGAAACCGGCACGGATGGCTTCCGTGCGGAATTGTTTCAAGCGCTTCTTGCTATTGGCCAGTTCCGCCTTATATTGTTCAAATTCGCGTAACAAGGCCTTCTCGCGCAACTTTTCCAGATCCGCCTGCTTATTGGGGTCCGGCACATACCAGCGGTTCAATGCCTTTTGTTTGACCTTATCATCTTCCGGCTCGAGCCCGCGCAAGTCTTTATAGTTTTTGCGCAGGTAGGAAAGGATCTGATCGGGGACTGGGCCGTCTCCCTCATATTTCAGGAAATTCTGCTCTAAAAGATGATCCAATTCCGGCAGCAACTCGTATTTGGCGATATGCTGGATTTGCTTCATAAATTCGGGATGAAGTTCCTGCCGCGTTTGCGGTTTCTTTAACAATTGTTGCCTTAGCCATTCGATGGCGCTATTCTCATCGGTAACGAACAGTGTCTGTTGGATCAATTCCTTCGCCGTCATCCGCTTCTTTTCATACTCAGCCAATTGGGTTTCCAGGAAGACCATTCCATCCCGCATGGGGAAACGCCGCGCAACCTCTTCCTGGAACTCTGCCGAAGAAATGGGAACGGCAAAGCCGTTCTGAACATGATAAGCCACCATCCGGTCAAAAAGAATGCGGGGCGTGCGCTCTACATTAACCTGTACTTCTCCTTGTCTACCAATAAAGACCGGCAATTTTTCTAAATGTTCACGCACAAAAATCCAGGCAGTTTCCACACTGTTCTGGTGAAGTTGCATCTTCTCGCGCATTTCATTCGTAGGTTTATAAGCGGAGATGACAAGATCCTGCTTAACGGCGGTAGTAGTAGTTACTGCCTTAAAGGACCCTTGTTGTTTATCAAGTATAGAAACATTGGCAATGATAAATCCAGCCCGTTGTATCGCTTCCTGAATCGCGTTCCAGACACTTGCCTGGGAGTTGCTGAATTCAACTGTCATCCATCGGCCCGGCTTCAACACACGATAATATTCACGAAAGCAAGCTTCCATCAACCGTTGGTATTCAGGGAGTCCTTTCCCTTGGGTCTTATTGACAATTGCTTCTGACTTATTGTTAGTAAGTACCTTCAGCCAAGCTTCCCAAAGGAAGTTAAGTTCTGAGTACATTATGTTACTCCCAAATGGTGGATCAGTGAATATATAGTCTATACTTGAAGATTTAACTGATATATTTTCCATAGATGCAACAGAAGTTATTGTATTGAACTTACTTGTACATTTCACCAAATTTATTACTGCGTTAAATTTATTGTCGAATGCCTCAATAATATTTCGTTCGGCATTAATACTAGGAAGATATAAGGTTCCACCTACTGTTCCTAAAGCAAATAATCCTCCACCATTTAATAACCTCTTAATGTTTGTTTTAACCATTTTTGTTGAATAAGATAATGCACTTCTAATTGCACTTAGCAAATGTAAAGAAAAGTTAGATTTCAAGGATAAATTTATAATTTTACTCAATGCCCACAAATTTCGCTTCGTATAATAATGATGCACATGGGTTATTCCTACATCATCATTTCTTCTTGCTTCATCCCCCTCCGGCATCCGATCCGTCGGAAACCAATAGGGGATCTCCATTTCCTCAATCTTCGCAATTAAAGCAAGGTCCTCTGCATCTGGACGTTTTTCATATCGGCTTTTGCCAACAGAGTAGTTGATCAACACAGGAACCTGTTTAGCCTGGCGTACCATCTCGCCAATGGCCGAATCATAACGGGTCTCCCAAGCACGTTCAACACTTCTTTTGGTATGTTCCGCACCGCAAGTGGGACAACGGAACCTGTCTTGCACCCTACCCGCTTCTTGATCCACAGCCACATCCCAGAAGACGATCTCACCCAGACAGCTAGGACAAATGAATACGTCGCTCCAGATGGTATAGTTAATCCGCCCGATAATCGGATTACCATTTATGTCAGTCATTGGATTTCCCTGTTCATCCACATGGCGGGTCTCATACATCCAACCGCATTCCGCTTCGACTTCGGACAAAATCCTTCGGGCTTCCTCTTCAAAAGAAGCAACATCAACCGGCGTGTTGTAATTGTAGGCAATGAAACTTGCCGCAGGCGAGAGGTCATTAAGGATCGCTTTACGTGCTCCTAAGCGGGAGAATGGACGTCCTTCTTCATCGAGAATGGTTCCATCCTCTAATACCTTATAGCCCAAGCTCTCCACTTCTTTTCGATCCCCGCATAGTTGTGCCGCCACACCCGTCATCCCTGTGCCGGCAAAACCGTCAAAAACGATATCCCCCGGGCGCGTGTAATGGAGCAGATAACGCATAATCGCTTTATGTGGCACTTTCGTATGATAACTGTGGGCGTTATAGATCGGATCATTTTTTCCCTCGCTTACATCCGCTGCGAAGGGTTCACGGTGATATTTTTCCTCTTCGCCGTAAAGCTCCTTTCGTTCCCGTTCCCATTCTTCCACGATCTCATTGATCCAAGGATTGGGGCAGGCGGTGTAATAAGGCGGATCGGAGAGGGCAAGTATATCTTCATCGCTTGCATTCGGAAAACCATCAATTTTTCTTAATTCCGGCAATTTGCGTCGTAACTCTTCGGTAAAATATGCCCGGCGTTCTTCCTCGCTGGCAAATGTCTTTCCCAAACAGGTCACAGTACCTGTCTGGGGTTGTTCTCGCTGATCAAGATTCAAATTTTCTTGTTCGGTTCGATGATTCATTGGTTTCTACTCCTTCCTCAACATGATGCGGATACGGTTCGCAGGCTGATTGCCCACTTTTTCACGAATGAGACGTTCAAAGCGCTCACGCAGTTCATCCACGGTAAGGGGATTCCCGTCTCCTGCCATTTCAATCAACCGTTGAAGGGGAATTTCCACCTTTTGAATCCCATCCAGCAATTCACGAATGGTCTCTACTAGGCGAATGTCAATGGGTAAATCGAGTTCTTCTTTTGACTGGAACTGAAGAAGCAACTCTTGTTGTTCAGCGGTTAATAAAGTGATACTTTCCGCAAATTCCGGATCGTTGATCGTGATTCGCAGCGTACTTGTCCATTCCTCTAACAGCTCCGATAACTCTCGATCTAATTGGTCCAAACGGACGGGTTGAACATACGCTTCATCCTTCGGACGATATTTGCAATGGATACAGTACGGTGTGTGCTCCAGATCAGTTTTATTCAGCTTCCAACATACTTTAAGCTGATTCAGCTTCCCTTCCCATTCTTTCAATTTCTGCGCTGGAAGAATCTTTATTCGCGTCAGCTGCCTAAGGGCATCAAACCGTCCATCACGTAACATTTGATTCTTCTGATTCTCTGCGGTCGCACCTAAGCGCACCTGACTGTGAAGTTTATAATAATGGTCAGCATATTCCTTTTTAAGTTGCTCAAGTGCCACAATTTCTTTCTCACAATTCTCTCCTGCTTTAAGGGCATGATAAAGATCTTCCAGTGCCCTCTCCGCTTGTGTGACCCAAGGATCACTAGAGGGAAGATGATTCATTGCATTGACAATATAATTGGCTTTTTGCGTTACCCTTACCGCCCGTTCACGCAATTCGATCAACTTTTTCGCTTCATCCAATAAGGTTTTCTGTGTAGAAATCTCTTCCAGACTGTATTTGAAATTTTTAAGGTGTGCCGGCGTCTTATAGATTTGCAGGCTCTGTAAAAACTGATTCAGTTGTTGCAACCGCTGTTGAACTTCCCTGACCTCGTCTTCGGACAAAAGAGGGGTTTCCCACGTCGGGATGCCGTCCCGAATGGCAGTAATCAACGGAATCACCTGACGTAAATACTCTTCCACTTTGATGCGCAGCTGGCCAACCCCTTGATTCTGTGCGTTGGGTTGAAGAAGACCCGGACTAATTCCCAACATGTCGAACAGTGCCCTTAGCTCATTAAGGGGCATAGAACTTGGCTTTTTAATATAGCTGAATTCAAGAATACCTTTTGCCTGCAGACGTACCAATTGTTCGTACTTCATTGCATCATAGGTTTCGCCGTTAATGGTAATTACAATATCGCCATTATAAACCAGTGCGGCCAAGATGACGCTGAACAGTTCGGGCTCAAGATGAAATTCCTTGGTGCGGCGCACTTCTTCATCTTTAACCACCTGCACGATTTCGAGCAGTTCGTTTGCATTCAGGACTTGCCCGTCTCCTTTTTTATTTAATTCATCCAATACCCACCGGGCAAAACCGGATTTGTGGGGATTCACCCGTTCTCCATCCAGCATGACCAGACCTTCCAATATCACCCTGGCCGTTCTGGTCTTTGGGTTCGGGATCTGTGCCAAGGCTTCGGGGATATACGTCTGAACCATCGCTTGCTGCGTAATGCAGGTTCGATCGTTCGGAAATACCGGATAATCGGGATATTTCTTTTCAAACCAGGGGCTTAAGCACTCATCGGCGGCGGTCATCACAATCTCTCGTACCGAAGACATCGCCGGTGCCGATAAACTCCATTCAGACAACTTCTTCGTTTTTCCCTCATAGGTAATTTTATAGGCATGGACCATATTGGCTCTGAGCCAACGATTTACTTTTTGCAAATACTCCGACGCCTTTTCCTCATACAGGTGCCTTTTTGAGCTTGGCGCAGTCAATGCCATTTCCCGTGCTCCGGCGAATAATTTCAACGCTTGATGGAATTCTTCATCCTTCGTATCCAATCTGAAAAAGACCTCATCCGGTTTCTCTTCGTCTTTAAATTTCGGCGGATCGAAGGGCTGCAACATGTAAATATAGAAATCGCGTTCCGGCTGTGCGGTGGACCGTTCGTTTGGTGCACCAAAGAAAAGATATCCCCGACGCGTCACTTTATGGGCGTACCACTCAAGTTCAATCTCCCAAATCCGATAGTTGGAAATATAGGTGTTCGGTGAACATTCCAACACTTGTTCCAACACTTCAAAATAGTAACGGTCCAATTGATTGCCGCTTAACATTTCCGCCTTCTCCGCAATGCGGTCATCCACCGGTTCAACCTTATCAATGTCAAGATAATATTGCCCATTTTCCGGATTATAGGAAATATACTGATAGCTGACCGACTTCAAGATCTCCTTCAAAACAGTATCAATGGTGGCATTAAGGAAATCCGTGTCAATATCGTCCATATCCAGATGCAACAAGAGTTGATCGCGCAGTTCCGTGGCAGTAACGCCCATCTTCACCCGGATGTCATTGGTAGTCAACCTAAAGACCGCTAACGCTGCCACGATTCGTTTTGCCATCGGTTTGTACTGGCGTTTTGGAAAAGCATTCTCGATCCGATCAAATAAAACACTTGCTATATTTGCCACTTCGCGTATATCTTGATTGGAACGTAAAGCCCGGTCTGCAAGAATATAATCCCAATAACTATCGTATGAAATGATGCCAGGGTTCGTTTCAGGCACATCTTGGTCCAGCATTTTTTCGATTTCTTCGCTGATCGTTGTCAAGGCAACCCGTTTCTCAACCACTTTCACATTTTCGAAGGTAGCAAGGTACGCAGGGTGAATGGGAAAGAGTTCCACAAATTTCTCCAACTGCTCACCCAATTTTTCATAAAGCGGGACGAAACGCTGCAGGTGTTCGCGAATAAGCGCTTTTTGCTGTTCGTCTTTATTGAGCAAGCGGCGGGCGATGACAAACTCCAAGTCTTCACGGACGATGACTGCCTGTACGGTACGTTCCCGTACACGATACAAAGGTTCGGCAACAAAGTGAAACTTGGGATTGTCAAAAAGCATCTCTTGTACGCCGGTCATAAAACGGAAGCGGGTAGTCTGGCAAATTTCCCCCATCGCCCGAAGAAAATTGAGATCAAGCATCATCTCCTGTTCCCTACGGGAACGCAAATAGTCCAACAATTCATCGATGACGAGGAGCAAACCATGGTCCGGATAAACTTCATGAAAAGCATTCATCATCCGGATTAACTCGTCTTTATTGCTTATGACTTTATCAAGATCCGGCATTTCATAAGCGACGCCAATGCTTTGAAGGAAACGGGACAATTCATGAAAAATGACCTCGCGCAACGGGAGGGTAATCCCGTCAAATTCGATGCGCAAAACTTTAAACTTGCCTTCAATCTCCTTCGCCTTCTCCGCAATACGGTCATGGCGTATGTATTGGCTTATGCCTTCATTTTCCGCTATAGCCGCTACCACACTCATCAGGTGGGATTTACCTGTCCCGTAATTCCCCACGACCATGATCCCTTTATTTTCAATCGGACGGACAAATTGTAAGTGCTCAAAGATAATATGCTCAATCACATCGGCCATACGATCTGAAATCACGTAAGATTCCACCAATTGGCGCGCCTTTTCCTGATCAGCCGATTCCTTCAAGATGACAATCGAGCGGATTGGTTCAAATTGAATGAGATCGCGGTATTTCACTTTATTCTTCCTCCCTTTTCATCGGATAGATCGCATGGGCATACTCCGAATTTTGATAGAATTCATCATGGTCGGGACTGGCATAGCAAAGAGTACCTTCTTTCGCTTCACCTGGCCAGATGATGATCAAGATACGATTTCCGCTCAAGCTTTCAAAGAGACGAATCGGATCTTGCTTAAGCTCAGGGTCGAAAAGGTATTCGATGTGACGAAAACAGACAATCCCAGTTTCGAACTCTGCCAAATGAGCGCGAAGAATCCGATTCACTTCAAAGGGACGTTCATTCGGAGGAATCCGTCTCATCTGATCAGCTAATACGAGATTGGGATTGATGATCGGAATTCGACCCTCTGCCAGATCAGCCAAAAGCTTTTCAAGATTGGGAGTATTATTTTCAATGATAAATAAGAGCTTATGGCGCTGATTACGGACCATATTAAGATGGGATTGTAAGGGATCGGGCAGCAAAAAACATCTCCCCTATAGGATTTGCTCCATTAATCCTCAATAAAAATTATAGAGTAAATTCTCTGTTTCTTAAATTCTTTATCGAACTATAGTTTGAAAACATTTAATCCCTCGTGATAAAAAAATTGGAAAAGGGATGATCAACCGTGGTTGAACTCAAATCGAAAATCCTCCGTTTTAACCACCTCCAACAACCCTTCCAAAAGGATAATCCCGCCTTTTTTATGCAGCATCTCATTTTGCCGCTCACAGTGGAACAACTGGATACATGCCGGGCATCCGCTTTGGCAATGGCAGGAATGGATCATTTCATAGGCACGGGCTAACAACTTCGGCCAATTCTCTACAATCGCCTCGGCGATGCCGCATCCGCCTCCTTGATGATTCTCATAAAAAATGATACCTGGCATTCCATAGAACAACGATCCGGAGAAACTCGATACATGATGAAAATCGGAACTGCTGCACTTCACAACAACAGGAATGGCAGCCGCGATAGCATGTTCAACCGCATGAAGCGATGCTTCAAAAAGTTCATTAGGATTAAGCGAATCTTCCATATAGTGTCTTAAACGATCCTTGATCCATTCTCTTCCTTCTGCTTCAAAGATGAACCAACATGCATCCGTTAAAAAGGAAACCGGATAGGACCCATGTATTTGCACCGTTTCCGGTTCTTTACCAGAATGAAGAAAATGCCTTTTATACCCAAACGTGCTTCTTTTGATGAGTATGCTCCCGATACTGGCTTTTAAATAAAACTCGGCAATTACTACTTGTTTGATGAAATCCTTAATATCAATACTGTCCCGAATGATGCCACGGGTATAATAATCCGCCTTGATGGGTTCCGCAATCACTTTTCGGTTTTTGTAATCCACATAATGGACTCGATAAAACGAATGATTATCATAACCGGGAAAAACGGCGTCCAAATGATAATCCCGGATCAGCGTCCATTGGTCGACCCCTTCGAATAATACTTCTTCCTTCCATCCCTTTTGCCGAACAACCCGATACGTCACGTTCGACTGATTTAACGGCTTATATACCGGTACTTCTCCTTTATAGAACCATATTCCGTTTTTCTCCATCCAGACATCGGGCTCGTTTTGCAGCACTTTCCGAATGGCGGTCGCTCGGAAATACCTTTGGGGCAGTTTCAGTTTCCCTTTTTGTTCATAGGCGGAATAACGCAAATGCTCGGATAGCAATCTTAGGTTGGAAGTATTGATCACTGCCGATTCCGGAGGCATTTTGAAAAACGCATCCGGTCGTCGAAAAAAATATTGTTCCAGCGGTTTTTCATTCATCATTAGAATGACCATTCCTTCCTGATTTCTTCCCACCCGCCCGGCCTTCTGCAAAAAGGATGCCTGAGATCCGGGATACCCCATCATGATGCAAAGATCCAAATGTTTGATGTCGATCCCTGCTTCTAATGCGTTTGTCGCCACCACGCCAAGCAGTTCTCCTTCGTCCAGAAGCTCCAATGTCCTTGATCGAATTTCTTGGGGGAGGTGGGCATGATAGGGCAGAAACAGGTCATTCTCGATCTTTTCCCCCCTTTGTTCCATCAGGTGAGTCCGTAAGATCTGATTCAATTCCCGGCTGAGCAGCTGTGCTTGTTGTCGGGTGGAAGTAAAAATAATCGTTCTGGGCCATCTGCCTTTCCGGTAAACCGTACGCAATATTTCATACAGTTCCGTGACCATGGCCCTCTTGCCGCCATCAACGGCATTTACACCCGGATTCCACAAAAGATACGTTTTTCTCTTTTGAGGGACTTGTTCACCCACAATCAATTCGAATCCTTGAATCCCCTTTTTACCGGTCAATTCTTCCGCCAGTTCCTTTGGATTGGCAATGGTTGCGGAGCAGGCGAGAAATTGAATATCCTTGTTCCCCAGCCGTTCACACAACATTCTCAAGCGACGAATGACCATTGCAACTTTGGAGCCCAGAATCCCCGAATATAAATGGACTTCATCCAGCACAACAAACCGAAGATTCTTCAAAAAACGGGCCAGGGCTTTTTTCTTCCGTTTAAAGCTGACTAATCCTCTAAGGATCAGATGCAAATAGTGGACGTTGGTTAACCAAATTCGCCCTTGGGAGTACACGAATTCTTTCGTCTGATCCTTCTGCATATACGGCTGGGTATTTTGTCCTTTCAAAATGCCGATTCCAATGGTTTTGCCATTCATTTTTCCCCTGATAAAACCATCGATCTCAATGGTTTCCTTTTTCGAATCGGGATCCATCCATTGCAATAGATGGGAAAATTGATCCTCAGCCAAGGCGTTATACGGGCTTAGATAGAGGGCGGTCGCTCGCTCATCGTTGCACAATGTTTCCAAGATCGGAATGAGATAAGCCAAAGATTTCCCGGAAGCCGTCTTCGTACAAATCACCACATTTTTCCCTGCCCGGATCTTCCGGATGGCCTCGGCCTGATGGACATAAAGATTTTGAATGCCCATCCTTTCCAATTTTTCCTTTATCCAATCCGCCAGTTCTGCGTTGGCATAGGCGCCCGTGATCGCTTCTTCCGTGTGCGCATGAATTTCACTGCGGAGCCTTTCTGCGGTCGAAGATAATTCCCGGATGATTTGATCCGTATCCATTTTCGAAAAGGGCAGCCGTTTATCTTTTAACAGCTCCATTTCTTCGTTCAAGATCAGTTCGCTGACGACCGGCGAACCATCGTACTGGCAATAAATTCCTGAGGCTTTCGGAAAACCGGGCTTGATTCCTCCCTTTTCCAAAGGAATCCATTTCGAAATATGGATCCCGTTCGTTCTTTGTTGAATTTCCCGGTAATGACCATTGGCGGAAATTTTGTAACTAACCTGAAAAAAGTCTCCGAAAGGATTTTCTTTTCCACATTGGCTACAAACCAATGGCATCAGGTTCGCCCTCTTTCAATCAGCATATTGAGAAGGACGAGCGCTCCGGGTTTGAACAATTCCACGTTATCTTTGCCCGGGAGATGGACGCAGCTTGGACAACCTTCCTTACAGGGGCAACTGGAGATTAAATGGACCGCTTTTTCCAACAAAACGGGAAATTTATCATAAATCGCTTCGATGGTCCCTAATCCAAAGCCGTTTTCACCGTAAAATCCAATCACGGGTCTTTGACCAAAGGAGGAGAGATTCGTTGCGGAGAATCCCGTAAAATCATTGGTATCGCAGATGACGATATCCGGGATGACGGAAGTAATCCCGTGTTGGGCAGCATGCAAGGAAGCGGCCGCCAATTCGTCAATTCCTTTTCCGGGATCCGCCCATTTTTCCAATTTCGATTTGAATCCGTTCCATAGATTTTCTTCGATGACAAACCATGTGCCTTCCGGCGTGAAACGGGTGGTATAAGGTTTTTCCAAATTTTCTTGGATCGGTTCTTGCTTATGTCCAAAAAAGATTTTCTTATAGCCATAGACTGTCCGTTTTACTTCTAATTCCCCATAGGAAAGGTACCCGGTTTGGTATTCCATATTTCCGTAATTTTGCAGGATATCGATGTAATCTTTGTAGGTGGATTGGGTATAATAGGAAAGTTCATGAATGGGCAATAAAATGATCTCCCCCGTTTTGCGGTTAATCGAATCCACCCGATAGGCCTGTTCCCCCGGTGTCCAATGGATGGCTTCTTCATGAAAATCCCGAAGGGCGCTCCATTCGTCCAATCCATCCACAACCACTTCCTCGCGGCCGCGAACTTTGACCACATAGTTTTTTCCCGAAACCGCCCTTAAACCAAATCGGTTTTCTGCAACTTCTTCATTGGCTGCCGCCGCTTCCAGCAATGCCTGAATCTCCTCCGCATTCAAGTGTGGAACCAGATCCGACACATCCTGTGGCGTCAATTTTCTCCCCAATTCTTTTTCCAGCAGCGGCAAATGAAGGGTTAGCAGCTTGTGATTAAATGGATTAATCCGGACAACCTCCGGCGGTTTATTAAAGAACTCTTGCGGATTTCTCATGTAATACTGTTGGAGCGGATCATCTTGCCAAATCAATATGGCCAATCCCTCTCCTTTTCGGCCAACCCTGCCCGCTTGTTGGGAAAATGCCGCCTTTGATCCGGGGTAACCGACCAAAATGGCAATGCTTAAATCGCCGATATCAATCCCGACCTCCAAGGCGTTGGTAGCCACAACGACATGAATTTCATGTGATTTTAACCGTTCCACAATCCTTCTGCGGGTCTCATTTGGCAGGATCCCGGTATAATAGGCCGCCAAACGCTCTCCTTCCACCCGTTCCTTCGGGAGCCTCAGCGGCTGCCTTAAGACGTCTTTAATATATTTCGTAAATACCATCGTTTGGCTCCGGGAAGGCTGAAAGATGATGCTTTTGATAACTTTTTGTTGATCCGTGAGGACTTGTTTCGCGATTGCAATCGCTTCCGTTGAAGGCGCCCGTCTGCCGGATCCGTCCGTTGCCATTCCCGGGTTCCAGAGTACGATTTCCCTTTTTTTCTGTGCGGATCCGTCTTGATCAATGAGCGTAAAGAAAGACAAACCGGTCAAATCCGCAGCCAGTTTGCCAGGATTTTCGATCGTTGCGGAACTGGCGATGATTTGGACATCGGGATTTCCTAATTCCTGGCAAACCTTTCTCAGCCTCCGAAGCACTAAAGCCACATGGCTGCCGAAAGTTCCCCGATAAATGTGCATTTCATCTAAAACGATAAATTTCAGATTCCGCAAAAAGTTGCGGATATATTCTCCAATACGGTTTCGACGGTTTTGTACATGGTTTAAAATAGTAAAATGAATCATGTCAGGGTTGGTCATCCATATTTGAGAGGAAGCCATGATCCGGTCCCTTGGCCCGGACGGCGTGTCCCCGTCCAAACGGCCTACCCCGATTATTTGTTTGTCAAAGCACAGTTTGGTTTCAAACCAGACATCGACTTCTTCATCGTTGATAGGCTGCAGGTTGAACCTTCCGATTTGCGCCATTTGATCGTTGGCCAAAGCTTTCGTAGGAAATATGTACAAGGCCCTCTTGTCCGGGTGTTGGTACAAGTACTCCAATATGGGAAGGTTATAAGACAAAGTTTTACCAGAAGACGTAGAAGTGACCAATACGACATTTTCGCCGCGGCGGATGGCCTCCAAAGCCTTTACTTGGTGGAGGTATAATTGTTGAATGCCCATTTTTTCCAACGATCGTTGAATCGGTTCCGGTAATGGGGATGCAATATCGGCGTAAGTAGCCTTTTTTTCCGGTATCGAATGCACGAAAATTTGTGCCTTTTCTTCTTCGGCCAATATTTTTAGTTTTTGAATCACTTCTTCAAGTGAAAACTCATCGGCAGTAACAGCCGGTATGCGTGTATCTTCGCAATATGGGAATTCACTTTTGTCTATGGTGATGGGCGTACAGCATTGTGGACAATAATACCCGTCCGTCAAGCCCTGATATTTTTCCAAAAGGGGTTTCCAATCCTCCGACTGGATTCCTGCCGGGGTGTACGCAATTTTTCTTTGTTCTCCTTCCTGACGGATTTTGAAACTAATTTGGATGACTTCCAATTTTGAATCGCATTGCGAACAAAAGAAATAGGCCATCCCGAATTTCCTCCCATTTTAGCTTTCGAAATCAATATACCCCATGGAATTGACAACAGGTTGTCAGGGAATATATATTCGATTTTTAAAATTCAAACTCCGATTGCGATGCCATTTATGTGTTCTTCCCTTTTTTCATACAATTCCTATTCGTCATAACGAATCTTCGACAATTTTTGCCCGATTCCTTTTCCTGCATTCACATATGTTGGAGAAAAGAAAAGATGTGTCCGTTTCCGCCATTCATCAAGCAGAAGCCGGAACACATCTTTCAGGAAAGTCTCGAATCTTCTATTTTAAATTGTCTTCCCGAAGACGAAACCCCATATGTAAAGGAGGGAATCGAAACCTCCATTCATCGATTCTGCCGGAAATACTTAGCCCGTTTTTTAAAACATGTATTGTCACTTCTTTATTGCCTATAAGTCAGCATTGATATGAGTTCTGACATGAACTCATTCCAGCGCTCAGAACCTTTGGGAAGTTCAATAAACCATTGCTTAAGAACTTTTTCCGTTTTAAGTCCACTTTTACTCCGTCCACGGTTATATAACCCGGTATTCATGTTTTTATAGCCAATAAATGTACTTGGTCCAAACATATCCAAAGACGGTACAGAATACCAAAGTCTGAATTAGGAGAGTTGGGAAACGATGTCTGTTTCATTGATTAGATCATTATTAAATTGCTTGATATTTTGAATGACCTCATCTAAGCGGGTAACGAATGCAAATTCCATTGCGGATCCATTTTGACTTCATAGTATTATTAACATGGAAAACCATGTCATATCGGTTGATTAAAGCTCACTGATCTTCATCGGCAAACTCTACAAAATCGTCTTTATAGTAGTTCGAATCATATTCTCTCGCCTCTTTTGCGTATTTCTCAAACGCTTTCAACCGCTGTATGGGATATGGGGCTTTGGTGTGAAATTCATAAGGAAGATGAACTTGCTGCAAATGATGGGTCATAATGGCCAACTTATCCCGCTCTTCATTCTATCGGGCTCCCAATGGAATGATTTCCACAACCCGCTGTTTGGCGACCATCGTTCCGGGATTTTGCATTTTATGGATTCCCTTTACAATTTTACAATTTGCAGAGAATATGGCCGAAGGCTTACACGACAAAAGGAAAGCGACCGGATCAAACAAACGGAGCGAGGCCTTTACGATCCCTTACGGAAGCCAAATTGCAAGGGTGTTCAGGCACTTTGGATTAACGGAGTGAATCGGGCATACGCCACGAGATCATTTAACAGCTCACAAAATGATGACAAATGTTCATAAGAGTAAAAACAGAAGTTGTCCCCTTCCAGTTCGTACAGGCTATGTACGGTTTTATTCGTAGATTTTTTGCCAGCACATCAACATATCGCGCATTTTCTTCCTGTACGATTCGGGTTCCAAAATCTCCGCTTCCGGTCCGTATTGACAGATCCAGTTAAGAAACTCCCGGTCATGGTTGAGGGTCACTTCGAAGAGGAGGCTGCCGTCTTCCAGGTCGGTCATCCTCGGTTTTACAAACAGTTCTTCCTCCTTGATGTACCTCGCCACTTTCGGCGAAAAGCGGACCTTGAAGCGGATCAGCCGGTCTCCCCTTTCGATGGACCAGGAATGCTGCAGATAGGCTTGGATATTGAAATGATCCTTGTCAAAAGTTTGTTCCAAAATGTTGACCGCTTTAAAGCGGCTGATGCGGAACGTCCTCACTTCCTTCGCCAAATGGCAATACCCGATCAGGTAAAACCGGTTTTCCCGCGGAACGAGATAATAGGGGTCGATTTTTCTCCGCGTCTCGATATTCCTGCTCTGGGTATGATAGACGGTATCGATCGTATGTTGGGAAAGAATCGCCTGGATGATGGCAGATAAAAAATGGGTGGATTCCTCCCGATAGGCCGGCGTTCCCATCTGGATCACCCGGGCGACGCGATCCAGGATCTCGTCGTTTTCCATCTTTTCTTTCCGGTAAGCGGCCATCACCTTTTCATAGGCCGTCTCAAAACCGGGAGGCAACATCCCCTTGACCGGATCGATCACCGAAGGCAACATGGAGAAGGCCAACGCCTCCTGCTCGGTCCAGTTTAACGGATATAAAGAAAAATTCCCGATAAAGCGATACCCTTTCCCGTGCCCGAGATGGGTGATGGGAGCGATCAGGCTCAACAGTTCAAGATCCCTGTAGATGGTCCGTTCCGTCGTTTCGCATCGCTCGGCCAGTTCCCGCGCCAGGATGCCCGGTTTCGATTGGATGAGGATCAGAATGCGAAGCAATCGTATCAACCGTTCCGTCATTTTCTGGCACCCCTGTTTCATAGAATTCCCGCTATTTATCGTTATTCGAGAACGAGATTTGATTTCCTTTCATCATTGAAACGGATGCTTCGCAAAAAACGAACCGGTTACCCGAATATTTTGCTCTCTTCCCATCCCATGAAAAAATGAATCCCCTTCACCTCGGGCAAAAGCTCCAGAATCACCGTATCGTTCAGGATAAACCTTACAGCGCCAACAATGCTTTGTTCAAAAGTGTCATAGATTCTCCCCGCGCTATGGCAACCCCGGGGGACGGTATGCGTACTGTTGGCCACATAACCCACCTTGCCGATGGATGGGATTTCCGCCCGGATCGCTTCGGCATCATAGGGATTGTCCGGTTCTTTGGTCAATACGATGACTTGGTTTAGTTGAAAAATCTTCGTTCCGAAATAGTGGTGAACGCCTGTTATGGCAACGTACACCCGTTTTTCCATCCCGATCCCCTCCGGTCGAAATTCGTATCCGCTTTTACGAATTTTTGCATCGCATCAGCAGGCTGCCGTCTCCGCAATCCTTACACGAATTTCTATGTTTTGTCTCATGAATAAATATATCTCCCAGCCGCGACAACTGCTTGTCAGGGAATCTATGTTCGGTTTTAAAGTTTGTCATCCACAACATTCAAACATCCCGTTTTTCCGCATGCCGCCGTTTCGAGGAAAGTGAAATTGGATGAGATCAGCCGTTTTGCTCTTTTGATTCAAGGTTAAAGCTCAAGGATGTCCGAAGGTTGAAATAATCCTTATTTACCTTACTATTGCCGGTTCTAATTCAAAACGCAGAACAATTTCTATTGCATTGTATACTGTTAAAGCCGATGATAAAATCCCCAATATAGCCGGAATAAAATTCCCCACTTGCAATAGCATAGTGTCAATGAGAGGAGCTAGGTTTTTGATTACGAGAGAGGAATTTTTCATGATCAAAGAGATGTATGAAAGGGGAATGAGTATTTCCGATATCGCAAGGGAAGGGATCGATCGGAAAACCGCCCGAAAATATATTCACTCCCCCAATCCCCCTTCCAAATCCAAGCGAAAACCAACAAGAAAAACAGAAGGATCCAAGAGGTCCTTCCGGGGAATTTTAGGGGAAAAAATAATCGGCCTTGACAAAAAGAGAAATCAACATAGTATTTTTTGTTTTTAGTTTCATTTCTTTAGGGTTTTTTTGGAATGTGAGTCAGTATGTAGATGAATACAACTGATCTCCCGACCTTGTAACAAATGGGAAATTTTGGCTTTTTATGAATTGGATTGAATTAGGTTTACTTCTTTTTCTCTGCGTAATTTCAGGATTAGGACTTTTTAAGCGTTCCGAATAACGTACAGTTCCCTCAACAAGAATACCAACATTATTATCCCAATCCATAACGAAACAGGCGGAGAATTTCTGATCAAGGAACCAAAGCCCTCCCTCCGCCTTTCTGTCGATTAAAATGATTTTATTTTCTCTAAAACTTCCTACATTATCTTCTTGCTTGGATTTTCTTTTTTCTACATTTTCCACATGTGATTTGGCAATTCGCCGCTTTTCTTCCCGGTCGCGGAATTATTTCATGATCCTCGCAATGGTCGTAATTCTAGAACCAGGAAAAATCTTCCCAATTAAAGACCCACCATTCACCCTGACTTGTTACATTGTTGATAAGAGCCATTGGGGGGAAAATGGATTGTAAAAAATGGGCATCATCTTCCGGCCGGCGTTATTAGCGTCGCGCTGTGGAGCATCATGAAATTTTTGCAATACGTTTTCCACAGAGGGTAAAAATCGGTGTCAATTCGCTGACGCGTGACTGCGGCTTTTCCACTGACGTTTGACATCATTTAACGTACCTCCCGCCCTGAGCATTCGGACAACCTGCTCGACCGTTACTTCAATCTGTTTGGCGGCAATATTCGGTTGAAAGGCTTCCGCTAACGGACGGCATTCCGTTTGGATGGAGAAAACCGCATGGAGAAACCGATTGATTTCTTGCAGTTCCGTGTCAATCCGGCCGGCGATGCCGACGGCAATTTTCCCGTGCTTCCTTGCCAGTTTTCCCACGCCGATCGGCACTTTGCCCATCATGGACTGGTTGTCCAAGCTTCCTTCCCCGGTGATGACCACATCGGCCCGCCTTATTTTTTCTTCCAATCTTGTCAGCTTTATCATCGTTTCCACCCCGGAGGAAATGCGGCCGTTCAAACAGGCGGCGATGGCGCCGCCGAGCCCTCCGGCCGCCCCTGCGCCTTGAATTTCTTGCACATTGACACCGTAATGGTTTTCAAACAGTTTGGCCAGCTTCCGTAACGCTTCGTCCAGCACGGCAATTTCAGATTCATTCGCCCCTTTTTGCCGGGCAAAAACGTAAGCCGCTCCCTTCTCCCCATAAAAGGGATTCATGACATCACTGGCGGCAATAAATCGGCATTCCTTCAGCTCGGGGATGGCGTCATCATCCGAAAAACTCGCAACTTTCAATAAAGGATTTCCTTCTTTTCCGATTTCCTGCCCCGTTTCGTCATAAAATTTCCATCCGAGGGCCTGCAGCATGCCGACGCCGCCGTCGTTCGTCGCACTTCCGCCAAGGGAGATGACGATGCGGCGATATCCCCGTTTGACCGCATCGCGGATTTGTTCCCCAAGGCCGTAAGTCGTTGTATACATCGGATTTCGTTCCGCCGGGGCAAGGAGCATGAGTCCGCTGCTTTGGGCCGATTCAATAAATGCCGTTTCCTCCCCATCCTGCCCGATCACGGCATAGGTTGCCTTTACCCGTTCCATCCGCGGACCGTGTACGAACACTTCGATTCCCTTTGCCGAATCGGGATTTCCGGATAAAAGAACGTCGACGCTTCCCTCTCCGCCGTCAGCCATCGGAGCGATCTCCACTTCCGCTTCAGGAAACGCCCGCAAAATTCCGCTTTTTGCGGCTTTCCCCGCCTCATATGCGGAAAGGGAATCCTTAAAAGAATCCGTCGCGATTAAAAATCTCATGAAAATCCAGCTCCTGTTCCTTCCTTCACATCCGATTTTAGAAAAGAAAGGGCCAGGTTACGCCCTTTTTTCATCGGATCAATAATTTCAGGGGGTCGAATCCTAAAGAACATCCCCCGGCTGCCGAAAAACATCCGTCCCGCCCGGTTACTTGATCCACACAAACTGGTACGGGGACAATGAGAAGGATCCATTCACTTTGTCACCCGTAAACAAATCCTCTCCGCTTATGCCCAAGTCGACCCTTGCCGTGTTTGGCGTGACGTTCACAACCAAATAAACCGATTCACCCGTATGTTCGTTCTCCCTTTTTAAGGCAAATACGTGATCGCCCAGTTCAAGGATCTTTTGCGGTGCATAGGGCGAGAATGCCGGCTGTTTGCGGCGGATTTCGATCATTCGTTTCAAGCCGTGAAAAATCGCTTTGCGCCGGGAATTATTTTCCAATTCATGGACAATGCGACCGTATTCAAGTTTTTCACGATTGATCCGGCGGTTGATTCCTGATTCCTCGAGGCCCTTATAATCATTGCGCGAGCCGAGCAGCGAATGATAATAGATGGCCGGAACACCGATTACCGATAGTAAAATCGCATGGGCCGCAAGCATTTTTTGAACTTGCCGCTCTTCCGTGACATCGGTATCCCGGTTCATGAGCGCGTCAAAATAATTTATGTTCAATTCGTAGACCGACCGGCTTCTGTCGGTATTCGTTTTATAGGAGACTCGTCCGCCGTTTTGCAACACTTTCTCCACCAATAATTGTTTCTCTTCTTCCGACAAAATCCCTTCTGTCGGACGCATGCCGATTCCGTCATGGCTGGCCAAGAAATTAAAATAGGTGGCTTGGTCGGAGACTTTCCCGATGGTTTTCGCCCGCTCCGTTAATTTTCGCGAGTTATGAACCGTGAACGCATGTAACACGAGCGGCGGGAGCGAAAATTGATAGACCATGTGGGCCTCATTTGTCCCGTCTCCGAAATAGCTGATATTTTCAGCATGCGGCACGTTCGTTTCGGTGATGATTTGGGTATTTGGTTTGAAATAATCGAGAACGAGCCGCCACAATTGAATGATGGCATGGGTCTGGGGCAGATGCATGCAACTGGTGCCGGATCCCTTCCATATAAAACCCATCGCGTCTAAACGAATGCTCGCCGCCCCTTTGTATGCATACTCGAGCAGAATATCGGTCATCTCCAATAAAACCGGGAAATGACGAAAATTGACGTCGATCTGATCTTCACTAAACGTCGTCCAGGCCGTTTTCCTTCCATTGACCCCCAGATATTCATGAAATAAAGGGGTTGTCCTTGGCCGGATGACCCGGCTTGTATCAAAGAAAGTATCCTTTGGAATAAAATAATGTTCATCACTCCGATTATTTTGCAAATACCGCTGAAATCAACCCTCGTTGTTCTTACCGTGATATTATTTGAATTTTTTATGAAAAAACATTAGGCTTGGCACCGTTACCTGAAACCTTTTCTCTTCCCTTGAAAATATGATTTCAGCCCCCTGTTGAACATATCCCTGTCAAGTAGACAGTGTGAAAAATACCCACCTTCTTCAGCTGCTTGTTAGGATAGTGGAATGAGGAAACGTTGTCAAGGAAAGCACTTG
>JGI25329J36429_1000429_pt1 | contig 27635 bp, 29 predicted proteins | sample HigsolmetaAR204D_FD_36429 | JGI IMG/M metagenome (IMG submission 36429)
AATAAAAAAGCCTGCAGACGTGTTCTTCGACGAACCCTTGTCTGCAGGCAAGGACTGCCCGATGCGGCAGTCTTTTTTTATAGAAAGCCAAGCGAGTGCATAAACACCACAATGATGGCAAGCGGTGCCGCATACCTGAGCAGCAGCAGCCAGGCGGCAAACAGCTTCCGGCCCAGCGGTGTATGGGCGGTAAGCTCCTGCATCAGGATTTCCCGCTTCATCTTCAGCGGCACGAACACCGCGATCAACAGCGCCCCCAGCGGCATCAGCACGTTGCTGACGAGGAAGTCGGCGGCGTCAAACACGGATTTGCCAAAGAAGGTGACGTCCGACAAGGCCCCGAAAGAGAGCGCGGACGGAATCCCGACGATGAAAATCAGCATGCCGACAATCCAGGAAAGCCGCTTTCGTTTGACCTCGTCCCCCTTGGCGAGCGAAGCCACGATCACCTCCAGCATGGAAAAGGCGCTCGTCAGCGTGGCAAACAGGAACAAGGCAAGAAACACCAGCAAAAACAGGGAGCCGAACGGAATATGCTCAAACACCGACGGCAGGACGATAAACAACAGGCCCGGCCCCGCCTCCGGTTTCACGCCGAGTGAAAACACCGCCGGGAAGATGGCCAGCCCCGCAAAAAAGGCGACCAACAGATTGAGACCGACAATCGATCCGGCCGATTTGACCAGGTTTTCCTCTTTGCCAAGGTACGAGCTGTAGGTGACCATCACCGACACCCCAACGCTCAACGAGAAGAACGACTGCCCCATGGCGTACAGGATCGACTCTGCGGACAGTTTGGAAAAGTCCGGCATCAGGAAGAACGCCACCCCGTTTCCCGCTCCGTCCAGCGTCAGCGAACGGACCATCAGCACCAGGAACAGGATAAACAGCCCCGGCATCATATACCTGTTGGCTGACTCGATCCCGCTTTGTATCCCGCGAGCCACAACCATGATCGTCACCAGCATGAAGGCGCATTGCGCCGCGACGGAGCCGATCGGGTTAGCGATTACGTCCAGGAACAACTGATCATAGGACTGTCCGATCAACTGTCCGGTAAGACCGCGAAAGAAATAGGTGAGAATCCAGCCGCCGACCACGCTGTAAAATGACAGCAGCAGAAAGCAGGTAGCCACCCCGAGCCGCCCGATCCAATGCCAACCTGTACCCGGAGCAATGGTGCGGTAGGCGGAAATCGCCTCCTGTTGGGTGCTTCGTCCGATGACGAATTCCCCCAACAGCAGCGGCATGCCGATCAGCACGGTAAACAGCAGGAACAGGAGAAAAAACGCCCCGCCTCCGCTGGTGCCCGCCACATAGGGAAATTTCCAGATGGCCCCNAGCCCGATCGCTGACCCGGCGGCCGCAAGGATGAACCCCAATCGGTTCGTCCACTGTTCCGTTTGGTTCGTCATTCACGAACTCCTCCTTCATCCAATCGTCTGTCCTGTATACATAAATAAAAAACTCGTCCCCACGAAAGGGACGAGTTGAATTACTCGCGGTACCACCCTGATTAAGCCAAAGGAGCCTTCAGGTGAAGGACAGCTGCGGCTTCACTTTTGCCATTGATAACGGGAATGACCCGGTGCTCCTCCTACTGGNACAATCGTTCAGAGGACAGCTCCAGAGGGAATTCCACGGGGCGTGCTTCAGAACCGCTTTCAGTCTCCGACGATTCCTCCCTGTCAAGCCGCTGGACCGTGTACTGGTCTCTGTCATCGCTTTTGACACAATGAAAAATGATATGTATAAATGTANGGCAGTCATTGAAAAATTGCAAGGAGTTTTTCATGAAAATGAAAAAGCGAGGAACGTCTCCACCCCCTCGCTTTTACTTCTGCCGGTGTTCATGCAGATCGGCCAGCTTCCGCTCCAACGAACCCATGATCTCGCGGCCGATTTCCTCTTCGATCAATCCCAGACGGACGGCAAATTCTACTTCTCGCGACAGCCCGAACATCTGCGTGTCCAACACTTCTTCATACAACGGGCACTGCGGCATGGTCAGGTTTTCCATCTGTACGTCGATCAGTTTATAGATTTTTTCTGCGTCTGCTCGCAGCAATGCTAGCGCTTTTTGTTCCAGATCGGGAACCTTAATCTCTGTCAAAACCTATCCCTCCGTTTGCCACCATCCTTACCTTACATAGTACGCCATTCTGGGCCATTTGAAAAGGGGAGATGGGGAGACAACTGTAACCGGCTCGCTGCCAGTTACAACCGACAGCGCCAATGATTGCCCGTTCCCTCATTGTAATGAGTCCCCCTTACTCATGGAGCGCCCGTTCCAGGCGTGACATCGCTTCCTCCAGGACGACGCGCGGGCAGGCAAAGTTAATGCGCTGAAACCCNGCCCCTTCCTTTCCAAACACGGTCCCGTCATGCAGACCCAGCTTCGCTTTCTTGCGCACGAGCGCGTTCAGTTCGTGTTGGCTCAANCCCAGCCGGCGGAAGTCCATCCAGCCGAGATAGGTAGCCTCCGGGACAGCCATGGATACCTCGGGAATTCGCTCAGCCAGAAAGTCGCGGATGTACTCCGCATTCCCCTTCAAATAGGCGAGTAATTCATCCAGCCACGGCTCGCCGTGCCGATAGGCGGCAATGGCCGCTTCGATGCCGAACAGGTTGAGCACTGTGTGCCCCATCCGCCTGGCCGCCTGTCTGAATGCCCGCAGCAGCTGAGGAGCAGGAGCGATCACGAACGCGGTTGACAACCCGGCGAGATTAAACGTCTTGCTGGCAGAGACCAGGGTCAGGCTATGGCTGGCNAGATGATCCGGGAGGGAGAAATANGGGACGTGCCGCCCTTTTTCGTAGACGAGATCGGCATGGATTTCATCCGCCACGACCACGATGTCCCGTTCCGAGCACATCTCCCCGAGCCGCACCAGTTCCTCCCGGGTCCAGACCCGTCCCACTGGATTGTGCGGACTGCACAGCAAAAACAATTTCGGCCGGCTTTCGTCCAAGATCTGTCGCAGGCCGTCCCAGTCGATGGTGTACCGGCCATTCTCTTCCCGCAGCGGATTTGGCACGAGTCTGCGTCCCAGGCTTTCCACCGCGTGATAAAACGGATGATAGACCGGCGTTTGGATCAGGACGCTGTCGCCCGGTTCGGTAAACGCTTCGACAGCGATGTGCAGTCCCGGCACGACCCCCGGCAACGTTCCCAACCAACCGGTGTCGACGGTGACGCCATACCGCTCGGCATACCAATCGGCCACTGCCTCGTACAGCGCATCGGGCCGCCCNGGATACCCGTAGACCGGATGCTGCGCGCGGCGAACCAGCGCTTCCGTCACTGCCGGCGGACACGCAAAGTCCATATCGGCCACCCACATCGGCAAGACGTCATCTGCTCCCAGCACCCGCTGGTAGTAATCCCACTTCAAACTGTTCGTCCCTTGTCGCTCAATCCGGATATCAAAGTGATGCTGCACTGTACTCCCCTCGCTTTTGCATGTTTTTTCTTTTCACCATACCCCGTTCTTTGGCAAATGTCCAAGCCTGAATGTCTCGTGTGCCCAAAAAAAGCGCCGCAGCCTCGCCAGCATGCGGCATTTTCCGTTTGTCCTCAGCGCGGGTAGACGCCGGGACCGACCGGCAGATCAAGGACAAACCAGACGACCATCTGTACCATCCAGATCAATAGGAAGGACAGCGCATACGGCATCATCGTCGCGAAGATCGTGCCCATGCCCGCGTCCTTCTTGTACGCTTGGTAGTAGGCCAGGATCAGCGGCAGGTAGGGATTTACAGGTGATATGGTGTTGGTCGCCGAGTCGGCGACGCGGTAGGCGACCTGGATGAACGCCGGATGGTAATCGAGCAGCATCAGCATTGGCATGAACACCGGAGCCAGCATCGCCCACAACGCCGAACCGCTGGTGATGAACAGGCTCGCGAATGCGGTAAACAGCGTGAACCCGAGCACGACCGGCAGCCCGGTCATCCCGATGCTCTTTAGAAAATCAGCACCGCTCACGGCCAGCAGGATGCCGATGTTGCTCCAGTTGAAAAAGGCGATAAACTGGGCGGCCGTGAAGGCCATCACGATAAAGCCGGACATGTCTTTCACCGCTTCCGTCATGTAGCGCGGAATGTCCCTTGTACTCGTGATCAGCCCCATCTTCTTTCCGTACACGGCCGACACGGTCACGAAAAAGAGCAGAATCACCGGGATGATCCCCTTCAGGAACGGCGACGTCAAAAACCCTCCTGTCTGGGGATCGCGCAGGAGCGCCCCTTCCGGCACGACCAACAGAGCTGTCACTGCTGCAAAGACCAGGGCGGCGATGCCGGCTGCGCGCAGCGCCTTGTTCTCCCTGTCGCTCAGCTCCTCAAAGCGAACCTGCTGCTCTCCCTGATACTCGCCCAGGCGCGGTTCGATCACCTTGTCCGTAATCCAGGCGCCGATAAAGGACAGGAGAAAAACGGATGCGGACATGAAAAACCAGTTGTCCAGCGGCGAGACGTGGGCATGGGGATCGATCGTCCTGGCCACTTCGGTAGAAATGCCGGAAAGCAGGGCATCCGTGCCCGCGATGAACAGGTTGGCTGTGAATCCTGACGAGACCCCGGCCATGCCGGCGGCGATACCGGCGATCGGATGGCGGCCCATCGCCAAAAAGACGAGGCCACCCAGCGGCGGGATGATCACCATGGCCGCGTCGGAGGCGAGATTGCCCAGCACGCCGACAAATACCACCGTGAAGCTGACGATCGTTTTTGGCACGCGGGTNATGAGTTTGCGCAGGACGCTTGTGAGCAGACCCACTTTTTCCGCCAGACCAATCCCCAACGCCATGGTCAGCACGAGGCCGAGCGCCGGGAAGTCGGTGAAGTTTTTCAACATGCTGGTGAGAATCCAGTGGATTCCTTCGACGCTCAGCAAACTTTTCACCGGGACGGTTTCTCCTTTGCCGGGGTGTGTCACGGAGANGTCCAGTCCGGCGAGAATGGCTGAAATCACCATCATGATCAGGCACAGATACACAAAGAGCATAAACGGGTGAGGCAGTTTGTTCCCCACGGTCTCGATCCATCGCAACATCCCTTTTTGGTGTTGCAGCTCTGGCTGCATGCCTGCCGCTCCATGTGGCATGGTTGATCCCCTCCTACCCGTTTGCAATTGGTTGGCCGGATTTGGCACCCGTCCATTTCAATGCCCACCGAACAAACAGGGCAACCCCGTCNCGCAGCGCGTCCTCGTCAATGGTGAAGCGCGGATGGTGATGCGGATACACGATACCCTTTTCTTCGTTGCCAGCGCCCAGACAGATGTAACAGCTTGGCACGCATGCGGCNAACGCGGAGAAATCTTCCCCGCCCATCATCGGCGGAATGCGCTGCAGCGCTTGCTCCCCCCATTCCTCCACGATCAGTTCTTCCACCGTCCGGGTGACCCGTTCATCATTTATCACCGAAGCATATCCGTACCGGTAGTCAAAGCGATACGCGGCGCCGTGCGCTTCCGCAACNCCCTTGACAATCTGCTCCAGCCGCTTCGCCGCCGTTTGGCGAACGTCCTGGCTGAAACTGCGCACAGAGCCGCGCAGTTCCGCCTTGTCGGGAATGACGTTGTAGGCCCCTGTTCCTCCGTGAAAATTGGTCACGGAGATGACCAGTTGTTCCAGCGGATCGGTGTTGCGGGAAACGATCTGCTGCAAATTGGCAATCACCTGCGCGCCAATCGCCACCGGATCAATCGCCGTATGCGGCGCGGAGGCATGACCGCCCTTACCCTGAATGGTAATCTCGAACCGGTCGGAATTGGCCGTGACCGGTCCGTAGGCAATTCCAATCTTACCGACTGGAATATACGCCATCAAATGGATGGCGAGCATGGCATCGATGCCTTCTGCCACCCCTGCCTCCACCATTTCACGGGCACCGCCGGGGTGCATCTCCTCCGCGTGCTGGAAAATGAAGCGCACTTCCCCTCTGATCTGGTCCCGCAGGCGGGACAGCACGCTTGCTGCGCCCAGGAGCATCGCCGTATGCCCGTCGTGCCCGCACGCATGCATGACACCGGGAACTGCCGATGCGAATGGAAAGTCGTTTTCTTCCTGGATCGCCAGTGCGTCCATGTCGGCGCGCAGACCGATCACGGGGCCCGGTTGGGCACCGACGAGACGGGCGACCACACTGGTTCTGGTCGGCCGGGAGAGCTCCAGATTCCCAAACGACTGCAACCGCTCGTACACGAACGCCGCTGTCTTCTCCTCCTGAAACGACAGTTCCGGATACTTGTGCAGATGCCGCCTCCACTGGATCACGTCGTCCGCAACAGAGTCCAGCAGAGAGCGCACGTTTTCCTTGTCCATGACAATCTCCCCTTCAGATGGTAGTTTCCACCAATTACAAATTTCTATATTTTCGGAAAATTTCCTTTACGATGATTCGTTTGCCGCATCCCGGCATGTACAGTACAATCAGGAATAGGATTTCGTATAAACGGAGGAATGCTGGATGTCAGATGTGATCGTGTTCAAGGGGGCCGTATCGTTCCCCATCACGCTGGACCCGAGTGTGTGGATCTTCGACGAACGAAAAATCGACCTGCGCACCTATCGGGGCGAAGAAGAGCAGACGGACGGACGGCAATCCGCCTACCTGCAGGGCACTGGTTCCCAGTGGGACAAGGAACTGCGGGAAGGCGCCACACTGCCGTCAGAACGGCGGAGTCTGGCGGAAGAACGGAAAGCGCTTGAGGGCGACTACGGCATGCGGCTGGCTCCGTTTATTGACAACGCCAAGCCGCTGCCGGAAGCGACGCACGTGCNCATCCACCGCGACGGCCAGGAGCCGGTNACGCTGCCGATCGAAACCGCCAGACAAGCAATTCTGCAGTTTTCCCGAGATGGCAAGCCTCTGCGCGAAGATGGCCCGGTCTACTTTTTCCTGCCGGAGTGGTTGACCGCTGGCGAACAACCGCTCAAGGCCATCACCGCATTTGAATTCGTCACAGAATGATAAAGTACGTCTGGCCTGGCCAGACATGCTGCGGAAGACAACCGCACCCGACTCCATTGCGGCACAGCAAGAGACAATAATNGCGAACATANGTGTGAAGCCGCATCAAAAAAAGCCATCCGCCGCGGCGGATGGCTTTTCTATGATGGATGCTGCCTGGAGGTTTGCCCATCAAGCGCTGAATTGAGTAATTTGGAGGTTTCTCCTTTCTATCTCTTCGCAAAGCAACTCGATGAAGGCGGGATCCAATTGAAGGTCGACAGCACGCTGATACACTTCTATCAACATCTGATCGCTCAAAAATTTCACATTGGTCACCTCCATCTGTTTCATGTGCCCATTGTAGCAGATGGGACGTGCGCGAACAACCGTTCCGATATCCACAACCCATGTGGAAATCGTGTGGGTAAGCTGTGGGCAAAGTGTTGACAACTGGAAAAAGATACCGGTTTTTTCCTGTGGATTCCTACCCAACATTTATCCACATCTTGTCAAAATTTGTCGAACGATTTTGTATAATCAGACCCGACTGTCGACCTCCGCTCCTCCCTGAGGACAGGGGAAGCAGCTTACAGGAAAAACCACCCGGGACCGGGTGGTTTTCCTTTTTGACGGTATGGACACAACCGTGTATTACGCGTTGGCCGGCTCGGTGGTGTGCAGCACTTGTTTGATCCGTTCGATCGCCCAATCCAGTTCTTCCTTGCTGATGACCAGCGGCGGCGCAAAGCGGATCGTCGTCTCATGCGTCTCTTTGCACAAGAGGCCCTGTTCCTTCAACTGCTCGCAGTACGGACGGGCCGCCGTATGCAGCTCCAATCCGATAAACAGGCCGCGGCCGCGGATTTCCTTGATCAGCGGGTTGCGAATTTCTTTCAGCTTTTCCATGAAGTACGCCCCGAGCTCGCGGGAACGATCCACCAGCTTTTCATCGATCAGGACGTCCAGTGCAGCCACCGCGACGGCGCAGCCCAGCGGATTGCCGCCAAACGTAGAGCCGTGGGAACCCGGGTCAAAGACACCGAGCACTTCCCGGTCCGCAGCCACTGCCGAGATCGGGAACACGCCACCGCCCAGCGCTTTGCCCATGATGTACATATCCGGCTTGACCTCCTCCCAGTCGGACGCGAACAGCTTGCCCGTGCGGCCAAAGCCGGTCTGAATCTCGTCGCATACGAGCAGCACGTTGTTGGCTTTGCACAATTCGTAGGCCTGCTTCAGGAAGCCCTCGGGCGGAATGATGATGCCGGCTTCGCCCTGGATCGGCTCCAGCATGAATGCCGCCGTGTTCGGNGTGATCGCCTTCCGCAGCGCTTCGATGTCGCCGTACGGGATGATTTTGAAGCCCGGGGTGAACGGTCCAAACCCGCGCTTGTAGGATTGATCGGATGAGAACGAGGTGACTGTGATCGTACGGCCGTGAAAATTGCCTTCACAGACGATGATTTCCGCNTGGTTTTCCGGCACCTTTTTCACATCGTACGCCCAGCGGCGCACGGCTTTCAGCGCTGTCTCCACCGCCTCTGCGCCCGTGTTCATCGGCAGGATCATCTCCTTGCCGGTCAGCTGCGCCAGTTTTTCATAGAAGACGCCCAGCTGGTCGTTGTAAAAGGCGCGCGAGGTGAGCGTCACCTTGTCCGCCTGATCCTTCAGCGCCTGAATGATGCGGGGATGGCGGTGGCCCTGGTTCAATGCCGAATACGCACTCAGCATATCCAGGTATCTGTTGCCTTCCGGATCTTCCACCCATACGCCTTCCGCCTTGGAGATGACGATCGGCAGCGGATGGTAGTTATGTGCGCCGTATTTCTCGGTTTGATCAATTACCGCTTTGGTCTTGTTCATGTTGTCTGCCTCCTTGAATCGCTTGTTATCTGTAGTATCATTCAAGAACGATGCCAACCGAACCAAATCTTGCCGCAGCGTTGCTATTGCGCAATTCCCTTCCTCTACCGGCAAAATTTTTTTGCATGTCCCCCGCAATTTTTCGCATCAGTGCAGAATCATTTTGCACACGCCTCTANCTAATGGTATGATAACCTTCGTAGAAATGACAGGCAGGTGCATTTTGATGGCGAACGAATCGCATGAAACCTTCTTGCGCATCTACGCACACATTCTCGACAACATCAGCGAAGGGGTACACGTGATTNACGCCCAGGGGACATCCATCGTGTACAACCGCAAGATGTCGGAACTGGAGGCGATGAACAAGCACGACGTACTGAACAGGCCGCTGACAGAGGTGTTCCAGTTTCCGCAGGGGCAGGAGAGCACGCTCCTTCGCTGCCTGCGAACGGGCAAAAGCGTGCGCAACGTTCGGCAAACCTATTTTAACGACAAGGGGATAGAAATCACAACCATCAACAATACCTTCCCGCTGATGGAAGACGGCCGGATCATCGGGGCGATGGAGATTGCCAACGATGTCACCAAGATGGAGCGGCTGATCCGCGAAAATCTGTGGGACAAAAACGGCGCCCGCTACACATTTGACACCATTATCGGCGACAGCCCATCCATTCGGGAAGTGATCGAAAGCGCCAAACGGGCGGCGCGAACCTCGTCTTCCGTGTTGGTAGTGGGTGAAACCGGCGCGGGCAAGGAGCTGTTCGTGCAGAGCATCCACAACGCCAGCCTGCGCGCGGGAGGGCCGTTTATCTCGCAAAATTGCGCCGCCCTGCCCGATACCCTGATTGAGGGGCTGCTCTTCGGCACAGCGCGCGGCGCCTTTACCGGCGCGGTGGAACGGCCGGGTCTGTTTGAGCAGGCGGAAGGCGGCACGCTGTTTTTGGACGAGATTAACTCGCTTAGTATGCCACTGCAGGCCAAATTGTTGCGCGCCCTGCAGGAAAAGTCGATCCGGCGCATCGGCGACACCAAGGACCGGGCGATCGACGTGCGCATCATCGCCGCGCTGAACGAAGACCCCATCGAGGCGATCTCCCAGCAGCGGCTGCGCAAGGACCTGTACTACCGGCTGGGCGTGGTCACGCTTTTCATCCCGCCGTTGCGCGAGCGAAAAGAGGACATTCCCCTGCTTGTTNACCATTTTATCNGCAAGTACAACCAGCTGTTTCAGATGGACGTGACAGGGATCAGCGAGGAGGTCATGCGCTTTTTCCTCTCTCACGACTGGCCCGGAAACGTGCGGGAGCTTCAGCATGTCATCGAAGGCGCGATGAACCTGATGACGGACGAAACGGTCATCACCACCGCGCATCTGCCCTATCACTTTTTGCGCCGCACAGGAAGTGCCGCCAAGGAAAAGATGCCGGTTCAGCCATTAGCGGATGAGATCAAGCCGCTGAAAGAAAAAATGCGTGAGTTTGAGGCATACTACATTCAGCGCGTGGTTGAAAAGCACAAGGGCAACATCTCCCGCTCCGCCAGGGAGTTGGGCATCAGCCGGCAGAGCCTGCAGTACCGCCTGCGCAAACTGGGAGTCAAGCATACGTGAGGTGCGCCAACTTTTTTGGCGAGTGACGAATTTTTTTGCGCTAATTGCCCAATNCGTTTGCACAAGCTGACTCTATTTTTGCGATTGTACGCAAANGTATGACAATTCCGACTTGGTACACTCCTTGCATAATACTNGTCCTCGCAGGTTGTACAAGGCTGATTGTACCATTCCTGAATTTCCTGAAGGAGAGGGTTACATGACATCACGAAAAGAGCACCACAACGAATTGAACCGAGCGATGAGCAGCCGCCACCTGTTCATGATTTCGCTCGGCGGCGTAATCGGAACCGGCCTGTTCCTGGGCTCCGGCTACACCATCAGCCAGGCGGGGCCGATCGGGACGATTGTCTCCTACATGGTTGGCGGTCTGATCATGTATCTGACGATGCTCTGCCTGGGCGAGCTGGCCGTGGCAATGCCGGTGTCCGGTTCGTTCCAGACCTACTTGACCCGGTTTGTCAGTCCGTCGCTCGGCTTTGCCGTCGGCTGGCTGTACTGGTTGGGCTGGGCCGTTACGGTTGCGCTGGAACTTTTGTCTTCGGGCCTGCTGATGCAGCGCTGGTTTCCCGATTCACCAGTATGGATGTGGTGCGCGATATTCGGTGCCGTCCTGTTCGTATTAAATGCGCTTTCCGCACGGGCGTTCGGGGAGACGGAATTCTGGTTTTCGAGCATTAAGGTAAGCGCTATCATCCTGTTCATCATTCTGGGCGGCGCCGCCATGTTTGGCCTGATCGACATGAAAAACGGCCAACCCGTCCGATGCTCTCCCATTACCTGGACAGCCCGCTGCTGCCCAACGGGATTACCGGTCTCTTGCTGACGATGATCACTGTCAACTTTTCATTCCAGGGAACGGAACTGATCGGTATTGCCGCCGGCGAGAGCAAGGAGCCGGAAAAGACGATTCCCCAATCGATTCGCAACACCGTTTGGCGCACGCTTGTCTTTTTCGTGCTGGCGATCTTCGTCCTGGCCGGCATGATCCCCTACCAGCAGGCGGGCGTGATTGAAAGTCCGTTTGTCGTCGTCTTCGACAGCATCGGCATTCCGTATGCGGCCGACATCATGAACTTCGTCGTGCTGACAGCGCTGTTGTCCGTGGCCAACTCCGGACTCTACGCAGCCACCCGGATGCTCTACTCCCTGTCCAAAGACGGCATGGCCAGTGACAAACTGGCGACAGTCAACCACAAGGGGATTCCGATGCAGGCGCTCCTGATCACCTTCGCCATTTCCCTGCTGTCGCTCTTGTCCGGCTTCATCGCAGAAGACACCGTGTTTATGATCCTGCTGTCCATCGCCGGTCTCGGGGCACAGGTTGGCTGGATTTCCATCTCCCTGTCCCAGATCGCATTCCGCCGCCAATACCTGCGAAACGGCGGTTCGCTGCAGGACCTGAAATTCCGGACACCGCTCTACCCGGTGCTTCCGATGATTTCGCTGATCCTCAACATCACGGTTCTGATCAGCCTGGCATTCGATTCGGAGCAGCGGATCGCGCTATACTGCGGGATTCCGTTCCTCGTGATCTGCATCCTCATCTACCAACTGCGGATCAAGAAAAAGAACGGCTTGACGGATCAAAACGCTGCCTGACAAGCGGATGCACCGCTGGATGGTGGCGCAGGCCATTTCCTGATCGCATCAAGCCAAACCAAATCAATCGCGTGTTGCGCGTCTATTCACAAAGAAAAGCTTGCGGCCTGTGAGGAACCGCAAGCTTTTCGTTTTCGCAAGCAATTCATGCAAGCAGTCGTCGTGCGTCATGTGTTACATGGCTACGCGCACGATCTCCGTAATGACCACCATGGCAAAGACGGCAAACCCAAGGGAACTGGTTACAAGCAGCATCCGTTTCAGTTTCTTCATGTCATCCATTTGTGATTCCCTCCCTTTCTCTTGTGCCAACCATCTCTACCGTTATATACGAGCGGGAGTTGGAAAAAGTTTCAAGTCAGCACAAAAAATTTTTCAGGATCGTGCCATCCTCACACAGTCGCTTTTGGATTGAGCCATTTCCTGCTCCATCCGGTACAGCTTCCAGGCTACCCAAAGGCCGACAAACAGGCACAACNTCCACGGCAGCCAGGGCATCTCCTGCCGCTGTGCCAGATCATACACCCAACCGCCGGCAAACTGGCCCACGGAACCGCCGATCGCCAGCGAATACCCATTGAAGCCGTAGTAGGCACCGACGTGCTCGGGCGGCGCAAAACGCTGCACCATGTCCATCATATGAGGTACGGCGATCATCGTGCCCAGGGCGAACAAGAGTGCATCGGCGACCAACATCCACAGCGTATCAGCAAACGCCAGCAAAAACAAGCCGAATCCCATGACAAATGTGCCCAATCCAATCAGGGTGAGGCGCTGCGGGTATCCCTCCAGCCACTGGCTGACCTTCATCTGCAGCAAAATGACGGAAACGGAGACGGACGACAAGACGATGCCGACGGCGGTTTTGCTGTGCGTCACGTCCTGCGCAAGTTGCGGTATGGTGAGAAACAGCTGCATGTTGAGGTAGTAGTAGCCCATCAGGATCAACGTGTAGCGGACGAAGCGCCTGTCCCGTACGACCAGCGCCATGCTCGCCCAGATGCCGTGCCGCTCGTGCTTCACTTCGATCGGCTGCAGCAGGAACAGCGCGATCAGCCCGTTTCCCGCAAAAATCGCCCCGGCAAACAGCGACAGGTACGTAAAATCGANGGCGGCCAAAGCGGTCCCCACGACCTGGGAGCCGACAACGCCGACGTTGGTCAGCACGTTGCGAAAGGCAAACACGTCCTTGCGAATCGAATCGGGAGTCAGCACGGCAAAGGCGGCCGACATGGCCGGTTCAAACAGCGAGCCGCCCAATCCGGANAGAACGGCCGCCAGAAAAAACTGCCACGGCGCTGTACAAAACGCAAACAGGGCAAAACCTGCGGCGCGAATCAACAGGCCCAATACCATGGTACCCTTGTAGCCAAAGGTGTCAGCCACCNCCCCGCCGAGAAAGGCAAATCCCTGCTGCGAGAATTGTCGCACGCCAAGCACGAGGCCAGCCATCGCCACCGTCCATCCGATGCTGCCTGTCAAGTACAGGGTCAGGTATGGAATCAGCGCGTAAAACCCCAGGTTCATCAAAAACGAGGTGACCAGCAGCAGCTTGACGGAAATCGGCGTTTCCCTCCACACGCGTCTCTTCATCTCTATCACACTCACTCTGTCTTCTGTCTGACATTTCGCGATACTCCCAGCTTACGAAAGCTGGTATAATTTGAGAAACGAACAATTTTGCACAGAGTTATCAAAGAATGTGATAAGAGGGAACACAGCGCATGGATTTCGAACAGTTACGTGCCTTTTATACCGTGGCGCAAACGAAAAACTTTACAAAAGCGGCAGAAATGCTGCACGTTGTCCAATCGACCGTTACGACGAGAATCAAACAACTGGAAGAAAAAGTAGGCAAGCCGCTGTTCACCCGGGACAAACGCAGCGTGAAGATCACCCAGGCCGGTTTGACGCTGCTGCCGTACGCCGAACGCATCCTGAAGCTCGCCACCGAGGCGCTGAACGAAGTGGCTGCCCTCCAACCGTACGAGGATTACCTCTCCATCGGCAGCCTGAATTCAATCTGGACCGCCATCCTGGAGCCGATACTCAAGGAGTACCACTACCGCTATCCGCACATTGCCATCAGCACCAAGACGGGGCACTCCGCCGACGTAATCCAATTTCTCCTGGACAACGTGATCCAAATCGGGATCGTCTACGTGCCGCCGTCTCTGCCCAACTTTGAGGTCATTCCCGCCTGGGAAGACGAGATCGTCCTGGTCAGTCCCCCGGACGACTCGATTATCACAGCGCCACATGTGGACGCTCGCGAACTGCGCAACCTCCCTTTGCTCTTCATGAATTGGGGGCCGCCGTTTGACCAGTGGATGCGGCAGACGCTGCCGCGCAGCTTTGTCCCCAAACTNCACGTGGACAAGGCGGAACTGGCCATCGACCTGGTAAAGGAAGGCCTGGGCGTCAGCCTGCTGACCCGTTCGACGGTGCAGGCCGACCTCGCCAACGGAACACTGAAGGAAATCACCATTGTCGGCAACAGACCGCCCAAACGGTCCGCCTACATCGTCCTGCCCCGGGACAAAAAGAACAAGCCCAGCGTGGAAAAATGGCTGGGCCTGATGCAGGAATTCGGTTATTTGCCTGAGCGGGCGTGACAGGACAGACGCCTTCGTCCGGCTTCCTCACAGGGGATCGGCCATATGGCGAGGCANNCTCATTCNCCCTCCTCCATCAACGCACGCAGTGCGGCCGCAAACCGCTGATCGTCCTGCTGTGTGCGTGCAGACGGTCCGCGGGTTCGCCCGCCTCCCCGGCGGAAGCGCGCTTTTTCGTTTCGTTCTTCCAATTGGAACGTGATCCGTTCCGCATCAAACACGGACCCGTGCGGTGTCACGGCCTTGGACCGTTTCCCCAGCACGAGTGCGGCCAGTCCGATGTCCTGGGTGACGACGATGTCGCCCGCCTTCGCTTCGTTGGCCAGCCTCATGTCCACTGCCTGGGGGCCGGCGTCCACCACAACGTGATCTTCACCGTGAATCTGGTGATGGTAGCTGGCAAAGGTGACACAGCGCCACCCTTTTTCCTTGCACAGCGCCCGGGCAATCTCCAGCGCGCTTCGCGGACAGGCGTCGGCGTCAATCAGCACGCGCCCGTTGACTGCAGTCGTCACATTGGTTCACCTCTTCGCAGGCATGGCCCCTCCCCCTGCGGCTCCTTTTTTGATATGATGTGAATGGAGAGGAGTGAAAGGGCTTTGCGTTATCAATTTCAGTACGACGAACGGCTGGGCGTTCGGCTTCCCGTCCTCTACCACGACTGGGACGAGTATTCGCCGGAAGAGCGGGCCAGCATGCTGCTGGAGTGGGAAGAAATTCGCGCAACCATTCCCGATCGCATCATTCAGTTGGAAGCCATTATCATCGAAAAGCAAAAACAGATGTTTGAGGAAGAAAACTTCGCCCGCTCCTGCGAATTGAACAGCGAGATTCACGAATTGGCCAGCATTATCAATGATCTTAATATATGGTTTCGCGTTCAACAAGACTACGAAACAAAAACGCACCAGTAACCGCAGGCAAACACGGAACGGCACAAAAGGGCAGGCGATAAAGAGCATCGCCTGCCTCTCTTTTTTAGACGTTTTATTAGGCGTTGGCCGGTCAACTCGCGGCCGATTTTTTCCGCGCCAGGCGCAGCGCGATCAATCCGGTCACGTGCGGCGCCGCCATCGACGTCCCGTTCAGCTTTTTGAAGCTGTTGCCCGGCCAGGTGGACAAAATGTCCACGCCCGGCGCCGTCGTCGTCATTCCTTTGCCGCGCGAGCTGAATTCCGCCAGCTTGCCGTTTTGCGCCACTGCCCCGACACCGATTACCTCCCGATACCGGGCCGGGTATTCCACCTGTCCCCCGTTGTTGCCGGCTGACGCCACCATGACGATTCCCCGGTCCGCCGCCTTTTTGACAATCCGCGCCAGCGCTTCGCTGTACTGCGGCATGCCGAAGCTCATGTTGATGATCTCCATGTTGTTTTTGATCGACCAGTTCAAGGCCCGCATGATGTCGGCCAACCTGGCTGTGCCGTCCTCCCGGAACGTGCGCACATCGTAGAGATCAGCCTCCGGGGAGACCCCGACTATCCCCCGCTTGTTCATTTCCGCTACGATGATGCCGGCCACATGGGTGCCGTGCCCGTTGCGTTTGCCCCGGACCAGTTCGATGCCTCCCTTCACTCGATTGCGCAGCTCGAAATGATTGCGGTCTATCCCTGTATCGATGACGGCGATCTTCACGCCGGCTCCCTTGCTTCTCTTCCACAACCGTTCCGCCCCGACATACTTCACGCCCCAGGGCACCTCTTCTTGCGAGTGCACCCTGACCACCACGTTTTCTTCCACGATCGGATTGTGCCGTAAAAAGTGGTCCTGGTACATCTCAAAAAGTTCATCGCGAACGCACATGCAGGAGACGTCGTCAAAGCAGCGCCACGGCTGTTTCGCCGCCCGGGTAGCCAACTTCAACTTCGCCTTCAGCTCCGCCAAAATGTCGGCAAACGGCGCTTGATGATGAAACGTCAAAATCTTCACCTGGATTCCTCCCTGTCGTGACGAATGTCTGCATCATCCTATGTACAGATGCTGCCTTTTGGGTTGGGTGTTCACACAGGAGCGAGAAAAAGGGCGATTGTCTGAGCGCAGTTCAAACTGTCCGCCGCGCTGCGTCACCGCAAAAGCGCAAAGCAAAAGGGAGCGCGTGTCCGCTCCCTGTTTGCTCATACCCGCCAGTTGTGCCTGGATTAGTTGTCGCAGGCGCACCCGACGATCGTCAGCAATACGAACAACACCAGCACCAAGGCAAAATCGTCAAAGAAACCGCCGTTAAACAGGCTACTCATTACGCTTCCCCTCCTTTGTTGGCAACTACTCATACGGTATGAGCCAAACGGGTGGATTGATTGGACGGACGCCCATGTCCTGCATTTCAGCACCGTCCAATTTGGCTGGCCTGACGCTCGCAAACGCCAAAAAAGCCTGCGCTCCATCAAGAAGCTGCAGGCTTTTTGGATTGGGGGGCAGGCGCCATCCCGTACGGTTTTTGCATGACGGTCTGCCAGAAGGGGATCGTGCGCTGGATCAGCGGACCGGTCAACAGCGCGATCAGCACGGTGCCGATCGACACCGGTCCGCCCAGGGCCGCACCCGCCAACAGGACGGTTACCTCGATNGCGATGCGTACCTTTTGAATGCTCCAGCCCATCCGTTCGTTCATCGCCAGCATGAAACTGTCGCGCGGTCCAGCGCCCAGCCGNGGCGAGATGTACATCCCGATGCCGACGGCCATTATCAGCAAACCGGCGAGCAGCATCAGATACTGTTCCAGCATGGTTTCGGCTGTCGGGACAATGTCCAGCCAGAGAAAAAAGTCGAGAAAACTGCCAAAGCAGACCATATTCAAAAACATGCCAAACGTCGGCTTGATCTTAGCCAGCACATACGAAAGCAGGATGACGATGACCCCTACGATTTGCGTCCAGATGCCGATGGTCAGTCCAAACGTTTTTTGCAGACCGATGTGCAGCACATCCCAGGGCGAGACGCCCAGGTGTGCCTTGATCGTCAGTACGCAGCCAAATGCGCCAATGAACAGCCCCAGCACAAACATGGCGTAGCGAACCGCGAGCGGCCCGCCAAGTCGTTTCCCATACACTCCTGTTCACCTTTCCGTTCTCTCTGTTCTCTGCCGGTTAGCGCCAACCGGCCACCACTTCGTGAAAGATCCCGGCACTGCGGAAGTACGCCTCTGCTTTTGGGCGGTTGATGTAGGTTTCCAGCTCGTTCAGCCGCTCTCCCTCCAGGACGACCTGCCGCTGCCGGTTTTCCTCGTCACGGTACTCCACGATCAGGGACAGGTTCTCCCGCAGACAGTGTTCCCGCAGTTCTTCCGGGGTAGCAAAGGTAACCCGTTTCATGCTCTCCCTCTTTCCTGATGATNATCATTCATTATAGCAGGGATTCGCCGTTTCGCCCACTCNGCCGCGCACTCGTTTTACAGGTAGGCTGGCCAGATCTTCCGCCAACGTCGTATTGGGAAAGACGTCCCTGGCCTCCGCCAAGAGATCGGCCATTGTCAGGTCCCCGTCTTCATTTTCATAGCGCGGGCTGAAGTGGGTGAGGCAGAGCGCCTTCACCCCCGCTTCCCGGGCCAGAAGGGCCGCTTCCCGCGCCGTGGAGTGGCCGCTGCGCACGGCCAGCTCCTTGTCCCGGTAGGCGTACGTCGCCTCGTGAATCAGCAGGTCAGCACCGGCCGCCAATTCCCGGACGGCGCGGCACGGCTGGGTGTCTCCGCTGTAGACCACTTTGCGCCCCGGCTGGACTGGTCCGACAAAATCGCGGCCGTCAAAGACACGACCGTCTGGCAGGGTGATCCGCTCCCCCCGCTTCAACGCCCCGTACAGCGGCCCCTGCGGGATGCCCGCCTGTTNGGCTGCGTCCGCCAGAAACGCGCCGGGGCGATCCTTTTCCACCACCGCATAGGCGTACGCCGGCACCCGGTGCTGCACCCGGCGGCAGGACACCGTGAACGCTTCGTTTTCCCAGATGGTGCCTTCCTCGACGATGTGCACATGAAGCGGGTAATGCAGATGGACGGGACTTACGTCCATCACCGCCTGGATGTAGCGGTCCACGCCCGGCGGCCCGTACAGNTCCACCGCCGATGCTTCGTCGTTGCGCAGCGAGCGGCTGGCCAACAGGCCGATCAAGCCGTACAGGTGATCCCCGTGCAGGTGGGTAATGAAGATTTTTTCCAATTGACTTACTTTTAGCGGGGAACGCAAAATCTGGTGCTGTGTGCCCTCACCGCAGTCAAACAGCCACCACTTGCCTGTTTGAATAAAGCGGAGGGCGATCCCGCTGACGTTTCGACGCGTCGACGGAGCACCCGATCCGGTTCCCAGAAAGGTAATGATCATGCTGCGAGTGGTCTCCTTTTCATTCTGACGTTCAGGTGCCTGTCAGGTTGCTGGGCATTCACCCTTTTTTCNGAGGGCGCATACCCTACATCAAGCAGATTGTTCAGGCACTTGCCTTGTCAGGAGGGATGATGATGAAGCGACTGCTCTCTCTGGGGCTTGCCGCCGGACTGGCGCTGACGGCGCTGTTGACCGGCTGTGCCGACGCCCCGGAAAAAATACGGATCGGGGAAGTAACCCGATCGATCTTTTACGCCCCCCAGTACGTCGCGCTGGAAAAGGGCTTCTTCAAGGAAGAAGGGCTCGACGTGGAACTGACCACCACGTGGGGCGGCGACAAAACCATGACCGCCCTGCTCTCCGGCGGCATTGACGTGGCGCTGGTCGGTTCGGAGACGAGCATTTACGTCGCCCAGCAGGGAGCGGCCGATCCGGTTATCACCTTTGCCCAATTGACGCAGACGGACGGCACCTTCCTCGTCTCGCGCCAAAAAGTGGAACACTTCAGCTTCGACCAACTGAAGGGCAGCGTTTTTCTCGGCCAGCGAAAAGGCGGCATGCCGCAGATGGTCGGCGAGTACGTGCTGAAAAAGCACGGCATTGACCCGCACAACGACCTGCAGTTGATTCAAAACATTGAATTCAAAAACGTCGCGTCCGCTTTTGCCTCGGGGACGGGAGAGTACGTCCAGCTGTTCGAGCCGCAGGCGTCCCAATTCGAGGCAGANGGCATCGGGTACGTCGTCGCTTCGTTCGGCNAGGAAAGCGGCACGGTTCCCTACACCGCGTACATGGCCAAACAAAGNTATCTCGAGAAGCAGAAAGCCGCTATCCAAAAGTTTACCAATGCCATCTACAAAGGGCAACAATGGGTGGCCAGCCACTCTCCCAAAGAGACCGCCCAGGTGATCGCNCCCTACTTCCAGGAGGTCAGTCCGGAGATTCTGGAAAGCTCTGTCAAACGCTATCTGGAGCAAGGCTCGTACGCCACCGACCCGATTCTCGACGAATCTGAGTGGAACCTCCTGCAGGAGATCATGGACCAGGCAGGTGAACTGAAACAGCGCGTCGATTACGCCAAGCTGGTCAACACCACGTTTGCCAAAACCGCCAAGGAAGGGAAGTAAGCGATATGAACCAGCTTCTTTCTGAACCGGCCAAAATCGAGCTGCGTCACGTCACCCATCTCTACGTCACGACCACTCGCGCGTTCATGGCGGTCAAAGACATCAACCTGCGCGTGGCGGAAGGCGAGTTCATCTGCCTGNTCGGCCCCAGCGGCTGCGGCAAAACGACACTGCTCTCCCTGATCGCCGGGCTGGAAAAACCGACNGCAGGCAAGATTCTGATTGATGGACGGCCGGTGGAGGGCACTTCCCGCCAGGTGGGCTACATGCTGCAGCAGGATTTTCTGTTCAACTGGCGCACGATCGAGGAAAACATCTTCCTCGGCCTGGACATACANGGCATCCGCAGCCGGGAGACGGAAGCGTACGCCCTGCACCTGCTGGAGGAAATGGAACTGGCCGACGTGCGCAAGGCGTATCCGGCACAGCTTTCCGGGGGGATGAGGCAGCGGGTGGCGCTGGTACGNACACTCGCCTGCCAGCCTGACATCCTGCTGCTGGATGAACCGTTTTCGGCGCTGGACTACCAGACCAAACTGAAGCTGGAGGACCTGATTTTCTCCACGCTGCGCCGCCACAAAAAAACGGCCGTACTGGTGACGCACGACCTGTCCGAGTCAATTGCGATGGGCGACCGGGTGTACATCCTGGCGCGCAATCCCGGACGCATCCGAAGCGAAGTGGNCGTGCCGCCAGCAATCCGCGATGCGCTGCCGTTTGAAGCCCGCAATCGTCCCGGGTTTCACGAGTTGTTTCACCAGGTGTGGAAAGAGATGGAGGTGGTGACCGATGCAGCCACATGAGATTGAGGCGATCCACCGCAACCATTTGCGACGGATGGCGAAACAGCGCTGCCTGGTCGTCGCCACCCAACTGGCCCTGTTTCTGCTGTTCATCGGCATCTGGGAAGGGCTCGCNCGNGCCAACGCCATCAACGTGCTGATCTTCAGCTACCCGTCCAAAATGTGGCAGTTGTTCTGGTCGATGATCCTGGACGGCAGCCTGCTGCCGCACGTAGCGATAACCGTGGGAGAGACCGTTGTCGGCTTCTGCTGGGCACGCTGCTCGGCACGCTGCTCGCCACCCTGATCTGGTGGTCCCCCTTTCTCTCCCGGGTGCTGGAGCCGTATCTCGTGGTCGGCAACAGCATGCCCAAGGTGGCACTCGGCCCCGTCTTCATCGTCGGTCTGGGGCCCGGCCTGGTCTCCGTAATCGCGATGGGCTGCGCCATCTCCGTCATCATTACCACGATCGTGATCTACACCAGCTTCAAAGAAGTGAATCCTAATTATGTCAAGGTAGTCCAGACGCTGGGCGCCAACAAGCGGCAAACCTTTACGATGGTGATCCTGCCCGCCACGATTCCGACAATTCTCTCCACGCTCAAGGTAAACGTCGGCCTCTCCTGGGTGGGCGTGATCGTCGGCGAATTTCTCGTCTCGCAAAAAGGGCTGGGCTATCTGATCATCTACGGCTTTCAGGTGTTTAATTTTACCCTGGTCATGGTGAGCCTGGCGATCATCGCGGTAGTCGCCACCCTGATGTACCAAGGCGTCGCCGTGCTCGAACGGATGCTCACCCGCCAGTTTCAATAGAGGCTTGTCACCGGCGCCAATCCGCTTTCACAGGGAACGGCGCCGGTCTGCGTGAAACACGTTCCGTTCGTCCACGGCACAGACTCACCCGCTTCTCCCCTCACACAAAAAACGTCCGGCTGTACATACTGCCGGACACCTGGATGCAAACGGGCTATTGCCAAAACTTCCACCAACTCTTTTTGTTCGATTCTGCCTGTCTGGGTACCGTCGGCGTCTGCGCCTGCTCCCGCATTGCCGATTCCGTCTCCTGTGCTCCCGGCACCCGGGCCAAAAATTGGTCCACCATTGGCTTGTACTTGTCGGCCAGATGCTGCTGCATCTCACGCAGGATGGCGATGGCCTTCTCCTTCTGGTCCGTGGCCAGCAGCGCGTTGGCGTAGTTGAAGCCCGCGTACGGGAGTTGGAATGTGGGCGTCCAGTACTCCTCGCAGATCTGGATCAGTTGATAGACGTACCCGGCTTGTCCAAGTTCGCCGGTGACAGTCATGACCACGTCTTCCTTCCCCTTGGCACCGTCGATGGCCTGCCTGTACCACTGCATCGCCTTCAGCAAATTGTCCTCCGTCAGGAACAGGCGCGCTATGTGCAGCTGCGGCATCCACGCCCCTTCTTTGGCGGCAAGCGCCTCAGCCGCTGTTTCAGCTCTTCCCGTTTGCCAAACTTCAGGAAGCTTTCCATGTACATGTTCAACCCGTTCTCCTGATTGGGGTCCTTGAACAGTCCGGCTTCCAAGGTTTCAAACGCTTTGGCCTCGTCGCCCTCATAGGCGTAGATTTTGGCCAGATTGGTACAAGCTGTGCCGGAGGTGGGAAAGCGCTCCAAACAGTCGATCAGCATCGCCTTGGCCTTGTCGAACTCAAGCGCCTGCATGTGCACCACGGAGCGAAACAAGATCGCAGACTCGATCGGTCCGTACAGTTCCAGCAGTCGATCAGCCGCGATGGCCGCCTGTTCGGTGAACTGGTCGCGCACCAGCCCCATCGCAAAATCGCGGAGCTTTTCCTTCTCGTCCCAGTACTTGTCCAGATAGTTGGGGATCACTTTCTTCTGGAAATCTTCGCGCGACATCTGGATCGTTTGGCCAAATTCGTTGGTAAACGTCACAAAATCCGACATGCAACAGCCTCACTTTCGTCTCTGTGCCATGTCAAACAGGGACATGCCCCCAAGAAGAAGAACGATTTCCTCGCAAGGAAACCGTTCGCTGTCCAAGGGCCCCCGTTAGATCCAGGCTTTTATATTCACTTTGCGAATGAACTCTTCCATTGATTCCTTTACCGGGTCGCCATTGTCCGCTGCTTCATCCTGCATGCCCATCAGTTGGCGGAAGAGAGCCTCGTTGCGGGTAGCCAGCGCAAAGTCAAGCAGCGCCTCCCGTTGGATGCGTTCCGCCTCCTGCTCGATCAGCTTCTCTTCCAAGGCGATGTCCTCTTCCGGTACAGCGTACTGCTTATCTATCTTTGGAATGCGCACAATCCACGCAAACGCGCTGTCGGGATTTCGATCACGACCAATCAGGTACCCGTATTCACCAACCGGCAACCCTTGTTCAAAGGTGTCAGCAATGATGACGACACGTTGTCCTAGCTTGAACATGGGCGTCAGCTCCTTTTGAGTCTCATTCTAATAATACTAAATTGTATGTGCGCTTGGGAAGAGTAAACCGCCTACTTCGCACATCTGCCCGTCAACTGTATCCCAAATGCCGCCTTCCGCTTCTCCTCTCGGCTGCCCTGCCCGCTTGCAAACATCCTGCGCTTCCAGTACGCTGTAACCAGGTACTTTCGGGAATGGCGCACGACGTGTGGAAAAAAGATTTGTTGGAACGCGTGAAATGCGCTATAGTTGCGCTTAGAAGAACTGGATTGAGGGGTTGCATACGCAATGCAAATGTCCACGGGTTTTTCCTTGTTTATCATCGGCTGGTCGTTTGTGCTGGTCATGCTGATGGGCATCGGCGGGTTTTTCATGTTCCGCAAGTTCCTGAAATCCATGCCAAAACAAGACGGCAAATCGGAGCTGGACTGGCAGGACTACTATATCGAACAGACCCGCTCCATGTGGACGGATGAAGGGCTTGCCCTGCTCAACGAACTGGTGGAACCGGTGCCGAATCTGTTCCGCGATGTGGCCCGCCGCTCGATCGCGGCGAAGATCGGCCAGCTCGCCCTGGAGGAAAAGGCGACGACCATCACCACCGAGCTGATCGTCAAAGGCTACATCATCGCCACGCCGAAGCGGGATCACAAGTGGCTGATTCAGCACCTGCAGAAAAAACAGATCGATTACACACCGTACGAACGCTATCTGCAAGCGAAATCGTAAGCTCGTCGTCCTTCTGAAACCGGGCGCCCGCCTGTTCGTACATACAGGTAGACCCCCATGACAAGGAGACGATGAGCATGTCCATCATTCTCACCATACTCGGCATCGGCCTGCTGCTGTTGATCATCGCAGCAATCGTGGTGATCGCCCTGCTGAAAAAAGGGGCCGGTCTGCTGATGAAAACAGGCGGATACCGCCGCTACAGCAGCAGCGATTACCGCCACCGCGGCCACTTCGGCCATTTTGGGCACACTTCTTACGGCCATAAGCACTACCGCCGCAAACACAGCAGCCACAGCGGTTTTTTCAGCAGTTAACAACCCGGCTTCAACAGTGAACAGCCCCCTTTCCCTCAGAAAGGGGGCTCCGTTTGCAGTCAACGTCCGTGGTGTGNACGAGGATGCTGTCAGATGATCTGGTTCTCCTCCAGCTCCCGGATTGCTTCTTCNGAATACTTCAGTTCCCGCAGCACTTCCCTGGTGTGTTGGCATCATCTCACAGCTCGTCAGCATCCTGACGATTTTTTGCCAATGTAGACGAGCTAGCCAATGTTGACCATTTTGTACAACGTTCCGATTTTGTTTTTGCTTACGTATGCAATCTCCTGCAAACCTTTAAAGGTGGCGATATACGTTTGGCCTGATGGATAAATTTTGTGAAGATATCGCAAATTGATCAGATAACTGCGGTGAGTCCGAAAAAAGCTTGTCGCATGCAAGCGTTTTTCAAATGAACACAAGCTTTCGGAAACTTTTATTACTCTGCGGCGTTCAGGGGAGTGAAGGTAGATTTTGGTTACCCGTTTTTCGGATGAAATCAAGACGATGTCGCGCTGATCAATAAACTCAATCTCATTGTTGTTGCGGATGCCGATAAAACTGCTTACAAAACGAGGGTCCGCCCTTTTCCCGAAGAGATAGCACTCAATCTTGTAGAGNCTCTTGTGCAGCCTCTCCCGTTCAAAGGGCTTTACGATGTAATCGACCGCATCAATTTCAAACGCCCAAGATGGGTGGGTGGAATCGGCCAGCACCAGAACTGATTCCGTATGCGGAAACAACGTAGCAAGTTGTTGGGCCACATAGGTCCCTTTTTGATCACGCAATTCAGGATCGAGAAACACGATATCCGCTTTGTTCCGAAATACTGCATCAATCGCCTCCTGTCCTGTTGTCGCAATCCCGGTAACTCCCCACATCCTTTCTGTCAATAAATTGGAGAGGAATTCACATGTCTCTGGGTCCTGATGAGCGACGATCGCTGTAAAATACATGTCCACATACATGCCTCATTACCCCTTTGGTCTCAACTCCATCCTATGAACCAGAGTCTTTTTTTCCTCTTCAAATTCTATCATTCTCAATATTTTCTAGTCCAGCATATATTCCCCAAACATTACTTCTTCATAATTTCTTCATAATTTTCTTCATATATCCACGCACCGATTGGTGATTTCCGCCCGTTTGCACTCCATCATGACAGGAACTGTTATCCGCCCCCATCAACCAGCATCGAGGAAGCATTTTCTCCATGACCTACATGTAAAGGGCAAAAGGAGGAACCTTTTCCGGGAATGATGAACGCAACAGCGCGTATGCGATTCCCGACACCCCCCGGTATAAGCCGGGTGTATCGGATGAGGACGGAGAAGCAAACGTCCAGCCTGTTCGAGCGGCCAACTTTTGAGCAAGTTTTGCTGCCTGGCGGATGCAATCGGGGTCATTGAAACACTGTCCGCCGAGGAGAAGCACTTCTACCGCTCCGGCTGTTCCGCTCGCATATCCATCGTTGGGCAAGGATTGCTGAGCAAGCTGTTGAAATTCTCCTTCTGCAATTTCTCCTTCTATGGATTTGAAGCAGGCGCCTGGCTCTCCGNCCAAGCCAAGGCAATCTGCAAGTACATGGAGCCGCTCCCACTGGGAAAGGTTGTGCAGGGACGGACGCTCGAAATTCAACGCGCCCGCAGATGCCACTCCCAGTCGTTCCAGACGTTTGACCAACGGGAGAACCCATTCCTTGCCCTGGCCGTCCTGCAGCAGTTTTTGATACAAGCGCGCGGCGATTTCGTTCACCGCCGTACGCGCCGCCTCCGTTTGATCCGCTTCCCAATAACACACAGATGCCTTCGCCGCTTCAAACAAGGACACAACGTTCTCCAAACGGTTTTCCCGCACCTCGCGTATCAGCAACCCTGCCTGCTCTCTCGCCCATTCCGCATAGCGAACGTCTCCGAGAAAACGGTGCAGCATCACGCTTCCATACAGGACATCCGCCCGGCGGATGGGACGCTTGCTGCCCAGGAGCGTGTGAAACGCAGCCAGGCCTGTGTCGATATAGCTCCCTTCCTTCAACATCGTCCCTGTACCCACCAACAACAGCGACAGACCGACCAATCCGTCGGAGAGGGACCCATCAAGCACATCGTAACTCCACTGACCGAACCGGTTGCACTGAAAGCCAATCCAGGTGGCTTCCGTACGAAGCGGATTCCAAAAAGCCTGATCAACCAGGTGGTTGGCAATTCCCCGCAAACACCCGAGCACGTCCCCCCCGCTCACTTCGACCGCTGTCGGCCGGCTGTCTCCACCTCCCCCCTGCACGTCCATGCGCTCACGTTTGGTGGAAAGGATCGTCTTCCGGATGATGGCAAGGGATTTTGCCAGATCGTCTTCCCCCAGCAGATCCAAGCGGCGCATCACGCGATCCCACCCGCTTGCTTGCGACATGGTGACCACGCATCTGCCTTGCGCGTCNNGGACGTCCCTGGAGTCCGGTTGGGTCGTGAACAANGGGATGTCTCCGTACAGCAGGTCCCGTTTTTCATGCGGAACAAATTGCTTTCGCAGCGGATATCGCTTTGTCCCGAGGTACAGTCGATCCAGCAGCTTTTCGCGNTCCCGTCCGCTTTTCAGGTAGTCAGGGTGATTCCCCGCCTGCAGAAAATTGTAATAGTGTTGGGTGGAACGGATCACATAGCGAATGCGAACGCGGCGGAACCGGTCCAATATTCCCCCTTGAGCNGTCAACTCCTGTTTGCGTTCAGCGAAGAAGCGGTATATCCATTCAAATCCCTTTTCAATAAACGACAGAAAGTCGACGGCCTTCATCCTCTTGCCGTCCAACATGGGCAAATTGTCAAACGGAGGCAAGGGGAAGGAAGAGCGCCTGAATACGGGAAGATCGTCCCCTTCCGTATCCAGCCATTCCACTGAATACGTGACTTCCGACTCATCGCCGCCCAGACCGCTGAATTCCACCCCCGGCTGCCCCTCGGACGGATAAGCCAAGACGGGCAGCAGTCCTGTCCGCAGGGGGGAATCGAACAGATACTGGCTGGCGATTCCTTCGGCCGTACCGCTGTCAAATTGGAAAAACGGCGTTTGGAACAGCGTCTCCACATCGATATAGAGGGGATGTTCCCCGTGCGCGATCACATTTTCCGCATGAAAATCATTTCCGTCCAACAGATGCCAGATGGCCAAATAGGCCCCCTGTCTGAAGAAAAATCGCTGCACTTCCTCCACAGACTGGCATTCCTTCGGTTCAACATACGGCACCCAGCCGCACACTTCACAATCCAGAACGCGTTGGACGTAAAACGGGCAGGGGAATCCTTG
>JGI25329J36429_1000451_pt1 | contig 26894 bp, 22 predicted proteins | sample HigsolmetaAR204D_FD_36429 | JGI IMG/M metagenome (IMG submission 36429)
CCCCGTCGACAATACGGTGTTCTTCCAGCGATTGGGTCAACGGCTCGTGCACTTGCTGACCGTGCACACCTCGATGGGGCGGCTGTACGAGGTGGACACGCGCTTACGGCCGGGCGGCAATCGCGGCTTGCTCGTGCAGTCGCTTGCCGGGTTCAGGGACTACGAATTCCAAGAGGCGTGGACCTGGGAGCATCAGTCGCTCCTGCGTGCCCGGGCGATCGCGGGCGATCCCAAGCTGCGGGCGGAGTTCGAGGCGGCCCGAATCGAAGTGCTGCGCAAAGCGGTCAAGCGTGACGATCTCAAGGCGGCCGTGCGCAACATGCGCGCCAAGATGCGCGAGAACCTGTCGAAGGCCAAGCCCGGCCAGTTCGACTTGAAGCAAGATCCGGGCGGCGTGGCGGACCTCGAATTCCTGGTGCAGTTCTGGATGCTCAAGTGGGCCGATCGATACCCCGAGATCGTCACGTTCTCGGACAACATCCGCCAGCTCGAAAGCCTCGCCTCGGGCAATCTCGTGCCGCAGGCGACGGTTGATTTTCTGGTCGATACCTATAGGAAGTACCGCCACCGCCTCCACCGACTGTCGCTCGACGGCGCGAAGAACGTCATCGGTGACGACGAATTCGTGGAGCAGCGGCGGGGGGTTATTGAAATTTGGGAAGGGGAGATGGCGGAAACCTAGCCCGCAGGGCAGGGCCGCTGCGGGATGGGGCCGCGAAGGACCCCGTTCCGTGTGATAATCCGTCTAAATGTTGTGTCGATCGATCCGACCATGGAAACCCAGGAACAGACCAAGCTCGTTCAGCCGAACGCCCAGAATCAGTACACCGTGACGGTGGCGGATCTGCCGCTGTCGTGCCCGATGCCGGGCATGCACCTGTGGAATTCCCACCCGAAGGTGTTTCTGCCCATCGAGAAGACCGGCTGGGCGAAATGCCCGTACTGCAGCGCCGAGTACACGCTGAGCCGATAGGGGCGCCATGTACGTCCCGGCGCACTTCGCCGAAGACCGCATCGACGCCTTACATGCCCTGATGCGGCGTTACCCGCTCGGTGTGCTCGTCACGAGCACGCCGGACGGGATGGACGCCAATCACATTCCCTTCGTCCTCGACGCCGCGCCCGCGCCCTGGGGGCGGCTACGCTGTCACGTCGCCCGCGCGAATCCTGTCTGGCGTGCTCTCGATGAGGCGCGCAACGTGCTCGTCATTTTCCAAGGGGCGGACGCATACGTGTCGCCATCCGTCTACGAAGCGAAGAAGCAGGATGGCAAAGTCGTGCCCACGTGGAACTACCTCGCCGTGCACGCGTACGGCAAGGCGCGCGCGGTGCACGAGCGCGAGTGGCTGATGACGCTGCTCGAGGATCTCACCTCGATCCATGAAGCGGACCGTGCCGAGCCCTGGCAGGTGGCGGATGCTCCGGCCGACTACGTGGACAAGCTCGTGCATGCGATCGTCGGTATCGAGATCACGATCGAGCGGCTGGTCGGCAAGTGGAAAGTGTCGCAGAACCGCTCGCGAGCCGATCGCCTGAGCATCGCCGCCGATCTGCGCGACCGCTCGCGGGCGCAGCACGACGAGATGATCCGCTTGTTAGAGGACTGATGGGTCCGTTGGTCCGATCCTCATGCAGTTCTCGCCGGGCGTCGGTAGGGTTTCGCTAGAGTTACCTGGATAGCCACGATGTCCGCGCTCTTGACTACCACACCCGCCAGCGACGGGTTTCGCATGCCGGCCGAGTTCGAGCCGCACGCGGGCTGTTGGATGCTCTGGCCCGAGCGTCCGAGCAATTGGCGCATGGGTGCGAAGCCGGCGCAGGCCGCATTTGCCGCCGTGGCGAGTGCGATCGCGACCGCGGAGCCGGTCACTGTCGGCGTCTCGAAGGCGCAGTACGTCAATGCGCGCGCGATGCTCCCGGATGCGATTCGCGTCGTCGAGCTGTCGAGCGACGATGCGTGGATGCGCGATGTCGGTCCCACCTTCGTCGTCAACGACCGCGGCGACGTGCGCGGCGTCGATTGGATCTTCAATGCCTGGGGCGGGCTCGAGGGCGGCTTGTACTTCCCGTGGGATCAGGACGATCTCGTAGCGCGCAAGGTGCTCGAGATCGAGCGCTGCGATCGCTATCGCGCGCCGTTCGTGCTCGAAGGCGGCGCGATTCATGTCGACGGCGAAGGCACGCTGATCACGACGGAAGAGTGTCTGCTGAATCCGAATCGCAACCCGACGCTCGACAAGGGACAGCTCGAGATCCTGCTGCACGAGTACTTGGGCGTCACCAGCATCATCTGGCTCGGCAAGGGTGTCGTGAACGACGAAACCAACGGACACGTCGACAATCTCTGCTGCTTCGTGCGTCCCGGCGAAGTGGCGCTCACGTGGACGGACAACAAGCGCGATCCGCAATACGAAGTCTCTCATGATGCCTACGAGCGGCTCGCGAGCGCGCGCGATGCGAAAGGCCGGCGGCTCAAGATTCACAAGCTGCCGATGCCCGGACCGCTGTATCGCACCGCCGAGGAATGTCAGGACATCGATGCCGTCGAGGCAGGCCAGCCCGCGCGGCGCGCCGGCGAGCGCTTGGCAGCGTCCTACGTGAACTTCTATATCGCGAACTCGACGATCGTGATGCCGCTGCTCGATCGCAAGACGGATCGCGTCGCTGCCAATCGCCTGAAGCGCCTGTTCCCGGAGCATCGCCTCATCGGCGTGCAAGCACGCGAGATTCTCTTGGGCGGCGGCAATATTCACTGCATTACGCAGCAGGTGCCTCTTGCGCGAGCCAAGCGCACGCGTAGGAGCCGGTAGTAGGAGGCTGGGGGCTGGAGGTGTTTTTCTGGCCAGTGCCCAGCGCCCAGGGTCCAGGGCCCAGGGCCCGGCTTAGAGCCTACAGTCCTCGCTTCACTCCCAATACGAACACCACGTCCGGCGATCGTTCCACGTCGATGTCTTCGCTCACGGCGCCGGTGACAGTCCAGCCGGGTGCGAAGCGCCAACGAAAGCCGATCGTCGTCACGAGCGGTGCGCTCAGGATGGGAAGGTCGCTGTCGAACGCGCGTGTGTGGCCGTCGAGCTGCAGCGCAAGATCGAACGCGGGCACGAGCTGGACGGTGATACCTGCGCGGGCGCTCCAGACGAGATCTCGTTGCAGCCGAGGCAGCAGTCGTCCTTCGCCAAGACGTGTCGCGGCGAGCTGTCCTTCGATCGACCAGCGCTCCCCCAGGCGCCGCTCCCCAGCGGCGACGATAGAGATATCGGTTGCACCGCTGCTGTTGAGCCAATGGTGCTTGCCCGTCGGCGCTTTGACATGAAGCGCAATGCTTGCGGCCGATCCGTCCGAGTCGTGCAGTGCGTATTGCGCTCCGAGCACGAGATCGCCCAATCCGCTCGTGGTGGCGTCGTGTTCGATCAACGTCTCGCCGCTGCGCGAATAGTGCAGGCGCAAACGGTCTCGAGGCTGAATCGGACGTGAGCCCTCGGGCAAACCGAAGAGCTCGTGCCAGTCGTCGATGAAGCTGTCGAGGCTGCCACCGCTCGTGTGTCGATGCGGTAGCTGCAGCTCGAAGGCCCAACGCTCGCTCACGCGTCGGCGGTAGGTGAGTCTCAGCTCGCGCGTTTCCGCATCGACGATCATGAATTCATCGCGTGCATCCTGCACGAGCGCAGTGCTCGCCCAGTTCAGATCGAGCTGCCACGCCGAGCTCGACGGCAAGCGTGCGCCGATGCCGCGCGGCAGGCCGAAGCCCGCGAGATAGGGATTCTGATCGTTGGTCGGTAATGGCGCAGCTTCGATGCCGACGCAGACGAGGAGAGCGGACAGAAAGCCGAGGCGGCGATACATGGCGCTAGGCTGCACCAGAACGCGTAATGTCTTCTTCGAGCGGACTGCCGAGCCAGGCGCGCTTCGCCTGCGGCCCGTCCTAGAACCAGATCGAAATGAATGCCTGAATCACGTTCGCGCCGAACTCGTACAGCGGCTCTTGGCCGGCGGGCACGAAGTTATCCGAGTTGGGATCCATCGAGTAGCGCGCATCGCGGAAATCCTCGTAGCTGAACTCGATGCGATCGTAGAAGAGGCTCGCCGAGCCCTTCTTGACGAAGCCGGTACCGCCGGTCAGGAACTCGTACGTGCCGCCGAGGCGTACGCGATGGCTCGTGAACGTGGAGAGCTCCTTGTCGCGCGCCATGAAGTTCTGCTGATCGCGGCGCTCGAACAAGTCGCTGTAGAAGTCGGCGTGATCTTGAGTGTAGTAGCGGTAGCCGAGCTCGAGAATCCAACGTCCGATCGGGTGCGTGTAATTGACTTCGAACGTGTCGGCTCGGATGCCCCATGTGTCCGTGTAGTAGCGGTAGCCGCCGCCCAGCGCGGCGCGATAGGGCAGGAAATACTTGCCATTGAGCGCAACGGCATTGCTCGTGCGCGTATGCGGATAGATCTCGGGCGCCCGCGCGAAGGTCGTATCGTCCGCGGGATTGAGGTAACGGTAGGAGCGATAAGGGTTGTTCAGAAAACCTTCGTCCGTGATGACCTCGAAATCGAGAGCGGCGATCAAGGTCTTAGTGAGGATCTGGGTGACGCCGACCCGATAGCTCCAGCGCTCGACGTCTTCTTCGAATAGGGGATCGGTCGAGTTGCGCACGACGTCCCAGCCTTTCGAGAAACCCATGGAAATCGTCGTGAGATCGCCGAACAAATCCTGGCTGATGTTGAAGCTCGCCGTTTCGGCTTGATAGTCGTTTTCTTCCGAATTCGTATAGCTCAGGCTGTAGGTCGTCTTGCCGCGCAAGTAATCGAAGCCGACACCGTATTGCGTGCGCTCTTCCTTGTATTGGCTCGCACCGCTCACCTCGACGTCGATCGAAGCGCTCGTGACCATGTCGACGTAATAGCTCGCACTGACCGAGTACTTCTCGGCCATCTTCTTGCGCACGAGCACGGACGGTCCGTGAATCGTCACGCCACCGCCTTCGTAGCGGTGATAGAGCACATCAGCGCGGTCTTCGGGGAGGACGGCGGCGACGGCCGGCAGCGCCACGAGGGCTGCGGCTACGGGCAACAGGCTACGGGCTACGGCCAGCAGAGCGCGCCGCGCACGTTCTGCCAGATCGCCGAAGCTCGATGTTGAATGCCATGCCGTCATCGCAAGAATGTCCTCGACCAGTACTAGCTGTTGCCCGTTGCCTGTAGCCCGTCGCCCGATCGAACGCGCAGCGTTCGATCAGTTACATCCACACCCTCCGCCCGCACTCCCGAGCGCGCCGCGCGCGCCTTCGCGCGCTTCGAACACGTGATGCATGTACGAGCTCGAAATCGGATGCGGGTCGAACGACATGATGGGATCCGCGAGCGCTTGACGCTCGTACGGCTTGACCCATGGTTCGATGTTGCCGCAACCCGTGATCACGAGCGCTGCGCACGCTGCAAACAAGGCGCGTGCTAGCGCGGCTGGAGACGGGGGGCTGCAGGTTGGAGGGAGCGTACGGTTGTTGGCTCTCGTCATGGTGCCCCTCTTTCACAGCGTGCAAGCGTATCGAGGACGATGGATCGACAGGGCACGGTGGCGAGCGTCTGAAGCGCCAAGCGTCGTGCGCGGCAGCGCACGACGATTCTTGCTCCAATCTCCTGCCTGCAGCCCGAGTGCCATCGTCATTCCTTCAACAACGCTCGAATCTGATTCAGGTATTCGCTCTCATCGCCCGGCTTGTAGCCGCGGTGCAAGTAGCGGATGTTGCCCTTGCGGTCGATGAAGACCGTGCTCGGCATCGCGCTCACGTTGTAGAGCTGGCTGACCTTGCTGTCGCGGTCGAACAGGATCGGGAAGGAGACGGGCGTGTCGGCAAGCCAACGCTCTGCGTCCTTCGTGTTCGCCTCGACGTTTACGCCAAGCAACGTAAAGCCGAGCGAACTGTAGCGCTTGTACATCTGGTCGAGAAGCGGCATCTCCTGGCGACACGGGCCGCACCAGCTCGCCCAGAAGTTGAGCATCACTACCTGACCCTTGAGCTGATCGAGCGAGACCATGTCGCCGCTTCGCGACGGTAGCGTGAAGCTCGGCGCGACGGAGTTGCTGCTCGCGGCGACCAGCGAGGAGAGCAAGAGCGTCGCGCTCAACGCGACGGCACGGATCCAATGCTTGCTGTTCCAGGACGGCATGGTGGGTTCACCTCTTCAATTTGAGTCCTTGGCCCCGCGGTTTTACGGGACCGACGAATGCCCAGCCCACATCGTCGCTCAGAAGAAAATCGACAAACCGAGATGTGCTTCTAGATTATTGACGATCTTTTTCTTCCCCAGGAGGTCGATGTCGTACACGTGGTCGCGCACGTCGAAGTGCACGGCGAGCCAGTCGGTGGGGAGAATCCGGTAACCGAAGCCGCCGCTCACGGTGAAACGATCGTCGCCGGCGAACCGTGTGCCGCCCAGGCCCGCGACCAGGTAGAAGGCGGAGTTGTACGCACGGTTCTTGCCGACGAAGATCTCGCCAGGCAGCGCATTCCAGCCGATCGAGAGCGCGTAATAGGTGTAATCGCGCTCGGAGTCGGTGAGGAGCTCCGCCGAGCCGGAGAGGTTCTCGTAGCTNGTGCGNCCGGCACGCGATTGGCCCGCCGTCGCTTCGAGGAAGAAGTCCTCGGTGAGGTGATATGCGAGTCGCGCGCCGTAGACGACGTTGCTCTCGAAATCCTCGATGCTCAGGATGCCAACGTAGGCGCCGAGCTCGAAATCCTCGGTGTCGATGCGCGGGCGCTTGATCTCGCGACGCGCCACCTTGGGCTCGATGATCGGGCCGTCCGAAGCGGGCTCGCCAGTGATACCGGACGATTCCGCTGACGCCGTCACCGGCTCGGGCGGTGCGTCGTTACCGCGACCGAACCAAGCGCACCCGGGGAGAGCGGCCGAACAGAGTGCCGTCAGAAGAAGAACGCGAAACCAAGATACTTCCATTCGTCCACTTCCTCGTTGTCGTCGCGCTTCGTGAAAATGACGTTGTTGCGATACTCGGAGCGCAACATGAAGCGACGCGTCAAATAAAACTGCAAGCCTGCGCCCACGTAACCGATCTGATCGTTGCGATCTTCGGTTTGCACCAGCGTCGACTTCGGCTCTGTGTAGATAATGCCCGTGCCCAGCGTGAAGTACGGCGACAGCCGCCACTCGGGCACGAACACGTGCATGAGGCCGATTGTCGCGCTGTAGCCGTTCGAGTACTCGCCGAGAATGTGATTGACGGTGAGCTCGATCGACAAGTTGTCGCTGAAGGCGTAGCCGCCGAACGCGGAGACCAGGCTTGCGCCGCCGAAGTCGCCCGCCATGATGCCGCCTTGCCAGCGCCGGCTCATGTAGTTCTCGCGGGCAGGCTCCTGCAAATCGAGCGGCTCGCCCGTGGGCTCCAGCGTCGCAATCATCTGCTCGCGCGCCGCCCAGCCTTCCACGCCCTGCTCGGTGCGGATCAAGAACCAGTCCGTACGGCGCTTGACGACGACGACCTCGCGACCGCGCTCGACCACGTGAAAGATCGGATAGCCGCGGCCGGGACCTGTGTGCAGCTCGATGTACGGATCGGCAATGAGGATCTTGCGCAGCTCGTCCGCCTGAACGCTCGCTGTGAAAAGCAGGACCAGCAGAATGATCAGCGAGGGCGGGCGACTCATCAATTCTCCGGTGCGGCGAATGGATCGTTGTAGTACTGCGCGCCGATATCCAGCCATTCAGCTATCAAGCGTAACTCACTTGGCGACATAAAGTCGCTATGGTCCACCGTCCCGACGGTGTTGCCCTCCAGCGTGTTGAAGAAACGGGAGGAGGCTAGGGCGCCCTGGGCGCTCATCGATGCCGGCACGTTACGGTAGGCGACGCACACCTCGACCATCGTGACCGGATCGATTTCGGTGCGAATGCACTCGTCCTCGAGCTGCCCCATGTCGTTGAGCTTTTGGCCGCGGCGCGCGAACAGGAGCTGACGGTAGGAGATGAGGTGATCCGGCTGGACGTCCGAAGGCTCGTTGCGCAGATCGAGGTCGCCCTTGGGCACCTGCGTCTCGCCGGCGAGATTCCTTGGGCTGTGGCAATCCACGCAAGCTCGATAGGTGTTACCGAGCCCGTCGGTATCGGGCATCGAATCGCCGTCCAAGTCGATCAAACGTTCGGCGGTCCAGAGCGGCGCGATGTGCTGCTCGTAGTGAATCGTGATGCGGCACAGGCTTGTCCAGTTCGAGGTGCACGAAGCCGCGGTCGGCAGCGGCGTCGTCAAGCCCGTGGAGCACACGAAGCGTTCGGTCGGATCCGCGGGGTTGGCGAGCACGCTCGAGGGACCGCTGCGATAGCACATATCGACGGGTGCGCCCGGCGTCATGGACCAATAGTCCGGGCCCGCGACGTCGACGCTCGGCTCGCAGGCGCCGCCGCACATGATGCGGTTGCGCACTTCGGCCATCGTCTCTCCCATGTCGGCGACGAGCGCGGGATTCGTGTTCGGGAAAGCGCTGCTGGTAGTGGGTGCGCCAGGATTCACGGACGCGAACAAGCCGCTGCGTCCATGCGAGAGCGGCGGATTCGCATTCGGGTTGTGACAGCCGTTGCACTCGAGCACTTCGCCCGGTTTGACCTGCAGCCAATTCGTGTGCCGGTTGCCGAGCACGCCGGAAACGCGCTTGCCACGCTCATCGACCACCGAAATGCTGAAAGCCACGTTGGCCGGCACTTTCACCTTCACCGAGCCATCGGGCTCGATCGGCGCGTAGCCCAGAATCTCGCGCATGCCGAGCGTGCGATTCGGCCCGAAGGCCGTGTTAGGCACGTCGCGCACATCGTCGTCCGGTTGCGAGACCGCCTTTTCGATGCGCAAGAAGCGCGCACGGCGATTCGCATATGCCGCATTGGCGGGGTCGCGCACCGACTGAATGCCGCCTGGGGCCGTGTCCACGCCGTCGATGTCGTAGACGCTGCGAATATGGAGGATGCCGACGCCTTCCGTCAGCAGGGAGGGGTCCGGCACGAGCTCGGTGATGTTGGCCGGCAGCGGGCGTGCAGCGCCGGCGACGACTTCCGTGTAAGCGAAACCTTCCTCGGGCGCGACGACCGGCTTCTGCGTGTTGTCGCGCGTGTCGTAAATGTAGATGCCGTAGAGCGGCGGCGCCTCGACCGCATCTGGATCGGCGAGCCGTTCGCTCGTGCACGGCACGATGCGCGTGCCCTCCATGAGGCGGCACTGCGACCAGCTCACGAGCAAGCGGCCGGTCCCGTCGAACAAGGGGGAGGCCATGCGATAGCGGCCACCCGGCGACGGTCCGGGAATCGTGCGTACGTCGGTCGGCAGGGCGCGCTGCTGCGCCGGTCCTTGCAGTCCTGCGTTGGCGGCCGTGGGCTGCGTGTTGTTGACGAAATTCGCCGTGTCGATGAGCACGAGGTCGCCGCCTTCGCCGGTGCCGCGGAAGGGGCGGATGAGCGCCAGCGTGCGTCCGTCCTGCATCGCTCGCGGCTGCAGGAATTGAATCGTGGTCGGATTGCCGGTCGTCGGATTGACCGTGCCGGTCTCGTGGCTGTGCGCGCCGTAGAGCAGCTCGAGCCCCGTGCCGTCCGGATTGATGGTGTAGAGGTCGAACTGATTGTCGTCGATGTGATGTTCCCAGCGCGTGAAGACGATCTTGCCGTTGTCGAGCACGGACGGATACAGATCGTGGCTCTGGTTGAACGAGATCTGGTTGATGTTCGTGCCGTCGGCATCCATCACGTGCAGCACGAAGGCGGGCTCGCGATTGTCTTCATCGAGCGCGGCGAACTGCGGCTTGTTCTCATCGAGCAGAATGGCGCGCGCCGTACGTTGTCGGGTGGAGGTGAAGACGATGCGCCCATCCGGCAGGTAATGGGGCATGATGTCGTGGCCTTCCTCGGCGATGGTATCGGACGCGATGATGCGCCGAAGCACGCTCGTCGTCGTGTCGTACTCCCAGATGTTCCAGGTCGGCTGGTCTTCTTCGTCGGCGCCCTCGATGTATTGCGCACGCATCGAGAACAACACCTTCGTGCCGTCGTAGCTCACGGACAAGTCGCGGATGTCGCCCAGGCCCTCGGTGATTTCGCCCGTGAGGTTGACTTCGGGCGCGGAGGGAGAGGCGCGGTCGCGCATGAACAGGTCCGCCCCGATCTCGAAGCGCATGAGCTCGCGGGCATCGCGCTCCCTGACGTTGTCCGTGGGCAGCGGGCGCTTGATATAGAACACCGGGAAGTCGAGCGTGACCGGGTCCATGTTCTGGCCGCTGCCGATCGTGACGTCGGTGCCGCCGGGGCCGCTGCTGCAAGCGGCGAACGTCAACGCGAGGCCGCTCGCGAGCACCAAGGCTCGCAAGGATGAGGCCAGCACATTTCTCGATGTCACGCGATCGATTCCCGCTTGCTCCATGGTGCGCTCCGCCATCGATGCAGTCGAACCCCTCTGTGGATCCAGATCCTTCGCAGCGTGCCAACGCTAGCCGATGACGGCCTCAGATGGGTTGTCGTTGTTCATTGCGATCTTGGGGTCGCTCGATGCGCGGCCAGGGATGGATTGTTCTTGCGTCGGCAGTCAACGGATGACCGGCGACCCGCAACATGATCGACGCGACATATTCTGCGATCCGTTAAGCAAGTCACACCGCGTACCCGACGAACCCTGATTTCCTGCAGTCCGCGCGGTGCAATCGTCGTGCAGTGTGACGTCACTCACATTCTCGCGCCTATCCCGGTGAGTTCAATGCGCCTCGCATCGTGGCGGCGAGACTACACGCGCGCGCGAAGGGCTCGGTACTGTCTCTGCGAGGCGACGTCTGGGCGTTGAGACAGTTACCGCGCAATTTTGCGCTGCGTATATTCCGCGCGAACCGTCCGAAGACCGCGGACGAAACGATGCGTGACTCGTGTTCGTCGAGGGCGGCATACGACGCTAAAGGGAGCCGCCGATGGGCCGTCTAAGAAGCGCACGAACGCAGCAATCCTTATCGGACCTGGCATGAGCAACAAGAGCAGCACAATGGACTCGATGCATGGGGTGCGATCGCGCAGGCCGCTCGCGAAGGCCGTCGCATGCGTACTGGCGCTGGCGGTGCTCGCGATCGCGCAGCAGGACGCATACGCTGGAGCGCGCGAGAAGGCCAAGCGGATGTTCGATCGCCTCACGGGAACGCCGCCGTCGACGACTCTGTTGAACAAGCTCGAGCCCATGGTGGCGGCGGACCCAGTCGAAGCCGCGCTGTACATCATCGATCCTGAGCAAGAGCATTCCCGGTATTTCTACTCGGTCACGCTCAAGAACTTCGCGACGCCGTGGACCAATCGCGATCAGACCGCGTTTGCCGCGCTCAACGATTACACCGCCACGGTGATCGGCTTTGTACGCGACGATCGTGATTTCCGCGGCATCCTCTACGAAGACGTGCTCTACGTCGGCAGGAGCGTGACGCCGGCCTACTCCCCGCTGAACAACGCGCACTACGAGGCGCTCGAGAGCAGCAACGAGGATCTGCGCAAAGTGCTGGAGGCAACCGCGCAGTCTTCGCTGACTGGCATTCCCTCGCACGCGACGGCGGGCATCATCACCTCGCGTGCTGCGTCGGAGGCGTTCTTCATCGACGGCACGAATCGCGCGATGTTCCGCTTCACGATGCTCAATCACCTCTGCCGCGATCTCGAGCAGCTGCACGATACGCGCTTGCCGCCGGATCGCATCCGGCAGGACGTCTCGCGCAGCCCGGGCGGTGATAGCAGCGTGTTCCTCAACAACTGCGTCGGCTGCCATAACGGCATGGACCCGCTCGCGCAGGCGTTTGCCTACTACGACTTCGACGAGACGCAAGGACGGCTCGTGTACACCGAAGGTCAGGTGCAGCCGAAATACCTGATCAACTCCGACAACTTCAAACCCGGCTTCATCACCACGGACGATGCGTGGGAGAACCGCTATCGCCTGCCCGGGCCGAATCGCCTCCTCGGTTGGGATCCGAGCTTGCCCGGCCGCGGCAACGGTGCGAAGTCGCTCGGCGAAGAGCTCGCGCGCAGCGAAGCCTTCGCGCAATGCCAAGTGGAGAAAGTCTTCCGGGCGATTTGTTTCCGCTCTCCTAGCGACGAGGATGATCGCAGGCACATGAGCTCGGCGACACAAACGTTCAAGTCGCGTGGCAGCCTGCGGCGGGTGTTCGCGGAGACCGCGGCGTACTGCGCCGGACCGTAAGGAGAAGAACGATGAGGAGAGTCGTCTACGGTCTGTTGATCGTGCTGGCAGGTTGCAGCAGCGGGGCGCCGACCGAAGAGAATCCGATCACGCGCCCGCCGGAGGGCGGTCCGACGTATTCAGGACCGCCGCCGGCAACAGCCGACATTCAGGCGTTTCGTATCAGCTTCTGGGAGAACATCCGCGGCGAGAATCGTTGCGGAGCGTGCCACGCACAAGGCGGTCAGGCGCCGACGTTCGCGCGCTCGGACAACGTCAACCTCGCGTACGAAGCGGCCAATCCGATCGTCGATCGCAGTCAGCCGTCGCAGTCGTCGCTCGTGACGAAGGTGGCAGGCGGGCATAACTGCTGGCTCGCCGATCCAGGCGCCTGTGCGAGCATCCTCACGACCTGGATCACCAACTGGGTCGGTGCGACGGGTGAAGGCGGCAGTCAGATCGAGCTCGTCCCGCCGGAGCCGAGAGATCCGGGTGCGAGCCGGCGTCTGCCGGCCACGCCGCCTGCTGAGTTCTCGGCGCTGCACGATCTGCTCAAGGCAAATTGCCGCAGCTGCCATCGTGCCGATGCGGCAACCGCACAGTCGCCGTACTTCGCCTCGGATGACATCGCCGAGGCGTATCTCGCGTCGATCACGAAGATCAACCTCGACGATCCGCCGGCATCGCGTTTCGTGGTGCGTTTGCGTGCCGAATCGCACAATTGCTGGGGCAACTGCGAGCAGAACGCCACGCAGGTCGAGACGCTGATCCAGGCGATGGCCAATGCTATTCAGCCGCAAGAGATCGATCCGAATCTCATCGTGAGCAAAGCGCTCAAGCTCGTCGAGGGTACCGTCGCGAGCGGCGGCAAGCGTTACAACGCCAACGAAATCGCNCGTTACGAATTCCAGACGGGCCACGGCACCATCGCCTACGACACGAGCGGCGTCGATCCTGCGGCCCATCTGCAGCTCATCGGCGACGTCGAGTGGGTCGGCGGCTGGGGAATCAATATCCGCGCGAGCGACGGCCGCCCGTCCAAGGCCCAAGCCTCGACGACGGCGAGCCGCAAGTTCCATCAGCTCATCACGGAGACCGGCGAGTTCTCGATCGAGGCCTGGGTCGTGCCGGGCAACGTGACGCAGGAAGACGCGCGCATCGTCAGTTACTCCGGCAGCACGACGGCCCGCAACTTCACGATGGGTCAGAATCAATACAACTACGAGTTCTACACTCGTAGCACTGCCACGGACGGCAATGGCATGCCGCGGCTCGCGACCGCCGATGCCGCGCAGCGGCTGCAGGCATCGTTGCAGCACGTCGTCATGACGTTCGATCCAGTCAACGGCCGGCGCATCTACGTCAATGGCGAATTCACGGGCGACATCGACGCTCAGGGCGGCGGCACGCTCGGCGAATGGGATGACAGCTTCGCCTTCGTGCTCGGCAACGAGGTGAGCAACAACCGCCAGTGGCAGGGTGTGATTCGCTTCGTGGCGGTGCATAGGCGCGCGCTGACACCGGAGCAAGTCCAGCAGAACTTTGCCGCAGGCGTGGGGCAGAAGTACTTCCTGCTGTTCGGTATCGAGCACATCACCGGTGTGCCGAAGTCGTTCATCATGTTCGAGGCGGCTGAGTACGACAGCTACGGCTATCTGTTCACGAACCCGAAGTTCATCAGCCTCGATCCAAACGCACGGCCGGGCAGCATTCCGCTCAAGGGCATGCGTATCGGCGTCAACGGCAGCGAGCCGCTCACGGGACAAGCCTACCGGCTGCTCGATACCGTGATCACGGACTCGGCCTACTCGCCGGCGGAAGGCCAGCTGCTGTCGAGCATCGGTACGATCATCGGCCGCGAGCAGGGGCCCGAGTTCGACGAGTTCTTCCTGTGCTTCGATCAGCTCGGTTCGCGCCAGAACGTGTGCTCCGAGCTCGCAGACGGGATTGCGCCGGCGCCGGTCAACGTGCCGCGGCCTTCCGATATCGGTGTGCGCACGTTCGATGCGATCAACGCGACCTTCGCGACGATCACCGGCATCGAGCCGAGCAATACGCGCATTCGCGCGACGTACGCCAACGTGCGGCAGTCGCTCCCGGCGGTGAACGACATTCAGGCGTTCCTCTCGTCGCATCAGACGGCAATCGCGCAGCTTGCCTTCCAGTACTGCAATGTGCTGGTCGACACCGAGAGCGCGCGCAACGCCTTCTTTGGCGGACCGCTGCCGACGAGCTTGGCAACTTCGACTCAGCGCGAAGCGATCACCAAGCCGCTGGTCAGCAAGGTGATTGGCGAGCTCGGGTCGCAGGCCAAGACGTTGCCGGATGCGCCATTGGTGCAGAACGAGCTCGATGATCTCATCGACGATCTATGCGGCCTGCAAAGCTGCAGCAACGCGGCACGCGTCAACGAAGTCGCGAAGGCAGCCTGTGGCGCAGCTCTGGGCAATGCCGCCACCCTGATTTATTGAGAGGCGACACGCATGTTCATCATCAAGTCCCGTCGCAAACGTCCTTTGGGATTGGACGAGCCGCTCCGGCACGAGTCGCACAAGCGTCCAGTGACGCGCCGAGACTTCCTCGCTCAGGGATTTCTCAGTGGTGCGGCGACTGTAATCATGTCGGGCGCAATGGGTTCTTTGCTTGCTCCGCGCCGGGCCGGTGCGCAGGGCGTGCCGTTGGCCAATGACATTCGCTTGATGAAACAGGAGTGCGGCATCCTGCCAGGTGCAGGCAAGATCCCGTTCATCTGCTTCGATCTTGCCGGCGGCGCGAACATCGTCGGTTCAAACGTGCTCGCGGGCAAGGAAGGCGGTCCATTCGATTTCTTGTCCACGCAGGGCTACGTCAAGCAGGGCCTGCCGCCTGATCAGTTGCCGACCAATCCGACTTTCGTCAACACGGCGTTCGGTTTGCCGTTCCACAGCGATAGCGCGTTCCTGCGGGGTATGTTGTCGGTGACGACCGAGACAACGCGTGCGCGCGTGAATGGCTGCGTGATCGCCGCTCGCTCGGAGAATGACACGGGCAACAATCCTCATAACCCGATGTACTGGCTCGCGCGAGCCGCAGGTGTGCGTGGCGAGCTCCTGACGTTGATCGGTTCCCAGAACTCCGATTCGGGGGGTAATTCCAGGGCGCCTGCCACGTTCATGGATCCCGAGTATCGCCCGACCAAGATCGATCGGCGTAGCGACGTCGTCGGTCTGGTCGACACGGGTGAGAACATCTTGAAGCTTCAAGATGCGGTGAGATCGCTCGAGTCCATGGTGCGCGTCAGTCGGGACGTCCTCGACAATCCTCAGCTGCAGACGGGAGTCGGTGAGGATGCGGACATCAAAAGGCGCGTGCGGTGCAGCTATGTCAAAACTGCGGACACAGTTGCCACCTTCGGAGACCCAACGTCCCTCGACCCTTTGCAGGACTCGTTCATCACCTCGATCTTCGGCCGAAACTTTGGCGGGGATCGCGAGTTCGAAAAGACCGCGGCTGTCATGAAGCTCGTCATCCGGGGTTATGCGGGAGCCGGCACGATCAGCATGGGCGGCTTCGACTATCACACCGGAGAGCGAGCAACCGGTGAAGCCCGCGATTTTCGCGCTGGCCAGTGCATGGGTGCATGTCTCGAGTACGCCGCCTTGGTAGGCACGCCGTTAATGCTCTACGTGTTCAGCGACGGTTCGTTGTCTTCGAATGGACGTATCGATGATTCTCCGGGCGGTCGAGGCAAGGGTGAGTGGACCGGCGATAACCAAGCGACGGCAGCGTCCTTCTTCCTCGTCTTCAATCCGACGGGACGCCCCGTACTCATTGGCGAAGGCACTTCCGCCGCGGGTCGCCATCAGCAGCTCGGCTACTTCAGCGCGAATGGGGACGTCGTCAACTCGAGCAGCCCGGCAGCGAACAACGTGAATCTGCTCGTGCAGACGGTCGCGTTGAACTACATGGCCCTGCATGGCGAAGTGGGCATTTTCGAAAACTTGCCGGAGAACGCCTTAGGTCGTGGCGCCGCGCTCGAATCGATGATTGCATTCGAGCCGATTGTCTAGCGGCCGGTTGTACGCCGTAGCGATGGCAAAAGGCCCGGGGTGAGCCGGGCCTTTTGCTTTTGCCGAGACCGAAGCCTACCGAGACGGAAGCCACTAGGCGGGCCGTCGTAACGTGGGATCTCAGCGTCGGATCTAGTGCCGGATCTTAGTTTCGCAGCTGCAGATTATTCTGCACTCGCTTCACGCCTTCGACTTCCTGAGCAACCTGCTCGGCGCGCCGGCGCGCGTTGGCATCATCGACGAACCCATTCAGCTGTACGACACCCTGAAAGGTTTCGACATTGATCTGATACGCCTTCGTGTCCGATTCCGAAATGAGGGCAGTCTTCACCTTCGCGGTGATCACGCTGTCGTCGATCACTCGACCCGCATTCGCTCCCGCATCTTGCATCGGTCCTCGTTCGCCGGACGATGCGCAGCCGTACAAGCCAACAAACAACATCGCGACCAGCACGCCGGCAGCTTTCTTCGTAACCATCATGAAACTCCTACACTGCGTTATCTGAGCAGTACGGCTCTAGGAAGGGCTGAGCACGTGAGGAAGTTCCCCAGGTAAGGTGAGGCGTCGTCGAGTTATCTACGTTCCAGGAATCGAATGCGCTGTTGCATCAGGGAGGATGCTGGGCATCAAGGAGGCTGCTTCGCGGCAAGGAGGATGCGAAGCGTCAGGGTTGACGTGGCGCCTCAGAGAAGCGGCAAGTCGAAGGCGCGTTTAGCGCTTCCGACCAGTGCTCGGCGCCCTAAGCGCGCGAAGCGCGTCTCTTGCTACAACCTACAGCCTAGATCCTACAGCCTTCTTCAAATACTTCTCATGCAACGCCGCCACTTCGCGCTCCAAATCCTCGAACGTGCCGGTGTTGGTGATGACGTCATCGGCGATGGCAAGACGTTGCTCGCGTGTGGCTTGAGCGGCCAGTATGGCATTCGCTTGTTCTTCGCTTGCGCCGTCGCGCTTCATCAGGCGGCTCAGCTGAAGCTCTCGGGGGCAATCGACGACGAGCACGCGGTCGTAATCGCGGGCGCGTCCGCCCTCGACGAGCAGCGGAATGACATGAATCTGATAGACGCCGCCCGCGTTTGTGGAGCGCCGTGCGAGCTCTGCACGGATGGCGGGATGTACGATCGCTTCCAACCTGGCGCGATCCTGCGGATTGGCAAACACTCGCTCGCGCATGCGGCGGCGATCGAGCCGGCCCGAAGCGTCGAGGATCTCGGCGCCAAAGGTGTCGACGAGCTTGGCGAGCGTGGTCGTGCCCGGTTCGACCACGTCGCGTGCGATCTGGTCGGTGTCGAGCACAGGTACGCCGAGTTGCTCGAAGAGCTTGGCAACGGCGGTCTTGCCGCTCGCGATTCCGCCCGTCAGGGCGATCAGCAAAGGACGAGACTCAGTCACCCGTGCTCCTGCTCAATGTGTCGCAGGCGACTATCGTACTGCAGAACTTCTGTGCAAAGAGGATTGCCGCTGGAGCGCAATACTATCCGGCGCTGCTTACGCGCAGATACGAGGTGACGATGGCCTCGCCCCACATGAGAGCGATCCAGCCAGCCGCGGCCAAGTAGGGGCCGAAGGGAATCGGCACGTTCTTGTCGCGGCCGCACGCCACGATCAGCGTAATGCCCACGACCGCGCCGGTGAACGCGGACAGCAAGATGATGAGCGGCAGCATCTGCCAGCCAAGCCATGCGCCGAGCGCGGCAAAGAGCTTGAAGTCGCCGTAGCCCATGCCTTCCTTGCCCGTGAGAAGCTTGAAGAGGTGATAGATGCCCCAGAGGCTCAAGTAGCCGGCGACGGCTCCAAGGATGCTCGAACGCGGATCGACGGGTAAGCCGATTTCAGGGATGGTTCCGCCGAGGCTCACCAGCAGACCGATCCACACGAGCGGCAGCGTCATGTTGTCGGGCAAGAGCTGCGTGTCGAAATCGATGAACGTGAGCGCGATCAGGAACCACGTCAGCACGAGCGCTGCACCCGTGTACCAGCTGAAGCCGAACTTCCAGGCGACTGCTGCGGAGAGGAGGGCGGTTGCAAGCTCCACGATCGGATAGCGCGGCGAAATCCTTGCGCTGCAGCTCGCGCACTTACCTTTGAGCAGCAGATAGCTGATGACGGGAATGTTCTGCCACGCTTTGATCTGCGTCCCGCAATGCGGACAGGCAGAGCGCGGCACGATGAGGTTGTAGCGGGCTGGGGGCTGGGAGGCGACCGCTGGCGCTTCGCTCGAAGCGTTCGACCCCAAGAGCTCTTGAGCCTGAGCACGCCAGTCGCGCTCCAGCATGATCGGCAAGCGATGAATGACGACGTTCAAGAAGCTGCCGACGAGCAGGCTGAACACGAAGACGAGCCCGATCCACGCCGCCGCATTCTCTCGAAGTAAGTCGATCAACATTCCTCTCGTGCCCTATGCCGCTCGAACTTGTGTGCCGCTGCTCGTGTGAATCCCCATAACGTGACAACGCCGCGCAGAGCGCGGCGTTGTCCGATTACAGCTTAGCTATCGCCTGATTAGATCGCCGCACCGAGCTTGAAGATCGGCAGGTACATCGCGATCACCAGGCCGCCGACGAGCACGCCCAGGATGGCCATGATGAGCGGCTCGAGCAGGCTGCTCATGGCATCGACGGCTGCATCCACGTCGGCTTCGTAGAAGTCCGCGACCTTGGCGGCCATGGCATCCAGCGAGCCGGATTCTTCGCCGACCGCGATCATCTGAATGACCATGTTCGGAAACAGCTCCGTGGCTTCCATCGCGCGCTGGAGGCGTTGACCGGTCGCGACCTCGTCGCGGATCTTGAGGGTCGCTTCTTCGTACACGATGTTGCCTGTCGCGCCCGCAACCGAGGTAAGTGCCTCGACGAGCGGTACGCCGGCGGCGAACATCGTCGAGAGCGTGCGCGCGTAGCGGGCGATCGACGCCTTTTCCATGATTGGACCGATGACGGGTATCTTCAACAGCAGCCGGTCCAAGGCACGCCGCAGTGAGCGCGAGCGCTTCTTGAAGTAGAAGAATGCAAATCCGGCGCCACCCACGATAACGCCCAATAGCAAGCCGTGAGCTTGCATGAACCGCGACATGTTGATGACCATCTGCGTGAACGCAGGCAGATCGGCGCCGAAATCTTGGAACAGCGACTCGAACTGCGGAATGACGTAGATCAGGAGGATCACTGTAACGATGACCGCGACGGCCAGAACCGCAGTGGGGTAGAAGAGCGCCTTCTTGATCTTCTTTTTCAGTGCCTCAGTCTTTTCCTTGTAGGTCGCCACCTTGTCCAGCAGCGTTTCCAAGGCGCCGGCGTGCTCACCGGCTTCGACCAGGTTCACGAACAGATCGTCGAAATAAAGCGGGTGCTTCGCGAGCGCTTCGTGCAGCGTCGTGCCGGATTCGATGTCGGCCTTGATCGAAAGCACCAGCTTCTGCATGGACGGCTTTTCGTGGCCGTTACCGATGATGTCGAAGCACTGCACCATCGGAATGCCCGCTTGCAGCATGGTGGCAAGCTGGCGTGCGAACAGCGCGATATCCTCCGAGGTGATCTTTTTGCCGCCCTTGAAGAGCTGCACTTCCTTGCGCACCTTCTTGGCGAGCACGCCTTGGCGGCGCAAGTCGGCACGGACGGCGGCTTCCGACTCGGCAAGCATCTTGCCTTTGACGCGCTTGCCGCGCTTGTCGGTTCCTTCCCAAATGTATTGGAACTGCTGGGCTGGTGCTGCTTGAGCCATGTTTCCGATCCTGAGCTAGAGCCGTCTGCTGTCACTCAACGGTGCACTGATTCACTTCTTCCAAACTGGTGATGCCTGCCTTGACCTTCGCCAAGCCGGACTTGCGCAAGTCCCAGATGCCTTCCGCGGCGGCCTGCTCGGCAATGTCCACGGCTGTGCCTCCCTGCAGGATGATCTTCTGAATGGCCTCGGTGACCGGCATCACCTGATAAATGCCCGTGCGGCCTTTGTACCCGTCCGTGCACTGGCTGCATCCGACGGGCTTGTAGATCTTGATGCCTTCCGCAATCTCTTCTTCGGTGAAGCCTTCCTTGAGCAGAGCCTCGGGCGGCATTTCGACGGGCGTCTTACAGTTGTTGCACAGCTTGCGGGCGAGGCGCTGCGCAATGATGAGCGTTACCGACGTGGCAATCGCGTAGGGCTTGACGCCCATGTCGATCAGACGCGTCAGGGTCTTCGGCGCGTCGTTCGTGTGCAGCGTCGAGAGCACCAAGTGGCCCGTTTGCGCCGCCTTGATCGCGATCTCGGCCGTCTCGAGGTCGCGGATCTCGCCCACCATGATGACGTCCGGGTCCTGGCGCAGGAATGCGCGCAGCGCCGAAGCGAACGTCAGGCCGACCTTGGGATTGACGTTCACCTGATTGACGCCGGGCAGGTTGATTTCGGCCGGATCCTCGGCCGTCGAGATGTTCGTGTCTTCCTTGTTGAGGATGTTGAGGCCCGTGTAGAGCGACACGGTCTTACCGCTGCCGGTCGGACCCGTCACGAGGATCATGCCGTGCGGCTGAGAGAGGGCCTTGAGATAAAGCTCCTTCTGTTGCGGCTCGTAGCCGAGGGCATCGATGCCCAGCATCGCGCTCGACGGATCGAGAATACGGCAGACGATCTTCTCGCCGAACAGCGTCGGGCACGTGCTCACGCGGAAGTCGATGGCGCGATTCTTCGAGATGCGCATCTTGATGCGCCCGTCCTGCGGTATACGCCGCTCGGCGATGTCGAGGCGGGACATGACCTTGAGGCGCGCGGCAAGCTTGCCGGCAAGCTGCACGGGCGGGCTGGCGACTTCTTTCAAATAACCGTCCAGACGGAACCGGATGCGGTATGACTTCTCGTAAGGCTCGAAGTGGATATCGGAAGCGCCCCGCTTGATGGCATCCAGCAGCACCTTGTTTACGAATCGGACGATCGGCGCGTCTTCGACGTCGTCGCGGCCGATGGTTTCCTTGTCGAGCTCGTCTTCGCCCGCTGAAACCTCAAGGTTGTCGAGATCGAGGTCGTCGTCGCCCAGCGCCGGCATCGTCGAGTCGACCTGCTCGATCGCCTTGTTACTGATGCGCTGAAGTTTGTCCTCTTCNACGACGACCGCTTCGACGGACAGACCGGTTTGGAACTTGATCTCATCGAGGGCATGCAGGTTCGTCGGGTCGGAGACGGCGACGAACAGCTTCTTGCCGCGTTTGACGAGCGGCAGCACCCGGTGCTTGTTCAGCAGCTTGTCGGAAACGAGCTTGACGGTATCGAGATCGATTTGCACCGCGTCCAGATCCAGGAGCGGGACGCCGAACTCCTGAGAAGCGGCGATTGCGATCTCGCGCGGGTCGGCCAACCCGGCGTTGACCAGGTGGGAAACCAGATTGGTGCCGTTCTCCTTCGCGTCCGCAATCGCTTGAAGCATCGTGGGCTCGTCGATGAGCCCGTCCTGAATGAGACGCAGCGGCAGTCCCTGCAGAGCGAGGCGCTGAGCGCTAAAGGACGGAATTGCGTCTGCCATGTGAGTCTGGTTCCAGTACCCGAATGTGAGCGAGCCAAGGTCTCGCCACAGTATCGCAAATTGTCAAATTGCCGCTAATTCTTGCCCAGCTCCGCCGTGACTGACGCGATGGGCGTCACACTCCGGTATCCCCTTTGCTAAAGAGGCCGCCAACTGCGCGGCGCCGGAGCCGCGCCTCCGGTGTTCGCCCGAATCGGCGGCGGCGAGTGCCTGAGGAGGCGTCACCGCGGCCGCCTGGGGCTCCCGGAGGTGGGCCGCCAAGGCAGCGCCTTATGGCCAGGCCACTTTGCAGGGTCACCCAGTCTGGCGAGCCCGTTTTCCATATTGTCGGCGGACGAAATAGGTCGCGCTGACGAGCGCGAGCACCACGAGCAGGGCAGTGAGTGCCGCCCGTCCCTTGCCGTTCAACAGAGCTTCCCCGAAAAAGATGATCGCCGCATTGAGTGGCAGCACGGTCAGGCACGACGCCACCAAGTACGGCCCGAAGGGAACGGCGGCAAGACCCAGAAGGCAGTTCTGGAGGGGGAACGGGATGCCCGGCGTGACGCGCAGGAGTACCACCAGGGAGGTGACGTTGTCCGGGTCGACTTTCGGGGGCTCGTAGCCGAAATGCCGTACGACGCGCACCACGAGCGGATGCAAGGCGTGCCGGGCAAGGCCGTATCCGAGGGCCATGTTCGCTGCAATCGCTACAAGCGACAGCGCCAGCACGAGCGGCAATCCGAGCTGCGGGCCGAATAACGCCCCGACCGTCAGCGTGAAAAGAGTGATCGGTGCGCCGATCGCGGGTAGCACGGCCATCGCGAGGAAGAATAGAGCTGGTCCCGTCGACCGGATAGCCTCGGATATCTTGCTCAACCACTCGGCCGCACCGTGGCCGAGTGCAAGCAACAAGCCGCCACAGAAAACAGCCGCAGCCAGCATCTTGGCGATCCGCAGGCGGTTAGTCATGCCGCGATCACGTGACAGGATGTTCTGAGGTGCCGTCACGTCGAGGTGCGAGCGGCGCGCTTCACTAGCTTCAATCGCCTGCTGTTCAATTGCACTTTCACGGCCGGGTGTTTGAAGCGGCATAGTTGCAGGCGCTCTCGTTACGGGCAGATCTGAAGCTGCAACCGATCGAAAGGCGGCCCCACCTGCGCAGGAGCGGGAATTAAGGCCGCATCGGGGATCCGGACTTCCGCCACGACGTGTTTGACCGGCAAGTCTGCGCAGACGGGTGTTTGAATCGCGTCACCTCGGTAAACGACTGGGATCGGCTGCTCGGTCGGCAACGCTCTTGGTATCGAGTTGTAGCGTTTGATGANCTCCATAGCCGCTTCGCGCGAGAACAGGCCNCTGTTGTATTGGACGGATGAGTAATAGCTGGGACGCTCCAGCAACAGCCACGCTCCAACAGGGTCGCTCTCGGGAATGAAACGTATTGCCCAGAGCACGTCAGTGCCGGGAGGGATCACCTCGCGCCACGATGCAAAAGCATCGCGCGCCTCTTGTGGATAATACTCGCGTTCCAATGCATGNGCTGCGGGACCAAGAACAAGGGCAGTTGGTACCGCGGCACACGCCGTCAATATTCCCGCTTGGCGCAGGGAGCGGATCCGCCCAGACAAGAACCACGCGCAGATGAGTACGGCTGCTGGTGCGATCCGATCATCGCAGATGAGTCGCAGCGCTTCGAACCAGGACGCTGCATAGGTGCCGTCGGCGACCTTGGCGATGCGATCCGTCCATTCGACGGAGATGATGCAGACGAGTATGGCTCCAAGAAGCATCCAAGCCGACGGCTCGGCGAGGCGTGCTACCCGATCTGGAACCGAGCGCTCGCTTAACAGGATCGCGATGAGCGCTAAAGCTGTGAACAGCAGTCCCAAGCTCTGATGTTGCAGAACCCAGCTGCCAATCAGAAGCAGCGCGCTGGAGCGTTGCAGAGCGGACCCTTCCCAGCATCGCGCGACAACCAGGGGAAGGAGCAATACCGCAAGTGTCGTGGCAATCCAAAGGCAGCGCCAGGCTTGGCCCTGTACGACCAATGCGATATCCAGCAGATCACCGCCAATCCATGCAAGCAGCAGAAGCAGGCAGCAAGTGATCAGCGTTGCAAGCGCGAGCCGACGCGCCGGGGATGGTGCTAAGTGCACGGCGAATCCCAAGGTAACGAATATCGACGCGACGCGAGCCCAGTCACTGATGGTCCACTTTGACAAGAGCAAGTGGTGAGCCCAGTGCGCAACGCGTCGCCATGCGTCGTCGAATTGCAGAGGGTGTNTTGGTATCCAACCCCCCAGCGCGAACGACGCGATCACAAGTCCGATAAGGGTGAGCGCTAGCAAGCGACGCCAGTGCGGCAGTCCCCACCCGAGCACGAACAAGAGCACCATGCCGGGGAACGCCATAATGGGGTGAACGAGAAGGGCTGCAAGCAACAATGTTGTCGCAATGAAGCGCTTTTCCTTGAGCCACGTTATGACCGAGAGCAGTACTAGGCTTTCGGCGAGCATTCGGGGGGTTACGAACTCCTCGATAACCGCGAAAACGAGTCCTTCGCCATAGAATCCCGGCACGATTACAAAGAGTCCGATTGCGAGCCACGCAAGCCGTGCCGGCATCAACGTCCGAGCCAACTTCGCGAAAGAGAGCAACAAGGCAACGACGCTCGTGAACGTAATGGCCTTTGCGGCGGGTTCCACATCGAATAGCGCGATGACGCCGGCATACAAGCGAGAGAAGACTGTGTAGTCGTCCTGCGAGCCGTACTTCAGAAAGACGTCGTTGCCAAAGAGCTCAGGGTGCAGGTGATTGAGCGCCTGCAACGTATATAACCGCGAGTCGTGGATCAGGCCCGCATAGGGATGCACGAGCAGGCACATCCCGACGATGACGAGCATCACAGGGAGTATCTGTAACGCCTGATTCTGTCGCAGTGTAGCTGCGTGCACGACAGTCCCTTAGGCCGCAGCTTTGGTCTCGTGGTACTCGGCTTCGCTGTTGACTGCCCACAGCGCGCCCTTGTCGCTGCTGCCCGTCGCAATACACGTTACGGCCTCTTTGGCGGCGAGCATCGAATGGTCCTGGTTGTTGTAGCAGTGCATGCCGTTGCGGCCTATCGGAAAGAGATTCGTCAGGCCGTCGAGCCAGGCGCGGACGCGGCCGATGTTCTGATACTCCCCGAAATAGGCTGGGTAGGCCTTGGGCACGCGGACAACGGTGCCGTCAATGACGTCCGCACGATCGATGAGCCCAATCTTTTCCAGTTCGCTCGCTGCAAACTCGAGGAACGCCGGGTCGGTCATCGACCACAAGTCGTCGCCCTCGTTGCAGAAGTATTCGAGGCCAAGCCAAATGGTGTTCGGATCGGCTACCAGCGCAGGGCTCCAGTTGTTGAAGATCTGCAGGCGACCGAGCTTCACGTCAGGTTCCTGCACGTAGATCCAGTTATCTGCGGGCATGCCGTTGGCAGTGAGCGCACCGGCCGTCCGAGTGGGTTTCATACGTCGGACCAACAGCCCTGCAGTCATGAAGTCGCGATACGGAAGTGCGCTTGCAACGCGTTCCACTTCCGCGTCCGGCGCTTGCAGTTGGCGCACGAGATCCTTAACCGGCATAGACGACAGGAAGTAATCGCAGGGAATCGTTCGTCGCGCGCCGTTTTCATCCTGCACCGTCGCAGACAGGACTCTGTCGTTGTTACGCTCGATCGCGACAACGCGTTGTCGCAGGTGCAGCTCTCCACCGCGCTTTATTACCTCGTCCGCGACTTTTTCCCACATCTGGCCGGGGCCGAATTTGGGATAGAGAAAGCGTTCGATCAGACTTGTCTCGACGCCCTTCTGCCGTGTGCCTTCTGTTTGGAACGGCCGGCGCAGCGCGTGNATNACNGCGCGCGAGATCGAGAGTCCCTTGATGCGCTGGGCGCCCCATTCCGCCGAGATCTCATCGCAGCTCACGCCCCATACCTTTTCGGTGTAGTCCTTGAAGAATGTGCGGTAGAGCTTGTCGCCGAAACGGTTGTGCAGAAAGTCCGCCAAAGAACGCTCCGGCTTGCGAGGAGCGAGGCGGGCAGGGCGTAGCTCAGTCCAATCTGTGCCGTATAAACCGGGCCCAGATTCGCAAACGTCTGCCGCGAAAGACGCAGCGGATAGTCGAAGAATCTGCGGCGATAGTAGATGCGCGAGAGGCGTGGCCTCACCAGCATCACATCGTCTGGGTGTGCGCTGGTATGCGTCGGTGCGAAGGAGCGAGTTTGTCCGTGATAGGTCAGCGATTCCGCTTGCGTGTCGGCTTGTACGGGCAGGATGCTTTGCCACCAGTCCATGACCCAGTCGGACTTGGAAAAGAAGCGGTGCCCGCCCAGGTCCATCCGATTGCCGCGATAGTTGATCGTCTTCGAAATGCCGCCGACTTGAGCGTCGGCCTCGATAACGATGGGCTTGACGTCCGTGTGACGTAAGAGCTCGAGCGCGGCGGTGAGTCCTGCAGGCCCTGCGCCAGCGATGAGGGCGGTCTTGTTCATGCAGCGGAATCCATTCGGCCTGAATCTTCTTCTGTCTTGTCGGCATCCAAGAATTGATGCCCCCTCAAAAAAGATGCCCCTCTATATAAGAGGGGCATCTATTATCTGGCATTGCGTCTAGGTTGGCTGCTAGCTGCCAGTACCGCCAAAGCCTTGGCGGCAGGAGGCCGGGAGATACTTGTCGGGCACGTTCGTGATTGCGTTGTTGCTCGCCAGCTCCGCGCCGGCGGGCGGAGATGCCTTGCCGCACACCCAGATGACGTCGTCATTCTGATTCGTGCCCGGGACCAGCGACAGCTTATTGCTGTTGTCCTCTTTGATCTGTTTGTTCGCCTGCAGACCGTACGTGATCGTGATGACGCCGTTGCTGACCTCGATCTCCGAGACGTACTTGCCGCTCTTGTACGCGGCCTCCGGCAAGCCGAGTTGGCCCGAGCTGATGCCAGTGAAGTCGCCGCGTTGCGCATAGATTTCAGCAACGCTCGCCTTCAGGTCCGACGCCAGGTTCAGACCTTCCGTCACCTGCGAGCGAATCGTGTAGTCCTGATAAGCCGGGATGGCGATGGCCGCCAAGATGCCGATGATCGCGACCACGATCATCAACTCGATAAGGGTGAAACCCTTTTGCACTGACTTCGTCATGAGTATCTCCTGAGGGGACT